>ENA-OQER01000391-OQER01000391.1-human-gut-metagenome-genome-assembly--contig:-NODE-391-length-24204-cov-4.110562_pt1 | contig 24204 bp, 28 predicted proteins | sample MGYA00242797_ERZ504639 | MGnify/ENA primary metagenome ERZ504639 (study PRJEB26092, sample SAMD00036306) | human gut metagenome | host: Homo sapiens | study: EMG produced TPA metagenomics assembly of...
CGTTCAATGCCAAAATCAAGGACTTCAGAACACAGTTCAGAGGAGTAAAGGACAGGACTTTCTTTCTATTCAGACTGACTAAAATTTATGCTTAATCTATGAATCCCTCAGGTTTTTACGTTGACCCATAATTATCGGGTAAGTGAAGGAAGGGTAGGATATAAAATAAAAGAAGAGATGATTTAATCATCTCTTCTGTAGAGCGGAAGACGGGGCTCAAACCCGCGACCCTCAGCTTGGAAGGCTAATGTCCTTTAATCCTGCGGATTAAAGGCAACCAACTGAGCTACTTCCGTTTATGATAGCTATCTTTAGAATCTGATTCTATTTAGAAACTATTGGTTGATGTCTTGGTTGACTTTTAAGGTCAAGTACCAAGAATGGTTCATAATAAATAAGTTAATAATCTCTTTGCAGTATTGCAACTGCACCACAAAGTTAGTAAATATCATGTTGTTATGCAATGATTCTTTCTTATAGTTTTGCTTTGGACTATCAGTCTTTTACCTATCTAATGATATGGTATATAATGGTATAGTGTAGCTTTCTCTCTATTGAAAAAGTATTCATATATTGCACTTCCATTGCATAATATCATATAGGTATAGAAATCGGTAATAGGTATATAAAGCTATATCCTCTCAAAAATCTACCTGCTGAAAAATCTACTTTTATTGTTTTGTGTTCTCTGCATCTATAAATATGCTTGTGAAACACATAGTTTTGTAGTTAATAAGATGTTTGTTTAGAACTGAAAAAAGCCAACTTATCCGTAATTGGATAGGCTGGCTTTTTGCGTTAGTTATGGTTTCAAGTGACTATTCCCATGTGAAGGTATAGATGATGGTTTCTGTACTTGTTTCGTTTGTGCCTAAGCGTTTGTAAGTATATTCATCAGTACAGCTTTCCACATATCCGTCTTTATCAAATGTATAGGTATATTGGTCTGTCGATTCGCTGTACTCACCTTTGCTATATATTCTATCTGGCAGCTGATTGCATCTCATTCCTACCAATTCGGGATGTGCTTCCAATAACGGGCGCAAATCATCTACGCTCCATACCATTATCGGAAGATAGCCTTTGCAAGATTTTCCGCTATAAGACAATTCGGAAGTGTCTTCATCGTCATAGTTCCATGCCATTTTAGTTAACTTCTCACCTTGCCATGTATATGATAGATACTCCTCTTCATTATATTGCAATTTTACTAACTGATTGTTTGCATTATAAGTAAAGTCTGTATTATCCAAATCTCCTCCGTTACTATCAGAAGTATGTGTTATCAATCCATTTTCTAATGTATAGGTAACAGCGGCTTCCCCATCCCTGCTTTCAATGATTTTGTTTGCTCCCCAGGTGACAGTATAAGTGCTGGTGTATTCCCTGCTACCGTATTGCACTGTATTCGTGGCAGACACTAACCTGCCTTGACTATCGTAAGAATATTGAGTAATGGATACTTCATTTTCTTCTGTCATTCTTAGTTCAACAAGTCGCTTTTGGTTGGTAACAATGCCATCTTCATTCTTGGTAGTTTCTTCATCGTCACTACTGCAAGAAGCAAAGGTCACACACAAGGCTAATAAAGCCATTCCGATTAATCTAAATGTTTTCATTTCTGTTTGATTTTTTTGATATTTATTCTGATTGTATTAATTCAAATTCTCTGCCTTTTAGTTGGTAGATATGCCTAATAGCGTTGTTCCATCCATTAGAACCGTAAATAGTAATGGTCTTGTTCTCTGAATCAAACTTACATTGTCCGTTTTCCAACTCTGTAATGGTGCTTCTGTTTTCTGTATAAAGTAACCGTATGGGCTGACATCGTACACATCATAAGTATTGGAATCCCTTGAACCACTTTTATAGCGGTTGATAATGAACTCCTCTTCTCCGTCAAAATCAACATCAGAAAAGAAGAAAGGAGAATCATCCGAAAGGTATTCTTCACTCTCTAATTTAGCCGTATAGTCTAACTCTATAACTGTGTTGTTCGGATATATGTTACCCTTATCATACAGAATCTTATCAGTCCATTTTTCCGCAAAGTAGTAATATTGTACTTCTTGTTTCTCTAAACAGAATAGAGCATTACCTACTTCACCATTTTGCAGCCACATTACTTTTACTGTATATCCGTTTATAGGCTGTTTGTACTTTATGTAGATATGCGGCTGATTGAAACATTCAAAATTCTGCGGAACAGATGTTTTGTCTGTTTTGCAAGCTGCTAAACTAAATAATCCAATAATGACAAATAGCAATCTTCTCATTACCTTTCATAAGATTTTATAAATATTGGTTGACAGGGTCATTCGGATGTTTTTTCTTCCATTTCATGGTTCTTATTTTTCTTTTAAAAAGTAAATTCCGAGAATAAAGAATAAACAGAAACAATATTATAATACAGCATAAAAGGTCGATGATATAGCTTCCAAAAGAAGGACGACTGGGGGTAAGAAATACGGAAATAAAATCTCCCAAAAAGAAAGAAACAATCCCAATAAGTACAATATAGCCAGATGGATATTTTATTTCAGTAGCTTTGGACTGTAAATCTTGTATTATTCTATTTTCTTTCTCCTGTCTTCTTTCCGCCTGTTCTTCTTTCCTTTTCTGTTCAGCCAAACGGACATATTCTAATTGTTTGAGTTCCTTTTCCTTTCGTTCTGCTTCCTCCTTTTGAATTTGCTTTTCTTCCTTAATTTGAAAATATCGCTTAATGTCATTATAGGATTGAGGCAGAAAATCCTGTTTGTTATTCTCGTCAATCAAGAAAGCATATTCCTTTGTCGCATCTATTGCAAGGCAAAAAGTATATTATCCACATAAGCGGCATGTACCATATAAGATTGTTCATTTCCGCTAATTATGAGAGATTTATTTGCAGGAATATATTCCCAAGTAGCATGAGTTACTTTACCGTTGAGGGAGATTTTCAGTTTTCCATTCTCTTGGAATATATAAATTTCCCTTTCTCCCGAATTATTAAAGACAAACCATGTCTTGTTGCACAAGACTGTTTTTACGTCAAGGTTTTCACTGAACCTTTTGTATCTATTGAATATATCAAATAGGAATGTTTGCATTTTGAGATATTTACTATTATTTTTACGTTTTCATTGAAATAGATGTATGGTAATGTTTCGTATGAAATCATTATAAAATGCCTTGTCTTTTAAGCCATACGACAATGGGTGTGACTACTCCTACTATAATGAACCAAACGACTTGTGATGTTGAGGGGTCATCAAATATTCCAAATATCAAAGCCCAAGCTATAATCCAAATAATTGTAAACATGAAAATAATAGTTGCGCTATCCAATTCCCCGAAGAAAGCAAATAAAATAAGGTGTGGGAACTATATCTGCTTTATCCTGAAATCCGGCTCTCGCATTGCCTAAGTTGTGGATAAAACAATAGCAACCCACACCAGTTTTGACAATATCTAAAAGCTTATAGGATATAAGGTAGGTATATATCAAATGGTGGGGTGCTATTGCTATCATCTTCACAACTTTTCAAATTTGCGAGATTTGATTTCAGAAGATAATCTCAATAACACCTTTTCGTTAAATATGTCCTTGCAGAGTACTAAGACCTCTGAAATTGCTGCAAAATTAGCGAAAGGTTTTGAATGTCTAAAGATAAAACGCTGATAAATGTAATTTCAACTGCTTTAAAACATATCCGTGATAGGAATTTAGATAATATCAGCTCCTTTTATTCATAACTTCATGGCGGTATGAAAATTTGAAGTGGGTATATAAGACGATAATTTTTTAAGTTCATACCTGTTGTCAGTTATAAAGATTATGCTTGTTTTTCGGAATTTGTAGCCAGTCGTTGCTGAACCTTTCCTGTTTATACGGCTATTTTTTTATAACGGTTTCTATAATATGTTGTGGTAGTGACAAAATTCTCATTTTCTGCAAGGGGCATAGTAATAACAGAAATTTCAAACTTTGTCACTAATCCATTCAAGATGTTTAGAAAGTCAAACTATCGTAAGTATTTAATAGTTCCTCCTGCCTTAATCCCAAATATCTCTTGGTAATGGCAACTGAACTATGGTTGAACAGTTCCATCAGCTTAACTAATGCCAACTCTGCGTTATCGCTGTTCATGTTATAGACCTGCCTGCCAAATGTCTTTCTAAGAGAATGGCAGCTAAGTTCTTAATCTTTAACCTGTACTTCTTCTTCACCTCTTTAAGAATGATATTGATTCTCTGGACTGTGAAGATAGTGCCTTTCTGACTTACTAAGATAGGTGTATTGATTCCAATTGGATTTATATGCTCGTAGCATTCTTTAATGTGTTCCTGCAATTGTGGATTCAGTCTGATAGTCCTTACCTTACTTGTCTTTTTCTCAATTACAGTAAACTCATCTGTACCTAATATCTGCTTCCACCTTAGAGATAGAATATCAGATATTCTTAATCCTGTGAAGCATCCCAAAGCTATAAGAAGCGAGATTTTATAATTCTCATCCTTTGCCAATTTGCGGATAAGGTTCATTGCATCAGACCAAATTAGATAGTCTGCGGTTGTACTTGAATATTTAAGTGACATAATGTTCTGTTTTGTAAGTAAATGAATAAAAGTGAATGTTTATTTAGACCGTCAATAATTAAAGCATTGATAATCAAACAAACATTCACTAATTAACAAAGTGAATATATTTAGGTGGGAACACCTTACTAAGACATTCCACACCTTATTATATATATGGTATTCCTTAAAACGGTCTGTTCCCATATTTATAGTCCAAAATAGAGTTGCACAGCCTTTCATAAAAGGAGAATCCGCAACCTGTATAGAAGTAGCTTAGATATATTGCTTGATATTCTCTTTGTAATGCGGTATTATCTTTCAGCATATTATCCAACTTTTCTAAAGAATGTTTCAATGCCTGTACTACCTTTATATATCTAAGGTTGTTATCCACCTCTCCCAAACGGCTTCCAATTCTCTGATATGCTCTATAAGTCTGTCTATCTGTTTATCCATAACTCTAAATTTTAATAGATTGGTAGAAATAAAGAAAGGACAACTAACTGAATAGCTGCCCTTTCTGCCAATAAGTTCATTTATCCCAAGAACCAAGCGTATTTGTTATCAAGTCCTTGCAAGACGTTGTTAATGCCAACACTAACTTCCGTAGCGTTTACGGCTCGTAACAAATAACTATCAATATAGCTGCCTTTGTTCGCCTGTGTCAAAAGGTTGTGAAAATCAAACATTGATATGGCGTTGTCCTTTGCCCCGAACACTTCATTATGGTAGTAATCCCTGCATACGCTATTTATCTGACTGTCCGTAATCAGAAGTCTTGGAACGGCTTTCTGCCTTGCAGGTGGCAATGCTTGGAACATTCTCATCCGTCCAACGATTTGCGCAATTGTGTCTCTGGCAATGTAGTGTTGGAAAGTGCCTGCATCAGATGGATTTCCTTTGCAGGGTTGAAGCTGTGGAACAATTCAAGCACGTTTCTGTAAAGTTCGCCGATGTTGGTTACTTCCATATTGAACCTCACACCCTCACCAGTAAGAATCTGATTAGAGCAAATTTTCACCCTCCAGCCCACGAAAACAGAAAACTTCTCCAAGCCTTTGGATGCACGATAAAGGTTGAGGTCACTGTAATTTCTCACCCCACCGATGCACAGTTCAAGCCTTTGCCCCCTTACCGTTTCGATAATGGTTGGAATGGTGAAAGCAAATGCAAGCCTCTGATAGAATTGTGTCTTTTCACATTCCAACAGTTCGCTTGCTTTCTTACCCAATGCGGACGGTATTCTACCCCGTACAATGTGCGAAACTCTGATTTCGGGAGTGTTTACTCTCTCACCTGCATAAAACGAACAAGCTGTATCATGCACACAAGAAACAAAGTCTTGGTGTGCGATGGTCAGTTCTTGGTTAGCCCAAGTTGGAACGACACATTTGTTTGCAAGTTCATCCATAGTGATTGCATCCGTATTGGCTTCCAAGAATTTCACACTTGGTTTTGCGGTTGGCTTGTCTTGGATAATGGTTGCTTCCTCTGCATATTCACCCAAATTCATTCTCTCACGGTTCTGTGCCATAGCTGGCATAATAACTAAATTTCTCATATTACTAAAAATTTTGAATGATACCTTTTTGTTTACTATAAATATGTTTGGGATTATATACGGATATTTATAAAAACGATTTTTATCCGTAACAAGGGGAGGGGGAGTTTGAACAGGTACACCGTAAAGACAGACACCCTATAAATTTTGAGTAAGGGGTATCAATGCTTATTCTCTTGATTTTTAGCTAAACTGAATATAGGTGATTTATTAGTTAGGTAGCCTTTTTAATGTCATTGGCTGTATGTGGCATATTATAAAGTATAGCTATATAACTCTAATAAAAAGCGAAAGTTGGATTCCGCCATATTGCAGGTTTCCTCCAACTTTCTTTCTCTGCCGTTACTTGCGCCATATCAAAGCGTTGTCTTTCACGTTCACATTGGCAAACGATTCCAGTTCCGCAATGAGTTGCTGGACTTCTTCTTGGGTAGGCTCTGGCAGTACAATTCTCCTGCAAGAGTTTCTTCCTATGTTCACCAACTTGGGGCTGCATCTTCTGATAAAAGACACCATTTCTTCATGGTCAAACTGCATCAAAGGTTCTGCCGTTACCATTGTGGGGCGTCCAAGCCTTGCTATCTCTTCCATAGCTTCCACCCGTTCCTCAATTCTTGGAGCTTTGTTCATTATCTCCGGATAGAAACGGTTGGTTTCAATGGTCGTGCAGAATACCACACGTTCCATAATCGGATGGTTGATGAACTCCAAAAATCTCTTGGGGTTCTTGGACTGCAACAGGTAAGCGTTGGGCAGTAACATGTTTCTGTTCTGATAGCAGTAATCCAACACTCTGGCAATCCATTCGGATGGTATGTCTCTGCGAACATATCCGTGGAACTGCCAATAAAAATAGACCTGCCACAGCCAAGGTCTGTATTAAGTTCATATTCTGCCAATCTTGGCGGATTGGCATTTGGATTTATCTGCTTCATATAGCAATAGCTGCAATCGTGCAGGCATTTGCCTTTGATGGGATTCCAAGTGTAACCAACAAACTTGTACATATTTCCATTACTTAAATTTAGTCCCATAATTAGTTATGTTTAAAAGGTTAATAATAAGTATTTATCTAACATATAGTCTATCAGCTTAGCGGTAGGTCTTTGACAAAAAAACGCTCCTATATGCCCACACCCGAAAACATACCGCCTAAAACTTGAAGAAATTAAGTTTGAATGATGGCTTCTCTTTTGAGCCGGATAAATTGCAATCATAATATTCTTTTATTGTTTCCTGTGTCACTTTGAAATTTATGCCATTCTCGCAATATATAACCTCCAATCTCTGCTTTATCTCTTCTTTAGGCAGGTATATCCCTAATGGGAACTCCGCTTTTATCTCGTTAAGGACTTTAGGAGAGAATCTTAGCTTTTTGGCTTGTGCTTGTCATACTCTTTGACCTTTTTCTCAATAAACTGCTTCTTATATCCGGCACTCACTATCGCATCCTTGCCTATCTTGTTGTAGGCAGTCAGAATATAGTCACATTCCGGCTGTTGTCTTAGTTGGTTCAGAAGCATCTCTTTTTCCTCCAAAGTAATCCTGCCGTTCTTTAACCATTCTTCCAACCGCACAATCAGGTGTAGCAACTGCTTCCTTTGTTCGGTGGCAATCTTGGTGTTGTTCAGCTTTTCCATATCATCGTCCCCCACGCATTCAGTCACATTGTTGTAGGTGACGTTGAAGAAGCCCGTGCCAAGGTATGCTTGGTACAACTTATCTGCGGACTGGTAATAGCCCCTTACCCGTTCCTCATTATAAAGGTTGTCTATGGAGAACGGATTAATCTCGCCTCTTTCGTCTATCAAGTCTTGATATTTCATGTTTTCTATATCTTCAAGTATGGCACCTCTTTTAAATTCATCCGTTTCCTGCTGTCCTTTCAGCAGGTTGTAATTGGTAATGAACTGCTCTACCCTGTTCCTTATTTCCTCATTGCTACGGATATGGATATTCGGATTTACCGTTGTGATGTGGGTAAGTGAGTTATAGGTGACATCATCATTCCCTTTTCTGCGGAATCGACCTTGTATCTGAATAGCTTCCGTGAACGGGTCTATCATTGTCCATTGTGCGGTACGCAAGTCTGTCAGCATAAGTATGTCCGGTTTATATCTGCCAATGCGAATATCCAAGGCGGAATAGAAACGGCAAGTAAAGAAGTTGTACTTAGCCAAAGGGTAGTCAATCTGTGAGTACGCATTTACCAGCCCTCTTTTCTTCAACTTGTTCACACTCTGTTGGGAGCAGAACACTTTATAATCCGTAATGCCCAAGTTGCCAATCAAATCAGCTATTCCATCCGTCACATTGAAGAATATGCAGATATGCTTGCTGTTCTTTAGGTTGTCCAAGACAATCCGTAACCGCTTATAATAGCTGTTGGTGACAATCAACTCCAAATCTTTCTTGTAGTCGTAGTCCGGCACAACCCGTATCAGTTGGAAATCTTGTCGTTCAAATTCGGGATGCGACATCTCCAAAGGTGTAGCGGAAACAAATGCTTTTTGCTCAAATTGGAAGAAGTCGTATATCGGCTGTGAGATTTTTCTCCGATAGTCCACGTCTTGTGTCAGTTTCTCGCACTCGTCAAACAAGCAGAAATATTCCTTATAGATGTTGATGTTCAGCTTCCGTGCAGCCTTCCTTATCTTCGGGAAACTTTCGGGAGTGGTTATAATCTTTTTGTATGGAATATCCATTTTGAGGTACTTCTCAATCTTGTAAGGAGTACACTTTTCATAGACCGCTTCCAAATTCTCGTTCTCATTCAGCTTGCCAAGTATCACGGGTACATTCGGTTCTATGATTATAGAGTTGCGTTTTGAATGTATCTCGCTATGGGTAGCTCCAAGTCCCGTTAAGGTCTTGTTCAAAATGGTATTGGTGGGTATCATATTGCAGCCCACACGTTTTAATGCGTCAAGCAACCATTCTCCTTTATGTAAAATAGTTTTAATTATCTTCATATTTTTTTTATTTACAATATTATATCCTGTTGCTGATTTATCCAATGCGGTAGGCTTTCAGAAAATTTTCATCTTATATGCCCGGGTTTGAAAAATCTACCGCATTGAACTTGATTCAACAGAAGCCCGCCTCTCACGCAGGCTTCCTTTCCGGCTCGCTATGCAGCCTGTTTATTCTCGTTTTTGCGGTTATTTTCCAAAATCCACATGAGCATTCTGCCAACGATGCAGCTCTCCTTTTCTCCGCACTCTGTAAGTTTAGCCATCGTCACTTCGCTTGCCGGTATGGTATTCAAGGCATTAATCACCACGTCCAAAGGTTGGTTATGCTTTTTAAGCAGGCAGTTCAATGCACGTGGGACATACCGTTTTTTGTAGTCCGTATCGAATGTGCACTTGCGGCTTTAAATATCTGTTCCGCTTCTTCCGCAGAGCGTCCGAGGGCGAAAACGGATTTGGGCATAATCCCCCGCATCATGGTTTTAAGTATTATCGGCTTCATTTCAGCATCCAAGAAACCGAGTGCGGTAGTGTAGGGGATGTGGTGGTCTATGGCAAACTCATAGACGGTTCTCATGGCTTCATCCCCTGTCGCCAAGGCAGCGATGCCCATTTCTTCCACTTTAGACGGCATACGGCTGATTAAGACCGTTTCACCTATATGCTGTGTATAGTCGGCAACGGATTCAAAATCGTGTATCTCCACATCTTCCAGAAAATCATCAATATAGATTCTTTCCGATGTTTCGGGGGTATCGCAGATACAAGGATGTTTTCTGTGTCTCGTTCTATCAGTTCCCCGTTGTTGTCAAAGAGGTTATATCCCTCTTTCCAAAACATATCCGGTTTATAGAAGTGGTATCTTGGGGTAAGGAGTTTCTCCTTGCTTGCCGTTTCCAGCATTTTATCCATCTTCTTGTCATGCCTCATTCCATATTCTGTATGGGCTACGACAATCCTCACCTCTTCACCATCAACACGGGCTTTAACGGCAGTAGGTTTGATTCCCAAGTCTTTTCCTAATCGTCCAAGCTCGTCACTTGTGAAATAGGTAACATTCTCGGACATCGTTTCTTGTTTCATTCCGTTCACATTAGCAGGTTCTACACTTGCTGCATTGGCAGCGTTTACACTCACATTTTCTTTTACTTTTAGGCTTTCTTGTGCCATAATAAATAAGATGCGGGGATAAGTCTCGGCGACATTGCTTTGACAGCCGCATACGCCTACCTGAGTGCAAACGAGATACCATCCAATTCAAAGGAATATAACTATTTACGTGTCATTTCTTTTGAACTGAGAATGAGGGGAAACATTAAAAAGAGGCAAAGTGATTAAATGACAAAAAGGAAATGTCACGGCAAAATGGCATTTCCTTTGAATAAATTAAAAGGGGGGAATAGGTGAGTTATATAGATTGCCCGTGCCGCTGAACAGGTGTGCTTTTACTGCTGATTAAGCTCTTTATTGTGGATTGAAGATGGTTTATATCATACAGTTTGTCATGGCTGGAAATAAAGCCCATCGCCAGTAGGTATTTGCGGACAAACTTGCATTGTTCGACCGTGACTGATTTCTTTTCGTTTGGTATAAGCGGAGATATGAAGTTATAGATACCATTAATGATATAGTTTAAGTAGGGGGCTTTACTCTTCCTGCCTTTTGATTCTTTGACTTGTGCGAGTTTCTCTTTGGCTTCTTCCAAGGTAATGGTGCCAACCTCTTTAGTAATATGTTCGTCCAACAAGCGGAACATCCAGCCATCGAAGTTTGTGATTTCATGTGGGGAATCACTTTTGAAGCATATTTTTATGGGAGAGTTGTTTTTGAGTTCCGGTTTATTGTGTAATGCGATATATAATCGGTACAGGTCTAATTGTATCTTATTCTTTATCTTGGCATCCGTTGCTTCATCCTCAAAACCGGAAAACGCTTCTTTACTTAGTCTGTTCTTTTCCTTATCGAAAATTGCACTTATGAAGCTCAACACCCTGTAAGTATCTTCAACATCCTTATTCTCACAAAACATTGCGCATACAGATTTTAATTTTTCCAATTTGGCTTCAAAGTCATCCGGAACGGGAATAGCAATAGTCTCATCTGAATGAAGTCCGTATAGTGCAATGTCATCACTATATTCTGCGAGTAATTCTTGATTCAGTCTCTTTTCTCTCATGTGTGTATTTACAACACTTGCCAATTCATGCGAAATCTCCACATAGTCAAATGCAAAATGTTCTTTCAAAAGCGGAAGTATAAGCCTTATGTCTTTAGTGCTATAAGAATATTCAAGCATACAATCTTCTTTTTTATCTCCCCAAAGGTACGAAAGAAAACTCCTCCTGCCATTATATCAAGAGGAGTTTTTACTATTATAGCAGGTTTTTCATAGCTTCATCCACCTGCTCATTATCGAAACTATCCAAGTATATTTGAGTGGTGGCTAAGTCAGAATGTCCCAATGCTTCACTTATCAATGCAATGTTTACTCCCGATTTCTTTAGGACGCTTGCGAATGAGTGCCGGGCGACATAGGTTGTCAAGTTGGCTTCAACTCCAAGCTGTGCGGCAAGTAGTTTTAAGTTCTTATTGACCTTTCCTAATATCTTATGTATTCTGTTCTGCCTTTGTAGGGCGGTCTTGTGTATCTTGCTATCCAAAATAGGAAAAAGATAGCCTTTACTCTCTTTTGAGTATTTTTCAATTATTAGCATGGCTTCCTGTGGTATTCCTATTTTAATCAGTTTCTTTGTTTTTTGACGAATATAGTGTAATCTGCCGTTTTGAATATTCTCTTTTGTCAGATTAGCTATGTCTGTGAAGTTGATTCCACCGCATAGATAGCTGAACACGAATATGTCTTTGCTTAACTCCATGTATTGCTGCTTCCCAATGGGCTGTACTTCGGTTGTGAATTTCAGTACGTCTGTTTTGGCAATAGCTCTCTTTTGAGTTGTGGTATCGAATTTATTAATCTTATAATCATCAAACGGATAATCGGATTTTCGGGCACACTTTGCTTTGATGGCTTTATTATATGTACTGCGTAATGTACGAAACATAAGGCTTATGGTGGTTTCTTTATTGTCTTTGGAGCGTAGCCATTTCTCATATTTGTTAAGCCAAGAAGTATCTATATCGCTGAAAGGTATATCTAACTTGCCTTTCGTAAACGCTTTAAGCGAGTTGAAAGAACTTTTGTAGATGAGACGGTTTCCACATTTGTCTTCACGTGTGTATTGCTCTATCAATTCGTGATAGAACTCACTAACAGTTTTTAATTCAAACTTGGTATTCTCATTATTGAGTAGGGTAGTGGTGGTATATTCCTTTTGTTCCACATTCAACTCTAACATTCGCCGCTGTAATTCTTGCTGTTTATCCAAGATAATCTTTTGGATATATTCTTTGTTAGGACAGTTCGGTTTAGGTTTGTTTCGTGTGAAGTCCCAATATTTAGGATTAATGGATATGCCTAAACTTTGCATAGTCCGTTTGCCACCTTTGGCTACTCTTACCATTAAGGGGGATTCTCCATTTGCTAAAGTCTTCCACTTGTAGCATACTACGTTGATTGCTGCACTCATAAAATTTTCGGTTGACTTCTTGGTTGACTCCAACCGCATAGTTTCGTGCAGAATCAGCATTCTCTAAAAACAAAAATCAGATAGAAATCTTGCGATAACTATCTGATTTTCAGAAGAGCGGAAGACGGGGCTCAAACCCGCGACCCTCAGCTTGGAAGGCTAATGCTCTATCAACTGAGCTACTTCCGCAATTTTTGTGGGCAAAGATGGATTCGAACCACCGAAGTCGAAAGACAGCAGATTTACAGTCTGCCCCATTTGGCCACTCTGGTATTTGCCCATTCGCTCTTAAGATTCTATCTCAATTCTCTTATTGAGTAGGCTTGTTTCTCAATTGCGATGCAAAGGTACGTCTTTTTTTTTGAATATGCAAATTCTACAAGAACTTTTTTTTCAAAAAATCTGCTTTCCCTGCACTTTTTGCTTGAAATCGAGCATTTTGATGGCAGTTATTGCACATTCATCTCCTTTATTACCTAATTTTCCACCGGCACGGTCTTCTGCTTGTTGCATGGTATTGGTGGTAATCAAACCATAAATTACAGGAATATCTCCTTCGGCATTCAGTTGGGCGATGCTTGGGTAGTACCGGCACATACATAGTCAAAGTGTGGAGTGTCACCACGAACTACACATCCTATTGCAATCACTGCGTCTACTTTTCCGCTTTTTATCATTTGTGCGGAACCAAAAGTCAGTTCAAAACTTCCGGGTACAGTTTGTACCAAAATATTTTCATCTTTTGCACCATGTTTTTTCAAGGTGGTTACGGCGCCTTCCAATAAGGGACCGGTGATGTTACTGTTCCATTCGGATACTACGATACCGAAACGCATGTTTTCTGCATTGGGAACCGAGTTAAAGTCATAATCAGATAAGTTATGATACGCTGTTGCCATTATTTTTTGTTTTTTAGTGGGATTAATAAAAGAAAAAGGTTATCTGTACGTGGGTGCAGACAACCTCTTTATATAATTTAAGGTATATATTTCTTTTCTTATTTGATAGAGGCACGCTCGATATATTTGTCGATGTCCATTGACTGATAAGAATTGAAGTATTTTTCTTTCACCAATGTATAAGCTTTAACAGCTTCACTGTTCTTACCCAGTTTCTCGAACAACTGACCTGCCTGAATCAAATAGATAGGCTTAATGCCTGACTGTCTGCTTTGTCTGCTGCTTTCAGCAAAGTTCCGGCAGCTTTGTCCAATTGTCCCATCTCAGCGTAGCAGTTACCGATAGTTCCCAAAATAGCGGGGCTTACCAACTGATCTTTAGCGCTGAATTTATCTAAATACTTCACTGCGTCTTCATATTTGCCTAACTGTGCGTAGCAGATACCTGCATAAGCATTTGCTAAATTACCGGCAGCTGTTCCGCTGAATTCATCTGCTACTTTCAAGAAACCTTTGTAACCAATGCTGTCGCCGTTCAATGCTGTTTCAAAGTTATCGGCTCCGAAATATTGTTCTCCTTTGAACAAAGCTTCTGATGCTTTCATTTCATTGGGTTCAGAAATAAAATGCTTATATCCCATGAAACCTGCAATGATAATCACAACTGCTGCAATAGTTCCAAGGATTTTTCCTTTGTACTTGATAAGGAATGCTTCTGAAGTACTCAGTGCTTCTTCCATATCCAATGGGTCCTGAGTGTGTTTTTGTTCTGCCATTTTTATATTTACTTTTTTATTATTTTGCGAATCTACTTTTTCGGTCAGCAAAAGTAGTTCATTTCTATGTATTAATGAAATTTACGGGCATATTTTTTTAGTTTTTCCCGTTTTTATCTCTAATTTTGTATCCTCAATTAAACAGAAGTTCTATGATACTGAAACGCATCTCGATATTGAATTATAAAAACCTGGAGCAGGCAGAACTGGAATTCTCGCCAAAGATGAATTGTTTTATCGGACAGAACGGCATGGGGAAGACGAACCTGCTGGATGCGGTTTATTATCTTTCATTCTGTAAAAGTGCCACTAATCCCATAGACTCGCAGAATATCCGTCACGAGGGCGATTTTTTTGTGATTCAGGGTTTCTATGAAACGAATCAAGGAGATCCTGAAGAGGTATATTGCGGCTTGAAGCGTCGTCAGAAAAAACAGTTTAAGCGGAATAAAAAGGAATACAGCCGTTTATCAGATCATATCGGTTTTATTCCTCTCGTAATGGTTTCTCCTGCTGATGCGGAACTGATTGCGGGAGGTAGTGACGAGCGCCGCCGTTTTATGGATGTGGTGATATCTCAATATGATAAGGAATACTTGGATGCACTGATACGTTATAATAAAGCGCTGACACAGCGTAACGCCTTATTGAAGTCGGAGCAGGAACCTGATGAGGAATTGATGTTGGTATGGGAGGAGATGATGGCATTTGCAGGCGAGGTTGTTTTTAGAAAACGTAGTGAGTTTATAGCCGAATTTATTCCTACTTTTCAATCTTTCTACTCTTATATTTCGCAAGATAAGGAGAAAGTGAATCTGGCGTATGAATCTCATGCTATGAATGGGAATTTGCTGGATATAATAAAAGAGAGCCGCAACGTGACCGTATAATGGGGTATTCGCTGAGAGGAATTCATAAAGATGACTTGGTGATGCAGTTGGGTGATTTCCCTATAAAGAGGGAAGGTTCACAAGGGCAGAATAAAACTTATCTGATCGCTTTGAAACTGGCTCAGTTTGATTTTTTGAAGAAAACGGGGAGCAATAGCACTCCTTTGTTGTTGCTGGATGATATTTTTGATAAGTTGGATGCTTCCCGTGTGGAACAGATTGTGAAACTAGTGGCCGGGGATAGTTTCGGACAGATTTTCATTACGGATACCAATAGGGATCATCTGGATAAAATATTGAAAAAGATTGAAAGGGAATACAGAGTCTTTTCTGTAGAAGATGGCTGTGTGACTGAAAGAAAGGAAGTGCTGAATGAGACGTAATGATGCGGAACAAATAGGAGATGATTCGGAAATTCTTCCGGCAGAATGCTTTGGAGGCACCACTGAATGAGTATCGTCTGATACAAGCATGGAAAGATGTTGTGGGGTCTGCCATTACCAAATATACTAGTAATCTTTATATCAAGAATCAAATACTTTATGTGCATATCACTTCGTCCGTGCTCCGTCAGGAGTTGATGATGGGACGTGATTTATTGGTGAAGAATCTGAATAAGCAGGTAGGGGCACAAGTGATAGTCAATATTATTTTTCGTTAACTAGGCGGTCTTCTGTATGTTCTTTTGGTTATCTCCGAAGGTTCCTGTAAAACTTCCTGCCAGGTGCGGATTTTTACGGATTTTCCTTCATCTTTTTCGTAAAGTCCACACTTGACTTGAAAGAAGTGTGATGTAAGAGTGGCTTATGGGGCAGTTCTTATCACGATAGATTCTATTTCAGTATTCCATTCTCAGTCCAGACTTCATCCATTCTCCGGTCGAAAGGTTCGACAGGCAGCTTTTCGCTTACTTGGAAGTTATAACATATACCTATATTATAGGAATGAAGAAGAGGCAGTAATTTGTCATAATATCCTTTTCCTCTTCCAATCGGTTGCCTTGGGCATCAAAAGAAACACCCGGTATAATGGCGAGGTCTATCTTCTCATACGCTGTAAATGCTTCTCCCGTCGGTTCCTCTATGTGATAAGCCTCGCCGTTTTTCAGGTTTTGTCTACCTGCATAAATACGGAGTTCCAATTCGTCTCCTTTGACTACCGGCAGCAAAATTGTTTTCTGCCGGTGCCATTTCTCAACGAAGTCATGTGTCTGTACTTCATCACCCAATGAATAATAGAGCAAAACGGTACGGGCCGATGCAAATTTGGGATGCTGTTCCAGTTTCTCAAGCAAAGCAGCGGACTTTGTCATTAATTCGGTGATGTCGTGACGGCGTTTTTCTTGCGCTATCTGCTTGCGCAGTTGTTTTTTTAGTTCCTTCATCGCTTACTTTCGGTTCTATGGGTTGTTCGGGAGCTTTGGGAAATGATTCACCTTTATCCAATACTTCCAATGCTTTGAGGACAGTTTTGTCGCTCTTGTTTAAGTATTCTATATAAGCTTCCATGCCCAGCATATTATAAATGATGTTTCCATATAAATTTGTTTCAAATAGTTTCTGTGATTTGTACATCAATATGTTGCGACGTTTTAACCCTTTGCTTTCAGCGAAACGGGCGAATTGTTCCAAAATGTTCTGATGTTTCAAATATTGTAACAGGCTTTCTTCTGTTTCATATTTTTGCATTTCGGCACGGTGGTTGTCCGTATACTGGAAAGCAAACTGGATGGTTAGTCCGCGGTTAACGGACATACGATAATAGGAAGTCACACCGGTAGTATCCTGCGGTACAAAGATATCGGGCATAATACCTCCACCTCCATATACAGGACGGCCTAAAGAAGTTTCAAAGATTTGGCTTTGATCCTGTTTGATACTGTCCTGTGAGAAAAATTCTCCGTGTTCGTAACGGGTCAGGATATCCATTTCATAATTTGCGTCATTACCTTTTACATACGGTTTTTGTATACAGCGTCCTGACGGAGTATAGTAACGGGCAATTGTCAGACGGATGGCTGAACCATCGCTGAAGTCGATAGGCTGTTGTACTAGCCCTTTTCCGAAAGAGCGGCGCCCGATGATTGTCCCTCGGTCATTGTCCTGGATAGCTCCGGCAAAAATTTCGCTGGCAGAAGCCGATCCTTCGTCCATCAATACGACAATAGGCATTTTCTGGCTACTTCCGGTTCCGTTGGATGTATAGTTCTCACGTGGAGACTTACGTCCCTGTGTATAAACGATGAGTCTGTTTTTGGGTAAGAATTCGTTTACCATCTGGATTGCTGCACCCATATATCCGCCGGTATTACCGCGTAAGTCGATTACCACTCCTTCGCAGTTTGCCTGATTTAGCTTGGCTAATGAAATCAATAATTCGGGATAAGTTGTTTCACCAAACTTGTTTACTTTTATGTAACCGAATTTGTCATTCAACATATAGGCGGCATCTACACTCTTTACCGGTATGTCACCACGAACAATGGTGAAGTGTAAAGTTTCTTTTTCTCCCGGACGAAAAACGCCAAGTTTTACCTCACTGCCTTTGGGACCTTTCAGTCTTTTCATGGATTCATAGTTGGTGACAATTTTTCCTACAAAGGCACTGTCATCAACTTCTATAATGCGGTCTCCTGCCATTAGGCCCACTTTTTCTGATGGTCCGCCTTGGATGACACTGTTTACATGGATGGTATCTTGCTGGATGGTAAACTGGATACCAATTCCGCTGAAGCTCCCTTTTAAATCAGAATTTACAGCTTCCAGGTCTTTTGCCGGAATATAAGAAGAGTGAGGGTCCAGCTCGCCTAGAATTTGCGGCATAGCATCTTCCACCAGTTCACCCATGTTTACTGTATCTACATATTGGTCGTCAATGATACGCAATAATGCATTCAGTTTGTTGGATGAAGTATTAATGATACCTAATTTGTTTCCTGAAAAGTGGTTGGCGTAAAAAGTTCCAATCAATATTCCGGCTACGATGCTTACCGCAACGATTACCGGCATAAAACGGGATGTTCGATTTTTGCTCATATCTTTATTTGCTATTATTCATTGGGATTGATATAGATTACTTCAATATTTGCGCGTTTCAATAAATCAAGCCCGTCTTCCAAACGGTATTTTTCTGAGTAACTACACGTTTGATTCCTGCTTGGATGATGAGTTTGGCACATTCTATGCAAGGAGATGCGGTGACGTACATGGTTGCTCCGTCACTGCTGTTGTTGCTTCGTGCTATTTTGGTGATAGCATTCGCTTCGGCGTGTAGCACGTAAGGCTTGGTGACTCCGTTGTCATCTTCGCATACATTTTCGAATCCTGCAGGAGTTCCATTATATCCGTCGGAGATGATCATCTTGTCTTTTACGATTAATGCTCCTACCTGACGGCGTTCACAGTATGAATTTTCCGCCCAAATACTAGCCATGCGGATGTATCGTTTGTCGAGTTTGAGTTGTTTTTCTTCTTTCGTTTCCATTATTTCAGTCTTGCTTATTATGTGCAAATTGAATATAAGTTTTTTTCCCTTCGGGAGCTAGCAATAAAACATTGCTGTCACCTTGATAAAATATTGCATTATTCAATGCTTCTATGAACTCGTTATTATAGCTTGTTGAAGATGGAGTCTTGGTAAAATTTATGTTTACTGTCCGGTCTTTTCCATCCGCTTGCCATGTGCCTTCAATGGTTCCGTTTTGTATGCTTCCTGTAAAAGTGCCATCCGCTTTGAAAGTAATGTTGAAACCATGAATGATATTCAAGGCTTTTCTTCCTTCGGCTGCGATAGTCTTATCCGGGTTGTGTGCCATTGCATTGTATTTGGGCTCTCCGTTCCGTTTGTCCCAATTGGCTTTACCATAGAAATCCACTACATGCCATGTGCCGCTTGCAAAGATTTCCTCTACATCGTCTTCATTGTTGCAACTCCATAAGAAGGGGAGTAGCATCAGTATATAAAGAATAGACTTTAGTTTCATATTGTTTAGTTTTTTAGTTGATTATTCCATTTCTTTTCAGCAAGGCATGGATACTGGGTTCTTGTCCACGGAAGCGTTTTGTAAAGGGCCATCGGATGTTCCGTTCCTCCTTTCGAGAGAATATTCTCCCGGAAAGAAGCAGCGACTTCCTGGTTGAAGATTCCTTTTTCCTTGAATAAGGAGAAGGCATCCGCATCCAGTACTTCCGCCCATTTATAACTGTAGTATCCGGCAGAATATCCCCCCGCATGATATGTGAGAACTGTACGGACATGCAGGTATCTTCTACTCCGGGCAGTATTTGCGCTTTTTTCCATGCTTCTTTTTCATAAGCGCGGACATCTCCGTCAAATGTTTCCTGGCGGGTGTACCATGCCATATCCAGTAAGCCGAAACTTATTTGACGTAGGCAGGCGTAGGCCACATTAAAATTGGATGCATCTACAATTTTTGAATCAGTTCGGCAGGAATGGGTTCTCCCGTCTGATAATGTCTGGCGAATGTATTGAGAAATTCTTTTTCAGTGGCGAAATTTTCCATAATTTGTGATGGAAGCTCCACAAAATCCCAGTATACGCTGGTACCACTCATGGTTGAATAAGTGGTATTGGCAAACATTCCGTGCAAGGCGTGTCCGAATTCGTGTAAAAAAGTATTTACTTCCGAGAAAGTCAACAATGCCGGTTTTCCAGCTGATGGCTTGGTGAAGTTCATGGTAACGGATACGTGGGGGCGGCTGTTGACTCCGTTTTCTATCCACTGTTCCTTATAGCTGGTCATCCATGCACCTGAACGTTTTCCGGCACGGGGGTGGAAATCTGTATAAAGTACAGCCAGGAAACTTCCGTCTTTGTCGAATACTTCATAAGCTTTTACATCGGGATGATAGACCGGAATTTCTTTATTTTCTTTAAATGTGATGCCATACAGACGGGTAGCCAGACCGAATACGCCTTTCTCTACTTGGCTAAGCTCAAAATAAGGGCGCAACTCTTCTTCATTCAGATTGAATTTCTTATTTTTCAGTTTTTCTGAATAATAGGCCCAATCCCATGGCATCAGCTGGAAATCATTGCCTTCCATTTCGCGTGCCAATGCTTCTACTTCTGCTACTTCCTTTAGGGCGGCAGGGGTGTAGGCTTCCAATAATTGGTTGAGCAATTTGTATACGGCATCACTTGTTTCGGCCATGCGCTTTTTCAGTTTATACTCGGCAAAAGTGGAGAAGCCTAGTAAATGAGCCAATTCCATGCGAATGTTTACCAATTGCTTGATGATGTCCACATTGTTGTAGTCGTTATTGTGTGTACATTGGGTATTATAAGCCATATAGACTTCTCTGCGCAGTGAACGGTCGTCACAATATTTCATGAAAGGAACAAAACTGGGAGCATCCAATGTAATGATGCTGCCTTCTTTTCCCTTGTCCTTTGCTGTTTGAGCATAACTTTCCAATGAACTTTCGGGTAATCCTTCCAATTGTTTTTTCGTCAATGCCAATTCGTAGTTATTCGTTTCTTTCAACAGATTCTGAGAAAAACGTAAGGTTAATATGCTTAATTCAGTATTCAGTTGGCGGAACTTTTCTTTTGCCTCACCGGTCAGATTGGCACCGCTTCTTACAAAACTGTCGTATGTTTTTTGCAGCAGTTGGGCGTCTTCACCTTTCAGTTGCAACTGGTCTTTCTGCTCGTATACAGTTTTTATGCGGGCAAACAGTTTTTCATTCAAACTGATGTTGTTGCTGTGTTCAGACAGTAAGGGCATCATTTTTTCTGCCAATTCCTGCATCTCGTCACTAGTCTCGGCACTCATCAAATTGCCGAAAACAGTAGTTACGCGGTCTAGCAACGCACCCGAATTTTCCAGAGCAACAATGGTGTTTTGGAAAGTCGGTGCTTCGGGATTATTGACAATTGCATCAATTTCCTCATTTTGTTCTTTCATTCCTTCCAACAAGGCAGGTTCATAATGTTCTATCTTGATAAGATGGAACGGAGCCGTGTCATGAGGAGTGTTATAGGGTTTTAAAAATGGATTTTTATTTTCAGTCATGGCACTATTTTATTTGACTTACAAATTTGCTAAAAAAAGTATCACTATCCTCATTCTATTTACTTATTTAACAAAGTATATTAAATAGTTAGGTTAAAAATAAAAAAGCACAAGCAGAAATGCCTGTGCTTTTCATCTTTATGAGGTTTTACCTGATTATTTATTCTTTTCGGTCAGTTTTTCCAATGCCGGAATGGAGATTGCTTTTCTGCTAAGTTGTACCAATCCCTGTTCCTGTAAATCATTCAGTACTTTTGACACATTGATTCGTGTCTCATCAATCAAACTCGCCAAATCTTCCATTTTGATTTTAAGAATTTTTTTCCCTTCGGGCTTCATGGAACGCAGTACTAAAAAATTCAGTATTTTTTCTTCTGTATTACCTATGTGGCTGTTCCATAATTTTTCGTATGCCACTTGTGCCCTATTACTCAGAATATTTAAATAATTAAGGCGGAAGATTTCGTAGTTGTTCAGTTCATTTAATACAAATAACTTATCTATGGTAACTATGTTAATATTTGTACGTGCTTTGTAAGTCGCTGTATAGTTGGTCTGCATGCCGAATAATGAATAGGGCTCTATAACGAAAGGACTTCCAAAAGTTTCAAATAAGGAGTATGAATGTTGGTTATCGGTTGCTTGGGAGGTTATCTCCCCATTTAAGAGAAAGATTAATTGAGTGCAAGGTGCTCCTTGTTCCACAATGATATCATCGGCGTTGTATTTACGAAAATGTAGCTTTACCTTACCTATGATATTGGTGAAGTCATTTTTACATAATCCTTGGAAGAGAGGAAGTTGTAAAAGTGTATCATACATTGTTATTTCCATAAGTTCTAATGTTCGTTAAGTTATAGTTTAACACACAAAGGTAACGATAAAACGAGATTTATTATTTATAGGTGGGAGAACTTTATTTTTTTTATTGTTTCTTACCGTCTCCTAAATGTTTAAAAGCAGAATACTTGCGGGCTGTATAAAAAATAAATATATTTGCATTCAAAAAAAGGAGGAGTTTATGTTTGGATCATTTGATTTTCAAGAATTTTTAAGTGCGTTTATCGTACTTTTTGCTGTCATTGATATTATCGGATCTATTCCTATTATATTGAACCTTAAGCAGAAAGGGAGAAATGTCAATGCTAATAAAGCTACCGGCATTTCTTTTGCTTTATTGATAGGTTTCTTTTATGCAGGAGATATGATGCTGAAGTTATTTCAGGTAGATATCGCTTCGTTTGCCGTGGCGGGTGCTTTTGTTATTTTTCTCATGTCTTTGGAAATGATTTTGGATATCGAAATATTCAAGAATCAAGGTCCTATCAAGGAAGCGACTTAGTCCCCTTGGTCTTTCCGTTATTGGCAGGTGCGGGAGCATTTACTACGTTACTTTCCCTTCGTTCGGAGTATGCTCCTGTAAACATTGTTGTAGCCTTGATATTGAATATGGTTTGGGTTTATGTGGTGTTGAAGTTGACAGATCGTATCGAACGTTTCTTGGGTAAAGGTGGAATTTATGTTATTCGTAAGTTTTTCGGAATCATTTTGTTAGCAATATCAGCGCGTTTATTTACGGCTAATCTGACTTTGTTGATAGAACAGTTTCAGAAAGCTCAGTGATATGCTGTTTCTTTGCAGATAATAATGTCGAACTCACCATAGATATTTTATTGGAAACCAACTGCTTTGTGTTAAATTGATATTAATCTGTGGTGAGTTCCGGTATCATTCCATTTGAATGATAGTTGTTCGATGTTTTGATGCGCCTCTTTGATGTCTATTTCTCGCTGGCGATAAATTTCTTCATCCCATCTGTAAAATAAGTTTCATATTTATCCCCTTCGCCCGAGCAGATAAAATAGGCATCCAGTTCAGGATGTGCTTCACAAAAAGCTTTGGCTGAGTCCAGTCCCATCACCATGAAAGCAGTAGCGTATGCATCGGCACTGGCGCAATCTTTTGCAATGACAGTGGATGACAGGATGCTATGTTGTACTGGGTATCCGGTGCGTGGGTCTATGGTATGTGCATATTTCTTTCCACCTTTGTAATAGAAATTACGATAATTTCCTGATGTTGCCATACCTACGTCACTAATGGCAAGTACAGTCTGTAACTCCTGGTTTACTGACAAGGAGTCATCTACAGGTTTGTTTATGCCGATACGCCAAGCGTTCATTTTGGAATTTTTGCCTCTTACCACTACTTCACCACCGATGTCTACCATGTAGTTTTTTATCCCTTTACGTTCTAATAGCCTTGCTACTGCATCTACTCCGAATCCCTTGGCGATAGCGCTGCAATCCAGCATTATACGAGGGTCTTTTTTTATTATCCGGTTGTTCTGTAAGTCTATTTTTTGATATCCTATCATTGGGCGTAAGCTGTCCACTATCAGTGAATCCACTCCTGTAGATTTTTTGAATCCAAATCCCCATGCATTTACCAAAGGTGCGACAGTGATATCAAAGGCTCCATGGGTTTCATCGGATATTTTTTTTGCGAGATGGAATACATGTACGAAAAAACTGTCAACTTCTGTCTTTTCATTGTGGTTTACGCGGGTGATTACAGAATTCGGATTGAAAGGAGAGAGGGAGTAGTCCACTTTCTTCAGTTCGGTTTCTATTTCTTCTTTCAGATTATCTTCAGACTGGTAGGTGATTTTGTATACAGTACCGAATACAAAGCCTTCATCGTACGGAAAGGTGCTTGCTTTTTTAGAATTAATAATTGTTCCTATTATCAGAATTGCTAGAAACGCAATTGCCATGCTAATTTTTTTTTATTCATACCTGTATTTTAGTTAAGAAAGAAATAAATGTTCTATTAAGATTTTAACACCGATAATAATTCAGAACCAAACCTCCCCATAAATTCCATGCGCAGGTTGAAACGCTTGCCGCAAAATACAACC
>ENA-OQER01000392-OQER01000392.1-human-gut-metagenome-genome-assembly--contig:-NODE-392-length-24187-cov-4.615212_pt1 | contig 24187 bp, 34 predicted proteins | sample MGYA00242797_ERZ504639 | MGnify/ENA primary metagenome ERZ504639 (study PRJEB26092, sample SAMD00036306) | human gut metagenome | host: Homo sapiens | study: EMG produced TPA metagenomics assembly of...
ATTGGAGGGAACGCTTATTTCAATTCTAGTTGTAGCAGAAAAGCCCTCGGTTGCCATGTCCTACGCCAAAGTCCTCGGTGCCACCAACCGTCAGGACGGCTACCTTGAGGGCAACGGTTATCTGGTAAGCTGGTGCGTGGGTCATCTGGTGGAGCTTGCTCCGCCCAATATCTACGATGCCAAATACGTCAAGTGGAGCATCGCAGATCTGCCCATCCTGCCGGAAAGGTGGCAGTATCTGGTGTCTGCGTCCACCAAAAAGCAGTTTGGTATCCTGCAAAAGCTGATGGACCGCCCAGATGTGGATAGCATTGTCTGTGCAACGGATGCAGGGCGTGAGGGCGAACTAATCTTCCGCCTTGTCTACCAGCAAGCGGGCTGCAAAAAGCCCTTTTCCCGCCTGTGGCTGTCCAGCATGGAGGAAAACGCCATCCGAGAGGGGTTCGCCCATCTCAAACCGTCAACTGAATACGATGCGCTGTACAACGCAGCACTTTGCCGGGAACGTGCCGACTGGATGGTCGGCATCAATGCGTCCCGGCTTTTTTCATGTCTGTACGGTCAACCTTTAGCGGTCGGTCGGGTCATGACTCCGGTGCTTGCCATGACGGTGGTGCGGGAGGCTGCGATAGCCGCTTTTGTGCCGGAAAAGTTCTACACGGTGGATCTGGAACTGACCAGCGGATGCACGGCATCCAGCCGCCGCATTCCTGAAAAATCCGTTGCAGAAAACCTGCTGGAAGCCTGTCGAAGGGAGATGGTGGCAACGATCCAGCGCATCACCCGCAAGGAAAAATCCGAGAATCCGCCGCCGCTGTACGACCTGACCACCTTCAGCGGGACGCCAACCGCCTGCTGGGGTACAGCGCACAGCAGACGCTGGACTATGTGCAGAGCCTGTATGAGAAGAAACTTACCACTTATCCCCGGACTGATAGCTGCTATATCACCGACGATGACGAGGAAATGCTGGAGGTGCTGACCGAGGAACTGGAAGGCTTTTTTGACATTACCCCAGAAGATGTGGACGAGGCTGTGCCCCGGACACGGCGCACCGTCAACCGGGAAAAAGTCACCGACCACCACGCCATCCTGCCCACCCGCAGTATGCTGCAAGCCGATCTGGAAGCGCTGCCTAAAGGCGAGCAGAACGTTCTGAAGCTCATCATCGCCCGGACGCTGATGGCAGTCAGCAAGCCCTTCCGGTATCTGGAAACCCTGCTGACCACCGAATGTGCCGGGGAGGAATTTACCGCCAAGGGCAAGGAGGTTCTGGAAGAAGGCTGGAAAGCGGTGGAACGTAAGGTGCTTGCCGACATCCTGAACCGAAAACAGGAACTCACCGCCCTGCCCAATGCGGCAGAAAACGAGTGCGGCATCCTTAACGCAGAGCTGAAGGAGGGTCAAACGTCCCCGCCGAAGCACTTACCGAGGACACCCTGCTGCACGCTATGGAGACCGCCAGTGCGGACAGTATGCCGGAGGGCGTGGAGCGTCAGGGCATCGGTACCCCGCAACCAGAGCCGCCACCATCGAAAAACTGGTGCAGAAGGGTTTTCTGGAACGCAAGGGCACCAAGAAAAACAAGGTGCTTCTGCCCACGGACAAGGGCAAAGCCCTCATTACTGTGATGCCCGAAGAGATCCAATCCCCGGAAATGACCGCCGATTGGGAAACGAAGCTGCTGCGTATTGAGCGCAGCGAAATGGAGCCGGGTGAATTTATGACTGAGATCAATACGATGATTACCGAACTGGTAAAGAACACGGAAATGAAAAAAGGAGCGAATGCACTTATGAAAAGCAAGATTATTGGTGTCTGTCCGAACTGTGGGAAGCCTGTCGTGGAACGTGAAAAGGCTGGTTCTGTGAGAACAGGGAGTGCCGTTTCGTTCTGTGGAAGGACAATGCGTTCTTCAAGCGTCTGGGCAAGCGGCTGGACGCTCATGTGGCGGACAAGCTGCTGCGGGATGGTCGTGTCCGCTTGAAGGACTGCAAGAGTGCCAAGGGCAAGACCTACAATGCCACCGTGCTGCTGTCCTGTGAAGCCGATGGCCGCAGCAAGTTTTCGCTGGAATTTGAAGGTGGGTGCTGATGGAGCAGATAAAAGAAGCGGTCTACCTTATCAACGATGAACGCTATCTGCATCTCAGGGAAAACGGTGCAGGGGTCGCTTTGCCACTTATAACAAGGTAACTGGCGAGCCGCTGGAAAGTGGGCAGATCTCGGAAAAGAATCTGCCGCCAGATGGACAAAACACCATCCTGCCGCCCGGAACTGGTATCTGTTTGAACTTTCGGACGATGACCGTAAGGCCATCCAACAGGAAAGCGTAAATATCCTCGAAAACATCCCACAGGCGGGCATCGGCAGGCGGCGCATCTGGGAGCCGGAAACGCTGCCGAAGGATATTCGTCTCATCAACAGCCACTATGACGACCTCTACCGCATTCCCGATGGCGGAGTGATTCAGGTGGATTACCCGGATGGGCGCAGTTTTACGGCACGGGTGGAACATCTGGATGATTATCACTTTGACATGGGCGGTCTGGGCAATGTGTTCCACATCTGCCAGTTTGCCGAGGTCATGGAGCGGAACCATGCAGACTTCTACCCCGAAATTCAGACACAGGACGAGCAGGCCGCATGGGAACTGGGTGGCAAAGGTTATCTTGCCATCCAGTCCTGTGAGGATGGATGGGACTACACCATTTACCACAGCGATTTTTCCGTGATGGACGGCGGGCAGTTGGATGCCCCGGAACTGACCATTCAGGAAGCCCGTGAGCAGATTCTGGAAGCACACCACATGGAAAAGGGGCGGCGGCTGTTGCAGGACTACGATGCGTCATGGATAAGGTTGCGGAAGCCGAGGAACTGGGTGCAGACCATCGCCCTTCCACACTGGAAAAGCTGGCAGAACTGGCAAGTGATACGTCTGCGCCAAAATCCTCTGCACGTTCTGCACCGGAACTGTGAGGTGGATGATGCAGCAAAAATGGAACCAGAATTTTGACGATGAACCATGACGGACATCCCGCAGAAGTTTCTGAACGCAGGGTGCGATGTTTATATGGTGATGCAGCTGCGGCATGACGAAAAAATCCTCGATGAAAGATTTGCTTCCATGCGGGAACTGCATCGTCGGGGCAAAACGCCAGACCCGGAGCATTACGAGGTCACCTACTATGCTGATCTGCCCGCCATGTGGCAGGATGTGCCGAACAACGAGGTTTTGGAAGAACTATTTCAGATGTTCAACCTCTCCCGTCCGCAGGATTTTGAGGGGCACAGCCTGTCGGTCAGCGATGTGATCGCACTTAAACGCAATGGCGAGGTGTCTGTGCATTATGTGGACAGCATCGGCTTCAAAGATTTACAGGGGTTTCTGGACAAGCAGCCGGAACGCCCTTCGGTGCTGATGAATCTCAAGGAAAAGTGCGATGCCCCGGAGTGTAACCCAACTGGAAGCCGGAAAGCGAGGACTGAACATGAACTTTGACCATGAAGAACTCATGCTGATGATGCTCTACAACTCCGGCACCCGGCTTGGGCTTATCCACGAACTGCGGCTCATGCAGTGCTACCTGATGCCGGATGAAACCGCCTGCGGGAACTGTCCGAGGGTGTTATCGAAAAGCTGAAACTGCTGACCGATGCGGAATTTGCCGAACTGGAATTTCCACTGGATTGACTTTTGCCGCCTGCGGGCGGCGTACATAAAGTATTTTGTTCTTCCAAAAGATATGCTATAATCAAATCAGACAAAATTCCTTTCTTCAAGCGATTTCTCCGCAATTTTCCTGTGGCTCTGCTCGTATCAAAAATAAGGGACCGATTTTTAATTGTCAGAACGGAGGAACCATTATGGCAATCTTTGAAAAGACCATCCGAAACAAGAATTTTGACAAACTGCTTCGGAAGCTGGAAAATGAAATCCCGGACAGCAGTTGGTCGGCAGATTTAGAGGCAGGCAGTGATTTCAAAGAGGCGATGCCCGGTGCAGTGTCCGTGTGTTTGAACGGTACAGCATGATGGGCGGCAACCGCCTGAGTCTGACACTGACCATGTTCCAGAATGGAGATAGCCCGATTCGGCTGTCTGCAATTACAGCGGGCGGCAGTCAAGCGGTGTTCTTCAAGGTGAACACCCTCGGAGAAGAATCTTTTCTGGACGATGTAAAGGACCTGCTGGAAGAAATTTTGGAGGAATAAGATGTTTTACGCTGGAATTGATCTGCTGTTCAGTATCCTGTTTCCCATCCTGTTCCTTGTGGTTTTGGGCATGATCTGTGTGCCATCATCGGAAATATCAGCACATGGAATAAGAACAACCATTCACCGCGGCTGACCGTTCCGGCAACGGTGGTGGCAAAGCGCACGGAAGTTTCTCGCCACCATACGGACAATACGATGATGCATACGTTCACGACCTATTATGTGACCTTTCAGGTGGAAAGCGGCGACCGCATGGAACTTACCGTAAGTGGTTCGGACTACGGAATGCTTGTGGAGGGCGACATTGGAAAGCTGAGTTTTCAGGGCACCCGCTATCTTGGGTTTGAGCGGAACTAAGCGTTCTCCTACATTATATAGTAAGGAGTACTGTATGAACGATCTGTTTATCCAAGGGCTGACCATCGACTGGAACAGAGTTCGCCCATACAATTATGTTCGTCAGATTCCTGCCATCAGTGGAATCGACACTTTTACATTCCATAAGCCCATTACGTTCTTTGTTGGCGAAAATGGAAGTGGAAAATCTACGCTTCTGGAAGCAATCGCTGTTGCTTACGGCTTCAACGCAGAGGGTGGAACGAAGAACTATTCATTTTCCACATACAACTCCCATTCGGAACTATGTGAGGCTATGACGATTTCCAAGGGGTATCGCAGACCAAAGTTCGGGTATTTTCTCCGAGCAGAGAGTTTCTATAATGTAGCCACCAAGGAAATCGACTATTCCGATGACGATCATCCCTCCAAAGGCTATCACCAAAAATCACACGGTGAAAGTTTCCTCGCCATTGCGCAGGACTACATGGGTGCAGATGGAGTCTATATTTTTGACGAGCCGGAAGCCGCTTTATCCCCGCAGCGGCAGCTCACGTTACTGATCAACATTTATCGGTGTGCCCAAGAAGGGGCGCAATTCATTATCGTATCACATTCACCCATTCTCCTCGGAATGCCTGATGCTGAGATTTTTAGCTTCGACAATGGCACGATTCATCTTGTCAGTATGAAGATACGGACAGCTACGTTATCACCAAAACATTTGTAAATAATCGGCAGCATTTTTTGAACCAGCTTCTGAATGAAGAAACGTAATTCCGGGAAAGGACATTCCATATGAATGATTCTACGTTGAAAGAGCTTTGGCAGCAGGTCGCTGAAAAGAAAAGCTGCGAAGCAAAGCAGAAAGAACTGACCGCCCAGAGAGATACGCTTGCTGACCGCCTGAAAAAGCTGGAAAAATCCAAGCTGGCAGAGCAGGCTGATGTGGACCGTCTGGAGGGACACAGCCTTGCCGCATTTTTCTATCAGGTCATCGGAAAGATGGATGAAAAGCTGGACAAAGAACGGCAGGAAGCCTATGCAGCCCGTGTCAAGTACGATGCGGCTCTCCATGACCTTTCTTCCGTTGATGCTGATTTAGCACAAATTCAAAATAGGTTGGCACGGCTGTCCGATTGCGAAAGGCAGTATCAAGCTGCTCTTTCCGAAAAAATCAAAAGCATCAAAGCATCTGCCCACCCTGCCGCACAGCAGGTTGCGGAAAGCGAAAGCCGTATTGCCGCGCTGAAAGTCCAAAAACGGGAGCTGCTGGAAGCTATCAACGCCGGAAAGACCGCCCTGCATACGGTCAATGAAGTTCTGGAAACCTCGACAATGCCGAGGGCTGGAGTACATGGGACGTAATGGGCGGCGGTTTGATGGCCGATCTTGCCAAGTATGAGGAACTGGACGATGCACAGGAACAAATCGAACAGCTCCAAGTGGAACTGCGGCGGTTCAAAACTGAACTTCCGATGTTGAAATCACCGCAGACCTTCAGGTTACGGTGGACAGCTTTTTGAAATTTGCGGATTTCTTCTTTGACGGCCTCTTTGCAGACTGGGCAGTTCTGGATCACATCAATCAGGCACAGAGCAGGGTGGAAAACACCAAGGGTCAAATCAAGCGAGTCCTCGCACTTCTGAAAAAGATGCGCGAAGATATTGACGTCCAAATCGCTGACGAAAAAGAAAAACAGGAGCAGCTTGCGGTGGAAACCGAACTGTAGGTTTGGAGTGTCTGTGTATGAAACGAAAATTCCCAAAGATTTTGGATGTCGCTATTCATTCCATAAATCTTATTCTTATCAATTATGCGCTATCGAATATGATGGCTTTTTTTCGGAGCAGCCTCCTTTACATTTTGTTTTTCACCTCTGAAATGTGGGTCTTTGTCCAATACCGAAAAAATATTGAAGAATTGAGCGACAGTAAAGCTCTTGCAAATCTTCTGCTGATAATCTGTGTTGCTATCGAAATCGGGCTTTTGTATTTCTTTGGGATTGTTTCTGGCGAACTGATTCCATTTAAGATCAAGTGGTGAAATCAAATCTTTTAGTGTACTATTGATTAGGAGACGCTGATATGAAATGTCCTATTTGTGGAGAAGAAATGCTTGCGGGAGGATTGATTTCCGCTGGTATCTCAGTTGGGTGGGTTCCAAAAGACGAGTTTGATAAAAAAGGACTTAGAAGAATTTCCTATCAGGAATGGCACAGTATTGGCAATTCCAGCATTTTATTAGGACAGACAAAGATACCAAACGCTTTTCTATGCAAAAAATACAATAAAGTCATTGGCGTGTTTGATGTTCGCAAAACATTTTCTCATTATGAAGCTGTAACTTTATAGATTAAGGAGATGAATTCTCATGAGTTATGGATGGGCAACTGTTTTCACTTTAGCGGCATGGTTTGCAGGGCTTGTGATTGATGTAAATGTGCGGGTCGGCGACCTCGGTTTACGAACCGTGCTTCCCGTCATCGTGATGGGGTGCTGCGTTATGAAGTACATAAAGGACAATAGCAAATAATCTTATCTCAATACACTTTCCAGCGGCAACCCCAAAATGGTTGCCCGCTATTTTTATACCCTAAAATCTAAAAAAGGAGCAAAAATGCCAAGCAAAACCGAAGAATATCTCGCCCTTGCCCAGCGCACGGCCAACGGCCTGACCCGGTATTGGGAAAGCTGGACGGACTACCTGACCACCGCATCCCGGCTGTACAAGTACCTTTTGCCGACCAGCTCATGATCTACGCCCAGCGCCCGGATGCCACCGCCTGCGCCGACTTCGACATCTGGAACAATCGGATGAACCGCTATGTGCGCCGAGGTGCCAAGGGCATCGCTCTGCTGGACGAATCCAGCGGCTTCCCCCGGCTGCACTACGTCTTTGACGTAAGCGACACCGGGGTGCGCCGCAATTCCCGTGACCCGGAGGTGTGGCAGCTCGGTCCCGATTTGGTGCAGCCGGTTTCGGAAATGTTGAGCAAGACCTACGGCATCAGCGGCGAGCGTGTCAGCCAGCAGCTTGCGGATGTTGCGGGGAAACTGGTGGCGGATTACTGGGACAACAACGGCGGGGACATTCGTGCCATCGTTGACGGTTCGCTCTTGATGGATTATGATGAAGCCGGGGTGGAGATGCAGTTCAAGTCTGCCGCCGCCATCAGCGTCACCTACACGCTGCTGGAACGCTGCGGCATTGAGCCTGCCGGGTGGTTCGACAAGGACGATTTTCAGGCAATCTACAATTTTTCCACCCCGGATAGTGTCTACGCCCTCGGCGCAGCCGTCAGCGACATGAGCCGGGAGGTGCTGCGTAACATCGAGCGCACCGTAAAAACAACCATTCGCCGCCGCAATGCAGAAAGGAGCCAATATGAATACGAACAGCAGGAACGTGACTTACTCGACCGTCGGGGACTACCAGCTCCCGAACCTAACCCTGAACCAGCCCCGGAAGCCGCTGGGCAAGTACGGCAGGCTGCGCCGGACGTACCTGATGCAGTATCGCCCGGTACTGTACAATTCGATGCTCCTGAACGGGACGCTGTACCCGCATCTGATGGAACTGGAGCAGACAGCAGAGAGCCGGATGCAGCAGACCATGGAGCAGCTTCTGAAGCAGGACCCAGCCCCGGACAAAGCGCAGAACCAACTGATGTGGGTGCAGCACATGAACAGTCTGAAAGCGCAGGCAGAGGAACTGGTGATGACGGAGCTGATCTACAGCTAAGTTTTCTGGATGCGAACATCCCCACCGAAGCCCAGCAAATTGAGAAGATCGACCAAGCGGAGAGCGAAAAAACGCCCTCCGCTTTTGTTTTGTCGCAGGCTGAAATTGAGAACGAGCTGCGGCGGCATGGTTCAGGGTTTACAGGCGGCAAACAGCGCATTATTGCGCTGTACCAGACCCAGCCTGACCGCAAACTCTGTGCCAAAGCACTGGCAAAGGAGTACGGCATCGGTGGGCACTCCCACGATTATCTGGATGGCAGTCGAGGCTTCGTCAACCACGACTGGAAGGGTCTGGAATTTGTTCATTATCCCGACCACCAGAAAATCACCCTGAAATGGGCGCAGGTGGAAAAGTATATCGACCTTATGATTCAGTCCGACCGCTATCTGACAGATGAGGAAAAGGAACAGCGTGCTACCAGACAGGAAGCATCCAACTACAATGTCGGGGATGAAGTTGTGGTAGACCTGCCCACCAGAACGATTGAAGGTACCATCGGCTATGTTGGCGAAACCGATGTGCGCATCGACACCAGTGCGCACGGGCAGTCTTGGGACAATGAGGTTATTAACAAGCAGCAGTTTGAGCAGGGGCTGCGACAGAGTGCGACTGCTCAGCGTGTGGATAAAATGCTGGCGCAGGCAGAAGCCATCGCCAAGGAATCCGAAGTGCCTGAATACGAACGTTTCTCTGTCCGAAAAGTCGTTGACGGTAAAATGCCGCTTTTTGCTATCTGGGATGATCTTTATGATGACTACTATGAAACCAATCACGCCGTTCCACAGTTTTCTAACGAGAAGCAGGCAGAATCTTATCTGGAAAATCTGAAAAAAGAAGTTGCAGACAGAGAAGCCGCCGAGTGGCTCAAAGTCGAACACGCAAAATTTTTAGCAGACAAGGACGAGCCGGAGCCGTCTGACGAAGAACTGGACGAACTGCCCATCTCTGCTGTAATGGACGGAGAGGTGCAGACCTTCCCGGATGCCGCTGCCTTGGATGAAGCCTTGAACGCTGCGCCTGCCGGGACTTCCGCATCACAGACGACCATTTGGGCGAGGGCGGTGCAAAGCAGAAATATGCCCGGAACATCGAAGCCATCCGAACTCTGTTTCGTTTGGAGGAGGAGCACCGGGGTGCCACCGCCGAGGAACAGCAGGTGCTTTCACAGTATGTGGGCTGGGGCGGTCTGGCAGACGCTTTTGACCCCGGCAAAGATAGTTGGGCAAAGGAATACGCCGAACTGAAAGGGCTGCTCTCCGAGGACGAGTATGCCGCCGCACGTTCCAGCACCCTGAACGCCCACTACACCAGCCCCACCGTGATCCGTGGTATCTACGATGCGGTGGAGCGCATGGGTTTCCGCAGCGGTAACATTCTGGAACCTAGTATGGGCGTGGGCAACTTCTTCGGTATGCTGCCGGACACCATGCAGGACAGCCGTCTGTACGGCGTAGAGCTGGATTCCATCACCGGGCGCATCGCCAAAAAGCTGTACCCGCAGGCCGACATTACCGTGGCGGGCTTTGAGACCACAGACCGCCGTGATTTCTACGATCTGGCGGTGGGCAACGTGCCCTTCGGCAACTACAAGGTCAACGACAAGGCGTACAACAAGTTGGGATTCAGCATCCACAACTACTTTTTCGCCAAGGCCATTGACCAAGTGCGTCCGGGCGGCGTGGTGGCGTTCGTCACCAGCCGCTACACCATGGATAGCAAGGACAGCACCGCCCGCAAGCACATGGCAGAGCGTGCTGACCTGTTGGGAGCTATCCGTCTGCCGAATAATGCGTTCAAGGCAAACGCAGGCACGGATGTTGTGAGTGACATTATCTTTTTGCAGAAGCGTGACCGCCCTGCGGACATCGAACCTGCATGGGTGCAGCTTGGCAAGACCGAGGACGCTTTGCCATCAACCAGTATTTCGTGGACCACCCGGAGATGATTCTGGGCGAACTGACCACCGAAAGCACCCAATACGGACGGGAGGAACTGACGGTTGCCCCCATCGAGGGCGCAGTGCTGGCCGACCAGCTTGCCGAAGCGGTACAGCATATTGAGGGCCAGTATGTTGAAGTCGAGGTGGAAACACCAGATGTTGCGGATGCAGAAGTCGAGCGCAAGACGCTCCCCGCTGACCCAGATGTAAAGAATTTCTCCTATGCCGTGGTGGACGGTGAGGTGTACTACCGAGAAAATTCGATTATGACGCAGGTGGAGTTGTCCGATAATGCCAAAGGCCGTGTAGCTGGTATGGTGGAGTTGCGGCAAATCGTCAACGAACTGATTGACCAGCAGTTGGACTTCCCGGACGAGGATATTAAGGCATCGCAAGCAAAATTGAACGCCGCCTACGATGCCTTTACCGCAAAATACGGCTGATCAACGACAAGAAAAATGCCCGCCTGTTCGATGATGACAGTTCCTACTATCTGCTCTGCTCTTTGGAAAATCTCGATGAGAATAAACAGCTCAAAAGCAAGGCGGATATGTTCACCAAGCGAACGATTCGCCCGGAGCGCACCGTCACCAGCGTGGACACCCCCAGCGAAGCACTGGCAGTGTCCATTGGAGAACATGGCCGTGTTGATCTGCCCTATATGGCGGAACTTCTCGGCTCTCCCGGCGATTATGAGCGTATTACCACAGAGCTGCAAGGCGTGATTTTCAAAGACCCTTCTGCGGATGCAGATGAGCCGGAAGCAGGCTGGCAGACTGCGGACGAGTATCTTTCCGGCAATGTGCGGAATAAACTGCGCATGGCTCAGCTTGCCGCTGAAAGCCACCCGGAGTTCAAGATCAATGTGGAGGCTTTGACCAAAGCGCAGCCGAAGGACCTTGAAGCATCAGAAATCGACATCCGACTGGGTGCCACATGGCTGAATCCCGCCATTGTGCAGCAGTTTATGATGGAGACTTTTCAGCCGCCCTACCGCATCCGCTATAACAACCTGATCCAAGTCCGCTACTCTCCATTTACGTCCGAATGGCGCATCGGCAACAAATCTGCCGCCGGAATGTATGATATCATGTCCACCGAAACCTACGGCACCCACCGGGCCAACGCCTACAAGATTTTGGAGGACACCTTGAATTTGCGGGACTGCCGCATTTATGATACCATTGAGGAGGATGGTAAAGAGCGGCGTGTCCTGAACCAGAAGGAGACGATGCTTGCCCAGCAGAAGCAGCAGGCCATCAAGGATACCTTTGCAGGCTGGGTTTGGCAAGACCCGCAGCGGCGGAATCTGCTGGTGAAGCAGTATAACGAGTTGTTCAATAGTACCCGGCCCCGCGAGTATGACGGAAGCCATATCCATTTTGTCGGTATGAACCCGGAGATCAATCTGCGGGAACATCAGCGCAATGCAGTTGCTCATGTGCTTTATGGTGGGAACACCCTGCTCGCCCACGAGGTGGGTGCCGGCAAAAGTTTTGAGATGGCAGCTTCGGCAATGGAATCTAAGCGTTTGGGCCTGTGTCAGAAAAGCCTGTTCGTGGTACCCAACCATCTGACCGAGCAGTGGGCCAGCGAGTTCCTGCGGCTATACCCCAATGCAAAGCTGCTCGTTACCAGCAAGAAAGACTTTGAACCCGCCAATCGAAAGCGTTTTTGCGCCCGCATCGCAACCGGCGACTACGATGCCGTCATTATCGGCCACTCGCAGTTTGAGAAAATCCCTCTTTCTGCGGAACGGCAGGCACGGATCATCGAAGATCAGATCGAGGAAATCGAAAAAGCCATTGCAGAGGCCAAGGAACAGTCCGGTGAGCATTTTACCGTGAAACAGATGGAAAAGACACGGAAAACACTGGAGGTGAAACTGAAAAAGCTACAGTCCACCGACCGCAAGGATGATGTGGTCACATTTGAACAATTAGGCGTAGATAGGTTATTTGTGGACGAGAGCCAGAACTACAAGAACCTATATCTTTACACCAAGATGCGCAATGTTGCTGGCCTTTCTACCTCCGAAGCACAGAAGTCCAGCGATATGTTCGGCAAGTGTCGTTATCTGGATGAAGTGACTGGCGGGCGCGGCGTGATTTTCGCAACGGGAACGCCCATCAGCAACTCCATGACGGAAATGTACACACTGATGCGCTATTTGCAGTACAGCACTCTCCAGCAGAAACAACTGACCCACTTTGATGCATGGCTTCTACGTTTGGCGAGACCACCACGGCCATTGAGCTTGCGCCGGAAGGAACCGGCTACCGTGCGCGCACACGTTTTGCCAAGTTCTTTAACCTGCCGGAGCTGATGAATATGTTCAAGGAGGCAGCGGACATCAAGACTTCCGACCAGTTGCATCTGCCTGTTCCGGAAGCCAAGTTTGAAACTGTCGTGGTCAAACCCTCGGAAATCCAGCAGGACATGGTGAAATCCCTGAGCGAACGTGCTGCTGAGGTGCATAGCGGTGCGGTTGACCCCTCGGTGGACAATATGCTGAAGATCACCTCGGACGGACGTAAAATCGGCCTTGACCAGCGGCTGATGAATCCGCTCACCCCGGATGACCCGGACAGCAAGCTGAATGCCTGCGTCGACAATGTTCTGCGTATCTGGAACGAAACCAAAGAGGATAATCTGACGCAGCTGATTTTCTGCGATATGTCCACGCCCAAGGGAGACGGCTCGTTCAATGTCTACGATGATATTCGCACAAAGCTGCTTGCCGCCGGGGTGCCGGAATCGGAGGTCGAGTTCATCCACAACGCTGATACTGAAGGTAAGAAAGCGGATTTGTTCTCCAAAGTCCGCAGCGGCAAGGTGCGTGTCCTGCTGGGCAGCACTGCAAAGATGGGCGCAGGCACCAATGTCCAGACCCTGCTGGTGGCCGTGCATCATCTGGATGTAGGCTGGCGACCGTCCGATATGACCCAACGCAACGGCCGAATCATCCGTCAGGGCAACAAAAACAAACAAGTTTACGTCTATAATTACGTCACGGAGGGGACATTCGACGCCTACCTCTGGCAAACGCTGGAAAACAAGCAGAAGTTTATTTCGCAGATCATGACGAGCAAATCTCCGATGCGCTCCTGTGATGATGTGGATGAGCAGGCTCTTTCGTATGCCGAGGTCAAGGCCCTATGCGCAGGCGACCCGCGCATCCGGGAAAAGATGGATCTGGATGTGCAGGTAGCAAGGCTCAAGGTGCTGCGCTCGGATTACCAGAACCAAAAATATCGTCTGGAAGATAAGCTGCTCAAGCATTACCCGGAGGAAATTCAGAAAGCGAAGAACCGTATTGCGGCTCTGAAAAACGATGCCCAAATCGCAGACGCACACCCGCAGGATAAGGAGAACTTCTGCGGCATGACGATCAAGGGCATGGTGTTCGATGAGAAAAAAGCAGCTGGTGAGCGGCTGATGCTCGCCTGCAAGGAGATGCCGAATGCGGATATGATGCTGCTGGGCACCTATCGCGGCTTTGAGCTGAACATTCGCTTTGACAGTTTCAAGAATGAGCATCAAATCGTTCTCCGCGGCGAGCTGAGTTATCCGGTACCGCTGGGCGATGACCCTCGCGGCAACATCGTCCGTCTGGACAATGCCATCGGCAATTTTGCCGACCGCATTGCCGATGCTGATGCCGCACTGGATTCTCTGGAACAGCAGAAGCAGGCCGCAGAGGTTGAAATCGCCAAGCCGTTTGCGCAGGAGGAAGAACTGCAAACCAAGTCTGCCCGCCTTGCAGAATTGGATGCGCTGTTGAACATGGAGCATCAGCCAGCCGGACAGAACCCGAAGCGGAAGAAAAGCCGGATGCCCGCCCCTCTGTGCTGGCAGCTCTGGAAGAAAAGGCTGATAAAGTGGAGCCTGTCCGACCATTCAAATCTTACTTGGATAAGGATGGTGATGCCCGGTGACGGAGCGCCGTGACCAGCAGATCCATTTTCGTGTCAGCAAAGTCGAACTGGAACGCATTCGTCAGAAGATGGAAAGTTGCGGTATTTTGAGCATTGGCTCTTATCTGCGAAAAATGGCTCTGGATGGTTACTGCCTGAATCTTGATTTACCACAGCTGCGTCGGATGGCGTACCTTCTTCAGAATTGCAGCAACAACCTGAATCAGGTGGCGAAACGGGCCAGTGAAAGCGGGCAGCTCTATGCCGCCGATTTAGAGGACTTGCGTAGTCGGTTGGATGAGCTGATAGCTATTGGCAAGCAACTTCTCGCCAAACTCACCGAACTCTAAAAAATTTCCCGCAGTAGGAGGCTGCGGGTTTACATAACGGTTGACACCCTTGCAAGGCAAGGGGCGATACCTTTATAATAGGGGCGAAAAAGAAAGGCTGGTGTTTGATATGAGGTTTTTATTCAAGATGATGCTTGCCCCGATCTCTCTGTTCGTGGCTTTTCTGGCTCTGATGGCAAAGTGGCTGCTTACTCTGTCCAGCTATGTTGTCGCGCCGTTGATGCTGTATATCTTTGGCTGCGGCATCTACACCGTCTACCGCCAGACTTGGGATCAATTTCTGATTCTGCTGGTTGCCGAATTTCTCTGCTTTGTCCTTTTTGTCGGCGCAACTGCAATGGTGGAGGGCGTTGAGAAATTCAGCGGTTGGCTCCGGGACCTGATTTGATTTTGAATCTTCTTGCCGCCTTCGGGCGGCTTTTTCATTTAGGAGGTGATCTGCTCTGCTGCTACTCGTCTGATCGCACTGCATCAGCACAAAGGAAAATCTATCGCCGCCTGCCTGAAAGACCGCACTGATTATGCGCAGAATCCCGACAAGACTGAAAAAGGCGAACTTGTCAGCAGCTATCAATGCAGCCCGCTTACTGTGGACGAGGAGTTCATGCTCACAAAAAAGCTGTACGAGCAGGCCACCGGGCGCAGCCAAAAAAGTAACATTATCGCCTATCAGATACGGCAATCTTTCCGACCTGGTGAAATTACGGCTGAAGAAGCAAACCGCATCGGTTATGAGTTGGCCTCCCGGTTTCTGAAAGGCAAACACGCTTTTATCGTTGCAACGCATACCGATCGGGAACACATTCACAATCACATTATCTATAACTCGACCACTCTGGACGGCACAAGAAAATTCCGGGATTTTTCTTTTCCGGTCTGGCAGTGCAGCGGTTGAGCGACCTGATTTGTCTGGAGCATCAGCTGTCAGTCATTGAAAAGAAGCCTTACCGGGAACGGCAGAAGCGCATCACTTACCCCCCAAAGGAAAGCAACCGCGACCGGCTGTGCAGTGTAATCGACGAGATTTTGCAGCAGAAGCCCACCGACTACGAAGATTTTCTGCAAAAGCTGGAACAGCAGGGCTATGAAATCAAACGCGGCAAATACACTTCCGTTAAAGGCGCACGGCAGAAACGCTTTATCCGGTTAAAGACACTGGGTGCCGGGTACAGCGAGGATGAAATCAAAGCAGTCATTGCCGGAAAAGCCGAACACCGCCCACATCAGAAGCAACCTCCCAAAGAGCAGCCGTTCCAGTTGCTGGTTGACATTCAAGCAAAACTTGCCGAGGGCAAAGGTGGCGGCTACGAACGCTGGGCGAAGAAGTACAACTTGAAAGAGATGTCCAAAACGCTGATTTTTTTGCAGGAGCAGAAAATCGGCAGTGCGGATGACCTGAAAGAGCGTGCTGATGCTGCACTTTCTCGCTATCACAAACTGGGCGATTCCATCAAGGCCGCCGAGAAGCGTATGGCAGAAATCGCCGTCCTCCGGGCGCACATCGTCAACTATGCCAAGACCCGGCCTGTATACGATGCTTACCGCAAATCCGGGTACAGCTCCAAATTTTTGGAAGCGCACCGGGAAGAAGTCACGCTGCATAAGACGGCGAAAGCCGCTTTCAATGAATCCGGCCTGAAAAAGCTGCCCAAAGTGAAAGACCTGAATGCAGAGTATTCGGCTTTGCTCACCAAGAAAAAAGCACTCTACAGAGTACCGAAAGACACGGGATGAGATGCAGGAAATCGTAAAAGCACAGAAGAATGTGGAACTGTTCTTTGCGGAGGAAAAGGACTCCAAGCAAGTCGAGCAGATCCGATAAAACAGTCCCTGAGAACTTTGCCGCTTATCCGGCAGGGTTCTCAGGGTCTTTTTTGCTTATTGCTCAGTCTGTACTTGGAACGGCTTTTCCGGCAGTTTCAATTTGTTTGGCAACCATATTTTCCAATTCCCCCGTAATCGTTGCACAATTTGCAACACGATAATTCCAGAAGTAAGAAACGCCTTCACACTCCTCAACGGACAAATCGCTGTTGACCAAAAGCAGTCGGTCGGAGGTTACTTTCAGCTTTTCGCACAGAGCAGCATATTTTCCATAATCAATGCTTCGGCTGGACGATTTGGCTTCCACCCAGAAGAATTTTCCGTTGATGGAAAACGCAACATCCAGTTCATGCGTGCTCCCTGCGGATGCCGCTTCTGAAAGAATCACATTGGAGCAAAGCGAAACTTCTGCGCCCTGCTCCTCCTGATAGCGATTCAAAATCTGCTGAACCTGATGCTCCACAAAAAGTTCCAGCCACTTCCCGCTCAGGAAATGCCGGACAGTCTCATTTTGCGCAAGCTCATAGACGATATTCTGCGGATAGATCACAATGGATGCAAAAAGTCCCATTTTATCCCACGTCTGAGCGATTTCCGAAAGTGTGGCAAACGAATTCTTGGAAGTACCCTTTGGGATACGAAACGAAAAAGAGCCGTCACTCTGCATATGTGTCCGAATAAACTGCAAGAAATCCACCACTACCGGGTCGCAAAGAGCTTCGCCTGTTTTCCATGCCATCCGCTGAACGGCAATCGGCGGAAGTTTTTTCGGTACGACCTGCTGAACGATTCTATACCCACAGCGTTCCAGATGCTCCAATGCGGTCAAAGGCTTCGGAGGGATTTTTTCTTTAACTTCGGACTTTTCTGCACCGGATGTATTCTCAGTCAGATAGTTAAACTTCCATCCGTATTCCCAAGCAGGCGAACGGGTCAACACACCAACTGCATGAAATCCGCTGTCCGGTTCCTCCATCGGAAATGTGATTTTGTTCTTTTGGATATTGATTTGGAGCGTTTTATTTTTCAGCGCTATCTGATAAGCGTCAAGAAGGAATTCCTTTCCCTTATATGTCAGCTCACTGGAACTATTTGCAGAAAGGCCAGCATTTTTTGCCAAAGAGAGAAGCAGACAGGTCGCTTTGGGCAGCTCAAGGATATGCTCCATCTGCGCAGTGTCCGGAATCACTTCCGCATTTGCGTTATCGGGCTGCGGCAATTCGTCTGCCGGAGTCTCCTTTGCTGGTGCAGAAACTTCGGGTGTCATTTTGAAGCAGCCTCAGATTTCCAGACTTGGGCAAAGGTTTCGGCTCCGTATAGACCTCAGCAATAAATAATTCATAGGAATCGATGCACGAAAGTTTTCCTGCCGCTGCAAGTCCCACATAAATCGCAGCCGCCCGTGAGGAATCGCCATAATACTTTTTAGAATCCGCTGCGGCAGCAATATCAGAAAAAGCATTATATCTGCTCAGCGGCTCCGCCTTTTCCGGGAACTGCTTCAACGCACGGCAGTAGAGCCACTCAAAGAACGAATCCATGTACGGCTCTGTCGGATACTCGTTTCCTTCCAGAGAGTAACGTAGCAGCTCTCCACTGGTTCGCAGCCGAGTGTCCTTATGGACTTTGGGTGGCTCACAGGTCAGAAGGTCAGCGAATGGCCCACCATGTTCAAACACTTTGGTGGCTTCAAAAACCGTGCTGATGGGTACATCCTGCGCAACAGAATCCAGATGCAGCAAAAGCCGCAGAGAAGAAACAGCTTCACCCTCCGGCTGAACGGATGCAGAGCTGACTTCCAGAATCGAAACATCAGGGTCTGTTGTATGGACGGCATCATGGACGGCACGGATATTCTGCCGCTTGCTGCCTTTTATCCATGTGAATGTCACCGGCTGTTCTCTGCAATAGGGATAGCCGGATATGGGAAAACAAATGGTTCGTGTTGCCATGAACACCTCCAACTTTTTAGGACAAACAAGTTTATGTAAATCAAGTATAGCACAATCCCGGATGTGCTGCATAGCACTATTTTCTGCTTCCGGGAATCCATCTGTGCAAAAAGTGCCGATACCACAGGCATCGGCACTCAGATTAAAAAGCATTTTTCAAAAATGTGCAGCCTGCATCCACTGGATGCAGAACACAAGGGGTTTGGGCACAGCCCAACAAGCATTTGAATTTGATTTTTAGAAATCGGATTCAAAAATTGCAAGTTGGTACCAGCTTGCACTGCTTGCCACAACAATGCGTCCTTTTTGTCCGCAATTTGTAATTTTCAGATTGGAGAAAAACGCCATGGCAAAGACGAAGGCTGAAGAAAAAGCTCTCAACCTTGATTAGATTTTGTTTAACTGCCGGGATTATCTGCGCGCTGCGCGCAACTCCGGCTCGTTCTTTGAAAAGCGTGATATCCCCCGCAGTACAGCCCCGAAGTTCTCAAAAAGGTCATGGAACAGGTAGAGAACTTTGAGGAGAACAATTAAGCATTTTCTCGTTTTAACGTGGGATTAGATTGCTGTAGACCTTAATACAAAAAGATAGATAATGAAAATCTGGTGTCTGCTGGTACCAAAAAGCAGTTTGGCATCCTGAAAGACCTGATGAACCGCTCCGACGTGGATATCATCGTCAATGCCTGTGAAGCCCACCTCCACATTCCCATGGCCGATTTCGTAGTCTATGTAGTTGTAGCGGCTCCGGTCAAACCAGATCTGATAGGTCAGCCCGTTTTTCATTTTCTTTTTGAAGTCGCCCTTTTTCAGACGCTTCCAGCCCTTTTCCTCCAGGCCCAGGCCGTTCCACAGGTAGTCCAGAAGTTCCTGAATTATATCTGCCGGCCGTTTTTGTTCCACGGTCTCCACCCCCTGACGAATTCTCTTTAATAGTCAAGCAGGATAGGCACCTGCTGCTCCTCGGCAAACCGCATGGCCCGCCAGAACACGGAGAAGGCAAACTTGGCCAAGGATTGGGTGTCATACTGGGTGTGTTCCGGGATGTCTGCCTTGCTGTACTGTCCATCTGAGTCTACGGTTCCGTCTACCGGGTATCCCTCCGTGTCTGCCCAACCAAGGATAGTGTCCTCATCGGCCTGCCATGCCAGCTGGTTCAGCTTTTCCAGCTCCTTCCGCAGTCCGCCCAAGGTGGCGATCATCGTCTGATCATCGGTGGGCAGAGGGCCTTGGAATAGAAAGCTGTCGGTGAGGGGAAGCCACCAAGTCGCGCCCCGAAGCAGGGACCACACCCGCTCCTCGTCCGATGCAAGGCGGGCAATCAGGGGATGCTCCCCGAAGTCCCAGTCCTTCTCCACGGTGAGAGGCACCGGTTCCTCGTATGTATGACAGGCGGCCACCAGCAGCATAGCGCCAAAGGCATCCCAATCCGGCTTATCGGTGCAATAGGGCCGCTCGTTGTCCTCCGGCCATGGAGTGTAGTGCGGCTGGTTCGGCTGGGAAATGGCGGCTAAGATCTGATTCCGCCAGTCCTCCACTGCCGCCTGGATCTCAGCCGGGGACAGCTCCTCCTCGTTGTCGGCGGGTTCTCCATCCGGGGTGATCCGGTTAAAGGTGTATCCGTTTTCCTCCGCCCACTGCTGAACAACAGTTTTCCAGTTGTGAGAATAGTACCGGGTCAGCGGCCCGGCGTAAATATCAAGTCCCATAGCAATGTCTCCTTTTCTGTTATGCAGTCATTCTTTTGCTGGAGCGAACATCTGGTCAATCTTCTCCAGATCGTATTCCAAAATCCAGTCATGAAATTGATGATAGAGAGGCAATAGCAGCTTCTGTGAGCCGCCCAGCACATCCAGCCCACGGTCATCGTACAAATGGTAGAGGAACGGCCCCGGCCCAGCCAGATAGACGCTGGACACAAAGCCGTTCCAGCCGCCGATGTCCCCCAGAATGATTTCCCGAAGAAGCAGCTCTGGTTGAAAGCTGATCTTGCTGAGATCCCAGTAAAACTGCACTTGTGCATGGGTATCCCCATCTTCATCCTGCTCTGTGGCCGAAAGTTGTTCATCGGGAACTGGGAGGCCCACTCGCTGCCGGATAACGGTCAGCAGGGACTCGGCGGGTTCTTCATCGGGATACCAGTCGATCCGCAGAAGGTCCGGCACCGCCGGAAGTGCCCGATAGATCGCGGCGGCTCGGTCCAGCGCCCCCTGAACATAAGCGGGGTTGGTTTTCAGCTTCGCCGCACGCCTATCCAGATAGATTGGTTCCTCCCCGCCGATCTTAAAACGAATGCCCACCGGTGCATGGTAGAACAGAGGGTGTTCCAGCCCAGCCATGCCCAGATCATGTAAAATGTGTTCAAACCGCTTTGCCAGCATGGTATCCCTCCGTTCTCATGTCATTTCATACAGCAGAGCAGCATCGCCCTGCACCAGTTCCAGATGGGAGCGCAGCGTATTAAGCCCGCTTTGCACCGCCTCGGTGGGCAGATCCCAGTCCGGGGCAATTTCAGCGGCCAGCTCCGGGAGATCCTGCTCCCGCAGAGCTGCCAGCAGTTGAGACGCCAGCTCTCCCTCCAGCAGAGCGCAGTCCAGGGTGTCTTCCGTCTGGGGAGCAGGAAAACGGACATCCAGATCCAGTTCGCTCTCACACCAGTCCCAGATGGCCATATAGACCGCGCCGGAGCAGTCACCGTCGGACAACTCCTGCCGCTGGTTATTTTTTATCAGATAAAAGGACGCGATCTGTGACATGGTGGTTCCTCCTAAATGTTATTCGCTTCCATCAGCCCTTCGGCCTGCAACCGGATCACATAGAAAGCCCGCACCCAGTCCAGTTCCTGCTCCATGGAGTCCTCCAAAGCCAGCAGGCGGCGCTTGCCAAGCCTGCGATCCAGAAGGGCAAAGATACGGACAAGGGGATTCTCGCTGACAAGGCTTTTCTCGATGCTCTGGTTGTCAAAGATCCCAAACGCCTCATAGAACACCTTTTGGTCAAAGGTGCCCTGCTCCAGCGCATAGGCATGAGCCTGATTGATGGCCTCTTTTGCGGAGTCGTGATCTTTCAGCGTGGTGGAGCGCAAGTGATGAAATTTCGTCCACACATTTTCAAAATAGGTGTAGTAGTTGCTCCGCAGCACTTCCACGCCGTCCACACGAATGGCGGCCCGGCCCTCATGGTCGGCGCTTTTGCTGTAACTGGTGGCAAAATACTGGATGTGGCCCCGGAGTGCCGGGCACAGGTAGTCATTCTCCAATTTGTTCCGGATTCCACTCCAAGTGGATACTCTACTGTTTGACATAGGTGTTGTTTCCTTTCTGCTGATTCCTACTGCTTTTGGAGATACTCCCGGAAGCATTCGATGAACTCCCGATTCCGCTTAGGGACATCGAACCCCTTCCGATGGGGGAAGAACCCCTCCTGTTCCACATCGTCCAGCAGCTTGGGCAGATTGGAAAACCGGGCAAAGAATGGTAGTGCATAGTCCTGGATCTGCCCGGAAATTTCCTGGATAGAGCGTTCCCGCTCCAGCAGAGTAGATACCTCATAGCGGGGGAAGTCATCATACCGGTGGGTCAGCCGGGCGATGGAGGTACCCACGATACCATCATAGGTTTCCTCCGTCCCTTCCTGCTCACTGCGCCACTGGGCAATCACCGGGGAACTCACATCGAAGAAGGCAGTAAAAGTGGTGGAGCCAAAGCGGATGGAGGGGGAAAAGTAAAAGGAGAACACAAAGATGCCGTCTTTTTTGTAGATGTCATTTTTGCTCTTGCGGTATTTGTAGCCCAGCGGGTTCAAAGGCTCCGCGATCCGCTCACAGGTATAGACGAAGATCTCACGGGGCTTGGTTCCCTTGGGAAAATCCTTCTTCTCCATGTTGCCACCTCAATCAAAATCCATCCAGACCAGGTGTTTTCCGCAGTGGAGGCACTGGAACAGATAGCATTGCAGATGCCCGCCATTGACGGATTCCCGGATCATTCCCTTCTGCTCCTCGTCCCACATGGGGTCGTCCAGCACCTCCTCCAGCACACCCAGTGCCCGCAGTTCTCTGGCGCCCACATAGCCCCAAAAGGCGCAGTAATCGCCACAGTGGGCCCGCCAGTATTCCTGCTGCCAGCCGGAGTAGCCGGGAGTACGGTGGATCAGCTCGTCCAGCTTCTCCGGATCGTCTACGCCATCGTCCACAGAGAAATCATCTTGAAAGCTGCCGTCATATTTCCGGGCCGCCTCGCCGCTGGCGATACACGCCGGGCACAGATATGCAATATCCTCCACGGAAAAGAACGGATTGGTATAGAAAATATGGGTCGTCTTGCCACAGCAGTCGCAGACAACGCCGTCTGCGGATTCCTCAAAAGCCCCAGTTTCCAGAGGGTTTGGGTGATACCGGAAGGCGGGCAGGCCCAGCTGGGCCTGCCGTTCCTTTTCTTTCTGCTTTTCCTCCGGCGTTTTGGGCTTGGGGAGGGCATAATGATTGCCCCAGTTTTCCGCATAGTCCTTCAAGATGCCCAGCCGCTTGAGGGTCTTCTTGTCGGAACGATTTCCGATTTGGCAGAGCAGTTCGTAGGCATCCTTCTTGAAGTCCAGCAGATCATACACATCCACCAGCACTTCCTTGGCCTGCTTGTCTTCCGACAGCTCCAGTTTCTCCTTGAAGGTATAGAGAGCACGGACACTGTCCGGATCTCCTTCTGTCTCCCGAAACTGCTTTTGGAGTTCAATATATTGCTTCAGGTATTCGTTCATGGTCACAATCTCCCATCAATCCCACCAGAAGTACCAGACGGTGGACTGCCACAGGACATCTGCCAAGGAGCCAATGCTTCCATCCTCATTCTGATCCAGATCTGGGCAGAAACCATATTGCTCCACAGCCACCTCCATAGCTCTTTCCTTGGAGATCGGAGTTGGAAGTTCAAACTCCAATTCATCGTGGCTCATGGCGGCAGGATGGCACCATGTTGCTCGAACCAGTATTTCGCCACTGCCATCAGGTCCGGTGTGTCGGGACACTCATTCCAATTTCCAAAGGCAGGTAGGCGAAGATCTCCCAGGGGTTCTTTACCGGAATTTTAGCCAGAATGAGCGGATATGTCATTCCGGTATCATCGTTCCAATAGTTTGCGAAGCGGTCGTTGGGTTCTCCGCCCTCCATCTCGCCCAGGACTTCCTCCTCCCAGTCCAGATCATCGTCCTCGGCTTCTTCCTTGCGCTGGCCGGTCAATTCCTCCAAAATCGCCTTTCCGTCCTTAACAGGAGCGGAGAGCATCTTCTTCCGGTACTCCTCTACCGTTTTGAGGTCAAATTCATAGCAGTCCGCATCATGCTCCGGGTCGGCGTTCATTACCAGACATTCCAACAGCGTTTCATCATCCGCCTGGATAAGTACGGGAACAAAGCCCTCCCGTACCCCCAGCCGCCGGGCGTAGCTGTATGCCGACATGATGGGGTCATCATCTGCCATGGATGGGAAATAGGTACACTCGCAGTCCAGATACTCCATGATGGCATGAGCCACTTCGGAAGGCTCCAGCGTGTCCTCGTCGAAGTCCTGTCCCTGCCAGTTTTCAAAGCGTTCCTTAATCACTTGAGCCATGGTCTGATAGTATTTCTCATCAAATGGGATGAATAAGTATGCCTCCTGTTGAAATTCATTGGAGTGGTATCGGGACGGACCAAAATATTTCAGGGCATAGTCATCAATGTCGGCAGGATAGTAGGGACTGTCGCCCTCTCCGTAGTAATAGCCTGCAAAGGCACGGCCTTGCTGATTGAACAGCACAGAGAACAGACAGCGTCCAGCTCATCCCGGATAAACTCCCGCAGATCCACGCTGGCAGGGTCGGCTTTGACCTGTTTGGCCACTTCGCTGTATTCTTTCAGGAAGTCCTCGCCCA
>ENA-OQER01000393-OQER01000393.1-human-gut-metagenome-genome-assembly--contig:-NODE-393-length-24101-cov-3.551556_pt1 | contig 24101 bp, 33 predicted proteins | sample MGYA00242797_ERZ504639 | MGnify/ENA primary metagenome ERZ504639 (study PRJEB26092, sample SAMD00036306) | human gut metagenome | host: Homo sapiens | study: EMG produced TPA metagenomics assembly of...
CACCCATGGAGAGGAATGGCATCATATCACATATTGTTATCTGATGATTCTAGCAAAGCGACATATAAAGTTATAGCATTGTCCAATTTATCATCACAGAAATTTTATGTTACAATAAGTGACAACAAGACTATAAGTATTTATTTGAAAAATAATTCGGAAGGTCCAATGAATTTATCAATACAGCCAGTTACCAGTTTTAAAACTACTCCTGTGATTGCAACATTGCCGGAAGATGCAATTGAAGTTGTTGTTGAATAATAATTATACAATTCATGCTAAAAATCAGAGCTGGGGGGACTTCTGCCGATTGCAACAACTACGAAAAGCGGATTGATTGAATATAAAATAATGAGGGATAGGATGCAAAGTTTTGCATTTGGGAATGGGACTATCTATAAGTTGGGAAACTTAACAGCAAATTATGTAGGTATAATATTACATGGTGCTGATATTATAAATGGTAAGATTATAGATATTTGCATATTTAAAAATTCATCAGGTACAGTCAAAGCTGCCGGTAATAACGAGGATTGGATTAATTTAAAAGTTGATTCAGACAAAAATATCTATATAATGGTACCATTGGGACGTATTTATTACGCATCGGTTGAATCGTACAATAATTATGTTCTTGATTCGTCGATATCAAAGGTGGATTCATTTCCAGATGATGCTATTGACATTCTTTTTACGTGATTCTAACCTAAAATCAGAGCTGGGGGGACTTTTGCAAAATGGAAACTATATAAATCTATCAGCAAACACAGGTTCTCCGGCTTTATATAGGATTGATTTTACAAGGAATTTAAATTTGGTTGTTAAGATTGTTGGTGAAGGTAATTCGAAAACAGTAGATGACTACTCTATTGTCTGCGGACATGGCGGTGGTAATAATTTATGTATTACTCATAATTCTGGACCGTCATCAATAAGAATGTATAGAGATAATGATTACAATTACTATGTTTACGTGAGTGGGTGGGGATACGCTGTAGCATATTTTGCCAACCGCATACCGATTAATAATGTCATTTCAGCAACTAAAGTAGATATAGATATTAGTACGCTCACACAGGTAGGAATTTAAACAAGAATTTCTGCCTGTCGGCGATTATCAGATTTGGAAGAAATCTCTATATCTTGAAAAATATAGCGGTTTATTCAGATATTTATTACCTTTGCGCTGCACATGGCGTTGTGCATATCAAGATCGGGTGGAACCGGCTTGTACCGGACCACCCGTTTTTATACCCAAGAATCCCCCAGAAGTACAAATAGGTAAATTTTAATTGTCAAAGAAAACCATCATCCAAGAAGACCAATTTGTTCCCCATTTTAGTCTAATATATAATTTTCCTATGTTATAATAACAAACTTGTAAAACCATGATGTTATTAACAGGTAATACTATTAAGATTCCATTATTATTACTATTAATAGATGGCATGTTAATGTCGCTAGGATAATTGCGATATATCCCTCCTGATATAAGTTCATTTGCATCCCCGAATGATGAGCTATTATCAGCTTCTGGTAATTTCCATAGCTTCAAACCAGTGAACAGTCCCCCCAGTTTTGATGCAAGTGCCTGCATCGTCATTTGTGCGGCATCTCCGCTATTTTGTAAAACTCTTACATTTGCGGCATCTGTCACAGTCGGAAGTTCATTTTCATACACGTCATTTCCTGTTGCAGCAACGGCTGCAAATGTTGAAGTTTCTGACAAAGCCATAACCATTCTTGTGGAAACCATGTCCACCATCTCATCCACTGTTACATTCTGTTCGTTACCGTCTTTATCAACAGCCTTAAAACCAACAATATTGTCTAAATTCAAATCACTCATAATATCAATTTTTATAAAGTTTCTATTTCAGATTCAAGCTCAATGATATGGTTGTCTATACACGTGTTCACCTCATCATTGAAGTTCGCTATATCTAGCTCCACACATCCGGCACTTGACCGGGTGCTGCTGTAAATACGGACATAGCCGCCGTTATTCAACGTTTCCTTCGCCAGCTTCAGTTTCGCCAGTTCGTCATTGATCCGGCTGGCGCGTTCCAAATTCTCAATTTTCATGTTGTTCCTCCTTCTCTTTATATGTCTTCAAATAATGTTCAAACGAATCGGCAAATGCTCCGGTAAAGGTCGGATAAGCGAACCGGATTATTTCAATCTCCTGCCCGCTTAAGTCCACATTGCCTTCCGCATTATAAATCTTCTCGGAAAGACAATGCGCTCCGATATTATCAGGCACTTTGGTATAAAGGTTATTTGCCAAGCTATATGCCACATCACAGGCAACCATTTCTTTCTTGTCTATCCCCGTGTACATGGGAACTGTTTAAAATTTATTTTCATAATCATTACATTTTAGTTCCAACAATCAATCCAATTCATAAACCACTTGTTATTATGCTTGTCATAATACATTGCTGCCGCCTTTGACTTGGCCAGACTTATCGAAGTGCTGACCTCCCCGGAATTCCAGCCGACAAGATTTGTTCCGGCTATGGTCACATCACCACCAGAAACGTTTCTTATCCAGTAGAATTGCCCGTCCTCCGCAGTGGACGGAACAGTCAGCGTAATACCGGACGTTACAGCCATGATAACACTATCCATCACTGACAAAGTTGTGCTCTTGCTTATTCTGCGCAATCTGAGCCTAAACCCACAGATGTCCCCCTTGACGATATACAACGCATGATTCCCGGTATACTGAAAATCATTATCATCATAAGCATGGGAACCTTGTATGTCAAAATACATGCCCACATTGCCATACGCCGTATTCGTTATATTCCTATTAACCGAAATACGGGATGGGCATAATATTGCCCCCCCACTAGATGAAGGAAAAGTATCCGCTCCAATAAACACGCTTGAATAACTTCCGGTAAATCTTACCAAGTTGGCGGAAAGGAGCATGGCATTATTTCCGCTAACAGCCTCCAAACTTGCAGATGATATGGTAAAACCACCAATATTCCCTTTTGTAGATGTGATTGTTCCAGTAATCTCTGCATTCTTACATTTGAAATACCCGGTTACGCCATTGATAAGAAGAGTTTCACCTTCATCGTTGTGGGATTTAAGCACATTGTTTTTGAACATGAATCCGGCCACATTCGCACCATCGGCGAAAAGGGTATCAGTAGCGATATTCACAAACTTCTGCATGGCTTCCCAGTTCGAATCCCCGTTGGCTGATGTGGGTGCAGCGGTAACGGAAGCACCGTAATTCTTTACAAGGAAATTATAATAAACTCCCCCTATCAGATATATGACCTTATCCCGGTAATCCGCATTCCAGACGTAAGTCTGTCCGGAAGCCCATACGCCTCTGTCACGGGGAAACGCCCCTGTTGCTCCTGTCGCTCCTATGGCTCCGTCTTTAGCAACCCCCACACCTTTTTCAGCGACAAAATTATTATTCCATGCGTTTGCGTCCGACACGGATTTATAAGCCCGGACGGCGAACTGGGTGTATCCGGCCGTCGCAGGAACGGATATCTGGCTGTTCAGGGTCGCACCCACATGCGCCAACCAGCTTCCGTTGTATTTGCGGGCTGCCAGATAAAGCGTGCCACACGTGCTCACATTGCCTGCCACATTCTGCTTGCAGGTAACTAAAAATGCAGATGGGGACGGCGTGCCCGTCGGCGTGAAGTTGATCACACTGACAGGACTGTCCAGCCAGTAGGATGCCGACGGTCCGACGGGTGCGACCATCTCCTGCCAGTCCGCATGTACCGTCCGGTCCGATGATTTGCCGGCGAGAATGTATCCGCCGTCCTTTTTCCTTCGGTAACTGCCGTTTCTGAACCTTGCGATCTTGATGGGAGGATTGGAGGTCTCCACTTTAGAAAGATAGGAACCTCCGGCGAAAGTCACCGTACTGTTCTTCGCATACGGGGTATTCGCCGACTCCCAATGACCTGCGGCGGTGATGCTCTCACCGTCCTTTCCGTCACTGCCGTCCACAACCATCGGAACAGTCTCGACATCAACCGCCTGACCGTTCACGTAGAACACGAACTTCAAGCTACTGGTAAAATTACCGGAAGCCACACCGACACCGTCACCGATGGGAACCTCGGCCGCACCGTCACGGCTGTACTTCAACTCCCCGTCCGTAGTGGCCGTAGTGACCGCACCGACTGTCTTCATACGCCGGCAGGAAACCGAAGCCACACTGTAACCGCCGTTCTTGTTCTTGCTGACCATCGTGGCCGAAGTGACAAGGCTATAAATCACCGCATCGGAACCATCCGCACCACCACGGACACCGGTTATCTTGAAAGTCAGTTCGCGGGTATAGAGCTGCCCGTTCTTCATTGCAGCCAGTGTGATGGTGACCGTATTCTGTTCCGGAACCGACTTCCGGCAGCGACGGATATCGCCACCGCTCCGGTGGCCTTGCTTGTGCTTGCCGTGAAACCGGCAGGCGTGCTGACTGTCAAAGTTTCAAGAGGAAGTTTCTCAGTACCGTACCACATGGACACATGGGTGGTCCATGACTGTGCGATAGCAGTAACGCCGGTACTGGTAAGAGCGACGCTCACCATCTCATTGTCAAGGTCGGCCATGACATTCGGCTCCCCGTCCTTGCTCCATCGATGCACAGGGGCCGGATCGCTGAATTCTGACCACACGCCGTCACGCTTCACACGTTTGCACGCCCATTCCACCTGATGGTCGGCATCCACACCAAGGAAATCATCTGTCCAGCCTTCCGGAACATAATCATCCTGCTGTTTCGAGTCCGGCTTGTCAGGGGTAAGACCGATGATGTTGGTACGGGTGTAGATCACTCGTAACCTTTGCCGTCCTTACCGTCAGTCCCGTCTTTGACCATGACCATCCACAAACCATTCCGGTATATGTAAGTACAATGGTCAGCCGTATTCCGGTAGCTGTCACCCTCCTTGGGATTAGACGGATGGGATGCGAACTCACCAAGGAAAGTGATGCTCTCCCTTTCAGCTCACGCCCGTCCAGCAGCATCTCCCAGTCCTCATGCACGGCCCAGTCGGCTGACTTCCCGGCAAGGATATAACCGCCGTCCTTTTTCTTTCGATAATTGCCGTTCCTGAACCTTGCGATCTTGATGGGAGGATTGGAGGTCTTGACTTTGGAGATAAAAATACAACCCGCCAAAGTGACCATGGTATTGGTCTCGTACGGGGTCTTGGAGGATTCCCAATGACCGCCACCGACCACAGACAGGCCCGGATCACCCTTGTCACCTTTGGCGGCTGATACAAGCCAGTCCGGATTGTTTTCGGATGGCTCGGAAGTAGTGCCTTGTCATTGACGCACAACCATGTGGAACCGTTATGGGGCACACGGGAATAATACGCATACTTCCTGCCCGGCTCCCAGCTAGGGAAGTCGATAGGAACGCGGACTGTGCTACCGGTAATTTCATCAATTTGAAAAATCAATCCCGTCATGATGATATCCTGCAATACTGCCGAGAACCTGTCGCAGTTGATCCCGTTGATGGTCATACCCTTCTTCTTGCCGAACCAGCTCTTCATCTGTGCCGACTCCGGGTCCCAGGTGTTGGCATTGTCAACAAGGGTGATGCAGCAGTTACCGTCACGCACGTCTATGATGATATAGGTCTGACGCTCCTTGTCGGTGAAGTTCCCCGTCTGTCCGAGACGCATCTCGTTATGGGGGACGAACTCATATCCGGGACGCGGAACCATCACGAATGTCTTCTCGTCGTAATCTGCGGAAGTGATACGGTACTGTATTTTCCTGAAACCAATAAAGTCACCGGTAGTGGCACTTTTGTCATGCCAGAAGCCCAGGAGGATATCATCCGGCTTTTGCCCCAGCGGAACACCATCCTCCAGATCAGGGGTGACAGTATAGCTGCCGTCACTGTTGGCGACAAAGCTTTTTATCTTCAGCCCTCCGCCGGGACTTATAGTATTATATCCTTCAAAATAGGTCTGACGGTTGAAACGAAGTTCTGGAACACTCAGAGAGCTACGCAGAACCAAAGCCTCCAGCTCGGCACGGGCATCCTCACCGATGTATCCGCCTGAACACCGGTGATAAAGTCACCGACAGTAAGACTTTTACCTATTTTTGCCCCACCCAGGAGTTTTAGTAGATATTTTGTTTCATCATCCTGATCCTTACGTAGGTATATTTTTTTAAGTTCTTCAAGCGCTTTAGAGATTTCAAACAGGACACGAAGAGATGAGAATACATTGTTGTCGGTGGGGATTGTTTCATTATCCAGTTTGGAAATAATCTCAAGATAAATGCCATAGCCACGGATGAACTTGCGTAAATCATCTAATGAAACTTTGCGCCCGCTGTTCAGTTCCAGAAAATCCATGCCGGTTAACACATTGGTTTGTGTCAACTGGTCTATAGTAAGGCTGTCAGCTTTTAGCTTAGCTATGATCTTATCGGTGAGTTCCTGTAATTCAAGTTCCGTCATACAGTCAATATTTTATTGGCAACTTTTCTAAAACTTTTGTCATCAACCCGACGTATCTTTATCAGGTTCTCGCTTTCTGTATAGTCCACAATCTTTATATCCTGCAGTATCTGTTTGAAGATATAGCTCTTATAACCCTCAATAGGCTGGCTCATTTCAGGGACATTGGCATCAGCCGTATAAAGCGTTCCCCTTCAAAATAGACATAAGTACAGCAGAGGATTCTGTTCAGTAACTCTCCGAACCATACGGGACATCCTTGGGCGTTACCAAGCGTGAATGTCTTCTGGGTAGTTTCCAATGCGTAAATTTCAGACAGATTGTTATCATATGTGGTGAACTGTTCATTATTCACACCGAATACCCAGTTGTCATCCATGAAACCGCCGGGAGCACGCCAGTCAAAGAAATACTGAGTGTCGGAAATCCAAAAGACAGCATCCTGCCTTTGTCGGTTGTCCTTCATCGAATACTGTATAAGGGTGGTTCGGGATAATTCAGACGTGTCAGACGTGATACGGAAAGGTTCGGAAACCATCCCGTTGATATCAATGCGGTAACATCCTTCAGCCAGTGCGGTCAGAACATGATAATAAATCTTATCAGTATGGTTCATGCTCCATATTTGCCAGTCAATGACTGTTTCATGACCGGTTACTATGTTGATTACCTTGCCTGTAATCGGTCGTGATTCGGAGCGTGTTATAACCTGTATCATGACTTCATCAGACGGGGCGAATATTTGCATATATTTGCCGGAAGCCCTGCACATATCTGTAGAAGGCTTGAAAAAAATAGGAGTGAACGGACTTACTATATACATAATTTACACTATCTCTATCAATTCATATTTAAGTGCTTCGGTTTCTTGCGGCTTGACATCCAGAGACATGAGATTCCCCTTGAAAATCATTCCGTTCCATTCTATCTGTACAATCGTATTGTTCCAATCTTCCGGAAAAATGAAGCTGTCTGTGGAAAATTTGATATTTCCAGGACCGAATAGCGGGTCATCCAAGGAGATGTCTGTATTCACAGCCCTGCCATCCAGTTTGATGCCGGCATTACCTTCAGTTGATGCGAACTTAACAGGCTGGTGAAGGAAGCCAGATAACGTTTGTTCGCCTCAATCATATAGACAGGAGCCAGCGGTGCATTGAATACGCTGTTGGTATAGGCACCCTCAACCATAATGGTTCGGTCTACAATATATTTTCCCCCGTTGTTGATGCATTTTACGGCAAACACCTGTTTGTCGCTGTCAGAACTGCTTGTTTCCTCACCCCGTTTCCCTATGAGCTCTTCAAATCCGTAACAATCGGCACGGTATGGGGATATAAGCGACAGTTTGCTGTTGTTCAGTGTTACACCTGTTGTATAGGTGGTGCTGAAATTGAACTCATCATTGCCATTGTTTCCAAGATCATAATCCTGTTTCTCATAGCCAATTTCAATTTCGGAATAAATCCGGCTGCTGTCAACGGAGTATTCAGGCTCTGATATGGAGTGTATGGTTTTCAGATTGGTACTTCCGAAAACCTCATCACGATGCTTGAATACGACATAAGGAACCTTCTCACCCTCATTCACGTTTTCCTTCAAAGTGCATTTCATAAGGCTGGTACCGACAATCACATAATATTGCTCATTTGTAAAAAATATCATATCCGTTCTGGCGCGGTCCGCAATGTTATAATTGGATGAACCGGTGAAAGAACTGTAATATTTGTCATTGTCCGAATACATGAATTGTTTGCTTCTACGTACATACAGGATGTTGGATTCATCCACTGGACCTGTGAATGAACCGGAGTCAGTCTCAACGGAGATTATTGTCCCTCCGAAAGTCTGTACACCCTCATAGTCGGATAGTCCGATATCATAAAGTTGGCATTCGAGTAACGAGGTCTTTTTTGAACCGTCATCATAAACTGCATGATAATACATATCATCCACTGTATCATGATAGTATCTGTCTTCGTGCACTTTATATGATTTGTTGGCATTGTCGTAAACCTGATATCTTTCATAACCGGGGAAATTGGGGGAACGGTCAAGAGTGATGGAGCATACACAATGGCTAGGAAGTAACCGGCTGTGGTTGAGAAATGTAGGGTGAAATTATCTGTTATGGATGTAATATTTGCTTTGTATGTGGTAAATCCTTCAAAATCATGACTATTGTTTAGTATGTCCGCATAGGGCAGGTCGGTATTGGGCCGGCTTTTCATTTCAATGGTATAAACATATCCGAATACGGTTTCCATCCATTCACAGAACTTGCTGAAGGAGGAATAAATTTTCGCTTTCTCAAAGTTTCGTATGCTTTCGGCTGCCACAAGACGGGAACCGTTCAACCGCCAGTTGTCCTTTTCTGTAAAGGCGTTTGATATATATGTGCGGATGGTCGGTTTGATGCTGCAATAAATACGTTCGCTGTTGGCGCTAATGGACTCCAGTAGGCGGCTGAGCAATTTCAAGGGTGATATCACATCAATATTGACAGGATCGCCCAAGTCATTCCATGATGTGATACCGGTATTATTATGAATCCTGACCGTTCTTCCATCTTGAACGGACATACGCTGATGGTTGAATATAGCGTATTGCAATCTCTCACCGGCAAGCAGCTTCCCGCTCCATTTGACTGCGCTTGTGTTCGTATTCGCATCAAGACCCAGAAGATTTGAGTAACCGCATGTCAGAAGCTGTATATTGCCTGATGTGGTTATTTTACATAGTACATGACCGAATTTTTTAGATTCTATGTAAAAGTTGGAAAAATCTACTGTCACATAATTATCTTCGATGCATTCCAGAAAAAAAGATGAGGTGCATGAGTTTGCAGGAAATCCCCATCCGCAATCTGTTCCGGATTTCAAGAAGGTTTCTTCCTGGTCCACTGTGACAAAAGAACGGTTGTTCACTTCATTGGTAACGGTATAATTTACATACGGAATCCACCACCACGCATCTTTGGGGATAAATTTTTCCATATATTCCTTGTCTTCCACGGTTTCCCCGATAATTTGGAAGGAAACCTCATTACGGATACGCACACCATCATAATTCAAAGGAATGTCTTCACGCATCTCAGATACAGGATACTCATATATTGTACCTTTATTCGCCTTTATCAATGCGGCGGCAGAGTTATCTATACAGCTATTCTTGCCCGGTATGAATCATATTTGAATGTGGAGAAGTCATGGGGACATTCAAAAAGTTTGTTGTAGGTCCAGTTATTGCTGATGCCATAAACGGCAAAGGAGGCCAGTGATTTTAATTTGTCTTTGTTATATAATGAAATGAACCGCTCTCTGGCTTCCTCAACGAATTCCATCGTACTGCCACATTTACGGACAACACCCCCCAAATCCACACGGTGTATGTGGTCTTTATATCACTGATATTGGCAATCATGCGTGATACGTTGATACAACTGTTATCAGCTGTATCGACCGTATCGGAACCAATCATCAGATAATATTTGCAAATCATACAATCATAGTTTTACTTTCGGGCAAATATAGAGAAAAAAGCCGGCCGATACTCCGGCTGGCTTTAATCTTGGAAATTCTTGGAAAGTATGACTGTAAATTAATGTATTGATAATCAGTGTGGTATTGTTCTAGCGGAATGGAATGCAATTTTATTCAGTCTTAATAGACTGTAATCAGATTCTCTATTCTGAAGCATCTCATTTCGTTCTTTCGGGCATCAAAATAAGCGAATGTCTTATAGCTGGGTTTCGTTATTCTTTTACCTCTTACGGTAGCGCCGGCAGGGAGGTTCATCAAAGTGCCTTCGGCGTATCTGATGGATCCGTCTGTCTTTTCATAAGCGAATCTGACTGTTTCAGTTCTCATTTTCTTAGCCAGCCTGTAGAGCTCCCATGCCTTGAGCATACAATATCTCCAGCTCTTTCCTGTAGCTTTTAATAACTGGTGTGCATACTTCATTACCCTCACTCTGAAATTTGTTCTTGTTTCCATAAGTTCTGTTTTTGGTTTGACTTGTTGTTTTTTATTGTACTATAAAGATAATCATAATAAACAAGTTTTACAAACAGGAACTCTTCCATTTAAAATGTACGAACTCTATTTAACGGTTAAATCCAGTTCGTTCCTCAGCAGTTCCCGACCGTAAGAGATACGGCTTCTTACGGTATTTACTGGTATTCCGACCATTTTGCCTATTTCTTTGTATGAATATCCGTGTGCGTAGTAAACCACACAGTCCATACAGCAGGTTCTGTTATGGCATCTCCTTATTGCAGCCTGAATGTCATGTACCATCAAGTCATCAGAGGCTTGATTATGGGAGAATATCTCTTTAATGTTGTCACACCCCACAAATCGGATTAGTGATCTTCGATTATAGGCGGTGATATAGGTGTTCAGCATGATAACCTCACACCAGGGTTTCAGAGCCCTGCCCTCCTTGAATTTTTCTTTATTGCTTAAAACCTTATAGATGGTGTCACCGACAAGATCCTCGATATCGCATACGGATGAACAGTATCTTCTTGCTATTTTGAAAAGCCATGGATACAAATCTGCTATCTCACGATTGAAATCAGTCATTTTTTCACAATTTTAAGGGTGAATAATGATGATTCCTCACTCAGGTTCTTTTCAAGCTCAAGATGATACATCTGCGCCTGTTTCAATAATTCACTTGCGGAATTTTCCAGTTTGTCGATAAGCGTGTCAATATTCCTTTCAGAGTGGCGGAGGGTGCTTTTCAATTCTGATAACTCGGAAATAATCCTGTTGCATTTCTGATCCAAACGATCCAGACCCGGCAATATGAGAGCAGCCAGGGCATTAACTATTCTTTTATTATTCATAAGTAAGTTGTTTGTAATTTCAAGAATAGTTACTAACTGTCTGTCCGAAAATTCGATACGTATTTAAAAAAGCGGGTGGAAATAAAAAGAATAAGGAGTTTTATCTGCTCCTTGTTCTTAATCTTATTTCAGTATTGGCGCGCTGGACTATGTTAGCGTAAACAGCGGCATTTATTGTATGTATGTCAATTTGCATTTTAAAATAAGTCATGACAAACGCTATTTCAGAATCAAAGGAGGCACGGATCGCATTTTCATTTATGGCAGGGTTATCTGCTACAGCCATATCCTCTGTTCTTTTTTATAGAATTCAGCCTCATGTAACATATTCTCAACGGCCTTTTTGAGCCGGTCATCCGTCAGGTTAGCAGGGAGGCTCTCTTTTAGAGCTTCCCTCACCTGTTCGTATCCTTCAAGAATACAAAGCGATTTGCATAGTTTTAACAGGAAGATCCGGGCGTCAATCTTCAAGGCATTTTCTTTCTCAGCCATTATGGCTTTTACACCAGTTGGATTCATGAGTGTCCTGTATTCAAGGATGAACCGGGATGCAAGTTGTTTCATTTCTTTCTCAGAGGCATTCTCATTTTCTTCAAGCAACACAGAATTGTCACCACAGGACAATTCAATGAATTGTGCCAGTGACAGCTGGTTCAATCTCTCAATCATAATCTGGTTCTTTTATAAAGTTCATAATTAAAATCATAGGCATCACGATGCTGCTGCTTTGCCATCTTACGCATATCACTACGCATTCCTTTCAATTCATGGTTTAAGGAGGAGTAATCGTTGTTGACCACAATATTGTTCTCTGTTTTTCCAACGTGTTGCTGGCTGATATTGAGAAAGTCAACGGAGGACAGATGGTATAGGCTGGCATCGGGGAGTACTTGGGTTCCACGGGGAAGGTCTACAAGCGTAGGAACATCAGGTGTTATCCATGCTTTGCCACTGTAGACGACAATTTCTTTCTTGCCGCCATCGCCGACAATGGCAGGACCTCCTGTATGGTTGTCAGTTCCTTTGGCATATTTGGGAATCGGAGTTGCATGATAGTGGCGACTTGTACAGCGCCCATGGCTCCGACTAATGCAGCCAGTACAAAATTAGGTAGTGCTTCGGTTATTGCTAGTGCTGTTGCTATGCTAGCATTGGCGATATTTGCAGCTTTATCCCAAACAGCCTGTTTATATTGGATATCCTGACGTCTTTTTTCCAATTCTTCTTCCTTTTTACGGGTCTTGTCCTCTGCGGCACGCTTTCTTGCCTGCGCTTCTTCCTCAGAAATAATTTTCTGCTCCTTTAGCAATTCTATTCTTTCTATTTCCGAGTCATGGGCATCAGTGTTCGCTTCGGACTCTTCCTCTATCTTATCCAGTTGCCCGTCATACAAGGTTCCGACCAGATCGCCGATGGTACTGACAGCCTGTGATGCTGTCTGAAGCCATTTTTTCAGATTCTTGATGCGTTCCTTGTAAGCTTTTTCTTCCGCCTTGTTAATTTTTTCAATGGCTGTAATCTCGGCATCTGCTTCCTTATTAGCCAGATCTGCTTTCAACTTACATAATTCCTCGGTAAGTTTCTTCCGGTCTTTTGCGCTTAAGTTGTCAACATTCAATTCCTGTTCAATGGCATCAATGGCGGCTTCTGTAGTTTTACGGACATAATCAAGTTTGATTAGGTATTCTTCTTCTGCATATTGCTCGGAAGACATGTTCTCTGTTTCTTTGCGTCTTTTCAGATTTAATAAATCTGTCTGGAACTGCCTGTCACGCACAGCCTGTTCGGCTGCCGCATTATCAGCAATTTGGAGAATCTGTTCGGATGCGAATTCTTCCAACAGGCCCTGTCTTTTTTTCTTATACTTTTCATCAATAAGAAAGACATCCTCACCGGATTTCTCGGCGGTGTTCATCTCCTCCTCACGCTCCAGATCAAGCATCTTTATCTTAAGGTCTAGTTCTTCCTGAGTACCTTTTGTATTATGGCCATACGGTTTGAAAGATTATTTTTTTCAGCGTCTAGGGCAAATTTGATTTTAGCATCAGAGATTTCCTTTTCCATCTTTTCAGCAAGGTTATTTCTAGTAGCGCTTTCCTCCTCACTGTTACTTCTGATTGCTGCGATTTGCCTGCTATAATTCAGACTGATGGATTTAATCTGTTTTTCAAGTCCTTCATCCATCAATGCCAGTTCGCTTTGCTGATATTTCTCTTTTATGGCTAACCTTTCTTTCTCAGCTTTTTCAAGGGCTTTCTTCTCCTCGTCTGTCAGTCGGGTGGTGCCGATAGTTACATCAGTGGAATTTGATATTTTCCTGATATCTGCAATCTGTTTTTCCAAAGAAGTCACTTTAGTTACTTTATCCAGATATTCATTCCAGGTTTTTGTCTGTTCCTCGCTGAATTCGGCATTTGTCTTTTCCAGTCCAAACGCCTGTTTGAAGAATGAAGCATCTCCCATATCTTTCCATAACTGCTGGTTCTCATTATAGAATTTATTCCTTAAGGACTGTTGCTTTGATAACTCTTGCTCCAAAATGGCAATTCTTTCATTTTTGGCTTTTTCCAATGCTGTCGTTTCGTCATCCCCAGCCTTCAGATATTCATCTTTCAAACGGTTTATGGCAATAATCTCAGATTTTATGGATTCCTCCGCATAAGGGGATGCTGCTCTCTTGGCTGTTTCAACTTGCTTATCCGCAAGTTGTTCCGCGTTCATTAGCCATTCATTTATTTTGCGTATGCCATTTGTTGCCATGTCGATAAAATCCTTCATGGCTCCGGTATTGTCCATTATAGTCAGCATCAAAGATTCCCAGGCTGATGATAAGTTATACAATGCGCCTTGTACATTGTTCCCCATAGTATCGGCCATTTTATTCAAGTCATCTTCCACTCCTGTAATCTGGTCACGGAGAGGAACGATCTTGTCTGATGCGGTCAGAAAGGCGTTAAAAGCTGCCACACTTCGTTTATCGGTCATTTCTAGTGTGGAATTCAGATCAATCCCTTGTTCTTTTAATCTTTGCAATCCGTCAACCAATTCCGGTAATGTCTTAACCGGTCCACCAAGAGCTTGTGCTAATTTACCACTGCCATCAGCCAAATTCAGTAATATATTCCGGGTGGCTGTAGCCGACATGGAAGCATCAAATCCTGCGTCTGCCAGTTTGCCCAATAAGGCCAATGTGTCTTCTATTGTGAAGTTGAAGCTTGGCAACAGGTCCGACGATGGGCATTGCTGTCTGAAGGTAGGAAAAGGAAAGGGCACTCTTGGTTGTTGCGACAGCCATTGCGGATACGTACCGTTCCGTTTCTTCCGTATCAGCCCGAACATACGTAGAGCCGCACCAGCCAAAGCAGCAGCTTCCGGCAATTCAGCACCAGTAGCCTGGGCAAATTTCAGCACTCCCTCGGTCATATCAAGTATCTCTGTCTTGGAAAAGCCTAATTTGGATAATTCTATTTGCAGGTTGGTCGCTTCTGAGGCGGTGTATTTTGTCGCTTCTCCCAAACGCCTAGCATCTGCTGTCAAGTCTTTTATCTCTCCTTTGGTCGTACCCAATATGGCAGCGAGCTTACTGTTTGCCGCTTCAAAATCAATAGCTGTATTAACTCCTTGTCTGATAGCTCCTGTCAGCTTTTGAATTCCTGCAATAACCGCTTGAGCACCTAGCATTCCTTTGATCATACTGCCGACACCGATTGTTACTTGGCTTATTCCGCTGTCGAAGCTTGTTTTCAACAGATTGCCCGTACTTTTAGCAATGATTCCCATGTTCTTCATGGCGGAATTACCTCGTTGAATCTCCATCCATGCACGTTTTATGGATTCGGTATAATCACCAACAGTCATTTTCTGCTGGGTGTACCGGTCAGAATTACGCTTCACATAATCAGTATTAACCCCGATGGTGGAGTTTAGACGTCCGATAGTCTGGATATATTCCTCATCCGTGTCCCGTACAAGTTTCACAGCCTTGCGCAACAGCCTGTTCATGTCGTTAGCTTCCTGAATGCTATGGATTTCCTTGTAAGTGGCGGCAATGGCATCAGTTATAATCTTTTGACGCTCCTGTTCTGTTACGTTGGCAGATTTTTTAGCCGTATTCGAGGCTCTTTGAGCCTTTTCAACTGTAGCCTCTGCTTTGGCCAGTTTCTCCAATGATTCGGCATTTTTTTTTGCTGGCATCGGTAAGCTTCTTCATCTGTGTGGCTGATAAGTTGCCACTCTTGATTTGTTCATCGAGGTTTTTGGCAACTCTCTCAGCAATTCAGATTGTTTTTTTAATGCTGCATTCAAATCATTGGTCGCACCGTCAGCTTTTTTAGCCTGGGTTATAATGACAGCGTTTAGCTTGTCCAAGTCACCGACAACTTCGACATTCATTTTTAATCCTTTAGCCAGTTCCTTGGCTGCGTCGCCGTAAATAGACTTTACTTTCTCTATTTCCTGACCAAGCTGTTTTACCTGTTCTATTTCTTTCTCATCAACAAGATCGGTTATCTTTAATTCTGCCATAATTACAAATAATGTCTGTATTCTACAATCGTGCCTTTTATCTCTGTGCCCAGTCGGTCAAATGAGTAACTGCCGTCAGCTTTCAAGTAGATGACATAAATACATTCGTCCAGCATGGCCGCTTTACGGGCGAGTTCACTTACACGTTCAAGTTCACTCATTTCTTTTTTTATCTTACAACCGCATGACATGATAATATTATTTATATCCACATTCTTTGAAAAAATTCTCAATCCATGGTCTGAGGTGCATTATGATGAAGTATTCCTTTGCGGAAGAGCCTAAAGCGAATATATTGTCACCATATTTCTTTTGGATATCGGGACCGTCTATAAATCCTTCCGTAAATACGCTCATACTCCTGTTCAATCTTTCCAACCTGATGCTGTCATAGAAAGTACCGGTAATGAAAAGGTTGGGAATCTCAGAAGGGCGCGGGGGCAGGTTTAACAGAAAACTGACTACCGGAGGTGTGATTTTTTCTTTCCATCGCTTGTACTTTTCAGGCTTATTCTGCCAGGGACCCGGCTCATTGAAATAAGGATCGTTGTCATAAGTAGGGCTCAGACATCTGTCTGTTCCGTCCATACCGCTATATAACTGTTCCTGAATACAGTCTCTGATAATGCTCTTGTTTGCATCCATGCAGTTCAGACATTCCTCTTCAAGTCCGGCGGCTATGGCATTGATTGTTTTTGATACTTCATATATGTTTGCCATAAATTAAAGATAAGGCCGGACAATGACGTCCGGCCGGGTTGTCAATCTTCTTTCGTAGCTTCCTTCCCCACAATCTTATCGTAGGTGTCAGAGAGCATCTTTTTGCGTGATGCCTCTTTGCGGTCTTGCCATAATACTTTAATGTGTCTTTCAATGAACTCTTCCTTTGTCATGGATTTTACAGCGTTCTCTACAAATGTCACTCCTTCGATTTTCATACCTGCTCGATATATTTGATATTGTTTTCAAATAGGATGGAAGGTGCCTTTAGAGATGGAGTTCCGGAATCTTTCGGAGTAATGGTCAGCACACCGTCAGCGTAAGTAGCGGTTGTTGCATTATCCAGCACTTCAGCGGCTTTGTCTGCTATGAGTTGTCCAAATTCAGGAGTACGGTCATAAGCACCAATCTTTTCAATAATTTTGTATTTATTGCTGGTCATGCTGACAAGTTCCACACCGATCAGCCTCTGAGGGAATACTTGGGATCGAATCCTAATTGGATGAAGTCGAAATTCAGCAGGCTGTCTTCAATATCCATGTGGCAGAAACTTATTGTCATTGTTGATTTGGCGCCACTTGCCGGGTATTGGGTTACAGTTGGATAAACAGTGGACATCGGAATACCTGCAAGTAAGTCTGTACCGTCATTATACCCGATAAGCATATAGTCCTTGTTCCAGAAATAGACGTCCCATTCCCTGTTTGCTGCTTTCAATAGTTGTGCGTTCAGCACTTCATCAAAGCCTGCCAGAGTGAATGTATCCGTTTGTGCATTGAGTCCGTTAAACTGGTTGGGACATATCCGACCGCGCTTATCTGGCCTCTCCGCCGTTTTTTGCATATTCGAAAAACGGGGAGATTGGATAAATCCGGCCGGGGCGGTCCGCATGGCACATCTCTGCCAATTTTTCTGCTGTAACATCATCAGGAAGTTTTGTTCCCGGTTCGACCAGAATCGCTCCTTTAACTTTTGACCAGTCAATCTTACAAGCCGAACTACCCGAATTAATATGGGTTCCGGCACAAGTTCTAATCTTTTTCATTATCTTCTACAATTGGGATTATTAATAGTTATTTCCATCGAGCTGATATCAATGGCATCAATAGGATCGCTCACTTCCTGTCCGGTGGCTGTCATTGCACCGTATCTGCCATAAGAATAGTTCTCGGAATAAACATGCCTTACTTTGTCATCCGCTCCCCAGTCAAACCGGTTGTCTTCGAGTAATACATCAAGTAACCTTCCATAAATCGGGCGCAAGATATTCTTGAAAGAGTTTACCTCGCGTTCCTCGTTTGTCCAATCTTTGGTTGACGGGCAGGCGATAACTAATGAAACCTTTGACTTTGAATAGTAATGCCGGCTGTCACGTCTCTCACTTATCGGACAAAATAAAGCGACAAGAGGAAACTTCAAAGGCAACTGCCGCTCAGACTGACTGTATACATCAAGAGTATCCTTGATATATTGACTGTTCCCGAAGATATAGTTCAATGGCGGATTATCCACCTCCTGAAACCCTCCGTTGCCGTCAGGACATAGAATCTTAAGATTCCGGAAGCCTTGGAAACTACATCACGAAAGATATCCACTATATCCATTGTCATAGGTTAAAGCTGTTTATTGGAGTTAACAGATTCTTGTTGACGTTCACTTTGAACGGGCATTCATCGGAAGAAGCCCAACAAACGAATTGTTTGTTTCTTTCAACCATTGTATTCCATGTGCTTACCTGACGTTGGAGCGGGGAAACATGCTTGTTGGATGATTTCAACTGTATAAGTCCGGTAACAGTCGCATCTGTATTCATGTCACGTAAAATATGATAGAATACATAATCGGCAAAAGATTCACGTAACTGCCTGCACACATATTCATAAGGAGAAACAGTATCATTCTCTGTTTTTGGGGATTCATTTTCAATTATCTCAAGATAATCCGTAATCTGACCGGCAAGCGTGAAGCCGACAACATCATTCAGGAATTTCCGTTGAAAAGAACGGATATACCGTAAATGACATTGTTGGCGGAAAGTCCTTCAGCGGTCGGCATCTTGGCGGTAGTGGCGTTTCTTATCTGCCGGGGGCCGGATATGAAATATGATACATCAACAAGCATAGACATGACTACTTCTTTTTAGTTGTTTTCTTTCCGCTGGTGTTCACAGATGGATTGACATTATCCATATCTATGGACATGGAATCATCTTCTGGCAGATTATTGCTGTCGGTGATATTCAGTGTCTTACTGTCTTTCATATCGACTTCCTTTTCATCCGTTTCAGGCATACTGCCGCTGGCTTCCATCTCGGTCATACGTGCTCTCAGGGAATCTCGTTCACTGGTAAGTGATTCTATCTGCCATCTTTCTGGGCCAATGTCTCTGTCAGTTCTTTGACTTGGGCTTCAATGGCTTTTAACGCATAGTCCTCATGGACCAGCGTACCGGAGATAGGAGTGATTTTTATCAGCCTCTACCTATACGGATACGCTGCTCACGAAGCACACGCCCGAGTTCCTTTTCGTCACCTTCAAGTATGTACTTCATATTCTTTATGCGGATTTAGTGATTGCTTCCAATACATCGTCCAGATCACCATAAGCGAATGCCCAGGGCATGTAGACAGGCATCATCAGTTCTTCCTGAATCATGACTGTGGTCATGTTTTTCAGTTTGGTGTTGACATCATCTGCGAATTCGATTGCCAGAGTGGTGTAGTCTATCAGAGAACAACCGTTCAAAAGGTCACCGGCAAAGTATTTGCCGACACCGATGGCGTTACATTCGATAACAGGTACGTTGCCGATATATTTACGACCGTTCACTTCGGTAATTAACTCAAGATTTCTGCCGGTTGTATCCTTGGCGGTGGAAATAGTGAAGACTGTGGACGGATGCAGAACCAAGGCATTAGGTGAATACTGGCCAAAATTAAGTACGGCGAAGATAGCGTTCACGACATCCTTCATGTTCGGGTCCTCCACAGAACCGAACATACCGCTTTTAATGGCTCCGGACATTTTGGCTACTGAAGTTTCGGTTCCCTTATAGTCAAAATCAATAGCGAATTTACGGTCATTGATTTTATGAATATCGAAGTATCGTTCAAGCCTGTCTCTACTGTCGCACCTGACAGGGTCACCTTCATCTTGTCAATAATCTTGTCATTGGCTGCGGCTAGAGTTATGATTGTCTGGCCGTTTGCAGCTCGAGTGACTCAATGGCACCGGCAGAGATGGTAACATAATTACCGGCAATGAATTTGGAAACACAATCCACGCTTCATAACGGGTGATACCTTTCAGATTGTCCCCGGTACCGTCACCGAACATAATCTGATAGTTCTCGGAGAATTTGACCCATAAAGGCAGACGGTTGAGGATGAATGATACTACATACTGCTTTGCCTTCAACAAACGTTTTGACAGATTCATGTGGGTACCGATACGTTTTACATTCGTGAACTCTTCCTTGAATTTCAATGATGATTCAGCCAACATACCGTTTTCTGCTACAACCATGACATTGCGGTCAAAATCATAGACCTGTTCGTATGAGATGGACAGTGCGGATGGATCACCCTGTTCAACCATCATCAGATCACGGAGATTCAGTTTCTGTTCGTTGACTGCGGTGACAACACGTCCTGTCGAGCGGTTGTTGCTTCTTGGCGTATTGGAACTTTCGGTGATGGATACGATGCCTTTTAAATCAAGATTCATGGAACCGGATGTCTTGGTGCGGTTCGCAAAATAATCCTGGCATGCAGGACTGTCAAGAAATTCACCAACAGCTTTCTCCACTTCATTGACGGAAGTCATATGACCGCCTTTTTCCTTGATCTTGTCGAAAGCCTCCGCCAGAGCTGTCACCTTTTCAGCCTGTTCATCATAGGACTTTTTAATATCTTCAAAATTGGAAAGATGTTTCAACTGTTCTGTGATATTCTTGGAGATATCCTTGAACCTGTTCTCAATATCCTCCTTTGTCATCAGCCTTCGGCAAATTCATCACATACTTGTTTGCATTTCAACTGGATACTGCCCAAAAGAGATTTTTCCTCATCGGTCATGTCCTTTTCCTGTTTGGCGAAAGAAATCAGGGAGACAGGTGCTGCAACCAAAAGTCCGGTTACATGTTCCGGACCATTTAAGGCACATACTGTACAAACGACAGCCACAATGGCAAACATAATAAGGGATTGGTATTTCCCCACATTTAAAAAAGTCTTCATTTCAAATTCGTTTTTGGGTTAAACATTAAATAAATTGACTCAATTTTGCAGCAAGCGAGAGATTCGTTTCGTGCTTCTCATTTCCCTTGTCATCAGCAGGCTGCCGGGTGTCATCTGACGGCGCGACAGCAGCTTCAGGTTTGGTATCTGCAATCTTGGAAATCATTGTTCTATATACACGGCTCCAGCAGTGAGGACAACGAACATAGCTTACGATATCCTCTATGCTTTTGCCTGTCAAGTCAACATCAAGGCTTTTATGGGCGTCAAGGACAGCTATAACCTGCTCACGGATTTCAGGTTTCAGTTTATCCATTTCGGTTCGGACAATATCCTCTACAATCCATCTCTGATACATGGCGGCAAGGTCAAGCACCTGATTGTTGAACGTGGTTTCAGCCTGTTGGTCATAGTCGAATGTATGACCGCATTCCGGACAGGTAACCATATTGCTGTTTCCTGTCAATGCCTTTTCGATAAGATCCAGTTTCATACTTAAATCATTTAACCGCTCATCCGAATATCTCATGTTCAGAGCTTTGTTATCATTTCAAGAGATGATGTAAGCTTCGCGCGCTGTGTGTCAATACTGTCATCACTCTTTATATCCACAAGAAATGTCTGAGGGTTTGATCCCCATGCTTGTAAGGTGGAGGCTTCCCCAAGAAACCATTCTTTGACATGGGCCGGATCATTCACATCCCTGCGGATGGCTTTCACACCGACGGAATGCTCCAGTGTCTTGCCACATTCAGCATAAAGTTTGTAATCTTCAAATGTTTCCCGTCCGATCTGTTTGTTAAGGTTCATTTTGGATACGATAACCAGATTCATGTTATCTTCCCTCGCTTCAATAGGGCAACCTATAAGTTTTGTCTTGTCATGGTCCAGCAGATGTTTGCCACGTTTTAAGAAAAACTCGTTGATCGTTTTATTGAAAGAACCGCTATCAGAGATATCACCTTGCGTATCTTTAATACCGATACCATTAACGGCAATCGTAACAATGCCTTTCTGCTCATCAACATCATTCGCCTTCGTCTTCAACTGAAGGCTTCTCAACTCTTTGTCCATTGTCATTTGATTTTTTAGTTATACTTAAGATTTTCTTTACTCTCTCAAGCTCCTTGTCAGACATCTCGTACAGAAGTTTGTCAAACAGGGAGTTTTCAACTTTGCTTTCCCCGATACGGGCACGGTAATCATTCAGGGTGATGATACCATTCTGAAATTCGCCCATCGCACGTTCCGATATGATTTTAGAAACTTCCTCCTTTTCCTTCTGCCTTCCTGAAGGCAGTCCACGTGACTGAAATCGACATCAATGTAATATCCGTCACGGTCATATCCCAACATACGTGTCAGTTCACTGGCGTAGCGCCTGGCTGCCGGGATTATCTTGGAGGTGTAGACTCCCTTCTCAGCGGATTTCTGATTATTGAATGTACTGTGGTCCTTGCGTGGTACAAGTTCCGGCGGAACACCAAATACACCGGCAATTATGATGGCATCATTCAATGTTTCTTCAAAAGGCTGTAATTCCTGAATGCTGAGGTTGGTGCGGATGAAATCCATAGGAACATCACTTAATCCATACGGAAACCTGCTGTTGTCAAGGCCGTAATTCTCGTTGAATTCCTCACGAAGATTTCTCTTTTCATCTTCGGTCATGGCAACTGTACCCGTTTCGTCCTTTTTTTCGGAAACGAATATTCCCAAGGCTCCACGTTTCATGTATATCACATTTCTAGCCTGATAAACAGGAATGAGATTGTCAATGGCCATCTTTACGGAATACAGCCGCGAATGACCTTTTATAAAGTTGTCATTTCTATAATCTGTGTTACCGTCCTGATCGTGATAAATGAAATTAGGATTGATCTGTTCAGCATAGTTCAGCCCGTACTGTAACAGGTAATAGTCAATTATATCTTCTTTCTCGGCATTACCGAATAAGGGGATATAGTTCTTCAATCGGATGGTAACCTTATCTGATGGAAGCACCCAATAATTTTGCAATTTTTTGTAATTGGGGTCTTTAATGTTTGAAATGCTTCAGGTACAACGCATTTCAAATAGCTGTTACCGGTAGCATATTTATATACAAAATGTTGGTAGACAATCCCTTGAAATGAATTCAAACAATTAGGACGGTCTATCAGGTCATTGAACTGCTTGTTGTTCCATACGACCGAATCATCGGAAGCTTTTTTGAGCATGAACCTACCCCCAGCAATGCGGCTGGCAAGAAAGTCGATAGGGAAGAATATCTCACCGACGGTGTTGAAAAGAGTAAGGAAATTGGAATCAGCACATATGGGCTGTATATGTCTTCGCTAAGTCTGAATCTTCTTTTTGACAGGGCGGAGAATATCTTGTCAACTTCCTGAGCTACAAGGCTGGAAATATCGGTGCTCTTTTTCTTTCCAAATATATTTTCTAAAATTGTCATATAGGAATCTGTTTCCGGCAAATGTAAAGAGAAGAAGCTTTCATTTTACAAAATACCTCAATCTTGAAAATAGGAGAGGGGAGGAAGTGATATGTAATAACTTGTATACAAGTTGATTATAACTTATTTTAGCTGGAACGCGATTTTATTATGTAGTGCCCCCAACCACTGAGAACCGTACTGGCTCCCTTATTTTCGCAATCAACGTTGTAGTCCATCAGGTTGGTTACAAAATTGCCGTATTCCCGTGATTCTTCAAATTTCTTGGGGGAAAGAAGAAGATTTTTCTTTATAAAGTCAGATGTGGCGGATATGCGTTTGTCTACATCGGAATATTCTTTTATCACTCTGATATCCGCCCCTTTCATCTCTTGTCTCAGCTCCTTTACCATCTGATAATAGACAGGAGAACATTCAAATATATGGGTCTTTGCTTCATGGCACATGATGGCCTTTTTTATCTCGTCAACGGATGATGTGTCTTTAAACATGGCATCTGTCAGATGCCATGTGTTGCCGCAACGGCGCGTATGTACAAGAAGGAATGTTCCAGCCACATTCGGCATTATATAAACCACGCTGTCTGTATAATTATGTACAGTATCCGGATTGAAGAAGTCGAGCATTCCTTTACCTGCGTATAAATTCCGTTTGCGCCGGTTGCTGAACTCGATAAAACTTCGTGGCACAAGTCATGGACAATATATCGGAACGTGTCGGACAAATGCCCGTGTTCCTCATACGACTGCTTGGTAGTGGAGTTTTTCACCTTTGTTTTAATATGCCACCATTGGAATCTTTCTGGACACTCATATAGTCCTCAAGAGATATCGTACAACTT
>ENA-OQER01000394-OQER01000394.1-human-gut-metagenome-genome-assembly--contig:-NODE-394-length-24093-cov-1.628140_pt1 | contig 24093 bp, 41 predicted proteins | sample MGYA00242797_ERZ504639 | MGnify/ENA primary metagenome ERZ504639 (study PRJEB26092, sample SAMD00036306) | human gut metagenome | host: Homo sapiens | study: EMG produced TPA metagenomics assembly of...
GAGCATCCTTCGGATGGAACTGGAATGGGAGAAACGCGGATGCCGTGCCAGAAGCACGAAACAGAGAGCAAGACTGGATCGACTGGAAGCCTTAAAACAGGGAAAAGCACCAATCAGTGATGCGGTTGTGGAGATGGATTCTGTAGAAACCCGGATGGGTAAGAAGACAATTGAGCTGTATAATGTGACCAAACGATATGGTGATCAGTTGCTTTTGAAGGATTTTACCTATACTGTTCTTCGAAATCAGCGTCTCGGAATCGTCGGTCCGAATGGTTGTGGAAAATCTACTGTTAAAGATTATGGCAGGACTTGAACAGCCGGATGAAGGTCATGTGGAAGTAGGAGAGACGATCAAGATCGGATACCTGGCACAGGAAGAGCTGCCAATCAAAGACAGTAATCAACGAGTGATCGATTATGTGAAAGAGATAGGAGAGTATGTGCAGACAAGAGACGGCAGAATCAGTGCGTCGCAGATGCTGGAGCGGTTCCTGTTCACGCCTGATATGCAGTACACTCCGATTTCCAAACTCTCCGGTGGAGAAAAGCGGCGGCTGTATCTGCTGTCCGTGCTGGTCAGCGGGGCAAATGTACTGATTCTTGATGAGCCGTCGAATGATGTGGATATCCCGACAGTTACGATTCTGGAAGATTATTCTGAATGCATTTTCCGGTATTGTAATCACGGTTTCTCATGACAGGTATTTTCTGGATAATGTAGTGGATCGCATCTTTGAATTTGACGGAAACGGAACATTGCGTCAGTACGAGGGCGGTTATACGGACTATCGGGAAGCGAAAGAGCGAAGATTCGGAGAGACGGGAGCGATATCCAGTGTGCCGGGTGGAGAAAAAGAGAAGAAAGAAAGATCTACCGGAAAGGACTGGAAGCAGAACCGACCGACCAAATTGAAGTTTACTTATAAAGAACAGAGAGAGTATGAGACCATAGACGATGATATAGCAGTGTTAGAGGAGAAAATCGAAAAGCTGAACGACGATATGGTAAAAAATGCGACGAATTCCGGAAAGCTGGCAGAAATTATGCGGGAAAAAGAAGCTGCGGAAGCACAGCTGGAAGAAAAAAATGGATCGCTGGGTGTATCTCAACGATCTGGCGGAACAGATTGAAGCGCAGAAAAGTGGAAACTAATTTTCTGTAAAGTAACAAAGAATGTGCCTTGACACGCTCTAGCGTAAATTAAAATAAGATCGCGCATCAGAAAAGATGGGCGATCTTATTTGTAAATAATACAAAAGGTTTTCTTGATAAAAACCACACTAGGAAGAAGCAGAATGTCAGCAGATACAGACATTCCAGATTGCTCTCAACCGAAGTCAGAATAGAAGAACCGTATTTGAGGCAGCTGTAGACGAAACCGTGAAAGATATAGATTGCCATGGTACGCTCTCCCAGATAAGAGTAGGATTTCTTTTCGGTCGGAAGGTACCAGCATGAACAGGTCAGATCAGAAGAAAAGAGATCAGATAACAGCCGATGCGGACAAGTACGCCTTCGACGGAACTCATATCCATATCTGCGTAAGAGTATCGTCCATAGAAAATCTTCTGATTCAGACGGTGATGGTACTTGTCAGTAAATAAAAAGACGGCAAAACTTCCCAGGATGGTCAGAGCACACAGATATCCCTTCCGGTTCCGAAAACGTGCGAGGGAAGAAGAATCAAATTTTTTCCCGGCAAGAAAGAACGGGAAGAAAAACAGAATACGCGGAATGGAAAGAAAATTTCCAAAATCAGTGAATCCAATAAGAAGTCCGGCAATGACTGACAAAACCATGCAGCCTGGAATTTTCTCAATCAGAGGAGACAACAGTCTCCAGGCGAACAGTGCCATCAGATACCAGAGGGAAAATTTCGGCCTCGTAAAATAAAAGCCAGTCTCTTTGTCCAGTATAAAGGTGTATAAAAGATAATAAAGAATCTCGTATACAAAATAGGGAATGACCAGTCCACAAAGCATTTTTTTTAAGGATGGGATCCGTTTGGAAAAATATCCGGAAATAAAGATAAAAGCGGGCATGTGGAACGCCACGATTCCCCATTTTAATTCGTAGAGGAACGGATTCTGATCATTGCTCGGTTCAATAAAATGACCGATGACTACCAGAAGAATCAATAATACTTTATAATTGTCAAACAGATATTCACGTTGATGACCTGATACGGCAGTTGCCTTTACAGTAGTGTCCATGAGGAATCCTTCTATATAAAAGTGAAATGATTACAAATCAGTAACCATACGTATTCTAAAGAGTCATGGAGAAAAAATGCAAGAAACAATATGGAGAAAATCGATGGAGAAAAGTAAAATCTATTGTAAAAAATGACAGTATTTTTTAATGAAATTGACAGAAAGAAAAAGATATCACAAAATAGAAAAAGACAGTAGCAGAAAGGAGCAGAAAAATGGAACAACAGAAGAAGAAAAAGCGGGCTGTTGCCTTTGGACTGGTAGCAGTTGTATTGATTTTCTGGAATCTGATGCAAAATACAGCGGATCAGCAAAAATTAAAAGTGGCATGTATAGGGGATGAATTAACTTTTGGAACTGCTGTGGAAGAGCGGGAAGATAACTGTTACCCGGTACAGTTACAGAAATACATGGAACAGGCAGAAAAAAAAATATCGGATCGGTAATTTCGGTGTGGAAGGTGCTGCGGTTCAGAAAAAGAGTAAAAAGCCGTATACAAAGGAAGAACGCTATGAGAGCAGTACGGAATATAAAGCCGGTCTTGTTGTTATGATGCTTGGAACAAACGATACTACAGAGGAAAACTGGACGGATATCGATACGTTTCAGAAAGATTATCAATCCCTGATCAAAGGCTATCAGGATTTAAAGAGCAGTCCGGAAATCTGGCTGGTCACGCCGCCGATGATACAGTCTGATGGAAGCACAGAGATGGAAGAGAGGGCAAAAAGAGTAGAAGAAATCAAAAATGCGATCGAAACCATTGGTGAAAAGAATAAGCTGACGGTTCTGGATCTTTACAGCTACAGTCAGAAACATCCGGAATGGTATCAGGAAGACGGTGTTCGTCTGAACAAAGACGGAGCACTGGCAGTAGCGATATGTAGGCGACTGTATCATAAATAAGACGAAGTAGAACAGGACGGAAACACGAAAATTTGCACACATTCATATGATAAAGAGAAACAAAACTCAGAAGTAAGGAGAAGAGAATGGATTCTTATCGTATGAATTGCCGGAATGTTTCCGGTAATTGCAGAAACCGGACCTGTGGCAATATGACAGGAAACAGAGAATCGATGATTCCGATGGATTCTACCAGTAAAACCTGCACAAATATATGTGATTGTATGCAGGAAACATCCGTACAGGAACATTTGCAGAAGCTTCCGCTGGCAATGGCATATGTGCCAATGCAGAAATTCGGAAAGGTATATGAACCTGCCCGTGGATTTCAGCTCGGAACAATTTTCCCGGAACTTTGTAAACCATTTTGTGGAAAAGGAGGCGGATGCAGGCGATGATGGGACGAAATAACTGTACCTGCCAGGGAGAACGAAGTAAAGCACAGCTGATGGAAACCATCGGGCAGTCGGCATTTGCGGCTTATGATACTCTGCTTTATATGGACACTCACCCACAGGATCAGGAGGCCATGGCATACTACCATAAACAGGCAGGGATACGCGGGAAGCGATGGAAGAATATGCCAGACGTTTCGGACCGTTGACAATGGATCTGATCGATGAGACCGACTGTCATTCATGGGAATGGATGATGCAGCATGGCCATGGGAAAGATCCGGGAAAGGCAGGTGTTAGTGTATGTGGATATATGAAAAACGATTGCAATATCCGGTAAATATCACGAAAACGGATGCACGGATCGCGAAGATTATTGCAACACAATACGGTGGACCCGACTGTAATACCCTATAAAAACGCCGGAAACCCTTATAAAATGGGGGCTTCCCGGTGTTTTTTTATGAAATGAAAAAGTTAAAATACAACCGGTTTTTCTCCTTATCATAGGTGATTCCGTCCACGATCGAGCGCAGCAGAAGACCTTTTCGTTCATAGGATTCGGCCGGATCTTCAGGATCTCACTGACAGACCGGATCTCCTTCAGAAGCGTTTCCCTGGCATGGCTGTCAGAATCATCCGGCTGCGTGGCAGCAGTGGCGACATCGATCTTTTCCAGCAGTTCTTCCCGGCTCTCCTTTAGGCGGCGCCGATTCTCTTTGTATTCCTCCAGCGTATCAATCCCGTTTTCATATGCCAGTTTTACCCTGGCTTCTTTCACAGCAATCTGATCCAGTTCCTGCCGGAGCAGATCCAGCTCATCACTTTCTTTCTGATCAGGAATGTTCCGGACGGTATAAGTGAAATCAGCTCCGGAGAGGATCCGGTCAAAGTAATCACAGACTGCAGCTTCTGCTTTCGCAGCGGAGAGCGACTGGGAACCTTTGTGGAATCCTTTGGAGTATTTCCAACACTGGAAGTACCTGTAACTTCCAGAACCGGCCAGAGAGAGCGTAGCACCGCACACAGAGCAACGGAGCAGACCGGACAGCCAGTGCTTGCAGGTGGAGATGTTCCTTGCCTTGGCAGGGCGTCTGCGAGCTCTCATGAGGGCAATCCGCTTTTCGAACCGTTCCTTTGATAATCTGGTTTCGTGGCTCCCCTCAAAGGAGATACCGTTCCAGACTACTGTGCCGGTATAAAACGGATTCTTCAGAATCAGATCCACGTTCCGCTGTTCAAACAGGTTTCCCCGCTTGCTCCGAAAGCCCAGGTCATTGCACTTTCTGGCAATGGCGGTTTCATCCTGATCATAGAGATCGTACTGATCCATGATGTACTGGACAATCCGGTATTCACTTTCGTTGATCACAAACGGACGTCCGCCACCCACCGCATCATATCCCAGACAGGGCGTGGACTGGTAGCCGCGTTTCAGTGCTTTTTCCTTCATTCCGCGGATCACTTCTCCAGATAAACGGATCGAGTAGTATTCGTCCATCCATTCGATAATACGTTCGATCAGCGTGCCGAAGGGACCATCAATCAGTGGTTCGGAGATACTGATCACATCTACGTCACTTTTCTTCAGCAGAGATTTATAGACGATCGATTCTTCCTGATTCCTGGCAAACCGGGAATACTTCCATACCAGGATCACATCGATCGGATGCGATTCCTGCTTGGCGATCCCGATCATCTCCTGAAACTTCGGCCGCTTATCCGCATGCCGCCCAGAGACGGATTCCTCGAAGACATAGTCTTTGCTGATGATGATTCCGTTCTTCTTGGCATAATCCAGTAAGAGCCGCTGCTGTGCATCCGGGGACAGCTCCGTCTGATCGGCAGTGCTGACACGGATATAGAGGGCACCATTTCTTAACTTTGCCATATAAATATCACCTTCCTATTTTATGTAAAAATGAGTACAAAAATAACAGCCAGCGAGAGAACGGGTGTTCCGCTTGCATAGCTGCTCCGAAGATGATACAATATTTTGCTGAATTTGTGATGCATCTTCGGATGTGTTACTTGCCGGTTCCTGTTGGCGCAGGAGCCGGTTTTTTATTTTATTCATTCTGCAAAAAAGTATTGGCACTGATCCAGATAATAATCCTGTTCTTTCCGGAAGAGGGCAGTAGCTCCGCCACGGATCCGGTATTATGGTACGCTTTTAACGCTTCCAGATATTCCGGCCGGTTTGCATCCTGGATGATGAACGGTGAGATCTTATGACACAGACATTCCCGGAATAGGATCATCCGGCCCGTTCTTCCGTTTCCATCCTGAAATGGATGGATACTCTCATATCTGGCATGAAATTCTGCCAGTGTTTCCAGAGACACATCGTGACTCTCATACCAGGTCAGCAATTTTTCCATTTCTGCAGGAACCTGGCTTGGAAGCACGGTTTTTTGCATACCGACAATATTGGCACGCTTCTTATAGTCACCGATTGCATATCCGTTGGCACGATCCTCGAAGACTCCACTTTTCAATTCATAATGAAATTGTTTGATAAGCTCCTGACTGAGCGGAGCATCCAGCGTATCCAACATCTTATTGAACATCAAAAATGTCCGTTCATTTCTTCCACGTCCTTGGCCCGGTAGTAATCATCCGATCTTGGCAGTGTACCGGTATCGAAGAGAGAAGCGGTCTGTTCTTCCGTCAATGTGCTTCCTTCGATCTTGTTGGAATTGTATGCCATCAGACGCTGCGTGAAACCGTAGATACCGGAACGATCACGCTTTTGCTGTTCAATTTTGAAACGCTGGAGCAGATATTCGATAAATTCTAAGGTACTCATAGATACACATCCTTTCTATTTTATTTTATGGGTTTTATATATCTTAAATTATACGTCTACAAAAATACGAATTTTTGAATAACAATAGGAGTTTCCTAATTATGGGATTGTTGTATACATGACTATGCAATATAATAATAGTAAGAAAGGAGACATCGCTATGAAACAGTTTTTTGTAAAATATAAACAAAAAATAAATAGTGTTTCGTCTACAGCCTTACTGTATTTTTTAATAGTTTGGATTTTAAACTACCTTTGCTCACCGTTATATGCGGTGAATGAAATTCTGTATATTATTATTATTGTGTGTGTACCAGCTATAATAGTGAGCTTAAAATCAATTAGGAATAGTTTTAATAAGTTACTCCGTTGGGTTTTCGGATTCCGAAGATGATACAATATTTTTGCGAGTTAGGGTATCATTCTTCGGAATGTTACTTGCCGGTTCCTGTTGGCGCAGGAGCCGGTTTTTTTATTTTGAACTTTAAATGATTACGTATTTAGAATTTTCTCCTCAACTCTACAACCTTACCTACAATCCTTACGGGTTTCTCTTCGACTTCTTTACTACTAAAATACATAGGTTCATAACTAGGATTCAGAGATATCAAGGCAATGCTATCGGAATATTTTTTCAATCTTTTGCAAACACCATCATATCCATTCACAAGTGCAATAACGATCTCATCAGAATCCGCATCGTTCTGTTTGCGGACAATCACGGTATCACCATCATGTATATCAGGTTCCATACTATTACCGCTTATTTTCAATCCGAAAAACTCACCTGTCCTGGCAAGTACATCTGAAATTTCCTCCTCATCCACTACATCTGTAATAGCTTCGATTGGTATACCGGCTGCAACACGACCGAGGACTTTGATGAGATTATGACTGACGGTCGAAGATTTGTCTTCCATAAGATCGGATCGTTTACAATGGAAAATCTCACACATTGCATCAACTTTATCCATTCGTGGCGTTTTAATTCCATTGCACCAATTATATACAGAAGTAGTACCTACGCCCAAACGCTTAGAAAGCTCAAGCTGAGTGATTTCGTATTTACCTAAGTAGTATCTTAAACGTTCTGAAAAAATTTTATTAAATTCACGTTCTGACATTTTATCACCTCTCGTTTTACTATAGTATACTCTAAAAGTGAGAATAAATCAATTCAAAAGGCAAAAGATTTTCACTTTAAGTATTGACACACACTTTAAGTATGGTATTATGTGGGTGTAACAAAGATATATAATTCACGAAGGGAGAGTGATGACATTGGAAAAAATACAGATTTCGCTTGCGGCTGCACGGGTCAATGCAGGAATGACACAAGAAGATGTAGCTAGCGAGATGCATGTGTCTAAAAATACAGTGGTGAATTGGGAGAAGGGTAAAGCATTGCCATCTTTTGCTGTGATGCAGACGCTAGCTATATTATATAACATTCCTATAGATTATATTTCCATGCCAATTAAATCCACTTAAAGTGATACTCGACAAAGGAAACTAAGAGGAAAAATGGTGAGAAAGCTAAAGAGTACACTATATGATATCAAAGAAACAATTCTGGATCACATATATGATGTGATTACGGATTCGAAACTTTCAGAGATCGCATATGGCATAGTGTCCATGGTAAGCTCGTTCGTCGGTTGTGGAATTGGAGTTTGGCTATTCTGGCTGATACTACGCATGCTCCACAGGTAACCGATAGAAGCAACGACTAAAGAAGCGATACGGAAATTACAATTGGAATTAAGACGGATTTCAATAAAAAATCTTTTATACGGTCAGAACGGACTTCACTGTAAAACTACCTTCATAGGTCAACTGAAAATTGAACCGAATACGCATCTGAATGTGAAGATTTTTTATGTAGCCATTCTGTTCTAGACGCTGTGCACAGCGTTGCAGGGATATCAGGGGAACATCGATATATTTAAGCAGATCATCACTGCTGATAACAGAACATTCCAAATAGTATTTGATGCAGCAATTGAGAAAACGTTTTCTAATTTAGTCAAAAGTAACAACTCCTTTCACTATGTTGAATACGGCAATACCCTGTAAACGAAAGTATAGGAGTGGAAAGTGAAAAAATCAAGAGTGTATTTGCCACAGATGAGTAGGAGGTGAGAAAGAGATGTGGATTTCAAAAAAAAAGATATGAAAAATTTAATTAGGAGAATCGAGAAGTGTGAAAGAAAACTTCAGACGCAAAAAGAAGAAAACACATTAGAAATCTGGAACATGGCAAAAAAAATCCTCGAACAACCACAAAGACTGTCCGAGGAAATAAGAAGTACTGAAAAGAATGATGAATTCGTAGAAAAATTTATTCGTTCATAAGAAAGTGATCGATGAATGAATCTATTTCTACTGAATGTTTTTCAGAATCAATCAAGTTGTATAAACGTTTTAACTGGGCAGCGATTGTAACATCATCTCCGTTAGAAGCGGAAGAAGCACATATTTTGGAATTTTCAGAGGATTTGGTTTGGACTCTTAACTCTATGATACTGCTACAGATTGAAGAACGATAGAGCAACAGGAAGAAAATTCGTCATCATATGAGCTTACATAACTGCTTTCGTCAATCAATAAAGCATTTTTTGAAGTATATGATGCCAAAGTCACCATTGCAGCTGTAAGAGTGCTTTCGAGCGGCGAAGATGGAAGAGGTTTTAAGTGATAATCTGAAGAAGAATATTTCTCCCAGTGAATAGAGGAATCTTTAGTTTTTTTAATAAGTTTGTCAATTAAAGATAAGTTTTACTATTTTCCATTTTCAATAAACTCCTTTTTATCCATGTTACCAATCAGGTAGTCAATATGGTTACAAAGCTTCTCCTTTTTATCCTTAGGGATAGGTTTTTTTATATAATGAAGGCTACATTGAATATGGTATAAACGAAACGGAAAAGCAATAAACCAGTACCGATCCCGATAAGAATAAAGAGCTTGGCGTAATTTGCTGCGCACCATTAGAGTATCAAGATTATCTTCCCAGATATTATCTCTCAGGGAGATGAGCTCCGATTGAATGTTGATACGCTCGTTGTTGTAATCAATACGTTGCTCGGTAGAATTTTTAAGTAAGCTATGTGAAAGGACGAACAGAATAAAAGTGACGAAACAGCTAATGATCCCTGCAATGTCAGATACAATACCTAATACCCTTAACATATTAATCTCCTTTCTAGGTACTCGGCATAACAATGCCGGCAAAACAAGTATAGGAGAAATCTGGAAAAAAAGCAACTGCAACATGTAGCAACCAATCAACACCATACATACCATACCACAGGGAGGTGGTACCATGAAAGGGCAAGCAATCATTGGTGAAACCCGGTTCATCATCAACGGTCAGCTGTATTCTCCGGAACAGATCGGAGAGCAGAGGGCTATGGAACTGATTAGACAGAAGGTCGATCAGGCGATGGATGCAGCTGGTTATGAGAAGACATATAAAGAGAAAACTGCCTGAGGGCAGGAAAGGAGGACAAACTTATGGAAGATAAAGAATTTGAAGAATTTTACAGCCTGTGTGACAGAAAAGTAAGACGGCAGAGACTTCTTGGAGCGGATGATATTCAGATCGCGTATCTGCTGGCCGGTATGGAAGCGGCATATTTCAGAGAAGATATCTCGGTTGAGCAGGAGAAGAAGTTGTGGGACTTTATGACGCAGAAGGAAGAAAAGACGGAACACGCAGGACTTTCACCTGTATTCACACAGACCGAGTTCCAGGAGAATCTGCAGGCGGCTAGGGATGCACTGAAAGATGTCGGCAGCTATTTGAATGATGAAGAGAGAACAAGAGCGAGGTGTATGCACATCATCGGCTGGGTAACATCGCCAACCAGCAGTAAATTATATACACCAAGCCAGTTAAGGGAAATGTTTGATCCGATTTATGAGGATTAAAAAAGTGCTCAACAGAGCGGCAACTCTGTCGGGCACAAAGCAAAATAACCAATTACAGTATACACAAAATTCGGAGGAAAAGCAATGATTAAAACGGATGAAGGAATTACGCAGATAAAAGGAACGCAATCGGAAGTGCTCGCTGAGCTTGCAGTAACAATCGAAGCTGTTTTTAAAGCAACTGCAGAAGAAGTAGGAGAAGAACGTGCGAAAGAGTTCGTAAAAACTGCATATGAAAGAGCATTTATGTCCGCGGAAGAGCTGGAAGAAGAGGTAGAGAAAGCAAAGAAGCACATTCTTGTCGTGCTGGAAGGTATCGGCTTATGAGTACAGGAGAATTAATAGGAACAATCGCATCCGTATTCGGATTATTTACCTGCAAAGCGCCTTACCGGCACTGATCTGGCTGATATTGGTGACGATTTCTCTATCCGGTTCGAGAAAGCACTGGATCGGATGGAATGTGGGAAGGATGAATACAAGTGTCTGGAGGATGATGAATAATGGGAAGACCGAGAGCAACGAAGCCAACCAGAAAGCAGAAGATCTTAATGAAGGCATCCGGACTGGTTCCGAAAAACTGGCTGATTTTGAAAGAGGATGCCACTGAGCTGGTAGCAGTGAGCCGAGGATCCGGGAGGACTAGGAGGGTCAAGAAGTGAAAACACGTTATACGATCAAGAATCCGGGACGGGGAACCGGTTACCGGATGCCGCTGATCAATGATGATCTGAGGATCCAAAGAACCCCGTATGGAGATTCTGCCTATGGGGAACTTCCGGATCTGATCAGAAAAATGGAAGAAATGATGCAACTTGAAAATTGGAAAACAATGCTTGACACGGTACCGGTGCAAGAATGGCCAGCTACATAGAGAAAAGCCGATCAGCGGACAACTGATCGGCTTTTCTACCCCAAAAGGTAGTCATATATCACAGATATCATTCTAGTCCATGGGGCACAAAATGTCAAGAAAACAGGGATGCTGTAGCATCCCTCCAGACTTGATAAGCTTATTATATTATCGACCAGGAGAAACAGAAAATGTACATGGAGAGCATCTGCGGCTGGTAAGACCAAGATTGTATGGAAGTACCATTGCTACCATGCAGGAAAGCCTGGGGAGAAGAGAAAGAAGAAAGCGAATAAAACTAAAGATTCACAGCAGAAGGTCAATGACCGTCAGACAGAACGGAGATTGACCGGGATCCTGAACGAGAACTTCGATGGAAGCTCCTGGTATGTGACCTGGTCCTACCGGGAAGACCTGAGGCCGAAGGACATCGAAGAGTTAAAGCTGCAGATCAGCCAGCTGCTCCGGGATCTCAGGAAGCTTTATAAGAAAGAGGGACTGGTTCTCAGGTATGTGTGGACTGCAGAAGTGGGAAAGCGTGGAGCTGTCCATATCCACATGGTACTTTCCGAGATTGATGCCAGAAAGCTGAGGGGGATATGGAAATACGGTTATGTGACCATGAAACCGATGGATCCATCCGGACAGTACAGCAGACTGGCAAGCTATTTTCTGAAATACTTCCAGAAACTCGTGAGACAGACCGACAGATCCAGAAACACGCATACAACCCGAGCCGGAACCTGTCACGCCCGGAGCCACGAAAAGAGAAGATCTCAGCCGGAACCTTCCGGAGAAAAGTCCGGGAACCAAAAGGCTGGTACATTGACAAGCAGGTAGCACCGGACAATGGCGGCATCCGGTACGGGATCACAGAAGATGGCTATGAGTACATCTACTACATCCTGGTGAAGGAGGATCCATGATACATATAGATATTTATCTGGAGAATACAGAGAAATATGTGAAAAAGAAACAGGGCTGGTACGGGTATGTCCTTACTTACCAGGGCAGGGAATTCCATATCGCAGACGGATATAGAAAAGTCAAGGATACCAGGAATGGAAGGGATACCCGGATGTTCCTGGAGGCACTCGGACGATGTAAGCCGAATCCATATGACATTACGATCCATACGGATTCGACATATCTACAGGGAACTTGCAGCCGGCTGGAGAAATACCGGGAAAACGGCTGGAAAATATCAGATGGTACTGACCTGAAATATAAGGAACTGTGGCAGGAGATAGCAAAAAAGCAGAAAAGAAAGAGATCACCTTCCGGATCAGGAAACGCATGCGTATACAGAACGGATCCGGGCAGAGATAGAAAGAAGGAAAAAAGATGACAAACAAGGAACTGAGAGAATATCTGGAACGATTCAAGGATGAGGAAGAGGTCAGCTTTGTGATCGCGGATCCAAAGAGCCGGAAGGCATACGGACCAGAAGAGGTATTTGTGATTTTTAATGAGAATATAGCAATCCATGCATCTGTATCGGCGTGGGACAGTCCACGAATCTGGATGAGAAAGCACAGGAAGCGGCAAGAAAAGACGAGATCGCCGCACAGCCGGAATTTGTGCGGTTGCGAAACAATGAGCAGAGAAAAGCATTTCTCAAGGATTACCGTAGCTGGCCAGTCTGGTTCACAGTGCCACAAGCGGAAGAAACCTATTACCGATATTGGCTGCCGGACGGATCAGCTATCGTCATGTGTGAATACAAGCAGTACAACGCATGGTGGACAAACAAATACATCGGAAGGATCCGGAGACAACCTATGCGGCGGAATATCTTCTGGAACCGGGATACCATCATCTGCATGACTGCAGAACGAATGAGACGGCGCTGATCAGAAAACTCATGGAGGTACAGAAATGAACCTGAAGTATGCACTAAGAAGCGAGGATACGGAGCAGATCAACGTAATAGCCTGGGCAGAATGGAACCAAAAAACGTATCCGGAACTGAAATGGCTGTATCATGTCCCCAACCAGAAAGGGACGCGGTCAGGAGCAGAAACCGTGAAATTAAAGCAGATGGGTGTAAAGTCCGGTGTGTCTGACCTGTGTCTTCCGTACCCACGGGGCTGTTACTGTGGTCTGTATATTGAGATGAAATACGGGAAGGGAAGACACCAGAAGTCCCAGAAAGAGTTCCTGAAGGATATGACGGCAGCAGGACATTATGTCGCAACCTGCTACACTGCAGAAGATGCGGTAACAGTCCTGCGGGAATACTGCGGACTGGAACTGTACAGCCATATGGAAGAACCGAACAACAGCATCTGGAAAGAAAACAGCATTTCAGCAGTAGAGAAAGAGAGGAAAACCATATGACAGAAAACAGATATCAGGAAGCGGTAAAACGATTTTTTGAAGTCTACCGACCGATAGGGAGAAAATACAACCTGCACATGGCAGCAAAATTTGCAAAAGGTGAACTAGGAACCTTAAAGATTTATCAGGGAGAATACGAAGACCGGAAACTAATCGTAAAAGTATCGGAGAAGGAAGATCTCATGTGCTACGAAAGAGCCAGGGATGAACTGGAAAGCTGGGTCAAAAGACAGGAAAAAGAAAGCATGTGGAATAAAACAGCATAAAAGAGACCTTTAGCGGATTGGCGCTTAAAGATATATCACAAATACACAGAGGGTGCCTGGCTCATGAGGCACCCGGGAAGGAGCAAGATGGAATGGATCACAGATGAGTTCCCGCCGATTGCGGAAGGGCTCAGGAATGTATCGATAGAAGTAGAAGCACACCTGGAAAGTGGAAAGATCGTGCCGGCGATCTACGCAAGACTGGATGAGCGCTGGTATCTGGCAGAGGCAGATATCCAGGATTCAGGAAAAGTGCTTGGGTGGAGGAGAAAGACATGTTAGAGATTGTAGATACCAGGGATGCAACAGAGGGAGAAATCAAGGAATATACCCGGAAACAGGAAAGTCCGGAATGGCAGCAGCGAATGATGCAGGTATTTCTGCACAGACCAAAATGCAGACAGGACTGCTTCGGGGCAGCAGCAGGGGACTGTGAAAGATGTCATGAATAAATTGAGCGAACAGGAAAGGAGAAGTATGGAAATAAAATATCGTGTATGGGATAAGGATAGAAAGGAATATCTGTCAGCAGGAAATGTGTTTATCAGAATTCAACCGGGAGAGATGCCTGAACAAAGTGACATCTACTTGGATTTGATCGACGAAACGAAAAATAAGTATAAAAACAGATTTGTAGTTGAAGCGTTCACCGGTATGAAAGACATTCATGGAATAGAAATCTATGAAGGAGATATCCTTATGGGATATAAAAACAAAGATGACCTTGCTGTGGTGGAATATGGAGAATTTTTCGTGATCGACGCTGAAACTTACAACAGAGTTGACAAAATAATTGGATGGCACACTCATGTCCTGAAAACAGATGTGATATCTGAGTGCGAGCCATTTTTGCCTGACGATGCCGTTGAACGAAGATTACATAGCAAGAAGAGAATATTCGGTTTTAAAGAAACGGATCCACCAGACAGAACTTAAAAAGAGTGAGAAAAAGTTTTAAGAAGCGAAAAATGCGGGGTGAGGATATGGATTTAGGCAGAGCAAGAAGAATCATAAGAAAACATCTATGACGAAGAGACAGAAGTAGCGGATAAGATAACGGCAATTCAGGAAGAATTGGATGCGGAAAGGCATACAGCGGTATCAAAAGAACATCTAATAGAAGTACTGAGATGGCTGATGGAAGAATATATCTGATATACATATTTTGTGGGGAGGTGATACCGTTGCAGGAGATGACGGAAAACGAAAAGAAAAAGGAATTCCTGAGAAGGTACCGGAGAGCAGTAAGAAGAGAACAGGAGATCCTGGACGAGATACAAAGACTCCGGGCAGATAAAATGTTTCCAAGCGTGTGCAACGATGGGATGCCACGAGGCAGCAGTCAGACAGATCTGTCGGATTATATGGCAGAGATTGACGCGGCGATCGAAGATTTGAAGAAAGAACGCCTGGAAAAGATAAAGATTTACCGGGAAATAGAAATGCGCATCCGCTGCATGAAAGACGAGGACGAGCAGGAAGTACTGAGGATGAGGTACATAAAGGGGGATGAAATGGGAAGGAGTAGCGGAAAAAATGAAATATAGCTACCGGGGGAGTATTAAAAATCCATGGAAGAGCACTTGAAAATTTTGAAATAAAATAGATAAAGTGTTCATAGAAATGCACACTCTACCTGTGATATAGTGTAAATGGGTTTAGTAGATGAACAACAAATCACCTCCTTGATCCGGTTATCAAGTGCTGAAAGATAACCGGATGGCTCAGACGGTCAGCCAGTCCAAGAACCGTCACCCACTTCGGAATATCTCCCCGATTGGAGGGAGCAAGAGCCGTAAAAGCGAGCCGCAGGTCGAATCCTGGTGTTCCGATCGCCGATAATGGCGGTACAACAGTCTGCCTACCTGAACAGGCTAAAGTAGTTCAGGAGCTTGCCAGAGCTGATCTGGCGTCCTTCAATACATTTTATCTAAAAATACCTTGCAGATTTTGTGAGGTATTTTTTAATTTGAACTGTGGACTTTACAGAACATTTGTTCTATAATGGTTTTACATCCAATACAGGGAACTGTTGAAAGTTGTCGTATAATGGTATAGAATAAAAAACAGATAATTGTATTGGAGGATATGAAATGGCAAAGAAGAAACAAGGGGTGGATCGTAGTATATATTATTACGATGTGTCAGTTGAAAATATCGATAATAATACAAACACACTGGTGGATGTTGCAAAACCATCGGAAATATTAGTAAATGCCTTCCAAAAGATCAAAAAAATTAATGATAAATTAGGCAAAGCAAAAGCCAAGGATAGACGCGATATTCTTAGAAAAATTGAGTATTCGACAGAGTATGGTGATAAAATATATATCGAATAGTTGAATCTATCGATAAAGAAGTGGAAGAATCAGGTTTAAAATTATACTTTGTAGATTAGATGCATTGCCGTATATTGAACAAGATGGAAAACTAACTAATCTGACAACGGTGGTCAATGGAGAATTCAATATTGCTGAGGTTACACATTGCATATTATTTACTAAAGAAATGGTTATGGGAGCCGAGTTTAATTTCAATGGTGCCAGACCAAGTGCAATCTCTTTCTATTTGCCGACGATTACGGGAATGATGGATAGAATAACCTGCTCAGGAAAAATGCGTAAGGATGTTTTTGAGAGAATTACAGAGGAGGAAGGATTTAGCTTATTTGAGATATGCGTAAACAATACGCCGAAGATGAGAACAGTATTGAGAGATAATATGGGTTTACTTGGTTCGTTTTTTAACACAATAGAGAATGTAGACACATATGAAGTTTCAATTAAGCGTAGAGTTGGCAAGAAAAAAGAAGGATTTTTACCAGTAGCAGTAAGAGAGCTGGAGAATATAGTAGAACAGAACAGGGAAGACATTAAATCGTTTAAAGTTAGCCAGGCTGCATATAAAGATGCAATAGACTTGTTAAGTGACAAATTGGTAAAAAAACAGGAGTTTATTCTTACAGAAAATAAAACTATCGATTCGGCTGAAATGTTTGGAGCTATTAATAATTTCTTTGATGCTATAGTGGTAAATTTATAGAGAAATGGATGGTGGGCAGATGAAAGCAGTTCGAAAACATAGGATTCGGAGAGTATTATTAGTTATTATTCCGGTTGCAATAAGTGTGATTTTTAGTGCGTTCATTTGCCATTCTTTACAAGAAAAAAAGTTTATTATTGATGTAAACAATCAGTTAGAGGCAGTAAAAACTGTAATTGGAATATGGGGAACTATATTGGGATTTGTTTTTGCGGCAGAATCGATATTGATAGCATTCGAAGGGAGTAAGCTTACAGCTGAAATAAAAGAAACTGGGCATTACAAGACGGTACTGTTCATTTACATGGAAACATGCGTTGTACTTTGATTGCTTATCTATATTTGTTCCACTGATTATAGCGAATTATTTTAATATGTTTTGCATGTTTTTGTTTATTGCGGCATGCATTGTAACACTGATCGATATAATACTGTGCATGGTAGTTCTTTCATTGCTGATCAACACAATATACAAATAATGAAAATAAGAATATATAGTTTAAAGGCACCCTCCGGGTGCTTTTTCTATACGAAAATTTAAAGAGACAGGAAGGTGAGGTGAGTGGCCAACTATGAAAACATAAAAGACAAAGGATTTGACAAACGAACCACGAGCGAACTACGAGAAATTTCTTCAAAAGGTGGAAAAAAGAGTGGTGAAACCAGACGCCGGAAAGCCAACTTCCGGAAGACCCTGAATAAGCTCCTGACAGCAGAGATCGATAACGAAGAATGGAAGCCAGTTTTGGAGGCTCTTGGAGTGGAATGCACACTGGAGACGGCTATGCTGGCAGCGCAGATCAAGGCAGCGATGAACGGAGACACCAAAGCAGCGTATTTTGTTGCACAGTATGCCGGACAGAGCGGACAGACTAAAGCTGACGATGAGGAGCAGCGGATCAGAACTGATCGTGCGCGTAGAGCCAGGGATCAGGAAGTTGGGGATACGATGATAAAAACGAAAATATCCGAAATTTCCTGAAAGCAATGAATCCAGATCCGGAGGAACTGAAGAATTTATTTGAGGAGGAAACAGATGCCAGCCAGGAAGAAGAGACCGGCGAAGTTTAATTTCGCACCGTTTTCAGAGCAACAGAGACGGTTAATCCATTGGTGGCGTCAAGGCTGAGAACAGCGGAAAACAATTACATAGTTGCAGATGGTCTATCCGTTCTGGAAAGACGATTGCCTGCATCATAGGATTCCTAACATGGTCACAGGAAATGTTCAGTGGACAGTCTTTTATTCTGGCAGGAAAAACCATGTCTGCCTTGAAAAGAAACGTAGTAAGGCCGATGCAACAGATTCTGGAAGCATGGGGATGGCCTTACGAATATATCCGGTCAGGGTCAGAAGCGCGATTAGAAATTGGTAGCAATACCTATTACCTGTACGGAGCAAATACAGAAGCATCGCAGGATGCCTTACAGGGATTAACGGCAGCAGGAGCTTATCTGGACGAAGCAGCCTGTTTCCGAAGAGCTTTGTAGATCAGGCAGTCGGACGATGCTCCGTAGATGGTTGGAAGTTCTGGATGAACTGCAATCCGGCTGGACCGCACCATTATATCCGGGAAGAGTACCTGGATCCGGAACTGATGAAAAAGAAAAAGGTTTACCACCTGCATTTCACCATGGACGATAACCTGTCGTTATCCCAGAAGAGAAAGGAAGCCTATAAGAATGCGTGCCACATGGCAGCGTCTTCTATAAACGTTTTTATACTTGGAAAATGGGTGGCAGCAGACGGCTTGGTATACCAACAGTTCGCAGATCACACAGAACAATATCTGATTGACCAGAAATGGTTAGAAGAACATGAGATTTTATATGCTGTGATAGGAGTCGATTTCGGAGGAACGAAGTCGGCTCATTCTTTTACTTTGACTGGATTTACCAGAGGATACCAGCAGGTTGTAGTGCTAGATGAGTATTACTGCAAGAAACGGATCAATCCGAAGCAGCTGACCAGTGACTTTATTGATTTTGTCAGAAGAGCGAAATCACGGTTCCGTGTAATGGAAGCGTATTGTGACAGCGCAGAGCAGACATTGATCGCCGGACTGGAAACCGCCTGCGTAAAAGAACATGTGGCAATAGATATCAGGAATGCGATAAAAGGGCCAATCAATGACCGGATCGCATTCTATAACAGTCTGATCGCACAGAGCCGCTGGAAGATCATGAGCCACTGTACACATATCATAGCGGCATTCGAGGAAGCGGTCTACGATGAAAAGAAAAAGAATATGGATGTCCGGCTGGATGACGGTGAAATGAACGTAGACAGCCTGGACAGTACGGAATACAGCACCGAAAGTATACAGAATGAGATTCTGTATCTGGCAGCATAAGGAGAGAACATGATAACGATCAAAGGATACCTGGAACAGCTGGGATACCATACCGTTCCAGATGAAACTTTTTCCCATATCGATGAATGGCTGGAATGGTATCAGGGATACGTGAAGCAATTTCATAGTTATTCGGTATATAACGGGATGAAACAGATTACACAAAAGAGAATGACGATGGGAATGGCGAAAAAAGTAGCGGAAGACTGGGCGAACCTGATCCTGAATGAAAAGGTGGCAATCAAAGCCGGAAAATACGGCGAACGCCTGCAGAAAATCCTTGACCGGAACAATTTCCGCGTGAGAGGGAACCAGCTGGTAGAACTGACTTATGCACTTGGAACCGGTGCTTTTGTGGAATATCTTGCCGACGGAAAAATTGTTGTGGATTACATCCGGGCAGATATGATCTATCCGATTTCCTGGGATAACGGGGAGATTACGGAATGTGCATTTGGATCTTACCGGACGGATACCGGAAGGGAGAGCATCTATCTGCAGATTCATAGGCTAGGTAGTGAAGAGGGAGAAAATTCGGATGCATATTACATAGAAAATCATCTGATCGATGCCAAAACAGGAGAAAAACTGGAACTGGGAGACACGGAAGAGATCATTGATACGAAAGCAGAGTTTCCGCTATTTCAGATCATTGTGCCGAACATCCAGAACAATATTGAATTGGACAGCCCAATGGGAATATCGGTTTATGCAAACGCTATCGATCAACTGAAAGGCTGTGATCTGACATATGACTCCTACATGAACGAATTTGTTCTTGGAAAAAACGGATCATTGTACCGCAGAGCATGGCAAAGATAGAAATGAGCCAGAGTGGTGACATACAACCGATTTTTGATCCGAACGATACTGTTTATTATGCCATGCCAACGGATCGCAATGACGACAATAAGATTACAGAGAACAACATGCAGATCAGAGCACAGGAACATGAACTGGGAATACAGAGAGCGCTGGATCTTTTATCCTTGAAGTAGGAATGGGCACCGGCCGTTACCAGTTTGATGCAAGCGGCGGGGTAAAAACGGCAACAGAGGTTATCAGCGACAAGTCAGACTTGTACCAGAACCTGAGAAAAAACGAGATTCCGGTAAAGGCAGCGGTGATCGCAATGGGAAAAGCCATTGCGTTTCTTGATGGGAAGGAAGAAGTAGAGGTAACAGTGGACTTCGATGATTCCATTATGGAAGACTCCAGTGCAACCATAGATAAAAACATAAAACTGGTAAATGCAGGTTTACGCTCAAAGCTCACAGCGATCATGGAAATTAATAAGTGCAGTGAAGAGGAAGCCCAGAAAGAACTGGAACGGATCGCAAAAGAAGAACAGATTACCGGAGGAAACATCGATTGGACAGATTTGGAGGATAAGGATGAACAGGAACAGAAGGATGATCCATCCGAAGAAAAAGAAAATCCGGAAGAGACCGAGAAAAAAAGCAGGATCCTGGAATTTCTGAAAAGGATAATTAAAAAATGCTGGAACAGATAGAAAAAATGCTGCTGGCAGAACCTCTGGAGCATGCTTATCAGGAACTGGAAGCCCTGCTGATGAGAAATATCATCCGACATGTGGTGAAATATGATCAACTGATCGCTTCTGATGACTGGCTGTTACAGAAACTTGCTGAGATCGGGAAACTGAATCAGGAGAACATAAAGCTGATTGCAGAGACAGCAGGCAAGAACAAACCGTTTTACAGGAGATGCTTGATAAAGCGGTAGATACGGTCATGGATCGGATAGAACCGGGAATGGAAAAACTAGAAAAGGAAAAGATCATCCGGAAAGCAGTGATTCCGAAAAAGAGTAAAAATATCCAGGAAGCCATGAAAGCGCTATACGCACAGGCGAAAGATGCACTGAACCTGTGCAATACGCATATGCTTTATATGTCCCGGGAAGCCTACAAAACTCTTGTGACAAGCGTTGCTGAGAAAGAACAGGAATACCAACAGCAGCAGAAATATCTGGATATTCTGAACAAACACACAGTTGCAGAAGCGACTGGATCGGAAGCACGGCAGCAGGCGATCCGGGAAGCAATCCGGGAATTTAACGAGAAAGGGATTCCGGGATTTATCGATAAAAGAGGGAGAAAATGGACACCGGAAGCCTATGTATCCATGACACTGCGGACAACTTCCGGAAATATGGGAACGGAAGCGATGTTTGCCCGGATGCAGGATCGCAATCTTTCTCTGTTTAAGATGAGCACTCATCCGGGATCCAGACCAAAATGTGCGAAAGATCAGGGAAAGATCTTTGACAGGAACAACGGAAGCGGTTATACCACAGATCTGAAGGGAAATAGGATTCGGTATTACCCACTGAATTCCTCGTCATACGGGGAACCGGATGGAATGTTCGGAATCAATTGTGGTCATCATGGAACACCGTGGATCCCTGGCGTATCTGTGGAACGTTATTTTCCAACGGAGGACGAGAAGAAAAATGAAGAATTATATAAAAAGATGCAGACCCAGAGAGCCTACGAGCGGCAGATCAGAAAGGATAAACGCCTTCTGATGATGTATAAAGAATCCGATGATGAAGCAGCGTTTTCAAGGGGCTTCGGAAGCACTGAAGCGCCATGAAGCAAAACTGGATGATTTTGTCACTAAACAGGATCTGACCAGGAGAAGAGACCGGGAAGAGGTTATAGGATTCGAAAAGAAGACGGCAGCCAGTGCCAATGCGAAAGCCCAGAAACGCTATAAGGAATGGGCGAAGTCTGTTGGGGCTGAGAGTGGTCCTGAAACTCTTGCGGGATACTACAAAATGAAGTACAATGACGATAAGGAAAGCCGATTATACAAGGCTACCTAAAAGCTGTCAAAAATGGAAGTGTATCGCCACTGGTAGGGTATGATACTTATCAGGAGGTAGCGCAGCAGGCGGAAAAAGCACTGACAGGGAAAAAGACAGCACAGGGGCAGGAAATCAAAGGAATTACTGTCCATCTTGCGGACAGAATCATAGGACAATATGAAGACTCCGAAGAAGCACGTAAAGGAAAACGGAAAGGTGTAAAACTGGAAGACGTTGTGGAGGCTATCTGCAATGGAGAAGCAGGACCTGTCATCAAAAGGAAAGATGGACGGCTCGGACAGCTGTTTTATGGAAAAAACTGCCAGGTTTCCTATAATCCGGAGGAAAAGGTTGTTGTTCAGGTATCACCAGGAGGAAAGAAGAAATGATCCTAACAGAAGAACACAAAAAATTTATAAAAAACCATCTGAAAGATGGAGAAAAACTGCTTCACAGGCAGGATACCTGGGAGATACTGGAGGCATTGGATTATCTGATGCTGTATGAAGGATTCGGATCAGATGATGAACCGACTGAGTGGGGATTGGAAATTGAGCGAATCCGGGATGAAATTTATACAAATAATGAACAGTGAATACCACCAGCCAGAACGGTCGGTGGTATTTTCAGTTGCACCGGTGCAACCGGGAAAGGGAAATATGATAAAAATTGATATTTCACCACATGGTCTTACGGTAGACGGCCATGCAGGATATGCAAAAACCGGAAATGATATCATATGTGCGGCTGTATCGGCACTGGCACAGGGACTGATCCATTCGTTAGATGCCTTAACGGATGATACAATCAGTTACCGGCTGGTGGATGGTCATATCGATATAAACTACAGGGATCTGTCAGAGAGAGGAAAACTTCTGATTGATTCCTTTTTTCTTGCAGTAAGTGATATACAGCTGACTTACGGAGAAGAGTACGTGAAGATTACGGTCGCCGGACGGGCGTAAAACGGAAAGGAGAACATCATGAAAAAGATGAACATGAAAAAAAGATACTGGGTAATGAACCTGCAGTTGCTTGCAGAAGATTCGGAAGACCAGGAACAGGATCAGGAAGAGGATTCTGAGGATGATGCAGAAGATGATGATCAGGAAGATTCCAACGAGAAGAAATTTTCACAAAAAGATGTGGATGCGGCAGTAGAAAAGCGTCTGGCAAGAGAAAAGAGAAAGTGGAAACGGGAAAAGGAAAAGACATCAAAACAGACTCAGGAGACCACAAAAGAAACAGAAACATCATCCGAAGATAAAAAGAAGCTCTCCAGAATGGAAGCCAAACTGGCATGCTACGATGCGGGGGTACAGAAAGAATCTGTGGAAGATGTGACAGCTCTGGCCAGATCCTATATGGCAGCAGACGAAGAACTGAGTCTGGAAGAGGCGGTTGCAAAGTAGTAAAAAAATATCCGCAGTTTACAAAAGGCAAAGCGATGAGGAAGAGCCAGAAGGAAAGAACTGGGGAAAAAGACAGAAAGGAAAAGGCGGGAAAGAGGTTGACGGTGTAACCAAAGCTTTTCTGAAGAAAAATCCTGGATTAAAGGTAGATTAAAACGAAAAGGAGAAAAAGATGAACTTTAAGAAATTTACGATGTTTTTACAGTTGTTCGCACATGAACACGAAGAAAGATATTCTAATCTGGTTCTGGCGAAGATCAGAGAAGAGCTGGTACTGAAGGATGGTGTTATCTTCAACAACGATTATGAAGGGGATGCCGCCAACGGTGCGGTTAAGATTCCAAAACGAGACGAAGAAGTAAAAGTATCTGATTACGATAAGGCGAATGGAATCGATGGAACACACGGATCCACAGGATACGAAAGAATGCTGATCACAAAAGACAAAGCGGTTAATGAGGTGATTGATGGATACGACGCACAGTCAGTACCGGATAATCTGGTCGCTGACCGTCTGGATTCTGCCGGTTATTCCATGGCAAGACAGATCGACAAAGATGCCGGGACTACATTACTTGCGGCGGCTACTACAGACAATGAAGTGTTACTTACGAAGGATAATATTTACAGTGTGATTGTAGATATCCGAGCAAGAATGAACAAAGCAAATATTCCAAATGATGGGAAACGCTATCTACTGGTAACGGCAGATGCAATGGCGCTGATTCTGAAATC
>ENA-OQER01000395-OQER01000395.1-human-gut-metagenome-genome-assembly--contig:-NODE-395-length-24054-cov-9.893426_pt1 | contig 24054 bp, 30 predicted proteins | sample MGYA00242797_ERZ504639 | MGnify/ENA primary metagenome ERZ504639 (study PRJEB26092, sample SAMD00036306) | human gut metagenome | host: Homo sapiens | study: EMG produced TPA metagenomics assembly of...
TCACTCCATTTTCTATCAAATATCGGATGCGCTCCTCCTTGTATTCGGTCATTTCCAAGGCATAGTCATAACGAAACTGAAGGGAATGTCGCTTGGCAAACATCTCCTTCAGCAAAACCTTTTCCCGGTCAAGAGTTTTAATCAATTCATCTATAGAATGGAAAGTACCATTGGCTTGTCATTTAAATAGCTATTTTTATTTCGGTGCTAAATTACTTATTTTTTATAGAACAGCCAAATTTTCATAGCACTTTTTACTGCCAAGGGTTCATAAAAGCCAGATTCCTATCACGAATATAAGTATAAAAGACTTAAAATGAGAGAATTTATTTTGGAAATCTAGATTTTATCCCTAATTTTGCACATCAAAAAATTCATAATAAAGAAAAAGTATGAATATCAAGGAGAATTATCAACAATATGTAAGCCGATACGCATCTGAGGTGGCTGCCCTGAAGCGTAAGAATACGGGATTCATAACTGGCGAGCTGCTGGCTTTTGGCGGCATCCTTGCCTTCCTGATCTGCTATTTCGCAATGGATGGAGATACGCAGAACTATCTGATGGGGGCGGCGCTGTGCCTGATTGCCTATCTGGGAATCAGACGACTTGACGATAAGAACAAGGAGAAGATAGAGCATCTTTCGGCTTTGCTCAAGGTTTATCAGGACGAGATCAAGGCTTTGGAGGGCGATTTCTCGCCTTTCGAGACGGGAGATTCCTATCAGAATCCGCAGCATCCTTATTCCTTCGACCTCGATGTCTTCGGCAAGAGTTCGCTGTTCAACCGTATCTGCCGAACCATCACTTCTGGCGGTTCAGAGGCGCTCGCCAGGAATCTTACCCGGGAAACGCCTTTGGGCATGGAGGATATCAAAAGAAGAAGGGATTTGCAGAAGGAACTGGCTGGAGAAGGCGAAAACTGGCGAATGGAATTTCTGGCACTTGGCGAAAAGAACAGAAGCCAGACTGTGAATGGCAAGACGAAGAAGATTGATTCTGCTGCGGTGATGGATGCGATGCAGAAGGTTTCGAAGATGGAGGTGCCGGCATGGTTTGGGTCTCCGGTTTCGCTCGTTATCGGCTGGCTACTGATTATCGGAGTAATCGGTTCCGTGATTTTATCGATATGCGATATGGTTTCGGTGGATTTCGCCTTGTGGTGGGTGTTGGTTCAATACATGGTGGTGTTCTTCGTCTGCAAGCAGACACTTAACAAGATAGACAGCAATGGCGGCAAGCTTCGCCATCAGCTCATCGCCTATGCTCAGATACTTCAGCTTATCAACAGGCGCAATTTCCATAGCGAATCAGGCAAGGAGATGCAGAAATCCCTGGCAGATGCCCTGCCTTCCTTTGCCCAACTGGAAAAGATATTAAAGGGGTATGACAGAAGAGGCAACTTCCTGGGTCTTTTCTTCACCGATGCTTCATGCTGAGCGATTTCTTCCTGGTTCGCAGTTTCCTGAAATGGAAGAATACCTATATGGTGAAGATGGAGGAATGGATGCATATCATCAGCGAGATGGATGCAATGGTTTCGATGGCGGATTTCAGATATAATCATCCGGAGGCAGAAGAGGCGGAATTTGTTTCGGGAAGTCCGGAAGCAGATACCGAAAGCGATGTTTCTGAAAATGCAGGAATCGGAAGTCCGGAAATCGTGTTCGAGGGAAAGAATCTCTATCATCCTTTCCTGGGTGCCAAGGCGGTGAAGAACGATTTCACCATCAAGGACGACAACTATTATATCATCACCGGAGCAACATGGCGGGAAAGAGTACCTTCCTGCGTTCGCTGGGCGTGAACTATGTCCTGGCAATGGCGGGAATGCCGGTGTTTGCGGACCAGCTGAAGATTTCCCGTTTCAGATTGTTCTCGAGCATGAGAACCACCGATGATTTGACACATGGCATCTCTTACTTTAATGCTGAGCTGATAAGACTGGAGGAGCTGCTGAAGTTCTGCAGGGAAAGTGCTGAGGGAAAGTGCTGCAAGGAAAGTGGAGAAGACAATAAGGAGCCACTCCGAACGCTGATTATTCTGGATGAGATTCTGAAGGGAACGAATTCATTGGATAAGCTGAATGGTTCGAGAAAGTTCCTCGAAGCCATTGCCAAACAGCCGGTGAGCGGCATCATCGCTACCCACGACCTGGAGCTCTCCAAGATGGAGAATGATGCATCAGGAAAATTCCACAACTATTGTTTCGAGATAGATTTAGGCACAGATGTTACCTATACTTATAAGATACAGAAGGGTGTGGCAAGAAACCAGAATGCCACCTTCTTACTGAATAAGATTCTGGAAAAATATTAGAATAAAAAGAGAAACTCCCGATAATTTGATCAGTTTCAAATTATCGGGAGTTTTCCTTTTAAAGAATACATTATAGCTCAACGCTATCCAGGCGGAATTTGAGCAAGCCGGCTGGTACCTTTACCATTACCTCTTCACCAGCTTCTTACCCAGAAGGGCCTTGGCGATAGGCGACTTGATGGAAATCTTGCCACTATGGAGATCTGCCTCGTGAGGATTCACTATGGTATAATTCATGCTGCACTTGTTGGCGAGATTGGTAATCTTAATCTTGCTCAACAAGCCAACGGTATCGCTCTTCAATCGAGACTTGTCAATGACACGGGCATTCTCCAAAACCTTCTGTTTGAAACTGATGCGGCTCAACAGCTTGCCCTGCTCACGCTTGGCTGCATGATACTCGAAATTCTCACTGAGGTCGCCCTTATCGCGGGCCTCAGCTATCGCATCGCGAACGGCTGGCAACTCTACGTTAACCATGTGTTGAAGTTCGGCCACGAGCTCATCGTAACCTTCCTGAGACATATATTCCATTTTCTCTGATAATCTTAATGAATGATGTTTTTAATTTTCGGGGTGCAAAGTTACTAGTAATTCATGAAAACACCAAACATTTTTGATAAAAAGTAAATAAAAAAAGAGAAGATGTGCAGCCATGACAGACAACACATCTTCTCCTTGAATATATCATTATCCCCAAACTTCCTCGGAAATCTCTCTAACCAAATCTATCTTTGCCCACTGCTCAGCATCGGTCAGTTTATTACCAATCTCGCAAGAGGCGAAACCGCATTGAGGACTGAGACTGAGCCGATCGAGGGGGATATATCTGGCTGCTTCTCGGATGCGGGCGATAACCGTAGCCTTATCCTCCAACACCGGAGATTTGGAGGTTACCAGCCCCAGCACCACCTTCTTGCCATCTGCCACATACTTCAACGGCTCGAAACCACCCGAACGCTCATCGTCATACTCCAGATAGAAGGTATCTACATCTTCATGGGCGAAGAGATATGGAGCCACGGCATCGTAGGCACCCTTGGTGGCATAGCAGGAATGATAAAGGTAAGAAGAAGAATTTTATTCGCCAAATATTCTCCGTAATTCAGAAAAATATACTATCTTTGCAGCGAATTAAGCAAATCAGCAGAATATTATTCTGTAAGAATCGGTAAAAACAGAAATAAAGAAACAATGACAACAGAAGAAAAACTTGATGAAACAGACATCAGAATACTGAAGTTACTGCAGCAGAACTCCCGACTCACCGTAAAGGAACTTGCTGCAAGAGTCAACCTCTCCCCTTCTCCCACCTTCGAGCGGCAGAAGCGGCTGGAACGCGAGGGATACATCCAGCGATATGGAGCCATCGTAGACCATCACAAGTTGGGGCACAACGTAATCGTGCTCTGCAATATACGGCTCAAGCAGCATACCCATGACCTGATTCAGCAATTCATGGATACCGTGCAAACCATCGACCAGATAACGGAGTGCTACAACACCACCGGCGATTACGATTTCCAGATCAAGGTATATGCCCGGGATATGAAAGCCTATCAGGACTTCATGCTCAACACCCTGGGAAACATCGACTGCATAGGAAGTCTGCACAGCATCATCGTGATTGGAGAAATCAAGAATTCGCATTATATACCCGTAGCAAAATAAGGAGAAACGTGATGAAAGCAAAAAAGATATTGATGATATGCCTGTTTATTTCCGGACTTTTCTGCCTCCCATCCAAGGCACAGAAGCCGGGAGATATCGTCAGCGAACAAACCATCAGAAAACTGGGAGAGAAGCATTTCTTCTCCATCTCCACTATTCCTGATGAAATTTTCCACCTGATGCAGGGGAAGACGTATAAGAAGAACTGTACCGTGGCAAGAAGCGAACTGAGATACATAAGATGCCTGCACGTAGACAAAGACGGCAGAAACATCGTGGGAGAAATGGTGGTGAACAGGGCGATAGCCAAAGATGTGCTCGACATTCTGAAAAAGCTCTACGAGGCAAAATATCCGATAGAACGGATGAGACTCATTGACTACTGGGATGCCGACGACGAAAGGGCGATGAGAGCCAACAACTCCTCCAGCTTCAACTTCCGCTTCATCTCGCATACCCATACGGTATCGAAGCACGGAAGGGGACTGGCCGTAGACATCAACACCCTCTACAATCCTTACCACAAACGACTGAAGAACGGCAAGGAAGTGGTAGAGCCTGCCACCGCCCGCCCCTATCTGGACCGCAGCAAGAACCACGCTTACATGATTAAGAAAGGCGACCTCTGCTACCGGCTTTTCAAGGCAAAAGGATTCAGATGGGGAGGTGACTGGAAACACAGCAAAGATTACCAGCACTTCGAAAAATAGAAATGCAGGAAAGAACAGCCGGCAAGGAAAGGACATAAAAAAGACTATGCCTATGTTACATCATTTCTTTAGTAACTATGGCATAGTCTTTTATTATCCAAACGATCTTTTTTATATGTAAAACAAATTTAACAATTCTGCTACAGCCTTATTATAATACATTGTAACTAACTGTACCAGACAGAATTATATTCTCTACGTTCATCGTCCTCATTATAGAGGTTCTCATATTCAAGGTTCATAGCCTCGAATGATTCCTGTGTCTGTTTCATAATAACTCCTCCTCTATTTATTAAGTTCAACTTTTAATATGGCAAAATTACTAAAAAAACAGATTTCTGATGTCAATATTTCAGAAAACTTTTGTATTTTTGCACCATCTCTGCACATCAGGGGCAAAAAGTGCAAAAAAACAGCTCTGTTCAAGAGCCATGCAAGATAAAAAACAAGAAACAAGATGAAGATTTTAGATACTTTACAACCCGACAGAATGAAGTGGCGCTACTGGGTACTGCTGCTGTTGCTCATCCTCGTCACCCTTATCAAGATGATTCCTCTCTGGGGAGTTATCTACACCTACCGTGTTTATCCCGTTATCGGCAGCCTTCTTTCGCCCATCTCAGGCATCTTTCCTTTTGCCGTGGGCGATATTTTCATTGCTCTCAGCATCGCCTGGGTCGTCCTCTATCCTATCTACGAAATGGGATTACGGAAGAAACTCGCCCGTCGGTTTATCTTTCTTGCTGCCAAGAGCGGCGACTATCCGAAGAAAAAGGTGGTTTTCGGAAGGGTAATTGAATATCTGCTGTGGGTATATGTATGGTTTTATGCAGCTTGGGGACTGAACTATTCGCAGCCTGTTATCTATTATAGAGTTGGCATGCAGCCTGCTGAGGTTTCGGAAGAGAAGTTCCGGAAATTTGCCTACCAGTATGCCGACAGCCTCAACCTTTTGAGTGAAGAACGGAGAGAGAAGAGTGAAAAATTCAATTGTATTGTGGATGATAAACTGAAGAATCGGGTGCGGGATGCGGTTCTGAAGGAATATAACAAGATAGGCTATCGGGAGGGCATCAATCCGCCTTTCAACCAGCATCCGCATGCCAAGACGATGGTGTTTACGCCTATCAGTTCGATGTCGGGTGTAACCGGCAGCATGGGACCATTCTTCTGCGAATTTACGCTAAACGGCGATATTCTTGCACACGATTATCCTGCTACCTATGCCCATGAGTTTGCTCATTTTCTGGGCATTGCTAACGAAGGAGAGGCAAATTTCTACAGTTATCTCGTCTGTACGGCATCACAGGATAAGGCGGTGAAATTCAGCGGATTTTACCACATTCTGCCCCATGTATTATATAATGTATTCGACATCCTCGGCGAAAAGGAAGGTGAGAAATATCTGAAACATATCCGTCCTGAGATAATCAGGCTGCTGAAAAGCGACCGCCAATACTGGCAAGGCAAAAGATGCAAGGCACTGGATACTGCCCAAGATTTCTTCTTCGAACTCTATCTGAGAGGCAACCATGTAGAAGGCGGCAGAAAGAGCTATGCCGCGTCATCGGCCTGATTCTGGCTTGGGAAGAAAAAAGCTAGTATACCACCGCCAGCCTTTTTAAAAGTTTTCGCATTTTTTTTTCGATGCCCGCTTAATTTTTCCTTCTCTTTTCTCTTTTAATATCATAGAGAAGAGAAAAAAGGAGCTATTCCTCCGCTTTCTCAAAGAAAAAAGTATATATTTGCAAACGATTTTAGAATATCGAATCGATATGAAGAAAGAAAAGAATTTTTCAGAAACTGATTTTCAGAAGAAGAAGGCATTGGAAAGCTTATCGGATGATGAGATTCTGCAGGGCTTCAAGGATGCCGATGCCAGAATCGTGAGGGAGTATTACTACGGATACTGCCGGGTGGCTTATTGTATCTACGATAAGCGATATGACCTGCAGCACAAGCCGGGCATGGACTTCTTCTCGCTGGCTCACGAATACTATCTCTATCTCTGCGAACACGACTTCAAGCCTTTGGAAGACCGGAAGCCGAGCATGTCGCTCAAAACCTGGATGGTGAATGGTTTCCGGTTCCTGCTGCTGGATAAACTGAAGGAAGTGGTAAAAGAGCATCGCTTCGAGAGTTTCGAAGCACGGCAGGAAAGCCGCAAAATGCAGTTTGACGTAACCGACAACCAGTTTGAGCACGATCTTTACCAGACGATAGAAGACATCGGCAATTTCTATTATGGCAGAGACAGCAAGAACAGCATCATTCTGAAGATGCTCTATATAGAGGGATTCAAGGGCAAGGATGTAGCCGCGCAGTTGGGCATATCCCATTCAGCCGTTACCCAGCGTTGCCAGAAGATGATGCACGATGTGGTGATTCCTTATTTCAAGAGATACTTCGATGCATCGGAATACGGAAGCTATCTGTCGTTCGCGGAGGAAGACACATGTATCGAAAGTGCTCCGAAGATGTCGATGCCGAGAATGATGTCCGAATGCATGTGCTGCGAGGAAGCGACTGATAAAGGCAATAACATATTTAATAATAAGAATAATATGGAAGAAATGAAGAAGGGAAGAATCACTCCTAGCTGGATTGATTCATTAAAAGAGAACGAGATATTTGTGTTTGGCAGCAATCTGGCTGGCATGCATGGTGGTGGAGCAGCCCGTATAGCCCGATTACATTTCGGTGCCGTCATGGGCAAGGGTGTAGGCTTGCAGGGCCAGAGTTATGCCATCCCTACGATGCAGGGCGGCGTAGAAACCATCCGTCCATACGTGGATAAATTCATCGCCTACGCCAAGCGACATCCCGAGAAGCATTTCCTGGTAACCCCAATCGGTTGCGGCATCGCCGGCTTCGAAGCTGAAGATATCGCCCCATTGTTCGAGAAGGCAAAGGAGATAAAGAACATCAGCCTTCCGGAAAGTTTCTGGGAGGTGATAGAGTAAAAATTGAAGTAATATACAATTTAAACATCATAAGATATGAAGACAAATAAAAAAGATAAGTATTTTGATATACCAAAAAATTATCAGAATTTTGTATTGGTACAAAAGACAAATGCAAAACCTGAAGATTATGGTTACACTAAGGAGGCTGTATTGAATGTTTTGGATCTGGTCAAGAATGATCCAAACAATTATGACCTTGAAGATGACGAGCTACAAAACGACTTAGGTTGTTTCTTCAACGATGGTGTATGCGTTGAAAGAAATGTAGAGTTTGCTAAATATTGGTTTGCCAAATCTGCAGATCAAGGCAATGACTTAGCTCGTAGCAACTTGGCAGACATCTATCGTAAAGGTACAGATGGAACAGAAGTTGACCTAAAGAAAGCATTTGAATTGTATAAGGCCTGTGGTTTGCCATACGCCCACTTTCGTTGTGGAGAGTTTTACGAAAAAGGTTGGGGAGTAGATAAAAATATAGAAGAAGCTAAACGCTACTATTCATTAGCCTACTCAGAAGGACATCCTTTGGCTAAAAAGAAACTAAAAGATTGGAATTTTTTAGAGGATTAAAGATGAAAAATCAAACTATTCCACAAGAATACGAGCCATCCCCAAGCGAAGTTGAAAAATACATTCGCTTGTGGGATAGCTTAGACAATTATGTAAATCAAGAGAAAGCTCTTGACAAATTGTTTTTCAGCTTATGCCAAAAGAATGATACCATAGAAGATGTTCTGCTAAAATGCTCTACACTAAATGACTTCTATAGTACCAACATATTTGATATTCATGCTGTTGCCAAGCATATACTATCAATTGCTGATGTTGACAAGAGACTGAAAAATGGAGATTTAACATTAGTGGATGAAATTGCCCACGTCGAAGTTGGAAAAGAAAAGAAGCAGCATTTTTTCTACTCATTTGCATCAAAATATTGCAGCCACCATCAACCATTAATGTATGCTATTTACGATAACTATGTAGAGAAAGTGTTACTGTATTTCAAAAGACGCGACAAGTTCTATAATTTCAACAATTCCGACTTACGAAACTACCCAGTTTTCATCAATATCATACATAAGTTCCAAGAGCGCTATGGGTTAACAGCATACAATCTAAAAGAGATAGATAAATACCTATGGCAATTAGGTAAATCTTATTACAAAAAATATAATTAAGTAACTATGTTAGGAGCAATGATAGGAGATATTGCTGGCTCAAAATATGAGTTCAACAATACGTTTGATTATGATTTCGAGATATTCGGCGAAGGATGCGACTTCACCGATGATACTATTTGCACAGTGGCGATAGCTGATGCGATACTGAACGGGCGAAACTATCAGGAAAACCTGCTGGATTGGTGCCGCCGCTATCCTTCTCCAAAAGGAGCGTATGGCGGAAGATTCGCGGGGTGGATTCGTTCTCTTGATCCGCAGCCATATAATAGTTTTGGCAATGGTTCGGCAATGCGAGTATCGCCGGTATCTTGGCTATTCGATGACCTGTCGCAGGTTTTGAAAGAGGCAGAGAAAACGGCTCTTCCTACTCATAACCATCCCGAAGGAATCAAGGGAGCCAAAGCCGTGGCTCATGCCATCTGGCATTTCCGCAAGAGCAGATTCTCAGAAGAATCTAAGGAGTGTAAAGATAAGAATTCTAAAGAATCTGATGATAAGGCAATGAAAGCCTTCAAGGATATCGCCCGCAGCTATTACGAGGATTTCGATACGCGAGATTATCCGAAAGGCAAATTCGATGAAACCTGCATGGATGCCGTGCCATTATCCTTCTATCTCCTCTCGCAAGCCTCATCCTTCGAGGATGCTATCCGCCTAGCCATATCTCATGGCGGCGATAGCGATACCATCGGAGCCATCGTTGGCAGTATCGCCGAAGCACGATTCGGTATTCCACAAGAGATTAAGAACAGAGCTATGGAATATCTGCCGGATGAGATGCAAGATGTATTGAAACAATTTGCAGGGAAATGCGAAATAAAGCCCAAATAATTTGGTGTTATCGAAGAAAAGTCTTAACTTTGCCCCATACATATTAAAAAAGTAAGATTATGCAAGAATATCAATTGGATTTCGTAACCTATTGCGTTGGCAACTTAGCCGACCGATTGAACATGAGTGCCAGTAAGGTATATAAGATGTTACGGTCAACAGATATCTTAAATGGCTATATGACACCCTGCTATGATGTGCTCCATACTTTCGGCAAGGAATACATCATGGACGATTTGATTAGCTTGTTAAAGAAACGAGGAGCATTGAAATAAGTCAGATGAAATAATATAAGGAGGGACTTTCATGGAAGCAAACAAGACAATACTTCAAATGAAATATGCTCGCATAGTACCTATCTTTGCAGAGCAAACAGGCATTACGTTGGAAGATGCTCTAGATTTCTTTTATACTTCTTCTATTTATCAGATGATGAATGAAGGCATTGCTGATATGCATTGCAGAAGCGATGGATATTTGGCGAATTTAGTAAAAGAAGAGTGGAAAAATAAAATTTCATAGATTCCTAATTCACACTACAGCTTATTCTTCCGGATGATATGAGAGAAATATCGGCTAGAATATAGTGTTACCACTAGGCTCAGCAAAGCTGCTGACTGCAGTCAGCAGACCTGCCGACTAGGCTCGGCAGATCTGCTGAGCTAGTGGCAACTGCTGAGAAGGTATCTTCTGGAACCCGAGGAGTAATGTCTTTCAACCCACGAAGACGCTTGCATCAACCTATTGAGTTGACTCCTTTATCCCATCGAGCCGACTCCGTCATCCAGTAGAACCGACTCATTCTGCTAAATCAACCCTATCTACAACCTTCTCCAGGCAGTTAATCATTATGATACTGCTTATCAGAAATCGTGGTCACAATAGCACTCAGCTTCTGCATTTTCTCCTCATTTATTTCCTGCACATAAAAGTTTTTTGTGAGAAAAGTATCAAAGTATCATTATTTAGAGAAAATAACATTCTAAACATCTGATACATTGCGACATACAAAAATGAGACTTTCGAAATATTTTACAGATAACTATCATCGAAGTATCATAAAATTGCAAGAAGTATCATAAATTTCGGCTTTGAGGTAAATTAAAAGGCTAAAAAGAAATATCTACTATTCCAGTTTTATAAAATTAATAGCGTCTACTTTTTCAGAATGTAAAGAATGTCAATACAAACTAGGAATAAGAGAAAAGATTGACAACCAGAATTAGGAATAAAAGCACATAAAGTGGTCTGTAAGAGACCATTAAGCGGTCTGTAAGAGACCATCAAGTGGGCACTCAGGGACCAAGTGTCGGGCATTGAGAGAACAAGTAACGGGCACTCATTGCCCATATAACAGGCATCGAGTGCCCAAAGTATCGGACGATTTCTGGGCACTTCTCGCAAGTCGGCGGCTTCGATATTATGCATGATGCTTTATAACGATTTTGTGATGGTTTTATGATGGTTTAGTGATACTTCTATGGCAATTTTATGATACTTCTATCACATTCATGATACTTCGATGATACTTTTTGTAAAGTAATCCAAAAAGTATCATTCTCGTATATTATTATATATCAGTTATTTATAGCATTACTTAACCCAAAAGATGAGACTTTGAGACTTTTTTCATAAAAAAACTTTTTTTCGTGTGCGTATAAACTCGACGCTAAATCTAAAAAGAATCTGATACAATACCTTATAGATACTCCCAAAATCACGTCCCGATGTAGACTTTACTACATGGCGACGTAATCTTTCCTACGTCCCGACGCAGAGATTCCTACATCGCCATGTAATTTCAAGGACAACGGGAAATGAAAGATGTATTAAAACAATTTGCTGGAAAATGCGAAATAAAGCCCAAATAATTTGGTGTTATCAAAGAAAAACCGTAATTTTGTAGCAATTAAAACAAGTAAATATGACGAACCATGATTTTTGGATGTCCATCAGCGACATAATCAATGAAGGATTTACATCTGAAGGTCTAGCAAAATTAGATGATTATGCAGAACAATTCAGTACTGGAAAGATCTTATATAAACGATTTTCACCGTCAGAACAGTATGGGTGCTGTGAAGGAGGTAGAATCCATGTTATTGCATCCTTACTCGCGGGAGCAGAAGTTGGCACAGATCAACTCTCTGCGCCAGAAGGCAGTTTCAAAAGAGAGCAGCAACTCGGAAAGATCCAAGAGAAGAGAATAGAAGATTGGGCGAAAGCTGCTGGATTTTGGATAAGCAACACAGATGAAACTTATAAACAAACTTTGGGCGAGAGAATTGCTCAAGGGGGAGAAGCCATTGTGTTTGACAATGGCAATAAAGTTCTAAAAACCATTGGATTAGATTATTTCATTCTGCCTATTTTTGCCTTAGATAGAATCTCTTTACACAATGCTTATTTTGAAGAAACGGAAATGAATGTATTGGGATTTGGCAGAAATACCAACAATGATTTTATGGTGATAGTAGAACAACCTTTTATTCACGGCAAGATGATGGCAGATTCAGAGATTGCAACTTTCGTAGAACAAATGGGGTTTAAATCTATCAATCCTAAAAATTGGACCTTTGCAAATAAGGATATTTATCTTAGCGACATGCATGATGAGAATGTTCTTCTTTCTCCTAATGGGCATATTTGTGTAATAGATTGCGATATACGTATTAATATCCCAGAACTCAGGACAGGAGGAACTCGTAAGTTAATAAATAAAGTTGAAATTATAAAATAATAAAAATATGGCAAGAACAGCAATAAATGTAAATAAACAGAGTGTTGCCCAATTACTGGAAACAGGTAAGACGACACCATTTGTAATCCCAGAATATCAACGTCCATACGCCTGGTCAGAAGATCAGGTTACTGTGCTATTTGATGATTTATGGGAATTTACGGCTACATTAGGAGGTTCAGAAAGAGAAGGAACATACTTTTTAGGCTGCATAGTATCGTATGAGAATGATAACAAAGAACAAGAAATTATTGATGGTCAACAGCGTTTGACTTCTTTATTTTTGTTATTGAGAGCTATTTATTCTCACTTAATAAACTCCGATGAGCAAAATGACAAAACGGAACATTTTATAAAATTAATACAACCAACTATTTGGCGAACAGATAAACTAACGGGAAAAGTTGATTACAAGAGCACCTTATTGACCTCACGTGTTGTCAACAATTCTGGCAACGAGATATTGCGCTTAATTTTAGAAACAGGAACAACCGATTCAAAAGCTACAGATAATTATTCAAGAAATTATAGTCTGTTTCAAAAAATGTTTAAAGATCATGCGAGCAAGAGTCCTCTAATGATCTACGATTTTATTTATGCCGTTCTTAACCAGGCGATTCTTCTTCCTATAACTGCGGATTCACAAGACACAGCTTTAATTATATTCAACACTTTGAATGCTCGTGGCTTACCTTTATCAGATGCAGATATTTTCAAGGCTAAGATATATAATCACCTTGACAATGATGGAAAGAAAGAATTCATAGAAGCCTGGAAAGCTCTAGATGAAAATGCAACAGCTGCCAACGAAAGCATACAATCACTCTTCTACTATTATATGTTCTTTTTGCGTGCAGAAGAAAATGACAAGAGTTCTACTACACCAGGAATTCGTTCGTATTTTACCAAAAACAAGAATGAGAGATTATTTGACGAGCACTTAATGCAGAATTTAGACACCATTCTTAATCTTTGGAGAGTTATAAATGTGCATGAAGAATTGAACGAAGCTTGGAGCAAAAATCCATTTATATTACAAGCAATGGACATATTGACCTCGTATCCCAATGAATTTTGGAAATACCCAGTTATAATATTTTATTTGAAACATAGACATGAAAAGACATTCGAGACAGATTTTGAGCACTTTCTTCATCGCTTAATCTCAGAATTATTGGTAAAATATTGCTTGGTGCCTACTATTAATGCCGTAAAAAGCGACATTATGAAATTAAATGTTGAGATAACAAAATCGTCTCATCCGACATTTGATTTCAAGGAACTTGATGACAAGGAACTTGCAAAAAAAATCAAGTCACCTCACCGAAGTGCAGTAAGAATGCTGCTAAAGATTTCTGCTTATAACAAACAAGACATCTTGTTGCCAGACAAATGGGAAATTGAACATATTTTTCCACAAAAATGGCAATCCACTTATTTTCCAAATGTCACAGACGATATCGTCAAAGAAAAAATAGAACATATTGGAAACAAGCTTCCTTTCGAGAAGAAGCTCAATATAATTGCAGGAATGGTTACTTGTAAAAAGAAAAAGAATATGTTATTTCCAACATCGCCATTACTAAAAATTTTGGTGAAAGTTCTTCTTCTGACTGGACCTTGGATGACATAACAGAACGAGACTTACAAGTTTCAACAGAAGTTATTGATACATTGACCAAATGGAAACAAGAATATAATACACCCCCAGGAAATTCATTACATTCTGAGGCTACTCCTGAAGAATTGGCAATGATTGAAGAATTCAAGAAGAGAGGATTGATATAAAAAACAGCAAAAAGCAGCACGATTTATCATGCTGCTTTTGCCATTTTCATTTTTATTTTAGTATATTCGCTTGCAGGTAATTTGCTGTTTATATTGTGGTCCTTCGTCCAAAGTCACCTCCAAAACTACAACATCGCCTTTAATCGATACAACATGATAAGTATCACCAATATCTCCATTAGAGGCATAAAGGATTATCTTGTTACCAAAAACCTCATACTTATGGATGTAATTTGAAGATTGCCATCCGTAACTTCCCAAATACCAATACCATTTATAGGTACCATCACCTTTAAAAAGAATGCGCTCACTTTTCTCCTCGGGAACATCCTGATCCACTTTGATAAGATTTTCATCCTCCGTATCATCATATCCCCAACCTGCAATATGAGTCGTTTGCCACATACCCACAATATTACTTTTAATCTCTTCTGTAGATGGAGTGTCATCATCATCAGATGAACAAGCGGTGAAAGACACCATTGAGAACAAGGCGAAAAGAATCGCCGTAAATGCAAAATATAACTTTTTCATAAACTTGCCCGTAAGCCGATAGCTCAACTCTAATGTTATAAATATATGTAATTGTATTAATCAATCATTATTTCTCCTCAAAATAACTACCCGCTTCCATCTTGCAATCCATCGCACGGCACTTGTTGTAGCGCTCTCTGGCTCTGTTTTCTCTGGCAAACATCGCCTTGGTGCCAGCCTCATCTTCAGAGAACTGGAGGTGGTTGTCGATGCCCATACCATGAGCAATGTTCTCCACATCAAGATCGTCGGTACCGATGAAGGTAAAGGTCCAGTTCTGCTTCTTCAGCTTCTCAATAAGGTTCTTGATCATCTTCAGATTATACTCCTCGCTGCAATTCTCCTCACCATCTGTAATGATGGTTACCAATACGCTGTCATCCTCGGTGGTCAAGGCGTTGATCTTGGCGATGCCCATACCTATGGCATCGTAAAGAGGGGTGCCGCCACATGGATTGTAATCCCTTGATTTCAAAGGCTTAATATGATGAGCAGACACATTATCATAGAACAGATTCTTGTGGGTGCTGTCGAAGGTGATGAGCGTAACCCGCTGCTCCATGTCCTTATGCGTCTTCTGCATTTTCTGAATCGTGGTCAGGGTCTCGTTGATACCCACCAGTGCCTGGCGCTCGATAATACTCATGCTGCCACTCTCATCTACTACCAAAAGATTGAATACTCGTTTCATAACTTGTTTCTCCTATTTATTTTAAATTGTTCAACATAATTTTATAAGCAAGAAGAACTATTCCCTGCTTCTATTTATCCCTTAAAAGAAAGAATAGAGGGAAAAATTAAGAAAAGGATTATCTTTTTTCCAAAAATATTTTTGTCAGTAGAAATAAAACCCGTACTTTTGCACCAAATTATTATACATATATTATATAAGGAGATGAAAGAAATATTGATAGTAAGCATCGGCAGCTTCTTCGGGGGCGGCATGAGATATTGGGTATCGAAGATGGTGCAATCCTGCACGGTGATTGCCTTTCCGTTCGGAACGATGGCGGTGAATGTGGCGGGATGCCTCATCATCGGGTTCCTCTCGGGATTGAACTGGCGGGAAGGGGGATGGATGTCGCCATCTGCCAAACTGCTGCTCACCACGGGATTCTGCGGAGGATTCACTACCTTCTCTACCTTTATGAACGAGGGAGCAGGACTGATGAAGGAGGAGAATTATGTCTATATGATGCTCTATCTCTTCGGAAGTCTGGCGCTGGGACTTATCGCCGTTCTCGCCGGACATTATCTGGCAAAAATTATCGCATAAAATACTTCAGAAAATAGAAAGAAGAAGCCCCCGGATTGACGAGAAAGAAGACCGGAGAATGGAAAGAAGAAGAGCCCGGATTATCACATAAAATACTGAAGATAGTATTCCATCAAATGAAGAAATGATGAAAATACTATCTTTTTTATTATTTTATATTTCCAAAATGCCTTAATTACGAAATTTATTCGTAAATTTGCAGAAATAATCTGCATTCGACAATTTGAAAGCAAGCTTTCATCATGCTCGTTTGCTTAATTTTTGCACCAATGAATACATTAGATACAAACAACATAAAATGGAGCGAGAATGTAATTATCGCTGATGCCGACTATATCGACCGAGTGGCTTTCGACCTGATAGTCAACTTCGAACGAATGATTAACCGTCGCATCCAACCAGCCGATATGGCACAATGGGCAGTCTGCATTGCCCTTGACGGAGGTCTGAGAGAGGGCGAGCACGAGACACAGGTTGTGCTTATCCACGACAAGCAGTCGATGGCGATGAAGAACTTCCGCCCTGCCAACTATGAGAAGGATCTGAACGCTCAGGCTTTCAAGGATGACAAGCTCGGAGAATTCATCATCTCTTCATATCCTACAGAGGAGAAGATGGTAGGCAAGGATGACTTCCTCGTAGATGTGGCACGCACCGTATGCAACGCCAAGGAAGTGAAGCGAGTGATGGTAATTCCAAATTCTGAGGATGGAGATGCTTACGACCGACTCCGCGAGATACTCCGCAAGGTAGATGACGATGACAAGCGCATCACCCTCTTTGCCATGCAGCCCATGCCAGGCGGCAACTTCAGACAGGAGATTCTCGGTTATTCGCTCATGAATGCCCTGGGAATTTCGGCAAATGAAATAAAATAAACTTTAAAATAATAAACATAAAAAAAATAAGATTATAAATGAGTAGAGTACTTATGATTGGCGCAGGTGGCGTGGCTACCGTGGCTGCTTCAAGATCGTCCAGAACCAGGACGTTTTCACCGAGTTTATGATTGCTAGCCGTCGCAAGGAAAAATGCGATAAGCTGGTTAAGGATATCCATGCCAAGGGCTACAAGATGGATATTCAGACAGCTGAGGTGGATGCCGACGACGTTGAGCAGTTGAAGGCTCTCTTCAATAGCTACAAGCCTGAGCTTGTCATCAACCTAGCTTTGCCTTACCAGGATCTCACTATCATGGATGCCTGTCTGGCTTGCGGTTGCAACTACATGGATACCGCTAACTATGAGCCTAAGGACGAGGCTCACTTCGAGTACTCATGGCAGTGGGCATACAAGGATAAGTTCGAACAGGCTGGTCTCTGCGCTATCCTCGGCTGCGGTTTCGACCAGGTGTATCAGGCATCTTCACCGCTTATGCAGCCAAGCATCACTTCGATGAGATTGAGGTGCTCGACATCGTGGATTGCAACGCCGGTAACCATCACAAGGCTTTCGCAACCAATTTCAACCCAGAAATCAATATCCGCGAGATTACCCAGAAGGGACTCTGGTATAAGGATGGCGAATGGATTGAAACCGATCCTCTCTCTATCCACAAGCCTCTCACCTACCCTAACATCGGCCCTCGCGAGAGCTATCTGATGCACCACGAGGAGTTGGAGAGTCTGGTGAAGAACTACCCTACCATCAAGGAGGCACGCTTCTGGATGACCTTCGGTCAGCAGTATCTCACCTACCTCGACTGCATCCAGAACCTCGGCATGAGCCGCATCGACGAAATCGAATACGAGGCTCCTTTGGCAGACGGTTCAGGCAAGACAGCCAAGGTGAAGATTGTTCCTCTGCAGTTCCTCAAGGCTGTATTGCCTAACCCACAGGATCTCGGCGAGAACTATGACGGCGAAACATCTATCGGTTGCCGCATCCGTGGTAAGAAGGATGGCAAGGAGCGCACCTACTACGTTTATAACAACTGCAAGCACCAGGAGGCTTACAACGAAACCGGTATGCAGGGCGTAAGCTACACCACCGGTGTGCCAGCCATGATTGGTGCCATGATGTTCCTCAAGGGCATCTGGAAGAAGCCAGGCGTTTGGAACGTAGAGGAGTTCGACCCAGATCCATTCATGGAGCAGCTCAACAAGCAGGGATTGCCATGGCACGAGGTGTTTGATGGCGATTTGGAAATTGACTAAACTTTAAACTAAATAAGATATGGCAAAAGAAATGCAAGAGGGAAAATTGAATCCCAATGAAGCAAGCTGAAAGCTCTTCAGGCAGCCATGGCTAAGATAGAAAAGGACTTCGGTAAGGGCTCTATCATGAAACTCGGAGATGAGCACGTTGAGAATATCGAAGTTATCCCTACAGGCAGTATCGCTCTCGACAATGCACTGGGCGTAGGCGGTTATCCTAAGGGACGTATCATCGAGATTTACGGTCCGGAATCTTCCGGTAAAACAACATTGGCTATCCACGCCATCGCAGAGGCGCAGAAGGCTGGCGGTATCGCTGCTTTCATTGATGCAGAGCACGCTTTCGACCGTTTCTATGCGGCTAAATTGGGCGTTGATGTTGATAACTTGTGGATTTCACAACCAGATAATGGTGAGCAGGCGTTGCAGATTGCAGACCAGTTGATCAGTCTGCTGCTGTAGACATCGTAGTTGTTGACTCTGTTGCCGCCTTGACTCCTAAGAAGGAAATCGAAGGCGATATGGGTGACAATGTGGTAGGTCTTCAGGCTCGATTGATGAGTCAGGCTCTCCGCAAGCTCACTTCTACCATCAGCAAGACCAACACTACCTGCATCTTCATCAACCAGTTGCGCGAGAAGATTGGTGTTATGTTCGGTAACCCAGAAACAACCACCGGTGGTAATGCATTGAAGTTCTATGCATCAGTGCGTTTGGATATCCGCAAGGCTACAGCCATCAAGGACGGCGATGAGGTAATAGGTAATCTGGTTCGCGTAAAGGTGGTAAAGAACAAGGTGGCTCCTCCTTTCCGCAAGGCAGAGTTCGACATCATGTTTGGCGAAGGCATCAGCGTGCCGGCGAGGTATTCGGTCTGGCTGTAGCCAACGATATCATCGAAAAGAGCGGCAGCTGGTATAGCTATGGCGGTTCTAAACTCGGACAGGGTGCCGATGCCTGCAAGGCTTTGCTCAAGGATAACCCTGAACTTCTCGATGAACTGGAAGCTAAGGTTCGCGAAGCACTTGCTGCTAAGGAACAGAAATAAAGCCAGATAAGGTTTCACACCTTATTATATATAGGAGCTTTATCTGAAAAGAAAGATTTCTCAATCATATTACAGGAATCAAGATAGGGAGAATGCGACATTTTATCGCCTCCCATATCTTGATTCCTTTTATTTTGTCAGCATAATCTGACACCTTGTCAGCCACTTTAAATTTTGCAATCCCTTGGCACATGCTTTGTTATGACGGAAAGCGTGAACGCTGAATAGAGAGGTTCCCGACAGATGCATATCTTCGGCAGACTTCCAATAGCCAGCAAGTTCATGAGATAAATAACATATTAATAACGATAAAAATAAAAAAAGATATAATTATGGGAAAAGTAATTGGAATTGACTTGGGTACCACAAACAGTTGTGTTGCCGTTTTCGAAGGTAGCGAACCAGTTGTAATCGCTAACAGTGAAGGTAAGCGTACTACTCCATCAGTAGTAGGTTTCGTTAAGGATGGTGACCGCAAGGTAGGTGATCCTGCTAAGCGTCAGGCCATCACAAACCCTAAGAACACTGTATATTCTATCAAGCGTTTCATGGGTGAGACATACGCTCAGAGCCAGAAGGAAGCTGAGGCAATGCCTTACACAGTAGTAAACGAGGGTGGTTATCCACGTGTTGAAATCGAGGGTCGCAAATATACTCCACAGGAGATTTCTGCAATGGTTCTCCAGAAGATGAAGAAGACTGCAGAGGATTATCTCGGTCAGGAGGTTACAGATGCAGTAATCACAGTTCCTGCTTACTTCTCTGACTCTCAGCGTCAGGCAACTAAGGAGGCTGGTCAGATTGCAGGTTTGAACGTTCAGCGTATTGTCAATGAGCCTACAGCCGCAGCTTTGGCTTATGGCGTTGACAAGGCTAACAAGGATATGAAGATTGCCGTATTCGACTTGGGTGGTGGTACATTCGATATCTCTATCTTGGAGTTCGGTGGCGGTGTATTCGAGGTACTTTCTACCAATGGTGATACTCACCTGGGTGGTGATGACTTCGATCAGGTAATCATCAACTGGTTGGCTGATGGTTTCAAGGCAGAGGAAGGCGTAGATCTCCGCAAGGATCCTATGGCTATGCAGCGTTTGAAGGAAGCTGCAGAGAAGGCTAAGATTGAGTTGTCAAGCTCTACATCTACAGAAATCAACTTGCCTTACATCACAGCCGTTGACGGTATGCCAAAGCACTTGGTTAAGACTTTGACTCGTGCACAGTTTGAGCAGTTGGCTCACGACCTGATTCAGGCTTGTCTCGTACCTTGCCAGAATGCCGTTCGTGATGCTAAGCTCTCTACATCAGATATCGACGAGGTTATCTTGGTTGGTGGTTCAAGCCGTATCCCAGCCGTTCAGACACTCGTTAAGAACTACTTCGGCAAGGAGCCTTCTAAGGGTGTTAACCCAGATGAGGTAGTAGCAGTAGGTGCAGCTATCCAGGGTGCCATCCTGAACAAGGAAGAGGGTGTTGGCGACATCGTATTGCTCGACGTTACTCCATTGACTCTCGGTATCGAGACTATGGGTGGTGTGATGACAAAGTTGATCGATGCTAATACAACCATCCCTTGCAAGAAGAGCGAGGTGTTCTCTACTGCAGCTGATAACCAGACAGAGGTTACCATCCACGTATTGCAGGGTGAGCGTCCAATGGCAGCTCAGAACAAGAGTATCGGTCAGTTCAACTTGACTGGTATTGCTCCAGCTCGTCGTGGCGTTCCTCAGATTGAGGTTACCTTCGATATCGATGCCAACGGTATCTTGAACGTATCAGCTAAGGATAAGGCTACTGGTAAGGAGCAGAGCATCCGTATCGAGGCTTCATCTGGTTTGAGCGAGGACGAGATCAACCGCATGAAGGCTGAGGCAGAGCAGAACGCTGCTGCTGATAAGGCTGAGCGCGAGAAGATTGACAAGATGAACCAGGCAGACTCTATGATCTTCACCACCGAAAACTTCTTGAAGGATAACGGTGATAAGATTCCTGCAGACAAGAAGCCAGGCATCGAGCAGGCATTGCAGCAGTTGAAGGATGCTCACAAGGCTGGTGATGTTGCTGCCATCGATACTGCCATCAACAACTTGAACACCGTAATGCAGGCAGCTTCTCAGCAGATGTACCAGGGTGGTCAGCAGGCAGGTCCTCAGGGTGCACAGGGTGCTCAGGGCGGTCAGCAGTCACAGGGTGCTAATGATGCGCTCAGGATGTTCAGGACGCCGACTTTGAGGAGGTGAAATAAGCACATAGAGAAATAAGAATACAATATCAAATGGAAAGCGTGTAGCTCAATGAGTTACACGCTTTTCTTGTTTTTGGCCGTACACAATAATATTGCTATCTTTGCGTTATTATTATAAACATCTGTACCTTATTTGTACCTGTAAGAAAAAGTAGATATGATGAGAAGAATAGATATTAAGAACTACAAAATGAATGAATTATGGCAGTAGCAAAGTATAAGATAGTACGGAAATGTCCTGTGTGCGGAGAAGAGTTCTTCGCAAGGACTTTGGAGTCCTGGTATTGTTCACCCAAATGCTCCAAGGTGGCGTGGAAGCGTAAGCATGATGAAGAAAAACGCCAACTTGAACTGGACAAGATTGTAAGCAATATGCCCAAGTCTAAAGAGTATATCAGCATAACGGAAGCGTATGCTATGTTTGGTGCAAGCCGCTCAACCATTTATAGGCTCATCTACATGAAAAAGATTTCCTTCATTGAGCCAGAGAAAGGAATACGACTTGTATGCAAAGGAGAACTAATGAATCTGTTTCCGTTAAGACAGTCTCCGCTTGACACCAAGCCAAGGAAACCAGTTACCATGTACCGCATGGAACCAGAGGATTGCTATACAATAGGTGAGATTTCCAAGAAATTTCATCTGGATGACAGCACCGTGTATGCTCATATACGAAAATACTCAATACCGACCCGGCAAATCGGTAATTATGTGTATGCTCACAAGGAATCAATAGACAAACTTTATAAAGATATAAAACCATTATGAAAAGATTAGATTATACTAAAGTCTCCGTCAAATTAAAGAAAAGTGAGTGGAGAGATGAGTGGTTCATCTATCTTGAAGCTTATCCTGTTTATGAGACGGGAAATGACAAACCCAAACGAGTGCGTGAATATCTCAGGAGTCTATTACTACCCTATATGGGATAAACGACGAAGCGAGCGAGCCGTTGCTGGTAGAATAAAGTACAAGCCCAAGCGAGATGACAATGGCGTTATTCAGTGTAAATCCAAGCAAGATATGGAAACTTGCCTTTATGCGGATGGCGTTCGAGTCCTGCGTCAAAAAGAGTACGACAACATGGCTCTCTTTACTGACCAGCAAATGGAAATGGCAGAACAAAGCGAACGCTCAAAATGCAATGTTCTGGAGTATATTGAGAAGTTAATCAAAGAAAGAGAGGAAACTGCGTCAGAATCGATAGTTGTCAACTGGCGCAGATTGCACACACTGTTGTCAATGTTTGCCAAGTGTGACTACATACAGTTCTCGCAGATTGACATGAAGTATATTGAGGCATTCCGTTCCTTCTTGATAAAGGCACCGCAGGGTGGTTCTAAGAAAGGAACTATTTCAAGGAATACGGCATCGACGTACTTCTCTATCTTCAAGGCGGCACTCAAACAAGCTTTCGTGGATGGCTATCTGAATTGTGATATTGCTGCCAAGGCTAAAAATATCATGTTTCAGAGTGCTCGAAGAGAGTATCTGTCACTGGAAGAACTTAATATATTGGCAAAGACTCCGTGTGATGATATACTAAAACGGGCAGCCTTGTTCTCTGCACTGACAGGAATGCGACATAGCGATATTCAAAAGCTTAAATGGTCAGAGGTTGAAGAATACAATGGTGGGTACCGTCTCAATTTCACTCAGCAGAAGACTAAGGGCGTTGAATACATGCCTATATCGCCACAGGCATACAAGCTTTGCGGTGAGCGCAAGAAAGACGGAGAACTGTTGGTGTTTGCCGGACTGCCTGACCCTTCATGGATATCTAGGCCTTTGGAACGGTGGGTAAAAGCATCAGGGATTACCAAGCACATCACCTTTCATTGCTTCCGCCACACCTATGCAACGTTACAATTGGCTAACGGTACAGACATATATACCGTAAGCAAAATGTTAGGGCATACCAATGTAAAAACCACGCAAATCTACGCAAAAGTAATTGACAAGAAGAAAGATGAAGCTACAGAAGCTTTTAAGTTGGACATAGATGAATAGTGATTATCATTTGTAAGCACTTAGTATAGAAGACCACTTGTATCAATAAGTCCTTTATTGTACAGGTGGTTTTTAGTGCCTTTCATTTTCAACATTCTATGTAATGATGCTATTGTTTTGGCACTTTAACCTTTCGTGGAAACCAAACATTTATAACAATAAACAGATAAAAATGAAAAAAGACAGCCTTTTTTGGCTTCTCTCTTTTTGAAGAGAGCAAGCGTGTCCACAAACATGTGGAGTGTACAGAAGACTTCTACAGAGAACTGTATGAGTTGTTTGAGATCGCAAGAAGTTGGTATCTTCAAGCTGAAAAGAATCATATGAAGACAGAGTACTTCATAGAACTATTTGAGCGCAGTCACCAATATATTGACTGTGATTGTGCACGTTGTAAGAACTCGCGACAGATGGCAATTGGCATTATTGGTACTTTGTTTAGAGACTCTAAGTGTGTGTCAATAATCAAGAAAAAAGAAGATTATTCCAAGCAGGAACTTATTGAGTTGTTTCTTCAACATGTGGGTACTGGTCTGCCAATCCTTACCCGAAAGAAATCGTCCATCCTCACTTGGGATG
>ENA-OQER01000398-OQER01000398.1-human-gut-metagenome-genome-assembly--contig:-NODE-398-length-23975-cov-2.380661_pt1 | contig 23975 bp, 34 predicted proteins | sample MGYA00242797_ERZ504639 | MGnify/ENA primary metagenome ERZ504639 (study PRJEB26092, sample SAMD00036306) | human gut metagenome | host: Homo sapiens | study: EMG produced TPA metagenomics assembly of...
GGCTGGAGCACCGGCGATGTGCTGGCCCGGCAGGTGCAGGACCTGCGCAGCCAGAACGCGGGTGGCTGGGCGCTGTACCGATACGGCAGTCTGTTTGGTGCAGGTGCACCGGAGCAGGCCGCTGCCGAGTGTGCTGCTGCGGGCGGTCACTGGCAAAGAAACGTAAAATCAGGCGGCAAACCGCACAAAAGAAAAGCCCCGGCGGGGCTTTTCTTGCAGTACGGCACAGGACAAATGTCTTGTACAGCGCCGGAAAATGCGGTATACTATATCTGTATCTGCTCTGTACAAGAACAGGGCGGAGGGATGAAAAACAAAGAGAAGCGCATTGCTTCGTGAGGAAACGTATGAAGATGAAAAAAAAGGATCGTTGTGCTGCTGATGGCGCTGGTGCTTGCAGTGGGCCTGATCGGCTGCAAGGACACCCTGAAGAGCATCGTGCACAAGGCATCGGGCACTTCGGACGAAGTGCAGGAAGAGGACACTACCCGCTGGGCCGACCAGACCAGTGATCCGCTGATCATTCAGGGCATTGCAGACTCCTCGGCCAAGTTTGCCACGGCCACGGCGGATGGCTGCCTGTATGCAGTGTTCAACGGCATCTGGAGCCGCCAGACCAGCTACTTTACCGTGCCCTCCGGCACGCTGAGCATTATGGGCTGCGGCACGGCTGAGGGCACCCAGCGGTTCAAGGTGGCCGTGTGGAAAAAGGTGGACGGCGGCGCAGAGTATGTGACCGACAGCACCTATTATATCCATACCGACGGCACCGACTACCGCTGCACCATCTCCGGGCTGGACCCGGCGGCGCAGTACCGTGTGACCATCTCCTATGACTCCAGCAAGTACTACCTGTACGGCCTGCTGAAGGTGGAGGGCATTGGCTGATGAACACACAAACCAAGAACTCTCTGCTTTTGCTGCTGTGCTCCCTTATTTGGGGCACAGCCTTTGTGGCCCAGAGCGCCGGTTCCGGCATGGGAGCCTACAGCTTTCTGGCCGGGCGCAGCTGGCTGGCTGTACTGGTGCTGATCCCCACGGTGATGGTGTTTGATGCCATCCGCCGCAAAAGCGGCACCGATGCAAAGCCCAAAACTGCTGCCGAGAAGAAAAAGCTGCGGGCGGCAGGCTTTGTGTGCGGCACCCTTCTGTTTGCTGCTTCCGCTGCACAGCAGATCGGCATTACCATCAATCCGTCCACGGCAAAGGCCGGCTTCCTGACCGCCATGTACGTGGTGCTGGTGCCGGTGTTCGGCCTGTTTCTGGGCCGTAAGGGCAGCGCGCAGCTGTGGGTGAGCATGGTGGTAGCCGTGCTGGGCCTGTACCTGCTGTGTATGAAAAACGGCTTTGGCAGCATCGAGTCCAGCGACTGGCTCCTGCTGAGCTGTGCGGTGCTGTTCAGCTTCCAGATCATTGCGGTGGACCACTTTTCCCCGCAGGTGGACGCGTGCGGCTGAGCCTTGCCGAATTTCTGGTGGTGTCGGTGGAAAGCACCGCTGCGGCTCTGCTGTTCGAGACACCTTCCGCAGCGCAGTTCGCGGAGAATGCGCTGCCGATCCTCTACTGCGGCATCATGTCCAGCGGCGTGGCCTACACCCTGCAGATCCTGGGCCAGCGGGACCTGAACCCCGCCATTGCCAGCCTGATCATGTGTCTGGAAAGCGTGTTCAGTGCGCTGGGCGGCTGGCTGCTGCTCGGCCAGAGCCTTTCCGCGCGGGAAGTCTTTGGCTGCGTGCTGATCTTTGCTGCCGTGGTGTTGGCCCAGCTGCCGCTGGAAATGCTGCACCGGGCAAAAAAGACTACCTGACCTCATGGCGGGCAGAAAGCAGGAGACACAGCTGCGCACGGCAGGCGGCATCCAATACGAGCTGACCCGCAAACGGGTCAAGAACCTGAACATCCGTGTGCGGGAGGATGGCACCGTGGCGGTGAGCATCCCCCTGCGGACAAGTGCAGAAGCGGCAGACCGTTTTGTGGCCGCACGCGCCGACTGGGTGCAGCAGGCCCGGGAACGTGCCATGCGGCGCGCAGCGCAGGAAGCGCGGCCTCTGCCGGATAAGGAAACAGCGCTGGCCTATTTTACGGCCATGAGCGATAAGGTCTACCCGGCCTTTGCCGGAGTGCTGGGCGGGCACAAGCCTGTTATCAAAGTGCGCAGCATGACCAGCCGGTGGGGCGTGTGCTTTATGGCAAAGCGGCAGATCACCTTTGCGCTGCAGCTGTATCATATGCCCCCGGCGGCGCAGATCTATGTGGTAGTGCATGAGTACTGCCACTTTTTGCAGCCCAACCACAGCCCGGCGTTCTGGGCCGAGGTGGCAAAGCTGCTGCCGGACTGGAAAGCCCGGCGGGCGCTTTTAAAGTGACTAAATAGTGGGAAAGCGGATGCGGGCGGTCACAGACCGGCCCGCATCCGAATTGTAAAACAGGAGGGAAGTTCCTTGGAAAACGAAAAAAGTCCGGCGATAAATATTCAAAGCTTGCCGGCAACACATTGATCTTTGCAATTTCCAGCTTTTCGTCAAAGCTGCTCACCCTGATCGTCCAGCCGTTCCTGACCTATGCAATGGCGGAAATTTCCGATCTGGGCCTTTCCAAGATCCTGAGCCAGTACGCGAACCTGCTCATCCCGTTCGTGTCCATGGGCATGTCCAACGCCATCGTCCGCTTTGGTCTGGACAAGGGCAACAGCGAAAAACAGGTGTTCACCAACGGCCTGCTGACCATTCTGGGCGGCTTTGGCATTCTGGTGCTGTGCTGGCCCATTGCGCAGTTCCTGCCCGATATGGCACAGTACGGCCTGCTCATTTACATCTATGTGCTCATGAGCTGCCTGCGCACCCTGTGCACCCAGTTCGTGCGCAGCCGCCAGTGGAACAAGCTGGTGGCCGTGGACGGCGTGCTGTGCACCGTGGCCACTATGGCTTTCTACGTGCTGTATCTGGTGGGCTTCAAGTGGGGTGCCAACGGCTACCTGCTGGCCATCATCAGCGGCGACCTTGCCAGTGTGCTGTTCCTGATGTTCACCGGCAAGCTGTGGAACTATGTGGAGCTGAAGGGCATCAACAAGGATCTGTGGAAGCAGATGCTGCGCTTCTCGCTGCCCATGATCCGGCACAGATCAGCTTCTGGATCATCAACGCATCCGACCTGTTCTTTGTGCGTGAGATGTGCAACGGTCTGGACGGCCGCGACGGCAATGCATGGAGCGGCCTGCTTTCCACCGGCTATTTCCTGCCCACCATCCTTACTACGCTGGGCTGATCTTCTACGATGCATGGCAGCTTTCCGCTGTGACCGAGGAAGAGGGCCGCGCAAAGTTCTTTACCAAAATTTTCCGCACCTATTCCAGTGTGCTGTTCTGCTGCGCAGCCGGTATCATCTGGCTGTGCCGCCCGGTGATGCACGTGATGAAGTCCAACTACTACTATGCATGGCACTTTGTGCCGTTCCTTGTGCTGGCTTCCACCTGCAGCTGCTTCAACCAGTTCATGAACAGCGTGTATGTGGTGAATAAAAAGTCCACCCGCAGCATGATCACCATGATGGCGGGTGCTGTGAGCAACTGCATCATGAACTACTTCTTCATCAAGTGGTGGGGGCCTGTGGGCGCTACCTATGCGTCCTTCCTTGGCCTTGCGCTGGTGTTCACCCTGCGCGCCATCGATGCCCACCGCATGATCGGGATGCAGGTACATCCGGGCCGCGTGCTGGTGAATGCGGCCGCGCTGGTGATCGAAGCCTTTGTGCTGCTGGCCGAAACGCCGCTCTACGGCCTGTGGACCGGAATCATCACGCGCTGATCATCCTGTACAACTTGCCGGTGTGTGGGCCATGGCCCGTGTCCTGCTGCCCAAGCTTCTGGGCCGCCGCGGCAAGGCACTGGTAAATGTGATCGACGGCTGGATCGCACCCAAGAAAGCATAACAGCATAACTGAAAATAAACGCAGAAAGTCCCCGGAACGCTGGTTCCGGGGACTTTTTCAGCAATCGGGAAAACATTCAGTGCCGGGCATTTTTGCCGGTCAGGCTGGCAAGTGCGCCAGCCATTAGGGCAAAAAGTACCGCCATTCCTCAGAATGACGGTAAAACGGATGCGGCAGATCAGGCAAGGTGCTTTTCCAGCCAGCTGCCGATATCTTCAAACACTTCCTGATGGTTCGTTTCCACCAGCAGTTCATGCCGGGCACCGGGGTACAGCTTGCACTCAATGTTCTGCACACCGGCATCTTTCAGGCTCTGGATGGCACGCTGCACGCCCTTGCCCTGTTCGCCCACCGGGTCGGCATCGCCAGCCAAGAACAGCAGCGGCAGGTCTTTGGGCATCTTTGCAAGGAACGCCGGGTCGTGCAGGCGCAGGATGCCGCTGAACATGCTGTAGTAGGCGTTCAGCGTAAAGGTAAAGGTGCAGCGTTCGTCGGCCAGATATTTGTCCACCTCGGCCTGATCGCGGTTGAGCCAGTCGTGGGTGGTGCGGCCCTCCAGCTTTGTTGTAGCCCACTAAGACATGTTGGCCACGAACTTGCTGCGGTACTGCCAGCCATGAAAGACCGCCAGCACCCGGCAGAGGGTCTTGGCAAACTGCACCAGTGCCTTGGGCTGGAAGCCGGTGCCCATGATGATGGCTCCGTCCAGCTCATGGCCGTATTCGCACAAATACTGCCGGGCATAGAACGAACCCATGCTGTGCCCCAGCAGAAAATAAGGCACCCCCGGTACAGCTCTTTGGTGTGCACGGTCATGGCGTGCAGGTCGGCCAGAACGGCGCGGTTGCCGTCCGGCTCGGCAAAGTAGCCGTAGTCCGCTTTGGTGCGGATGGAGCCGCCGTGGCCCAAATGGTCGTGGCCGGTAACAAGGATGCCCCGCCCGGCCAGATATTCCGCCAGCGGCTTGTAGCGGTCAATAAATTCCACCATGCCATGGGACAGCTGCAGAACCGCCTTTACTTCACCCTCCGGCACACAGCGGAAGGCATGCAAAGTCCGCCCCGGCACAGTGGACGGGACGGTGAAATCGATCATCTGGCTCATAGCAGAGTCTCCTTTTGTGTGTTTTACAGTGCACCAATCTTGCGGCGGCAGGCCGGGCAGATGCAGTAGCCCGCAAACTGCACCGAAGACTCATCTACCTCGCCGCAGAAATCGCAGCTGCCGGCGGGCCGATGCTTTTTGAGCACGATGGAGTCGCCATCCACAAAAATCTCCAGCTTGGTGTCAGTGTCCAGATGCATACTGGTGCGCAGCTCCTTGGGCAGAACGATGCGGCCCAGCGCGTCGATGCCGCGGACAATTCCGGTACTTTTCATAGTATTCCATTCTCCTTTATCCTTTTCCTGTGATAGCCAGTCTGTGACACAATAGGAAAATTGTTCCAGTGGCGCTATGCTCAGTATACAAAAAATAACAGGGTTCGTCAATGATTGCGTGACATTTCGACAAAAAACAACCTTTTATACAACTTCTTCCGTCTTGTTCTCCACACGGGCGCTGGTGCGTCCCTCGGGACGGATCTCTCCAGCGGCAGTCAGTGCGATCTTGGTCAGCGTGGGGCCTGCCAGCTCATACACCAGCACCGAGAACAGCACCACGTTGCGTACCATGTGGCCGTCCGAGAGCTGGGCGGCTGTGGCAGCCATGCCAAGTGCCACACCGGCCTGCGGCAGCAGGGTGATGCCGAGGTACTTCTGGATATCATCACTGCAGCGGGCCCGCGATCAGCGAAAGGGAAGAACGAAAAGGGAAAACGCAGCGCAGCCAGAAGAAACGCATATACGTCTAATATACTATCCGCCCAGACAAAAAGCAACCGGAATATGGAGACCCGGCAAAGAGCTCCGGTCGGGCAAATAAAAGAAACTCCTTCCGTCATCGCTGCGCGATGCCACCCATTCCCCTTCTGGCACTTTCGTGCCACCTCCCCCGGCCGGGGGAGTCTTTCTCACGGAGGGAGGCTCTGGCGAGAAGGAGAAGTGTTCCATTCTGCCAAAGGCTCCCTCTTTGAGGGAGCTGGCACGGCGTAAGACGTGACGGAAGGAGTAAATTCCAAAGAATCAGTTGAACTTGAAGACCTTGCGCAGCTGGCGGTAGACGCCCAGAGTGAGCTTGTCGCCGCCGGGGAACTTCAGGTCGGTCAGACCGCCCAGATTGTAGCGCACGGCGCGGTAAACACCGGTGCTTACGTGATCCTTGAGGTACTGCCACAGCCCGGTGCGCTTGGCTTTTGCCTCGTCGCTGCCGTCCAGCAGCAGGAAGATGTCGCTCACGGCCATCATCACGGACAGATAGTGCACCATGTAGGCGTGCAGACGTTTCTGATCCTTCAGCTCATCCAGATCCTGACAGTCGATCATGTGCCGGGTGACCCGCAGCTGCTGATCCACCCGCTTGACCATGATGCTCTCGTTCACGCTCTGGTCGGCACGGCCGATGAAGTAGCGGTACAGGTCCAGATCCATGTAGTACATGCTCTTGACATAGGGCAGGCTGGTAGACAAAAATGTTGTCCACATAGAAGGTGTGCTTGGGCAGCACCATGCCGCACTTGCGCAGCACCTCGGTGCGGTACATCACCGAGTGCATCAGGATGTTCTGGTCCGGGCGGAAGTGGCCCACATGGGTCCAGTTGAACAGGCGGTTCTGGGGGAACACGTTGGTGTAGCGCACGGTCAGGGTGGTGTTGTCCTCCACATGCTCATACACGTAGTTGCAGATCATCATGTCAGGCGCGGTGCCGCGGGCCACCAGAGTGGTCAGGCGGGCCAGAACCTTTTTGAGGCGTCGGTGTCCAGCCAGTCGTCGCTGTCCACTACCTTATAGTACAGGCCGGTGGCGTTGCGGATGCCTGATTCACACCCTCGCCGTGGCCGCCGTTTTCCTGATGGATGGCCTTGACGATGGTGGGATATTTGGCGGCGTACTCGTCGCAGATGGCGGGGGTATCGTCCTTCACGGAACCGTCGTCCACAAGGATGATCTCGGCCTGCTCTCCGGCAGAAAGCAGGGTCTCGACGCAATGGCGCATATATGCCGCCGAGTTGTAGCACGGAACGGCAAAGGTGATGAGTTTCTGCTGCATAAGATGATTGCTCCTTTTTCTATCAACAGTCGGCGCATAAAACCGCCGGGCATGGAGTTATGTGCTCCTATTATATCATTTTCGCGCCTGAAAAGCTATCATTTGCAAAAAAATTACCTTTGACATTTCGTGCTTTTTGCCAAAAAAAACGGCTCTGCACCTGCGCAAAAGCCCGGCTTTTGTGGTATACTGATATGGTTTTGAAGATATTGCGCAGAAAAAAACCTATTCTATGATACGGAGGGACCCATGGAAAACCCGCACTCGATCTTAAAAAAGGTATTCGGCTACGACAGTTTCCGCCCCGGGCAGGAGGAGATCGTCAGCCGCCTGCTTGCCGGGCAGGATGTACTGGCGGTGATGCCCACCGGTGCGGGCAAATCCATCTGCTATCAGGTGCCGGCGCTGCTTTTGCCGGGCATCACCATCGTGGTGTCGCCGCTGGTCAGCCTGATGAAGGATCAGGTGGGGGCACTGGTGCAGGCCGGTGTGGCGGCGGCGTTTCTGAACAACAGCCTGAACGATAACCAGAAGGCCCTGATGCTGCGCCGCGCCCGGGAAGGCTGGTACAAGATCATCTATGTGGCACCGGAACGGCTGGAGATGCCGGGCTTCCAGCGGTTTGCACAGGAGCGGGAGATCAGCATGGTGACGGTGGACGAGGCCCACTGCATCAGCCAGTGGGGACAGGACTTCCGGCCCAGCTACCTGCGTATCAAAGCCTTTGTGGACAGCCTGCCCAGCCGTCCGGTGGTGGGCGCATTCACGGCCACGGCCACCGCCCATGTGCGGGACGACATCCGGGAACAGCTGGCCTTGCAGAAGCCCTACGAGGTGACCACCAGCTTTGACCGGCCCAACCTCTATTTTGAGACCCGGCGCGCCCTGCCCAGCCAGAAGCCGAAGGAGCTGCTGGATCTTGTGCTGAAAGAGGGTGACAACGCGGGCATCGTCTACTGCAGCACCACAAAGCAGGTGGATGAGATGCCCGCCTGCTGCAGAGCCGCGGTATCCGGGCTGCGGCCTACCATGCCAAGCTGGACGCGGATACCCGGCGGAAGAATCAGGACGATTTCCTCTACGACCGGGTGCAAATCATGGTAGCCACCAATGCCTTCGGCATGGGCATCGACAAGCCCAACGTGCGGTTCGTGATCCACTACAATATGCCCAAGGATGTGGAAAGTTATTATCAGGAAGCAGGCCGTGCAGGCCGCGATGGTCAGCCCGCCCGGTGCACGCTGCTCTATTCCGGCACCGATGTGCGCACCATCCGCTTCTTTATTGAAAAGGAGATGGAGCAGACAACGGTCTGCCCGCCGATGTGAAAGCCGAAGCTGCCCGCAAGGCCGAGGAGCGGCTCAAGTACATGACATTTTATTCCACACGCAGGACTGTCTGCGGGGATTTCTGCTGCATTACTTCGGCGAAGCTGCACCAAAGAAATGCGGCAACTGCTCCTGCTGTCTGGCTGCAGAGCAGGAAGCGCAGCTGCAGGTGGAGTATTCCCGGCGGCGCGCGGCGGATAATGCCCGCCGCCTGACCGAGAAGCCGCGCCGCACAAAGGCGGTGGCAGGCGAGCTGAGCGAGTTCGACCAGAAGCTGCTGAATGCCTCTATGCTCAGCGCAAGCGGCTGGCCGGAAAGCAGAATATCCCGGCCTTTATGGTGTTCAGCGATGCACCCTGCGGGAAATGGTGGAGAAGAAGCCACTGAGCACCGATGAACTGCTGAATATCAGCGGTGTGGGCGAGAAGAAAGCCGCCCGCTACGGCAATGCCTTCCTGCGCATCATCGAGGATGCCGTGGGCAGCAGAGAGTAAAACAAAAAGAAAGCGTCCGTCCACACGTTCCGTTCAGGAAGTGGAAAACCGGACGCTCTTTTCTGTTGTGTTTATTTTTCCATAGTATGGGTGGCGAACACCTTTTCGTCCTCCCACCACACGGGCTGACCGGCGGCAAGGGTCTTTTTTACATCCAGCAGACGCTGGTTGCTGCTGCCGCGGAACCGCAGGGAGATATCGTGCTTTGCCTGCACGAACTCGCCGTCCACCAGCACATCCAGCAGGCTCAGCAGCTCGTCGGTGGCTTCACACCGGGCAAGACTTGGCTCTTTGCCGGTCAGCTGTTCCCAGGTGTAGCCGGAATAGCACCATACCGTTTTGTTCGGGTACAAGGCCTTGAAGTTGCGCACGAAGGGCAGCAGCTCCCGCTGATTTTCCGGCTCCATGGGTTCGCCGCCCAGCAGCGATAGGCCCGCGATATAGTCCGGCTGGCAGGAAGCAAACACTTCGTTGCGGGTGGGTTTATCGAAGGGCTGGCCGTAATTGAAATCCCACGCCACGGCGTTGAAGCACCCCGGGCAGTGGTGGCGGCAGCCGGACACGAACACGCTGGTGCGCACCCCCGGGCCGTTGGCAATGTCATAGTATTTGATGGTTGCGTAGTTCATAATTTTAGCGGCCTAGCCTCTCAGGCCGCTTCGCGTCCAGCCTGTTCCCCCTTTTGGCTTCGCCATCTTCCCCCGGCGCGGGGGAAGTCTGTCAAAGGGAGAGCCCCTGGCGAAACCACACACTTTGCATGGACTGCCAAGGCTCCCACTTTGGGGGAGGTGGCATCGCGTCAGCGATGACGGAGAGGGCAAGAATGCTTTCCTTTCTACAAAAAAGGTTACAGATGCAGCACGCGGTCCTTGATCTCCTGCGTGCGGCCCTGATTCCAGAACTGGGTGCCGATATAGCACAGTGCGGCGGGCGAACGTTCAGCTTGTTCTGGTCGCGGTTGCCGCACTTGGGGCACTCCCACACCAGCTTGCCGTCATCCTCCACGATCTTGATCTCGCCGTCATAACCGCAGACCTGACAGTAATCGGATTTGGTGTTCAACTCCGCATACATGATGTTGTCATAGATGAACTGCAGCACACTTATGACGGCTTCCAAATTGTCCTGCATGTTGGGCACTTCCACATAGCTGATGGCACCGCCCGGGGACAGGCGCTGGAAGTCGGATTCAAACTTCAGCTTGGTGAAGGCATCAATCTGCTCCGACACATGCACATGATAGCTGTTGGTGATATAGTTCTTGTCGGTAATGCCGGGCACGATGCCAAAGCGCTTCTGCAGGCACTTGGCGAACTTGTAGGTGGTGGATTCCAGCGGGGTGCCATAGAGGGAGTAGTCGATGTTCTCGGCCTTTTTCCAGGCGTTGCACTTGTCGTTCATGTGCTGCATCACGCTCAGAGCAAAGGGCTTTGCACCGGCATCGGTGTGGCTCTTGCCGGTCATATACTTCACGCACTCATACAGACCGGCATAGCCCAGACTGATGGTGGAGTAGCCGCCGAACAGCAGCTTGTCGATCTTTTCGCCCTTCTTCAGTCGGGCCAGTGCGCCGTACTGCCACAGAATGGGAGCGGCATCGCTGGGAGTGCCCAGCAGTCGCTTGTGCCGTGCCTGCAGTGCGCGGTGGCACAGGGCCAGACGCTCGTCGAAGATTTTCCAGAACTTCTCAAAGTTGCCCTTGGAGGAGAGTGCCACATCCACCAGATTGATGGTGACAACGCCCTGATTGAATCGGCCGTAGTACTTGGGCTTGCCGGTCTCGGGGTCCACATAGGGGGTCAGGAAGCTGCGGCAGCCCATGCAGGTGTAGCAGTGGCCTTCGCCGTTTTTGTCCACCTTGAGCTCCAGCATCTTCTTTTCGGAGATATAGTCGGGCACCATGCGCTTTGCAGTGCACTTTGCGGCCAGCTCGGTCAGATAATAGTAGGGAGTGCCGGGGCGGATGTTGTCCTCTTCCAGCACATAGATCAGCTTGGGGAAAGCGGGGGTGATCCACACACCGGCCTCGTTCTTCACGCCCTGATAGCGCTGGCGGATGGTCTCCTCAATGATGATGGCAAGGTCTGCCTTCTCCTGCGGATTGCGCGCCTCGCCCAGATACATGAACACGGTGATAAAGGGGGCCTGACCATTGGTGGTCATCAGCGTGACCACCTGATACTGGATGGTCTGCACACCGCGGTTGATCTCGCTGCGCAGGCGGCGCTCTACGATCTCCTTCTTGCGCTCAGCAGAAACGTCCAGACCGGCCATTTCCACTTCTACCTCAGCGGCGATCTTCTTGCGGGAGACATCCACAAAGGGGGCGAGGTGGGTCAGGCTGATGCTCTGGCCGCCGTACTGGTTGGATGCTACCTGTGCAATGATCTGGGTGGCGATGTTGCAGGCAGTGGAGAAGCTGTGAGGCTTTTCAATATAGGTGCCGGAAATGACGGTGCCGTTCTGCAGCATGTCTCCAGATTCACCAGATCGCAGTTGTGCATGTGCTGGGCAAAGTAGTCGGAATCGTGGAAGGTGGGTGTTGGCAAGGTTGTTCTCTGCCAGATTCGGCGGCATGGCTGCAGAGGACCGCAGCGGTATGGATTCAGCCACGCCTCCACCGAAAGGCCTCGCCCGTGGGCCTCCTGCAAAAGGATGTCCAGCGGGTCAAAACCGGGGTCCTGCCCCTGCACGCCGGTGCACAGGTGGCTCCACGGGAACAGCTGGCTTTTGTAAAGTGCATCCCCGAAGGGCCGCACCTGCGCAAGCACCGTGTTCAGCCAAGGCCCGCGCAGTTTTCCAGCATTTGCACGCACCCGGCGCGGAAGGCATCCGCCGAGGAAAAATCCATTGCTGCCCATTCCAGATAGCTCACCCATACGGCCCGCCACTCGCCTGCAGGCAGGGCAGGTTCTCAACAGGCTGTTTTCTACTTCCGTTTTGTCCCGTTCGGAAAACATTTTTCTGCGCAGCCACAGCCCCCGCACCCACACAGGCAGCAGCACCGGCCCCCGCCAGAAAGGTGCGCCGGTTCACACGGCGCGGTTCCGCTTCCGTTTTTTTGGACTTGCGCCGCTGAGTCACAGGGTCTCCTCCTGGGTCTTATACAGCACAAGCGCTGCCCAGCCCCGGGCGCAGGCCAGCAGCACGAACATGATGTTCGTCCAGAAGGCAAGGGCGCTCATGCCCGCATACTTCGTCAGCAGCCAGAACAAAAGGCGCAGCGCTTCCGAGATGCACACCAGCTGCAGCGGGCGCTGGATGGGCCTGCCATGGCCGTACTCGATGGCAAGCAGGCCCGGCCACACCAGTGCCGAGCACAGGTCGCCCGCCCAGCCGCCTGCAGCCAGCTTGCTGAGCATCAGCAGCACGAACACCAGCGTGTAGCTGCGCTTATCCTTGGCGGGAGCACCCTTCTGTGCGGCCAAAAACAGCACTGCAATGCCGGTGATGCAGAACACGATCAGTTCCAGCCCCGAAAAATCCATGCCGCCCAGCACGGCAAAGCCGCCCAGCATGGACATTGCCGCTGCCGCCAGCAGGAAAAAGTACCAGGTCTTGCGTGTAAATTTGAGCTTCATTGTGTTCCTCCCGCCTGCAGCAGTGCGCAGGCTCCTGACAAAATTTTCAAAGAATTAAAAATATTATAGCACAAAAGTATGCGGGTTGTGTTACAATAAGAAAAACTCTTCAGGAGGATCTTCATGAACGCCGCAGTTTCCATTGTCCTGCTTGCCGCCGTACTTGGCGTGATCGTTTTTCTTTTGTCCCGGCGCGAGAATACCCGCCGCAGCCAGTACGGCCCCGCCGGCCTTTCGGAGTTCCGCACCGACCTGCCGCTGGACGAGTGCTTCGACCGGCTGGACGAGCACAGGGACGCCGACGAGTTCGTGTACGAGTGCCGCCGGGAAAAGGACGGCGGCTTTCTGATGCATCTCACCCTGCACCAGCCCACCCAGCAGCCGCTGGACACCCTGTATACCCTCCGGCTGGACCCCGGTCGTCAGACCGTAGTGACCCTGATCTTCATCCGCGAGGCCTTTGGCTACAAGGAGCCGCTGTTCCCGCAGGAAATGCTTGATCGTTTTATGCAGCAGAAGCTGGATGCCCACCGCACCAAATAAAGTTTTGTGTAAATGCTTTTCATTTTGCGCTGTTTTTGGTATACTTGTAAATACCGCAGCGCAGAATATGCGGGCTAGTAGCTCAGTTGGTCAGAGCTGGCGGCTCATAACCGCTTGGTCCCGGGTTCAAGTCCTGGCTGGCCCATACAAAAAAGCACGAGATTTTGCTCTCGTGCTTTTCTTTTTGCATGAATAGGCGCTTTACTTGTACAATTCTTTGCTCATCTGTTTCCGAATCTCATCACGTCGTCTGTCGTAGACCTGCGTGTAGATTGCAAGGATCGTACTGGGCTGTGCGTGTCCGGCTTCTGCGGCTACTGTCGCCACGCCGATATTAGGGTTCGACAACAAATGCTGACGAAGGCGTGCCGGAACATATGCGGATGGATTTTTTCGATTAGGGGTACATATCACAGAGCACATGATACGCTGGCCATTTTTGTTTGCCCCCATTGCGGCAGATCCTGCTTTCTGCCGCAAATTGCATCAGATCCCGCCGTTTGCTCAATGAGTATTTCCCGCCGTCCCGTTATACTGGGAGAGAATGGAATTAAACGATGGAGGAACAGACCATGAAATACGGTGTCATCGATGTGGGTGGCGGCCTGCGGGGCATTTACGGCGCTGGCGTGCTGGACCGCTGCCTGGAGGAGGACCTCCGCTTCGATCTCTGCATCGGCGTTTCGGCGGGCAGCGCCAATATGACGTCCTATCTGGCAGGCCAGCATGGGCGGAACAAGCCCTTTTACGATGAATACTCCTTCCGCAGGGAGTACATGAGCGTGCACAACCTCATCCGCAAGCACTCCTATCTCGATCTGGGCTATGTCTACGGCACCCTCAGCAATGCAGGCGGCGAGAATCCGCTGGATTACGCGGCGCTTGCCCGCAGCCCGGCAGAGCTCTGCGTGGTGGCCGCTAATGCACAGAACGGCGAGGCGCAGTATTTCACCAAGGCAGACTCCACCCGGACGACTACCGCGTCCTCATGGCGTCCTGCTGCATCCCGGTCATCGACCAGCCCTGCGTCATCGACGGCGTGCCTTATTTTGATGGCGGCCTGGCCGACCCCGTCCCGCTGGAATGGGCCTTTGCCCACGGCTGCGACCGGGTGGCTCTCATCCTGACCAAGCCCATCGGGCTGGTGAGTAGTGATGCCCGGGACAAGCATCTGGCACACCTGCTGCAGTCGCATTACCCCGCTGCAGCCGAGGGGCTGCGCCGCCGGGCATGGCGGTACAACACGGCTGTCCAGCGGGCGCGGGAGCTGGAGCGACAGGGCTTGTCTGCATCATCGCCCCGGACAGCACCGAGGGAATGTCCACCCTGACCAAGAACGCGCCTGCCTTGAAAAAATGTACGCCAAAGGCAAACAGGACGCCGAAGCGCTGGTGCGGTGGATGCAAAACACCAAACAAGATGAATCGGTGGGCACCTAGAGATGAACCCCGTTCACTTCCCTTGACAATATCCGCCCCGGACATTATAAGATGATGTGTACATACAGACAACGGAGCCTGGAGCGGTATCGCTCTGGGCTTTTTGCATTTTGTTGTTCTGCTGCGGACAGATAGAGGGGGTCCGCAGCAGAGGAGTAGAAAACCTCCTTCCCGATTTCTGCAAAAGAAAAAGCTCACCTTCAATTTTAGAAAGTGAGCCATGTAAAGCCAAAATGGTAACAGTAAGTGTCGAGTTTCGTAGGTGAAAATTTCACCTACAAAGAGCCGTTTTAGAGACAAAAAGATACCAAAAGTTACGTCAAAGTACACAAAGGCACTTTTATGGAATTATCAAATAGCCATAAATTTCACAAGAAAAACGGGATTTCAAAATTAGCGACGTTCTCATAACCGCTTGGTCCCGGGTTCAAGTCCTGGCTGGCCCATAACAAAAAAAGAGCACCCATCGGGGTGCTCTTTTGTTGCCAGTCAGAGTTGAACAAGGCGGCGACGCGAAGCGACGCAAGTAAGCCCCGGTGGGGCTTTACTTAGCTGCGGGTCCCAGCGCATAGGAATGTCAAATGGTGTCGGATGCCGTTCTGAGGGCCAGCCAGGACTTGAACTCAAAACTTATAAAGTTCTCATTGCGGAATCCCTGCTCCCATGATATGATTAAACCAGCTTGGAGGAGGATATCATGCAGAATACAAATAACGAACTCGTGTCCGTCATTGTTCCGGTATATAAAGTAGAGCCCTATTTGGACCGGTGTGTCGCCAGCATTCTGGCCCAGACATATCCGAACCTTGAGGTGATCCTGGTCGATGATGGTTCTCCCGATAACTGCCCTGCACTCTGTGATGCATGGGCACAGCGGGACGCACGCATCAGGGTCATCCATAAGAAAAACGGCGGCCAATCCGATGCCCGGAATGTGGGACTGGATGCGGCATCCGGTGCGTACATCTCCTTTGTTGACAGCGATGATTACATTGCAGAAAATTTCATCGAGACCCTTTATGATCTGCTCCATGAGTACCACACCGATATTTCTGCCGTCCATTGGAAACTCGTCTATGCTGACGCGCCGGAGGTCCCTGCTCCGCTTTCTTCCCGAAACGTTACGCTCTTTCAGGGTGCTGATGCCATCCGGGAGCTTTTTACGGAGGATACCTACGCATGTTATGCATGGAATAAATTATGCAAACGGGAACTGTTTGACACCATCCGGTTTCCGGTCGGTCGTGTTATGGAAGATCTTGGCATTGCACACAAGATCCTGTTCGACGCAGGGCAGATCGTGTACTCGGACGAACCCCTGTATTACTATTATCAGCGCGATGGCAGCACTCTCCATACAGACTGTATAAAGTTCTTTCAGGACAGGCTTGCGATGGTCACAGAGCGTTATCTGTTTCTTGAAAAGCTATACCCCGACATGCTGGAAAACGATGCCTATTTTGTGGATATGGCCCTGAATGATTACCCGATCCTCTATCGTTCTGCCTTAGACCCTGAATCGGATCAGCTCATCCGTCATGCCTACCAAAAGAGCCGTTCTATTTTGTCCTTCTACAATAAAATGCGCTTTGCCTTTTTCAGCCGGAGCAAAGCCCTGTACTACTTTATCGAACGCCGCAACTGCAACCTTGCCCGCTACGATAACTGCTGAATCTCCTGCATTCCATTCCTTTTCTGCGTAATGATAATAAAACAAAGAAGGAGCGTTTCCACGCGGGAACGCTCCTTCTTTGTTTACTATCATTTACACCATTTTGCAAACTCTTCGTCGGTGCACTTGACATAGTGGCTGCCGCTCACATGGTGATCGGTGCCCTTGTTGTAATCGATGCCGGAAGTGGCGTAGTCGTAGGTCTCAGCCACGCGGCGCTTCTCCACAACGGGGTTCGGCAGCGGGATGGCCGACAGCAGACTGCGGGTGTAGGGGTGGACGGGATTCTCGAAGATCTCTTCGGTCGTACCCGTCTCCAGCAGGTGGCCCAGATGCAGCACGCCGATGCGGTCCGAGATGTACTTGACCATGGAAAGGTCATGCGCAATGAACAGGTAGGCCGTGCCGGTCTCCTGCTGGATATCCTTCATCAGGTTGACCACCTGCGCCTGAATGGACACGTCCAGCGCCGAGATGCACTCATCTGCGATGATGAGCTTGGGGTTCATAATGAGGGCGCGGGCAATGCCCACGCGCTGGCGCTGGCCGCCAGAGAACTGGTGGGGATAGCGCTCGGCATGTTCGGGCGCAAGGCCCACCTTGGCCAGAATTTTCTCCACCTTTTCGCGGCGCTCTTCGCGGGTCTTGTACATGTGGTGGATGTCCAGACCCTCACCGATGATATCCTCCACCTTTTTGCGGGGGTTCAGGGACGCCATGGGGTCCTGAAGATCATCTGCATCTGGGTGCGCAGCGTATCGTTCTGCACGCGGCTCAGCCTGCCGCTGATATCATGCCCATCAAAGGTGATTTTTCCGGCAGTGGGGTCATACAGGCGGATGACGCTGCGGCCGATGGTGGACTTGCCGGAACCGGACTCGCCCACCAGACCATAGGTCTCGCCGGGATAGATCTCAAAGCTGACATTGTCCACAGCCTTGACGGTATAGCTCTTGCTCACGCGGAAATACTGCTTCAGGCCCTCGACCTTCAGCAGCGGAGCAGCATTCTGTCCTGCCATTTATTCCGCCTCCTTGATCTTTTCTGCCTCGGCACGCATGCGGGCAATGCGCTGAGCAAGCTCAGGCGGCATGTCCACCTTGGGTGCGCGGGGGTCCAGCAGCCATGTAGCTGCATAGTGGGTGTCGCTGATCTTGAACATGGGCGGGTCCACTTCGTCGTCGATGTTCAGGGCAAAGTGGTTGCGCGGCGCAAAGGCATCGCCCTGCTTCTCATGCAGCAGGTTCGGCGGCGAACCCGGAATGGTGTACAGACGGTCGTCTGCGGTGTCCAGATCGGGCATGGCGGAAAGCAGGCCCCATGTGTAGGGGTGGCGCGGCTCGTAGAAGATCTCATCGATGGTGCCGGTCTCCACGATCTTGCCTGCGTACATCACGTCCACATAATCGGCCACCTTTGCCACAACGCCCAGATCATGGGTGATGTAAATGACCGAGATGCCGCGCTCACGCTGGATGCTGCGGATCAGCTCCAGGATCTTGGCCTGAATGGTCACATCCAGTGCGTGGTGGGCTCGTCACAGATCAGCAGGTCGGGGTCGCAGGCCAGTGCAATGGCAATGACCACGCGCTGGCGCATACCGCCGGACAGCTGGTGCGGGTAGCTCTTCATGCGCTTTTCGGCATCGGTGATGCCACCTCTTCCAGCAGCTGCACAGCCTTTTTGTAGGCGGCATCCTTGGGCATCTTGTAGTGCCACAGCATGCCTCCATGATCTGCTTGCCGATGGGCATGGTGGGGTCAAGGCTGGTCATGGGGTCCTGGAACACCATGGCGATGCGCTTGCCGTTGATGTGGCGGCGGATCCACTTTTTGTCCTTCTGCAGCAGGTCCACCGTCTCGGGGCTGCCGTCGGCGTGATGGTAGCTGAACTGGATGGAGCCGCTGTTCACAATGGCGTTCTGGGCCAGAATGCCCATGGTGGCCTTCATGGTAACGGACTTGCCGGAGCCAGATTCGCCCACCAGCGCCACTGTTTCGCCCTTGTACAGGTCGATGTTCACGCCGCGGATGGCGTGCACCGGGCCTGCGGTGGTCTTAAAGGTGATATCAAGGTCTCGCACCGACAAGACCTGTTCTTTTTTGTTTTCAGGCATGGGGTGTTCCTCCTTACATACTCTTCATCTTGGGGTCCAGAGCCTCGCGCAGGCCGTCGGCCACGAGGTTGAAGCTCATCATCAGCAGGCTCATGACCACCATCGGCGGGATGATCTGATAAGGATGGGTGGTGAAGCTGTTGTACAGCTCGCTGATCAGAGAACCCAGCGAGCACTGCGGCACCGGGATGCCAAGACCCACAAAGGACAGGAATGCCTCGGTGAAAATTGCGGTGGGGATGCTGAACATGACCTGCGTGATGATAGGTCCGATGATGTTGGGCAGCACTTCCTTGAAGATGATGAAGAAGCTGCCTGCACCCAGCGTGCGGGAGGCCAGCACGAACTCCTGATCCTTCAGCTTGAGCATCTCAGCGCGGGCAATGCGGCTCATGCCCACCCACTCGGTGAGCATCAGAGCAAAGATAATGGTGATCATGCCGGGCTTGAGCACCAGCAGAAGCAGCGTGACGATTACCAGACGGGGGATGCCGTTGGCAACTTCCAGAAAACGCTGCATCATCATATCCACCTTGCCGCCAAAGTAGCCGGAGATCAGGCCGTAGCTCATGCCGATGACCATATCGATGATGGCGGCGGCAACCGCGATGATCAGGGACACGCGGGCACCCTCCCAGGTACGGGTCCAGATATCGCGGCCATAGGTGTCGCTGCCGAACCAGTAGTAGACATCCTCCTTGCCCTTTTCCACATAGGCATTCACTGTCTTGGAACCGGTGGTGGTGCTCATTTTCTCGTCACCGTTGAAGATGCCGAAGTTCTCCAGCACCTGCACGCGGGGCGCAAAGTTTTTCTGGCTCAGCTCCTGACCGGAGTAGGTATACTCGTTCATGCCGGGGCCAAATGCCGCCAGCAGCACGATAAAGACAACGAGGATCAGGCCGAGCACCGCGCTCTTTTTGCGGAAGAAGCGCACCCGCACATCTTTCCAGAAGCTCTGTGCGGCAAAGTTCGAGTCCATTGCGATCTCTGCGTCGTTATGCTTGAGCGCAAAGTCCTTCTCGTTGAAGGTGTGCTCGGAATACATGGTATCCACTGCGCTGACGATGGCATCAGCCGTGGCTTCGCCGCCCAGGCGAATCGCTTTTTCTGCCATATCAGTCGTCCCCCTTTGCCAAGCGGATGCGCGGGTCGATGATGCCGTACAGCAGGTCAACGACCAGCATGATGCCAATGTACATGGCACTGTAGATGAAGCTCAGGCTGATGACCACATTGTAGTCGTTGGACTGGATGGCCGTCACCAGCAGGCTGCCCACGCCGGGAATGGCGAAGATCTTCTCCACCACCAGCGAGCCGGTCATCAGGTCCACGATCAGCGGGGCCAGCACGGTGATAATGGGGATCAGCGCGTTGCGCAGCGCGTGGCGGAAGATCAGCGCCGGGCCGGAAATGCCCTTGCTCTCGGCCAGCAGCATATAATCGGAGTCCAGAACCTCGATCATTTCACTGCGGGTAAAGCGGGCAATGGAAGCATGGTGAACATGGACAGCGAGATGCTGGGCAGCACACTGGAGCCGAACACGTCCTTTGCGGAGAACAGCATGGGGAACCACTTGAGCTTGAAGCCAAAGGTATAGCTCAGGGCCAGTGCGATCACGTAAGACGGCACCGACACGCCGATGACCGAGATGATGGTGGCCAGAGTGTCGAAGATGGTGTCCCGCTTGAGGCTGCAATGATGCCGAGCACAAGGCCCACGATGGCACCCAGTGTAACAGCCATGCCGCCCACACGGATGGAAATGGGCAGACGGGACTGGATCAGCTGGGAGATGGGCGTGTTCTTGGAGATATTGTAGCTTACGCCGAAGTCACCGCGCAGCATGTTGGTCACATAGCGGAAGAACTGCACATAGATAGGCTGATCCAGACCGTACTTTGCGTACAGGGATGCGCGCATTTCCGGCGTCAGCTTTTCATCGTTGAAGGGCGAACCGGGCATCAGCTGCATGAGGATGAACAACACCAGCAGGATGGCCAGCAGCGTAAACAACGAAGTGATGATACGCTTGAGCGTGTATTTTTTCACGTTGGGTAGACCCCCTTAAAGTTTCTTCTTCTCCCTGCTCAAGACAGGGCGCTTTTTCTGCCGCGGTCATCCGTGCGCCGGACGCGGACAGTGCAAAAGCCAAAAAGTCGCACAGCGGCAATCACGCTGCCACTGTGCGGCATTTCAGTTCTCGATCAGGATCAGACGCTCTTCTTTGCGTCCTTGAAGACGCGGTTCAGAGCAACCGGGTGGAAGTCCACGCCGGTCACGGCAGAAGAGATCATCTCGGCGTTGCACTGACCATACAGCGGGAAGATGGCGGCCTGCTCCAGCACGATGGACTCAGCGTCATACATGGCTTCCCAGCGACCCTCGGGATCGGTGCACAGATCGCCGGTGGTGCACTCTGCGATGACGGCATCGTAGTCAGCATCGCTCCACAGACCGTAGTTGTTGGAGTTGCCGGTGACCCACATGCCCAGATAGGTCATGGGATCGGCGTAGTCGGGGCCCAGCGGGTCAGGCCGATCTCAAAGTTGCCGTCCTGCATATCCTGCACGCGCTGCTTCTTGGGCTCCACCTTCAGCTCCAGAGTAAAGCCGGGCAGAGTGGTCTGCAGCTGCTCCTGAACGACCTGAGCGACCTTCTGGGGAGCATCGTCGGCATCGACGACCATGGTGAAGGAGAAGGAGTCCTTGCCCAGCTCAGCCTTGGCCTGCTCGTAGTACTCTGCAGCCTTGTCGGGATCGTATGCGCAGAACTCTGCAAACTTGGTCTGGTCGGCGCTGAAATCGCTGCCATCCGGGCCGGTGGCGAACTGTGCGGGCACTGCGGTGTAGGCGGGAGAAGAGCCGTCCTTCAGCACGTCATTGGTGATGGAATCACGATCCAGTGCAAAGGTGATGGCACGGCGCAGGTTCAGGTTTGCCAGCTCCGGCACAGCGTCCATGTTGGGCTGATGTACCACAGGTAGCCGGCACCCACGCTGGTGAACTCGGGGTCGTCCTTGACCTGCTCCACCTGCTCGCCGTTCAGCAGGGTGATGTCCAGATCGCCGTTCTGATAGCTCATCAGAGCCTGCTGGCTGTCCTTGATGACCTGATAGTTCAGCCGTCCAGCGCAATGCGGTCGGCATCGTAGTAATCGGCGTTCTTCACCAGCTCAAAAGCGGTGGCAGCCGGCTCATAGCTGGTCAGCACGAATGCACCGTTGGACAGCACGGTGTCTGCGCTGGTGCCGTAGGTATCGCCGCAGCTCTCAAAGAACTTCTGGTTCATGGGGTAGAAGGTGGGGAAGTACATCAGGCTCAGGAAGTAGCTGACCGGAACGTTCAGCTCCACCTTCAGGGTCTTGTCGTCCACTGCGGTGATGCCCAGATCGGTGACGGGCTTGTTGCCTGCAATGATGTCGGCGGCGTTGACCACCTGACCGATATCGCTCAGCATGTAGGCATACTCGGATGCGTTTGCGGGGTCAACAGCACGCTGCCAGCCAAACACGAAGTCTGCTGCGGTAACGGCATCGCCATTAGACCACTTTGCATCCTTCAGGTGGAAGGTGTAGGTCTTGCCGTCCTCGCTCAGCTCATAGCTCTCTGCCAGAGCCTCCACGGCTGCACCGTTCGCATCCATCTGCATCAGGCCGTCGGTGTAGTTGGCGATGACTCAAAGGAGGTGCCGTCGGTAGCCAGCTGGGGGTCCAGAGACTGGACTTCGGTCTCCAGCATGACGTTCAGCACACCGCCCTCAGCAGAGGCGGCTGCACCAGAAGCAGCGGTGGAGCCGGAAGCAGCGGTGCTGGAAGAGCCGCCGCAGGCAGTCAGAGCCAGTGCAGCAGCCGATACGCCTGCAGCAGCCAGGAAGCTGCGGCGAGAAATACGACGATCGAATTTCATATTTTTTTCCCTCTCTCTTACCTCAATGCTTTATTGAAGTAAAGCATTGAATGGTGAAAAATGCACAAAGGTTTTTTTGCTCCTCCTCCGGAGCGCTGCACACCTTTGTGCGATATCCGCATTATACGCTGTTCCGCCTGAAAAAGAAAGGCTTCCGGCCGTTTTTCTGTGCTTTGACCAATGGTCAGTGAAAAATATGTTTTTATTTTTGTGCAGATTTGAAGATGTACTGTATTTTCGCAAAATACAGTTTCACGAAAACATGAGTTTTTTGTGTTTTTCCCGGAAACAGATGAAGAGATTTCACCTGCGTATTTTCATTTTTTGTGCATAAGTCGTACTTTCAACCTGTTTTTTGTGCACAGACCAGACACAATCCCTGCTGAAAACGCACCGTTCTCAGCAGGGGAACACCGTTTTTCGGTTTTTAGGCAAACATAGCCACTACGTAAGTCTCGCCGCCGTATTCAATGAACACCGCGCCCATCCGTGTGCAGCCTGCCGCATAGCTGCGCAGTGCGCTGCCCGCCTCGCTCAGCGGCGGAGCATATAAGTAGCCGGTAAAGCCCCATTCGTTGTTCATTGCAAGGCCGATCACCACGCCTCTGGGCAGGAACAGAAAGCTGGTGGAATGATCGATAAAATCGTACACATTCGTGTCCAGCATGGCACCGGAGCCGGTGGTCATGGGCACCTTGCGTGTCAGCAGGCCGGACTGGGTGGTCAGCTGGGTGGAGTCCTCCACCAGCCAGTCCGCCAGACGCTGGCTGCATCTTCCAGATCGGTATTATAGGTCAGGCTGGGGTCTACCTCTTTCATCAGGCCTTGGCCTGTTCTGTATCCTTCTGCACCGTGCCGCCCATCAGTGCACTGCATCCGGTCAGCACCGCCAGTGCCAGTGCACCCGCCAGCAGGCAAGCCAGCCATTTTCTTGCATGTTTCATATTGTGGTTCTCCCCTTTCGGTCTGTTTTTCTCCATGATACCTTTTTTGCCGCCGGATTACAAGCAGAAAAAGCTGCTGTGCATCTGCACGGCAGCTTTTTGGGCAAACTTTATTTTGCGTACTCCACAGCGCGGCTCTCGCGGATCACATTGACCTTGATCTGGCCGGGGTAATCCAGCGTGTCCTCGATCTTCTTGGCAATGGAGCGTGCCAGCAGGATCACCTGATCGTCGCTGATGACATCGGGCTTGACCATGATGCGCACTTCGCGGCCTGCCTGCACGGCAAAGGCCTGCTCCACACCCTCGAAGCTGGAAGAGATCTCCTCCAGATTTTCCAGACGCTTGACGTAGCTTTCCACGTTCTCGCGGCGGCACCCGGGCGTGCAGCGCTGATGGCGTCGGCAGCCTGAATGATGAAGGCCAACGGGGTCTTGGGCTCCACGTCGCCGTGGTGAGCCTCAATGGCATGGATGATCTGGGTATTTTCCTTGTACTTGCGGCAGATATCCACACCGATCTGCACATGGCTGCCCTCGATCTCGTGGTCCAGTGCCTTGCCGATATCATGCAGCAGACCGGCACGGCGTGCCATGGTCACATTCACACCCATTTCGCCTGCCAGCAGGCCGGCCACCCATGCCACCTCCATGCTGTGGGTCAGGGCGTTCTGGCCAAAGCTGGTGCGGTACTTCAACCGGCCGATCAGCTTGATGAGGTCGGGGTGCAGGCCATGGATGCCCAGCTCCATCACGGCACGTTCGCCCTCGCGCTTCATCTGCAGCTCCAGCTCGTGGCGGCACTTTTCCACCGTCTCCTCGATGCGGGCGGGGTGGATGCGGCCATCACCGATCAGGCGTTCCAGCGTCATGCGGG
>ENA-OQER01000399-OQER01000399.1-human-gut-metagenome-genome-assembly--contig:-NODE-399-length-23967-cov-11.007886_pt1 | contig 23967 bp, 29 predicted proteins | sample MGYA00242797_ERZ504639 | MGnify/ENA primary metagenome ERZ504639 (study PRJEB26092, sample SAMD00036306) | human gut metagenome | host: Homo sapiens | study: EMG produced TPA metagenomics assembly of...
GCCTCCGGAGCCCGTTTCTTTGTTGCCTCGCAAGTTTTACAACGAGCAGTTTGGACGTTTCTTCTGCAGTATCAACCTGCAATTTTCCGATAACCAGATTCTTGAACTGGCGTCTGTCCTCTAAACTTAAGCCGGTAGTTTCCAAATGATTATTGATGAGAAGGACCTCTCTATCTTTCACTTTCAGACGATACGCTACACTCATATTTCCTTTCGATTCATAAGGAATTCGCTCTTTCGAAAGAATGGGGTATTTACTGAGCAACATAAGACAATTTCCGCCATTCACGTGCATCGTTGTATCCTGATAAGCATACATAGGCTTGAGCATACTATCTATCTGTTCAATATTCCGGGAAGTAGGACATGCTTCCTGCAGACAAACAATATCAGCATCCTGCTCCTGCAGATAAGCAATACAGATATTAGTTCCTTCGGCATCCTCTGTCTGTGCACCAAAATTCCAGGTATTATATGATAGAACTTTGATACAACCTTTTGGAGTTTCGCCAGAAAAGTTGATTGGCATATACTTGCGGACAGGAACAAAACAGATCAAGAAGCCTAAGAATGGAATAATGCATACTTAGACCGGAAGAGCAACCAGAAAAGCAAAAAACCTAAGTTAACTATAAGAAAAACCGGGAAAAGTAAGCCAAGATTAGCCAATGCGGCGAACTTTTCCGGCTGAAAAAAGTCAGAAAAGCCCACCAGCAACATGATGGTGATAGTTGCCACATTAGCACCAGCTACCATCTTATATGTAAATTCCTTAAATCCTTTAAACATTGTTTCCTACTTATTACTCTGATCAAAGAGCATCTGCTTTTCACTCTGAGTCAAGCTATCATAACCGCTTTTCCTTATCTTATCCAAGATTCTATCTATCTCTTCCTGAGATACGACCTTTTCATTGGTCTTACATTCAGCATCCTGTTCATAAGTCTGATTATAAGATTCATTCTTGGTATAAGTAAAATGCGTTCTACCTGCCCGACGCTTTCCACCGAACATACCTTTCAACTTATCGAATGCATCAGCAGAATTAGACTGATAGTAACCATTACCAATCTGCTTACGCCAATAACGGATCAGGAAGAATCCAAAGACCATACCTCCCAAATGGGCAATATGAGCCACACCGTCATCAGAGAGAGAGAATGTTGAAACCAATTCAATGACAGCATAGCCTATCACGAAGAATTTAGCTTTAATAGGAACTGGCAACGGGAAAATGAAGAGACGCTCGTTTGGATAAATCATACCAAAGGCAAGCAATATGGCATAAATAGCTCCTGAAGCACCCACGGTAGTCCATAGGTTCAGATATTGCTCCATTGTTATTCTGGCACCATTAACACTAACATAATCATAAGCTGCCATATCCTTTGCCACATAGGTAATATACTGTGCAGCTTCCTGGAACAAACCTGCTCCCACTCCACACACTATGTAATAAAAAAGGAATTTCTTTGGTCCCCAAACTCTTTCAACCACACAGCCAAACATCCATAAGGCAAACATATTAAAGAGAATATGCTGGAAACCACCATGCATAAACATGTAGGTAACTAACTGATAAATATGGAAATCGGATGCCAGGAAGAAATGAAGCCCAAACATATCTGTCAGGCCAGAACCGCCACCCATACTCTTGTCCATCAGCATGCATGCCAGGAATGCTACTACATTCACTATCAGCAAATTCTTTGTTACAATTGGAATATTGCGCATAACTTTATTTCTATAAACAGTTTAATAATCTGACTAATATTTGCATTTTGGCGACAAAATTACGAAAAATATCCGTGAAAACACCAAAAAATAGACTTATTACACTTAAATTTCAATAATTTCATCACTTTTCTGCTTTTTTTATTTGAACTTTCACAAGAAAAAGCTATATTTGTAAACGAATTCAACTAAGAAACAACAATATTATTCATTTAATAACGAAAAATTATGAACAAGACAGAATTGATTGACAAGATTGCAGCAGGTGCTGAGATTACAAAGGCACAGGCTAAGGCCGCTCTTGAAGCTACAACAAACGCATTGAAGGAAGCCCTCATTGCAGGTGACAAGATCCAGTTGGTAGGTTTCGGTACATTCAGCATTAACGAGCGTCCTGCTCGTGAGGGTATCAATCCAGCTACTAAGGAGAAGATCCAGATTGCAGCTAAAAAGGTTGCTAAGTTCAAGGCTGGTGCTGAGCTTGCAGATGCAATCAACAAATAATTGTAAAGATTATTTTAATTACAAATGTAGGCAGTCCTTTATGGCTGCCCTATATTTTTTTATTCTATTCAAGTTTATTCAAATTTAAATCTTCATGTTTGATCCTTTATTTTGGCTGCTTTCCGATATATGCCAAGATACCACCATCTACGTAGAGAATGTGACCATTCACTGCATTAGAAGCATCTGAAGCCAAGAAAACAGCAGGACCTGCCAACTCTTCGGGTTCCAACCAGCGACCTGCAGGAGTCTTTGCACAGATAAAGCTGTCGAATGGATGACGGCTACCATCAGCCTGACGCTCACGGAGAGGTGCTGTCTGAGAAGTTGCGATGTAACCAGGCCCAAGCCATTGCACTGGATGTTGTACTCACCATACTCTGAGCAGATGTTACGTGTCAACATCTTCAAGCCACCCTTGGCAGCTGCGTATGCAGAAATTGTCTCGCGGCCCAGCTCGCTCATCATAGAACAGATGTTGATAATCTTACCATGACCCTTCTTGATCATACCTGGGATAACTGCCTTAGATACGATGAAAGGTGCTGTGAGGTCAATGTCAATAACCTGCTTGAAGTCATCTACAGACATCTCTGTCATAGGAATACGCTTGATAATACCTGCGTTGTTTACCAAAATATCAATAACACCAAGTTCCTTCTCGATGTCAGCTACCATGTTTTTCACCTGTTCCTCATCTGTTACATCACAGATATAACCCTTTGCCTCAATACCCTTTGCTTTGTAATCTGCAAGAGCCTGATCCATGTGGTGCTGGCTGCGGCAATTGAAAGCAATCTTAGCACCAGCCTTGGCATAAGCTCAGCAATAGCGAAACCGATACCGTATGCGGCACCTGTTACGAGGGCAACCTTACCCTCCAATGAGAATAGTTTGTTAAAGTCCATACTTTTATTTTTTATAAATTGTTTGATTTGTTACGAGGGCAAAGATACAAAATAATTTTGAATATCACCCTAAATCAATACGAAAGATGCACCCTTTTTACTTATTTTCTCATTTTATTGCCTACTTTTCATCAAAATTGACCTATAATAGATGCAAAGAGCTTGTTGTATCCGAACTTTATTATAAACAAAATAACCCTCCAAATCCGCAAAGACTTGAAGGGTTATTTATGACCTGTTGTCCCAGGCGGATTCGAACCACCACTGACAGAACCAAAAACTGTAGTGCTACCATTACACCATAGGACAAGCAAATCGAATGCAAAGGTAGTGGATTTTTTCTCCACTACCAAATATTTTCAATACTTTTAACGATTACTTAACGGTAATCAAGAAGTAGTTCTTCTTACCTTTCTGAACCAAAAGATACTTACCGTCAATCAGGTCATCAGCAGTTACAACCTGATCGAAAGCAGCGAGTTTCTCCTTGTTGAGTGAAACGCCACCACCCTTAACGAGCTTGCGCATCTCGCTCTTGCTTGGGAAAATCTGCATGCCCTCCTGATTGAAGAGATCTACAGCAGTTCCACCGAGCAGGTTCTTGTCGAGGTCGTAGTGAGGAACATTAGCGAATACATCATTCAATGTAGCCTCATCGAGCTGTGCCAAGTTCTCCTTGGTTGCCTTACCGAAGAGGATGTTGCTGGCTGCGATAGCCATATCCAAATCCTCCTGAGAATGAACCATTATGGTAACCTCCTCAGCCAAACGCTTCTGAAGTACACGGCGGCCTGGGTCCTGCTTGTGCTCCTCTACGAGAGCATCAATAGTCTCCTTATCGAGGTCGGTAAAGATCTTGATATACTTCTCTGCGTCGTCATCGCTTACGTTCAACCAGAACTGGTAGAAAGCGTAAGGAGTAGTGCGGTTACGGTCCAACCAGATGTTACCGCTCTCTGTCTTACCGAACTTCTTACCGTCTGCCTTGGTAATCAATGGGCAAGTGAGGCAGAAGCACTCTGCATCGTTACCCAATGTACGGTGAATCAGCTCAGTACCGGTAGTCATGTTACCCCACTGGTCGTTACCACCCAACTGGAGACGAACACCATACTTCTCATACTGATAGAGGAAGTCGTAGCCCTGGAGCAACTGATAGGTGAACTCAGTGAAAGACAAGCCGTCGCGAGCCTCACCGTTCAAGCGCTTCTGCACGCTATCCTTCGCCATCATGTAGTTTACAGTGATATGCTTACCAACCACACGAGCGAAATCGAGGAAGGTGAAGTCCTTCATCCAGTCGTAGTTGTTCACCAACTCTGCCTTGTTAGGCTCATTGCCATCGAAGTCGAGGAACTTAGATACCTGCTTCTTGATAGCTTCCTGGTTATGATAGAGAGTCTCTGAATCGAGAAGATTGCGCTCCTGGCTCTTGCCAGAAGGGTCGCCAATCATACCCGTGGCACCGCGACGAGGAGATAAGGCTTATGGCCACAACGCTGCAAGTGGCGCAACATCATGATACCACAAAGGTGACCGATGTGCAGAGAGTCTGCAGTAGGGTCGGTTCCGAGATAGGCAGACACCATGTGGGTGTTGAGATATTCCTCAGTACCTGGCATTATCTGCGCCAGCATACCACGCCATTTCAATTCTTCAACAAAATTTTTTGCCATAGAATATGATTTTTTATTATATTATATAATATGTATAAGGGGCCCAACAATACAGTCGGAAACTTACGGTACGGGATCATAACCCGAACCACCCCAAGGATTGCATCTTAAGATGCGCCAAACAGCCAAAGCCAGTCCCTTAAAGGGACCATGCTTCAGGATGCTTGTCTCGCATACTCTGAGCAAGTGGGCTGAAAGCGACAGGAAGGTGGCGTATAAGGAGTAATACACTTCTGATAAAACAATATCGGCAGTATAAGAATCCATACCAACACCTTTCTCATGCCATGTGCTATCATAAAGAGAATCTTCATCATAAACTGCTCTCTTTCATAACTGTTTCAGATTGCATCTCCTTGATATTATCAACCAATCTTTCCAAAAGTTTAGTCATTTTGGTTGAAACCAGCTTTGAAGGCTGCAATTGTTCTGTTTGCCAAACAAAAGCCACAAGCAATTGTTTTCCAACATAATTCTGCATACAAGTCTCCAGCTCTTGTTTTTGATAACGAAAAGCTTCACGTATCTGTCGCTTTACCCGATTGCGTTTTACTGCGTGCTTAAAATAACGCTTTGATACACTGATAAGAACTTGAACAGAAGGGGCTTGCTCATCTTTCTTGTCAACAAGAAGAAACACCATTCTCATAGGCCATGCCGTCATTGCTTTAGCACCACCTCCAAAGAGCTGTTCTATAAGTGTCAGTTTACATAGATGCTCTTTCTTTCCGAATGTTTTATTTCTGTCTGTTGACATATCTATTCTATTAAATATTTCCTATTTATTATGACGTTTCAGATAATCTGCCAAGGCACCTGTCATAGATGGAAAAGCTTTATTAGGAGCCTCCAGATCAAGCGTAAGCCCTCATCTTCAACCGTTTTTGCTGTAGCAGGACCAAAAGCGCCAACAGCGATATTCCCTTGTTCAAAATTAGGGAAATTCTTCTTCAGAGCCTTTACACCTGTTGGGCTAAAGAAAAGCATCATATCATAATCGAAGTTCTTGATTTCCTCTTCTGAGAAATCATTGCTTACAGTACGATACATTACACATTCTGTATGATTGAGTTTTTTCTCATCAAGCAAGTTGGCAATATCATCATTATGAACACTGCTTAATGGTACCAGATATTTCTCGGTTTTATGGCGAGCATCTGTCCCATCAACCCATCAATTTTACCTGTATCACCAAAGAACACCTTACGCTTGCGATACTGAACATACTTTTGGATGTAGAGAGCGATAGTCTCTATCACACAGAAATATTTCATATCTTCAGGAATTGTGATACGCATCTCCTTAGCTAATTTAAAGTAGTTGTCTACTGCATGACGAGATGTAAATACGACTGCAGTATAGTCAAGCAAATTTATTTTCTGCTGACGGAATTCTTTAGAAGAGAGTCCCTCTACCTTAAAGAATGGACGGAACACGCATTCTACTCCATATTGAGCCTGGATATCGAAGTAAGGAGACTTCTCACTTGCAGGTTTTGGCTGAGAAACTAAAATTTTCTTTATCATTTTGTCTTAAAAGTTTATTTTCAAATAATGACTGATTAACACAAGTCCACCCCAAAGAGCGAACAAGGTATCACTTCAAGGCACAAAAGTACAAAAATATTTGCAGAAACACGCCATTTCTTCTAAAAAAGATAATGTAAGCCTTCAAAAAAGCCAAAAATTTAACTAATCCAAGGATAGTCAACGTGTATATCACTGCTATTTGCAATGGAAAATCGAAATACGACAAAAGCATCACCATCGGGAACAAGGCCACTCCTTGACATGATATAAGGAACAAGTATGCCTTGAGCCATTGTACATTTTTTTTCTTTTCAAAGAATAGCCAACCAGAAATCACATAGAGGAACGCCTTCAACAAGAAATAGCCCCCCATACAACCAGCATATATACTGATTACCTGATATTGGTCTACGATAAACGTATCGCTGATAGATGCTTTCGAATAAATGAAATACCCGATTGCCAGCAAAAGACAGGTCTGCAACACGAAGAAGAACTGGTATCTTACTTCAGAACTGGTCTCCGTCACCTCTGTTGTACCGATGCGTGGAGTACGGAAGAAGGTTTTTGCCTGGCGTATAACAAAATGCTTAGATTTAGAGAATGCTATACAAGCCAAGAGAAAACAGACCAACAGCAATGAAGTAATAAAGCTATCACCAGCTACCGTATAGGGAACAGGATCACCTGCCACCCCTAAGCGTCCACCCTTTAATTCCGGATGAAACAGAGAATCTTTTGAAAAGAATGACTCACGATAATATTGTGGCAAACTTACATCCCTAAAACTCTTACCTGCCTTATGTCCTGGCAAGTGTAATGTATCCGGCATCTCGCTCCAATGAATCTCACTGGGCTTGATATGTGCCCTAATCATGGAGTCCTGCTGAGCTGGCGTTGCATTCTTAGGCAGCCAGCTCAACACCTCTTTGGGTGTGAGCTGGCTGCTATGTTGCCTGAGCACTTGCTGTTGCGATTCAGCCTCAAGTGCGGCATCTGTCTGTATCGAATCTGCCTGTTGCACCATTCCTTAAAGTCCGAAAACTTTCTTGATTTCGTCTACCTTATCTAATTTTTCCCATGTAAAGAGTTCTACCTTCACAGTTTTAGCCTCATGATATCGGCTGGTGAAGGTTTTCTCTACTATCTCATTCTTACGTCCCATGTGTCCATATGCCGCAGTTTCCTGGAACATTGGCTGGCGCAACTTCAACTGGCGCTCGATTGCTTTAGGACGAAGATCAAACATTTCTGCAATTTTCTTTGCAATCTCGCCGTCAGTCATATTCACATGGCTTCTACCGTAAGTATTTACATAGATACTAACCGGTTCTGCCACACCGATAGCATAACTTACCTGAACCAACATTTCATCTGCAACGCCGGCAGCAACCATATTCTTTGCAATATAACGGGCAGCATAAGCAGCCGAACGGTCAACCTTACTGCTATCCTTTCCTGAGAAAGCACCACCACCATGAGCGCCCTTACCTCCATAAGTATCTACAATGATCTTACGACCGGTAAGACCTGTATCTCCATGAGGACCACCAATCACGAACTTACCTGTAGGGTTTACGAAGTACTTGATGTCATCATTGAAGAGAGCCAACACCTTATCACTCAGGTGAGTCTTTACTCTTGGAATCAGGATATTGATTACATCCTCACGAATCTTTGCCAGCATAGCATCATCATCGTCCTCACCATTTGCCTTCTTGATGAAATCATCATGCTGGGTAGAAACTACGATGGTATCGATGCGCTGTGGGATATTATCGTCTGAGTATTCGATAGTTACCTGGCTCTTAGAGTCCGGACGGAGATAAGTCATCACCTTGCCCTCCTTGCGGATATCTGCAAGTACACGCATGATGAGCTGAGCCAAGTCGAGTGATACCGGCATATAATTTTCGGTTTCCGTTGTAGCATAACCGAACATCATACCCTGGTCGCCTGCCCCCTGATTCTCATCCTCCTCACGACTTACACCGCGGTTAATATCATCGCTCTGTTCATGGATAGCAGTAAGCACACCACAAGAGTCGCCGTCAAACTGATATTCGCTCTTGGTATAACCGATTTTCTTGATAGTCTTGCGGGCAATGGTCTGCAAATCAACATAAACGTTAGAGCGAACCTCACCCATGATTACTACCTGACCAGTAGTACAAAAGGTTTCGATGGCGCAATGAGCGTGGTCATCGTAAGCCAAAAACTGGTCAAGCAATGCATCTGAAATCTGATCAGCCACTTTATCTGGATGTCCTTCAGAAACTGATTCTGATGAAAAAAAATATGCCATATTTTCGTACTTTATTTCTATTAATTATTGATATTCATTATTTTGCGGCTGCAAAGTTACTCATATTTTTTCAGATTTTGTCATATTCCTATATAAAAAAACGTCAATTCCTTGTGCTTTATCTGTTATTCGGGCATCTTTTGTCTGTTTTATCAGAATCAAGCACTTGGTTTTCTTCACTATATTTGATATTTCGAGGATGATGTTCCAATATAGCTCTGCGCAAATCTGAAGTTTCAAGATGAGTATAAATCTCTGTGGTTCCAATATCTTCATGCCCCAACAAGGCCTGAATTACCCTCAGATCGGCTCCACCTTTCAACAAGGCTGTAGCAAAACTATGGCGTAAAGTATGAGGAGAAATGGTTTTCTTGATTCCTGCATCATAAGCCGCATTTTTTATCATGATAAGTATCATATTGCGTGTGAGATGAGCACCTCTACGATTCAAGAAGACATAGTCTTCCTCACCTGGCTTGATTGTCATCAGATTCCGGTCTATATACCAAAGATTGATTTCTTTCAGAGCCTTACCAGAAATAGGAACGATGCGTTCCTTGTTACCTTTACCTATGACCCTAATAAACTTTTCTTCTTCAAACACATCGCTTTTCTTTAGATTCACAAGTTCCGAAACGCGAAGGCCACAGGAGAACAGGGTTTCTATAATCGCCTTATTACGCTGTCCCTCCCATTTTTCCAAATCGATAGCCGCTTCAAGCATGTCAACCTCTTCTACAGATAAATACTCCGGCAAATGCTTTCCTATTTGGGGAGAAACCAGCAATTCGGTCGGATCGTCTTTTATATAATCATCAAGCACCAGATACCGGTAGAAAGAACGGATTCCGCTCAAAATCCGAGCTTGTGAACGAGCAGAAACACCACGATCATGCAAATTGCAGAAAAATTCTCCAAGTCTTCCAATTTCATTTCCGTCAGCACCAAATTGTTCTTATCAGCATACTCCAAGAGAAAATTCAAGTCATGGTAATAGGCATCCAACGTATTTTTGGAGAAATTACGCCCCAACTTGAGGTATCTCATATAGTTCTTTATAATTTCATTCCTCATTTTTTGTCAGTTTCCTTAATTTATTGTATCTTTGCATCGTCTTTGCATAAGACAGGAGAGTACAAAAGATCTCTGCCGCAAAGATAGAAAAAAATATGGATTACGATTAAAAATCAAGTAAATATGAAGATACAAATTATTAATGGTCCAAACTTGAACCTTCTTGGTGTAAGAGAACCCGGTATTTATGGTAGCAATTCTTTCGAGAGTTATCTGCCTAAGCTGAAAGCGAAATTCCCTGATATTGAGATAGAGTACTTTCAGAGCAACATTGAAGGCGAGTTAATCAACAAGCTGCAGGAAGTAGGTTTTTCCTATGATGGTGTAGTACTCAATGCTGGCGCCTATACTCATACCAGCATCGCCTTGCAGGATTGTATTCGCAGTTTGAAATGCCCTTGCGTTGAAGTACACATCTCTAATGTGCATAAACGTGAAGAGTTCCGCCATCATTCATATATTTCCTGTGCTTGTCTGGGCGTAATCTGCGGTTTCGGTCTGGCTTCTTACGAACTTGCCATTTCAGGAATCTTAGCACAGAAAGAAACAGAAGAGTAAGATTTCCGTTACTCTAAATCCATCAGATTATGACAGAGACTGAACTCATAGACAAATATATCTGCCAGCATATAGAGCCTGAAGGCGATTATCTGTATCGTCTTTACCGCGCCACCAATATACATACTATCCATGGACGTATGGCTAGCGGCCATATTCAGGGCAGACTTCTCAAGATGCTTGTAGAGATGATTCGCCCGAAGAATATTCTGGAAGTAGGCACATTTAGTGGATATAGTGCTATCTGCCTGGCCCAGGGATTGCAGGAAGGTGGAAAACTCTACACTTTCGAAATCAATGATGAGATGGAAGATTTTACCCGTCCCTGGATAGAAGGTTCGAATGTTGCCGACAAGATTGACTTCCGCATCGGTGATGCCAACATAGAAGCGCCCCAACTAGGCGTAAAATTCGATATGGCTTTTGTTGATGGCGATAAGCGTACCTATATAGAAACGTATGAAATGGTTATGAGCATCCTGAACCCTGGAGGCTACATCCTTGCAGACAATACTCTTTGGGATGGTCACGTCATCGATCCTGCCTACGACCGCGACCACCAGACTCAAGGCATTCGGGCTTTCAATGATTTAATAGCAAAAGATCCTAGGGTAGAGGTTGTTATCTTACCACTACGCGATGGTCTTACACTCATCAGGAAAAAATAAAAAATCAATTAGAACAAGAAATGGCATGAATCCCCCATGAAAGATTCATGCCATTTCTTTTAGTAAATGCACCCAAGTATAAGAAATTCTGTAGGTTTTAACTCAACAGCCTTTTACTCAGCGCTCTTACAGGATACCATACAGCAAGCCAACCTACAGCAATTACAGTAACGAAGATAATGGCAACATCTGAGTAATGGACACTTACCGGATAAGCATCAACAATAAAGGAGCCTTCAGAATCTCCCAGACGTACAAATCCATATTGCTGCTGCAAAAAGCAGAGGAGCAAGCCCAATCCAATACCGATAACAGCACCTATCACAGCTATCATTCTACCTTCAAAAAGAAAAACTCTGGTAATCTGCTTATCGTTAGCTCCAAGATTACGAAGAGTCACTACATCATTTTTCTTATCAATAATAAGCATAGAAAGCGACCCAATGATATTGAAACATGCAACAACTAAGATAAAGGTCAGGAAGATATAAGCAATCATCTTCTCTATCGACATAATTTTAAAGGTATCTTCCTGTTGTTCAAATCTGTCAAGCACTTTATATTTATTACCAGCTATCTGCTGCATCTCAGCCTTTACAGCATCCAGATTGCTACCCGGTTTCAAGCGTAATTCCAAATCAGAGAGCATACCTTGCTGTCCAAAGAGATTACGGGCAAATGAAATAGAAGTGATGATGTAGTTTTTATCATACTTAGCCTGTTTGACGGCAAAAAGTACGCCAGGAGAGTTGAGCGAGTCAACAACAAAGCCATCACCTGGGTTAGTCATATCCAGCTGTCCTTCCTTTTTAGGAGCATAGATTTTCAGGAAACCATCATTGTGCTCCTATGCCTAAATTCTGGGCAAGACGGATACCTACTGTTCCATATTCCAGATTGGCAGCATGCAAGGAGAAGGAGCCATCACCATATAAAATATCTGTAATATGAGAAAGTTCTGCAAAATTATCATCTACACCCTTGATTTTCACCATAGCCTGATGATCATTATAGATTGCAAGAGCTTGATCTTCTACGGTTTCTGTTGCAACATCTACCTGCGGCAAAAGACGAATCTTAGTAAGAATAGGATCATCTGCAGGTGCAGTCTTTCCCTCAACAGGCACAACCTTGAGTTGTGGGTCAAAACTCGTAAAGAGTGAAGCTACCAGGTCATGGAAGCCGTTAAAAACACTCAGAACGATGACCAGGGCCATCGTAGCTACCGCCACTCCTATTACAGAAATAGAACTGATGACGTTGATGACGTGCGTACTTTTCTTTGAGAAAAGATACCTGCGAGCTATAAAGAATGGGAAATTCATAATTCTATCTTACCTTATTTATATAACAGTATAGGGAGTCAAGAATTGCCGTCTTAACTCCCTTGTCTTTTTACTTCCTTACTCTTTTACTTTTTCAAGAGTTCATCAATGTGCTCCAAATAATCGAGACTATCATCAAGGAAGAAACGGAGTTCAGGAATAATACGTAACTGGTTTCTCACTTTTTTACCCAAGTCGAAACGGATCGTCTTCTCATTTGCATTGATATTCTTCAAAATCTCCTCTCCTTTTTCAGAAGGGAACACACTCAAGTAAGCAGTACAGATACTGAGATCTGGACTTACTCTAACCTTAGTAACACTTACCATCACACCATGCATCATGCGGGTTTGTGACTGGAAGATAAGACTCAACTCCTTCTGGAGAAGTCTTGATATACGGTTTTGTCTTGTTTCTTGCATAACTATTAACTATAAATTATTAACTATAATACTATTCAAGATCTACATGTGTAACCTCCACCTGTTCATGAAGGAAAATCTGTGCAGATTCCTTGAATTTATCCTCACTCTCTGTTGTGAGATATCGGCAAGAGCCTGTTTTGGTTATCATCTGTTCCATCTGCGGATGGCGGTTCAGATAATCTTTCAGACTGTTTGCTACATATTGTCCTTGCGGAACCACTCTTACGCCATCAGGAAGATTCTTCACAATGCTGCTCATAAGAAGCGGATAATGCGTACAACCCAAAATAATGGTATCAATATCAGCGTCCTTCAGCATCAGCTGGTCGATGCGTTTCTTTACGAAATAATCAGCTCCCGGACTATCTGCTTCATTGGCTTCCACGATGGCAGCCCAAAGCGGACAAGCCACGCCATTCACCTGAATCTCTGGCCAAAGTTTCGAAATTTCCATATTATAACTTTGCTTTTAATAGTACCTTCTGTAGCCAGAAGTCCCACGTGATTACTCTTGGTAATAGTACCAATTACTTCGGCAGTAGGGCGGATAATACCCAGAACTCTTCTGCTGGGATCCAACTCAGGAATATCGCGCTGCTGCAAAGAACGTAGTGCTTTAGCTGAAGCCGTATTACATCCCAGGATAACGAGATGACACCCCATAGAGAAAAGTTTAAGCACAGCCTGGCGTGTGAACTTATAAACCACCTCAAACGAACGCGAGCCATAAGGAGCACGAGCGTTATCACCCAAGTACATATAATCATACTGAGGCATCGTCTGGCGCAACCCATGCAGGATGGTCAGTCCGCCATAACCAGAATCAAAGACACCGATTGGTCCGGGATTAGAAGGCAACATCATTTCAAAGTCTCCTCCAGCAAAGCTGTAATATCCTCCCCCATCTCTTCGTTGAGATAAGGAGCTGCATTATTGTCCGTATTGATGATAAAGCAAAGCCTTCTGCTTGCCAATCTTTTTAGCTTCCTCGTTTATTTTTGCTTTGAGCGGAGCATAAGCATCATTCTCTGCTTGCTGCAACAGGCGGGTAGCCTCAGCCTTGAAGGCAATATTTTTCTCCATCAATTCACGCAATTCAGCCTGACGTTTCTCCAGGATTGTCTTGGCATAAGTGCGCTGTCCATCAAGAAATTCCTCATACTTAGCATTAAACTCTGTTTCTACACGTTTCGTTTCTGCATCGTATTTCTCACGGAGTTCATCCATATTATGCTTGGCTATAGCGTAACCAGGCATAGTATGAAAAACCTTATCAAAACTAAAGTAGCCAAAATGCAAAGGAGCAGATACAGCAATCTGTTGTTGCTGAACCTTTGCTGCAGGCGTTGTATGCTGGGCTGAAACAGTCAAAGAGATGAGAGCAAAAGCCAGAAATAAGAGATTCTTTTTCATGATGAGTGATACCGTTTATGATGAATACCTTATAAATACCTCGTTATTGAAAATGAGAAATAAGGGCAAGCACTTCTGCCTGCCCTCAATCTATATTCTTTTTATTTGCCTTGATTACTTAATCTTAGCCTGTACTTCCTTAGTAACGTCTACTACGTTAGTACCTGTATATACAGCTGCACCATCCTCGAAGATGAAGGTGTAGTTGCCAGCCTTGCCTACAGCCTCGATAGCTGTACGTACCTTTGCTACGATAGGTGCATGAGTTCGCTGCTCTTCTTCTGCAACTCCTGCTGACCATCCTGGTAAGCCTGCTGAATTTTCTGCTGGAGAGTCTGCAACTCAGTTTCCTTCTGCTGCTTTGCTGTAGCGTTCATTGTGCTGGAACCCTTCTGATACTCGTCAGCCTTACGCTGGAACTCATCCTGCATAGACTTCAAGTCATTCTCCTTCTGCTTCTGGAGAGCTTCCATCTCGCCATTAGCCTTAGCTACATCTGGCAAAGACTGCATAATCTGCTGAGTATTTACTTTACCAAACTTCTGAGCCATCATAGTCATTGGTGCACAGAGCATCAACATTAAAATAAGCTTTTTCATTGTTCTATTCTTTTTAATTATTAATTTCTAAATGAAGTTTTCATGCCGCTAACCATTGGCACATGCACTTACCGGCTGCAAATATACAATTATTATTTGGAATAACCTAATTTTTGGAGCACTTCGTTGCTAATATCTATCTTAGGAGAGCCAAAGATGATGCCGCTGTTGCTAGCTCTATCGAGAACAAGCGAATATCCGCGCAGGTCTGAAATCTCTTTTACGGCTGTATAAATCTCTTCCTGAATAGGTCCCATCAATGCCTCACGCATCTTATAAAGGTCGCCTTCTGCACCAAAATATTTTTTCTTCAAATCGCTAGCCTCCTTCTCTTTCTGCATGATGGCATCCTGCTTAGCCTTCTTCTGCTCCTGGGAAAGGAACACTACCTCGTTCTGATAGTTCTTATACATGGTGCTTGCCTCTGTGTTAAGAGCTTCTACCTCAGCCTGCCATTTGCGGCTTACCTGATTCAGCTGCTCGTTAGCACGCTCATAAGCGGTACATTCTTCAAGATGTACTCCATATCTATCAATGCATATTTCTGTGCATGTGCTGAGATGGCTGCTACAGCCATCATCAGCATCAATACTATTTTCTTCATAAAACCCATTTTTAGAATTCCTGACCTAAGATGAAGTGGAACTGGCTTCCACCCTTCTTATATGAGCTACCATTCCATACTGTATCGAAACCGTAAGCCCAGTCAATACCCATCAGACCAACCATAGGCAAGAAGATACGTACACCGACACCGGCACTACGTTTCATGCTGAATGGGTTGAACTTCTTGGTTTCATACCAGGCGTTACCAGCCTCTACGAAGGTCAAACCGTAAATGGTTGTGTTACCTAAGAGGAATGGATAGCGAAGCTCCAATGAGAAGCGGTCGTATGCATAAGCATAGTAACCGGTTGTAGGACTGTAAGATACAGAACCATTCTCATAACCGCGGAGTCCGATTGTTTCCTCACCATAATAAGATGAGTATCCACTCATACCGTCACCACCCACATAGTAGGTCTCGAACGGACTCTTCTTATACTTGTTATAAGAACCGAGCAAACCGAGTTCTACACGGGTCATCAATACGAAGCACTTCTGACCCTCTGTGAGTGCAGTATAAGTCTTTGCCTTGAACTTCCACTTATGGTATTCAATCCATCTGTACTTCTCCTGCTGCTCAGCAGAATAGGTTGGCGACTTAGAATCCTTGGCAAGATTCTTGTAGTCCTTGTTGTCGAACGCACTCCATGGTGGAGTAAGGTTGACACTTGCCTCAAACTCAGAACCACGACGTGGGAAGAGTTGGTTATCGGTTGATGTTCGGTTCAATGCGATGGTCAAGTTCAAGTTGTTCGCATTACCGTTGGTCATCAACATATAGCTCCAGTTCTTCATCATGTAGCGCTGGTAAGCCAACTGTACAGACAAGGTGAAGTAATCATCCGGCCAACGGAGGCGCTTACCCCAACCGAGGCTTACACCCACCATCTGGATATACTTGTCTGGATCGTAATAATTCTCGTAGTTGTTATAGTAACTAGAACCATAACCATACATATAACTGTAATAGTTGTTCATGTAAGCACTATTGTAATAGTTGCTTGACACGTCGGTACTCTTACTGTAGTAAGCACCTACGCTGAACTGGATAGGGCGCTTGCCGCCAAACCAGTTGGTAGAGTAGCTTACGTTATAGCTCTGGTAGTAGGTACCATTGGTCTGTGCACCGATACTCAGTACCTCACCATCACCGATAGGCATGATACCACGATGCTCCTTGTTCTTGTTGAAGAGGTTTGCCATAGAGAAGTTGTTGAGCTTCAAGCCCACACGTCCGATGACACCCGTCTGACCCCATCCGAGCGAGAACTCAATCTGGTCGTTACTCTTCTGCTCCAGGTTCCAGTTTACATCAACCGTACCATCTTCAGGATTAGGCTTTACATCCGGGCTCACCTTCTCAGGATCAAAGTGTCCCATAGAAGCAAGTTCACGAGCCGAACGCATCAGAGCATCCTTAGAGAAAAGGTCACCTGGCTTGGTACGAAGTTCACGACGCACTACGTTTTCGTAAAGACGGGTATTACCATTGATACGTACATGGCTCAGATAAGCTTGAGGTCCCTCTGTTACGCGCATCTCCAAATCGATAGAATCGCCATCAATATTGATTTCAGTCGGTTCGATACGAGAGAACACATAACCATTATTATAGTAGAGGTTAGAAACAGCGTCATCATCTTCATTCAGGCGCTTACCCAATATCTTCTGGTTATATACATCGCCCTTCTTCATACCGAGCAATGCTTCGAGATAAGCTGAAGAGTAAACGGTATTACCTGCCCAGGAGATGTTACGGATATAGTATTTCTTACCTTCATCTACCTTGATGTAGATATTAACGTGCTTCTCATCGAAGTTGCTCACGCTATCTTCCAGAATCTGAGCATCACGGAAACCATACTCATTATATTTGTCGATGAGTTTCTGCTTATCTTCCTTCCAACGCTCTGGGGTAAACTTCTTCGACTTGAAGAAAGAGGCGAACTTACCAGCCTCATGCGTCTTGGCAAAAGCACCCTTCGAGAAGAGTCCACCCTTAATCTTGCGGTCAGAAAGCTGTTCGTTTCCATCGATTGTTATCTGATGAACCTTGATTTTTTCTTTCTTGTCAACAACAACATCCAGGATTACCTGTCCCTTGTTGGCAATATCATCGCGCTGGTTAATCTGGATATCAGCGTTCTTGAAGCCCTTATCATCGAAATACTTCTTGGCGAGAATCTTGGCACGGTCGAGCATATTCGGAGTTACCTGAGTGCCCTTTACCATACCCAACTTCTGCTCCATATCTTCACGCTCGCTCTTCTTCAAACCAACATAGTTGATATTAGATATACGTGGACGAACCGCAAGATAGATATGGAGATAAAGCTTCTCACCTACGATAGAGTCGGCAGCGATAGTCACCTTCGAGAAGAGTCCATGCTTCCAGTAGCGCTTTACGGCATTGGTAATCTCGTCGCCAGGCACAGTAATCTCATCGCCCACACTGAGGCCTGAGATACCTGTGAGAACATAGTCTTCGTAGCCCTCAACACCCGAAACATTGATACCACCAATCTTAAGGGTGCGAGGTGTACCAGCATACGAGATGTCAGGGTTTACGATTTTATCTTGTGCCTGAATCTGCATGCATGCCATTACGCCGAACAGCAGGATGAAAATCTTTTTAAATCTATTCATTTATACCTTATTATATATAATATGATTTTTCTATGCTTGTATGAGGTTTGCCTATTTCTCCTCCTCTTCCACCTGTGCCTCGGTTTTTCCAAATCGACGTTGGCGGTTCTGATAACTTGCTATTGCCTTGTGCAGATCTTCTTCATTGAAGTCTGGCCAGAAGGTATCACAGAAATACAACTCTGAATAAGCTATCTGCCAAAGAAGATAGTTGCTGATACGGAGTTCACCTCCTGTACGTATCAGAAGTTCAGGATCTGGCATGAAACTGGTCTCAAGATGCTTCTCGAAGTTCTCCTCTGTCAGTTTATCCTCTATCTGCTCATAGGTTGAACCAGACTCGAGCGCTTCTTTTACCATTTTCTTTGTAGCATTCAGGATTTCCCAACGTGAAGAATAGCTCAATGCCACTACCATAGTCATCGAATCGTTCTTCGCAGTATGGTCCATGGTCTCCTGAAGCTTGTCCTGTACCTGTTGTGGCAGGCGTTTCAAATCGCCTATCACACGGAAGCGGACATTATTCTTCATGAAGATTTCATCTTCGAGCGAAGTCAGTACCAGTCCCATCAAGGCAGCAACCTCATCGGCCGGACGGTTCCAATTCTCTGTAGAGAAAGTATAGAGGGTGAGATATTTTACCCCCAACCTGGTACACTCCGATGTAATTCGGCGCACGGTTTCTACTCCAGCCTGATGGCCGTAGCTACGCTCCTTGCCCCGTTCTGTTGCCCAGCGACCATTGCCATCCATAATGATAGCAATGTGCTCAGGAATCCTGTTCATATCTAAGTTGTCCATCATTCTTCTTTATTACAAGTTTTACATTTTGCACTGAAACTATAGGTCACCGAAACGGCTATGGTAGAATAGCAGTCGGTATTCTTGAAAATGCCACTGCTCTTTACCCGGTAAGGGTCTTTCACACCATCCAGTTCATCGCTGAGCGAGAAATGGAAAGTCCAGGCCAGTCCCAAGTTCAACCTTTCGTTTACTTTATATTTTGCGCCGAAGCCTAAAGGCACGTTGGCTGTAAATACATTTTTTTCGTTACCTTTTACATAGGTTGCTCCCAGGCCACCCAGTATATAAGGAACCAGGCGCTGGGCTCCGCGATAGTCTCTGCCTGTTCCGTAAGGCCAGAAGTTGTACTCAAACACCAGATTCATATCCACCAGCGTATGATTGAAACTATAGGGATTCTCCGCATAATAAGGATAGAAAGTATCCACATTTGCCGAAGAACCTTTTATTTTTCCAAAGCCCACGCTCAGTTTCAAGTCCTTGTAGGGGTCGAAATTATATCTTCCCACCAGGAAACCGGCAGGTTGCATGTCACCAAGCACATTTCCGTTAAAGTCGCCTTCATAGGTCATTACTCCCACACCGGCGCCTATCTCCATGCGATATTGCGGATCGTCCTGTGCACGAACCGCCATACAGCCCAGAGTTAAGAAGCAAGCAGGATGATTAATCTTCCTTGCTCCAGCCATCTATATTGAAACGTCCTCTCCATACGTATCCGTTTCTGATAATCCAATAATAATGTTGCTTGTCACGGCAGAAAGCGAAACGACCTTCAGTAGCAAACTTAGCAGGCAGAACAACCATCGCATCCTGCTTCCAAGTCAATCCGGCATCCTGGCTCTTATACCATTTGCCGTTACTGCCTAAAGCCACGAAGCCTGTATCGGCAGCACAGGTAATTACCTGATCCAGCCAAGGCATCTTTCCACTTTTATTTTTTTCAATTTCCAGATAGTTCCACTGTCCGTCTTCATTTGCATAGTCAACCGTGCGCAACCATGTGGTAGCAACCGTATCTTTCAAAGCCTTGTCGCGAGTACCCAGCAGCATTACGTTCTCTACCTCCTTAGCAGAGAGTACGCCAGCCACATTCATTGAGATATTCTGTTTTGGCAAATAGTCTGCATCTGTATCAAGTTTCTCCTGCTCCCAGCTGACACCCTTGTCTTTTGAAACAGAGATACCTGCAGCAGTATAAGCATAGAGATACTTGCTGCTTGCACCAATGAGCTGCTTGATATCTGCGTTTTCAGAAACCTCCGTCCATGTTTCAGCATCGGCAGAAGCATAAACCTTGCCGCCATCTGAGATATAGAGTTTGCCATCCAGCGCTACTGCACTCTGGTAAGCGTCACTACTTAAGTTTACGTTCATCATAATAGATGACCAGGCGCTGCCATCATTGATGGCTGACTTCAGCACCTGAGTACCCTCGGCAGTCTTGCCGAATACATAGATGTCATCACCACAAGCTACAGCCTTCAAATCAGAGAATGCTGCCAACTGACTGTTGTTCTGAGCCAGCTCATGCCACTTAACTCATAAGGCAACTCCTTATGTACGTTTACGGTAACCTGATACTGGGCATAGGCAGAGTAGTCGCTGCTGTAAACTCTAATAAAGCGAGGCTTTGAGAAGTTGATGGAATCAGAGCTTGAATAGTATGCTGCGACAGAATCAGTCTTGTTGATATCCATCAGGAGAATAGGGCTATTATTCTTGCTGCTGATAGTAGCCAATATGGCAGTATCCCTCACCCCACAAGGCAAGGAATCTACATTATAAATCAAGCGTTGTGCCTGATCTATGTAAAATTTATAGTCAGAGCCTTCACATTAGCCTTGAGCAAGGTATCTTTACCTGCCTTCGTTTTGGTATATCTGTCAAGACTACCCAACGAGAAAGCCGTGATGGCTGTATCATGTGTATATTCTACTGTTGTTTCATCGCTGCTCAAGCAAGAAGAGAGCGAGAGCGTAGCTGTAATCAGCGCTATGAAAGCAAAAAACTTCCTTTTCATTCTATCCTATTTTATTTTTAGCTGCAAATTTACTGAGAATTCTTTAAAAACTCGACCTTTTCTCCTTATTATTATGCAAATTATTCATTTTAGGCGCATTTTTTAAGTTTTTTAGTGATTTCGAGGCGTAAAAAAGAAGAAATCCCGCTTCTTTTGCAAGAAACGGGATTCCATATTTAGTATAAATTCGAAGTGTCGAATTAGAGCTGTGGACCAGCAGCAACGAGAGCCTTACCAGCCTCATTGTTTGTATACTTAGCGAAGTTCTTGATGAAACGAGCAGCCAAATCCTTAGCCTTCTCCTCCCACTGAGAAGCCTCAGCGTATGTATCACGTGGATCCAAGATCTCAGTAGCTACACCTGGCAACTCTGTTGGAACCTTGAAGTCGAACATAGGGATCTGCTTTGTAGGAGCCTTGTCGATGTCACCGTTCAGGATAGCGTCGATGATACCACGTGTATCGCGGATAGAGATACGCTTGCCAGTACCGTTCCAACCTGTGTTAACGAGATATGCCTTAGCGTTGTTCTTGTTCATCTTCTTAACCAACTCCTGAGCGTACTTTGTTGGGTGCAACTCCAAGAATGCCTGACCGAAGCAAGCAGAGAATGTTGGAGTAGGCTCTGTGATACCGCGCTCTGTACCTGCCAACTTAGCTGTGAAGCCAGAGAGGAAGTAGTACTGAGTCTGCTCTGGAGTCAGGATAGATACTGGAGGCAATACACCGAATGCATCAGCTGAAAGGAAGATAACCTGCTTAGCAGCTGGAGCAGAAGAACCTGGCTGGATGTTGTTGATGTGGAAGATTGGGTAAGAAACACGAGTGTTCTCAGTTACGCTCTTATCAGCGAAATCAATCTTACCATCAGCAGCTACAGTTACGTTCTCGAGGAGAGCGTTGCGCTTGATAGCGTTGTAGATATCTGGCTCAGACTCCTTGTCAAGGTTGATAACCTTAGCGTAGCAACCACCTTCGAAGTTGAATACACCATTGTCATCCCATCCGTGCTCATCGTCACCGATCAACTTACGCTTAGGGTCTGTAGACAATGTCGTCTTACCTGTACCAGAAAGACCGAAGAAGATAGCTGTATTCTCACCATTCATATCGCAGTTAGCAGAGCAGTGCATAGAAGCCATACCCTTCAATGGCAAGAAGTAGTTCATCATAGAGAACATACCCTTCTTCATCTCACCACCATACCATGTGTTGATGATAACCTGCTCCTTAGATGTTACGTTGAAAGCAACGCAAGTCTCAGAGTTCAAGCCGAGTTCCTTGTAGTTCTCAACCTTAGCCTTAGAAGCGTTGTAAACAACGAAGTCTGGCTCGAATGCCTCGAGCTCCTCAGCTGTAGGACGGATGAACATGTTTGTTACGAAGTGAGCCTGCCAAGCAACCTCAACGATGAAACGAACAGCCATACGAGTATCCTTGTTAGCACCGCAGAAACCATCTACTACATAGAGGTTCTTGTTGCAGAGCTCCTTAACAGCGAGATCCTTCACTGTACCCCAAACCTCCTCAGACATTGGGTGGTTATCATTCTTATATTCATCAGTAGTCCACCATACAGTGTCCTTTGAGTTCTCATCCATTACGATGTACTTATCCTTAGGTGAACGGCCTGTGTAGATACCAGTCATTACGTTAACTGCACCTAATTCTGTCTGCTGACCAACTTCATAACCTTCGAGACCAGCCTTTGTCTCCTCCTCGAACAACTTCTCGTAAGAAGGATTGTGAGCGATTACTGTAGCACCAGTAATGCCATACTTTGTCAAATCTAACTTTGCCATTTTACTTTAAATGTATTTAAGTTGTGAAATATTTGTTCGTTTCCTAAATCGCCGCAAAGTTACGAAAAATATGTTTTATAGCAAAGATTCTCATGCATAAAAAATGAATTTTAAAATCTTTTTAGGTTAAAGAAATTAAAAACGAAAGATTTCATCTGATATTTGCCACGTTGACTTTGCAAAAAATCTCTGCTTAGAGAAAAACAAGCAGAGATTTACACCTATTATATATAAGAGGATATTTGAAGGAAAAATAAGATAGCAACAGTTCTTTCATTCCTCCAGAGAGAAAATAATTGCCCAAACATTTTGCCGTTTCCGAGATTTATTATATCTTTGCAGAAAAACTACAACTATATGAAGATAAATAATCTGAGCGAGCACAATTGCATCATCAACCGCTATCTGGCTGAGATGCGTGACTGCGATTATCAAAAGAACCGATTGCTCTTCCGCAACAACATTATGAGAATCGGTGAGTATGAAGCCTTTGAAATATCAAAGACTCTTAATTACGAAAAGACTGAGGTGACTACACCGCTCGGTGTGGCCCAGGTTAATCTTCCTACCGAAAAGATTGTCATCGGTACGATCTTCCGTGCCGGACTTCCTTTCCACGAAGGTTTCCTCAATATTTTCGACCACTCTGGCAATGCTTTGTGAGTGCTTATCGCGAATATACCAACAAGGAGCATACTGAGGTGGGCGTACATATCGAATACCTCGCCACACCTGATCTTACTGATAAGGTGCTCATCATTGCCGACCCTATGCTTGCCACAGGTATCAGCATGGAGATGGGTATGAAGGCTTTCCTCACCAAGGGCAATCCTAAACATATCCACATTGCCTGTGTTCTCGCTGCACCTGAGGGCATTGAGCACGTCAAGAAGACCTTCCCAGAGGACAAGACTACTATCTGGTGTGCCTCTATTGATGAGGGGTTGAACGAGCATAAGTACATCGTGCCAGGCTTCGGCGATGCCGGCGACTTGTGCTATGGCAGCAAGCTCTAAGCCGCAGGCTTTATAAATTCGTACGCTTTATAATAAAGTATAGCAACTCTACTCTGAAATACTCTTCACTCTTCACCTTTCGGGCCGAAACCCCTGTGTTTATCGGCATTTCTAGGGGTGAAGAGTTATTTGTTTCTCTTCACCCACTCTTCACCACTCTTCACCGACAGACATAAAAAAGACTGGAATCTCTTTAGTATGGTCAAGAACGGGCTGAAGGCCCAAAAGCTCCTAGCCCAGGGCATCGCCCTGGGTATAAATGGCAATCAACAAGGCGCCCTGTAAGGGCAAGCTTAATGTTTTGCCTTGGAGTTTTAAAGCTTTTGCCTTACAGGGCGACAGGTTGCGTCCG
>ENA-OQER01000400-OQER01000400.1-human-gut-metagenome-genome-assembly--contig:-NODE-400-length-23949-cov-3.755646_pt1 | contig 23949 bp, 24 predicted proteins | sample MGYA00242797_ERZ504639 | MGnify/ENA primary metagenome ERZ504639 (study PRJEB26092, sample SAMD00036306) | human gut metagenome | host: Homo sapiens | study: EMG produced TPA metagenomics assembly of...
ATAGCCGGCAGTGACAAGCGTGGTACTGCATACGGCGTCATGGAACTTCACGGTTGATAGGCGTTTCTCCATGGGAGTGGTGGGCAGATGCGATCCCTGCAAAGAAAGAGATTTTTCAACTACCGGCTTCTTATCGGAATATGCAGTTTCCTTCTGTAGAATATCGGGGGATTTTTATCAACGATGAGGACTGGGGCTGACTCCTTGGAGCTGGCAGACATACGAGCCGAGCAATATGAAAGGACAAATAGGCCCGAAAACGCATGAACGTATCTTTGAATTGATGCTTCGTCTGCGTGCCAATACCTTCTGGCCGGCTATGCATGGCTGTTCTGTACCTTTTTATTTTACACCGGGCAACAAAGAAGTGGCTGATAAGTTTGGTATTTTCATTGGAACTTCTCATTGTGAACCGATGATGCGGAATACCAATGGTGAGTGGAAACGGGATGGAGTGGGAGAGTATGACTATGTTCATAACAGTGCTCATGTTTTGTCCTTTTGGGAACAACGCGTAAAGGAGGTTGCAGAGTTGGATAATCTGTATACTTTAGGTATGCGTGGAGTACACGACGGTGCGATGAATGGTGCTAAGACTATAGAAGAACAAAAAGCCGTTCTGACTAAAGTGCTAAAGGATCAGCGCGATTTGTTGACTAAATATGTAAATAAGGATGTGACTCAAGTGCTCAAGTCTTTATTCCTTATAAGGAAGTTTTGGATGTGTACCATGCTGGGCTGCAAGTACCCGATGAAGTGACGCTGATGTGGTGCGATGACAATTATGGTTATATCCGTCATTTCCCTACAGCAGAAGAACGTGCCGTAAGGGAGGAAACGGGGTATATTATCATATATCTTATTGGGGACGTCCGCATGATTATCTTTGGTTAGGAACTGCTCATCCTTCGCTGATATATCAACAAATGACTTTGGCATATGAGCGAGGGATACAGAAAATGTGGATATTGAATGTAGGGGATATTAAACCGTCTGAATATCAGATAGAGCTTTTCCTTGATATGGCATGGAACTTGGAAGCGGTGAAGCAGCAAGGGGTTGTAGCTCATCAACGTCAGTTTCTAGAGCGTGAGTTTGGACTGGAAGTGGCTGCACAATTACAACCTGTCATGCAGGAAGCTTATCGTTTGGCTTATATCCGTAAACCGGAATTTATGGGGAATACTCGTACGGAAGAAAAAGATCCTAAGTTTAAAATTATCAGTGATTTGCCTTGGAGTGAACAAGAAATAAAAGAACGTCTGACTGCATACAAACAATTATCAGATAAAGTGGAGCAGGAATGGCATACGCTTTCTGCACAAAAAAAAGAAACCTATTTCCAGTTGGCGAAGTATCCTGTTCAGGCAGCGGCTCAAATGAATAGCAAACTGTTGACCGCGCAGTTGGCACGTCGTGGAAAGGTTGATTGGGCGGATAGCGACAGGGCGTATGATAGTATTGTTTCATTGACAAAACGCTATAACACGACCAAATGGAATCGTATGATGGATTTCCAACCACGCAAACTTCCGGTTTTTAACCGGGTGGAAAGAAAAACAGTTTTATCCGTTTTACCTGAAAAACGTCAGGCTGTCTATACATGGAATGGTGCTGATTGCGTTAATAGTTCACCGGTAGTATGCGAGGGGCTAGGTTATGAAGGAAAGGCGGTAGCGGTGGCAAAAAATAAAGAACTTACTTTTGAGTTTGCTGCGTGGGAAACGGATTCTGTAGAGGTGGAGGTACGATTATTGCCTAATCATCCGGTGGAAGGAGAACGGTTACGTTTTACCATTTCTTTGGATGGAAGTGCACGGAGTCTGTTTCGTATGAAACCAAAGGACGCAGTGAGGAATGGAAGGAAAATGTTTTGTGTAATCAGGCTGTTCGCCGGATGATTCTTCCTGTTACACGGAAAACCTCTCATCGTTTAATTTTTACTGCATTGGATGAAGGTGTGGTATTGGATCAGATATACCTTTATACACCTCGGATAAAATAGGGTGAACGAAGATGTTCAGGATATTTGTGCATACAGAAATTACAATGAAAAACAACAGATAAAATGAAGAAGACTTTTTTTAAATCTTTGGCTGGTATTGCGGCCGTAGCTTTTGCCGTATCATGTACAGCACCGGCTCCAAAGTATAAAATGGTAATAGTTGATGCTCCTTTTGCTATGGAACCCATCAAAGAATGTGTTTTTCCCGAACAAGATTTTTCCATTGTGGATTATGGTGCGGTGAAAGGTGGGGAAACAGTGAATACGGAGGCCATCGCCAAAGCCATAGTAGCTTGTAATAAGGCCGGAGGAGGCCGTGTGGTTATTCCTGAAGGGGAATGGTTGACAGGACCTATTCATTTTCAAAGTAATGTAAATCTTCATTTGGAAGAAAATGCCATATTACGCTTTACAGATAATCCTTCTGATTATCTGCCTGCTGTGATGACTTCATGGGAGGGTATGGAATGTTACAACTATTCTCCGTTGCTGTATGCTATGGATTGTGAGAATATTGCTATTACCGGAAAAGGAACATTGGCTCCTATTATGGATACTTGGAAAATCTGGTTCAAGCGTCCTAAACCTCACATGGATGCTTTGAAAGAGTTATATACGATGGCTTCTACCGATGTACCTGTAGAACAGCGTCAGATGGCAAAAGGAGAAAATCATCTTCGTCCTCATTTGATACATTTCAACCGGTGTAAAAATGTGCTGCTGGATGAATTCAAGATTCGCCAGAGTCCTTTTTGGACTATACATCTTTATATGTGTGATGGTGGTATCGTACGGAATCTGGATGTAAAGGCTCATGGTCATAACAATGATGGAATTGATTTGGAAATGAGCCGCAACTTCTTGATAGAGAACTGTGTGTTCGATCAAGGGGATGATGCTGTGGTTATAAAGGCAGGGCGTAATCAGGATGCATGGCGTCTGAATACTCCTTGTGAGAATATTGTGATACGCCATTGTGATATTTTGAAAGGACATACTTTACTGGGAATCGGTAGTGAAATGTCTGGTGGTGTACGGAATGTGTACATGCACAATTGTACGGCTCCCGATTCTGTATTCCGTCTTTTCTTTGCTAAAACCAATCATCGCCGTGGCGGATTTATTGAAAATATCTGGATGAAAAATGTGAAAGCGGGAAAGATGCAACGTGTACTCGAAGTGGATACGGATGTGCTTTACCAGTGGCGTGATTTGGTACCTACCTATCAGGATAGCATTACATTCATCAACGGACTTTATATGGATAGTGTGACTTGCGACCGTACCGAGGCTGTTTATGATTTGAAAGGCGATGCCCGTCTTCCTATCAAGAATGTGGAAATAAGGAATGTGACTGTGGGTGAAGTTACAAAGTTTGTGAAGAATGTGGTAAATGCGGAGAATGTGGTGGAGGAAAATATAATTTACAAGGAGAAACAAGATAAACAATGAAAACACAAAAAAAACTATGGAGTGCTTTAGCTGCTCTGTGTGTGGCAACTGTAACGGTTGCCAACCGGCCTACAATTATTCTAAACTGCAAAAAGAACAGTTGGGGCGTGGCGTTGTGGCCATTCGTGAAAATCCATCGGAGGTAGTGGTGTCGTGGCGTTACCTGTCTTCCGATCCGATCAATACTTCTTTCAATGTATATAGAAATGGAGAGAAAATAGCGGAAGTCCCCAATTCTACAGGTACTTTTTATCGAGATACTTACTCGGGTAATGAAAAAGCGGTATATACTGTAAAACCGATGATAAATGGGGTTGAAACAGGTAAGTTGAATGGAAATTATACTTTGCCGGCTAATGCTCCGTCTGGTTATATCGATATTCCTCTGGACAGGCCGGCAGAAGGTGTGACTCCTTCGGGACAAAAATACACCTATAGTCCTAATGACGCATCTATAGGTGATGTGGACGCGACGGTGAATATGAGATTATTTTAAAGTGGGATCCTTCTAATGCACATGACAATGCTCATGACGGTTATACCGGAAATGTTTATTTTGATTGCTATCGTCTTACAGGAGAAAAATTGTGGCGCATTGACTTAGGGCATAATGTCCGTGCCGGAGCACACTATACTCAGTTTATGGTGTTTGATTTGGATGGAGATGGTAAGGCGGAAGTAGTCATGAAGACTTCTGATGGAACAAAGGATGGAAAAGGAAAGATAATAGGTGATGCCAAGGCTGATTACCGTGAACCGGGTATCACAGACGGAAATTCCCATGGAAATACACCTCGTAACCAAGGACGTATCCTGACTGGTAACGAATACTTGACTGTATTCAACGGACTGACAGGAGAAGCGATGAAAACAATTGATTATGTTCCGGCTCGTGGTAAATTGACCGACTGGGGAGACAACCGTGCCAACCGCAGTGACCGTTTCCTTGCTTGTGTAGCTTATCTGGATGGAGTACATCCCAGTGTGGTGATGTGTCGTGGATATTATACCCGCGCTGTGCTGGCGGCATTCGACTGGATGGCAAGAACTTGAAACAACATTGGGTGTTCGACAGCAATAATCCGGGGTGTGGAGACTATGCCGGGCAGGGTAACCATAATCTTCGCGTAGGCGATGTGGATGGTGACGGATGTGATGAAATAATTTATGGTTCTTGTGCTATTGATCATGATGGAAAAGGATTGTATTCTACCCGTATGGGGTATGGAGACGCTATGCATCTAACACAATTTGCTCCCGGATTAAAAGGTTTGCAGGTTTGGGATTGTCATGAAAATAAGAAAGATGGTTCACTTTCCGTAATGCGGCTACGGGTGAAGTGTTGTTTCAGGTGAAAAGTAGTATAGATGTAGGTCGGTGTATGGCTGCTGATGTTGATCCGCGCAATCCGGGAGTGGAGATGTGGTCATCCGATTCAAAAGGAGTACGTAATATAAAAGGTGAAGTGATTCGTTCTGACCTCAAGAGCTTTTCAGTCAATATGGCTGTATGGTGGGATGGAGATTTGCTTCGTGAGTTGCTGGATAAAAACAGGATAACCAAGTATGATTGGGAAGACGATGTATGTCGTCCGTTAATGATATTTGATGGAACGGATTCAAATAATGGTACGAAGTCCAATCCTTGTTTGCAGGGAGATATAATAGGTGATTGGCGTGAGGAGGTGCTGCTCCGTACGGAAGATAATTCGGCACTTCGTCTGTATGTGTCGCGGATACCGACTGAATACCGTTTTCATACTTTCTTGGAAGATCCGGTGTATCGTATCAGTATCGCTACTCAAAATGTGGCATACAACCAGCCTACCCAGCCTGGTTTTATTTCGGACCGGATTTGAAAGAGGGGATATTTAGAGGTTATGAATTTAAAAATAAATAAAGACTATATACCATGAATCTGAAAACATTAAGTATGATGGGCGCTCTGTTGCTGCTGGCAGGAACGGGTGCGAATGCGCAAAAGAAGAAAGAAGTACTGAATGATTCGAATACGCCGTTACACTTGTTGCAACCTGCATACAAAGTGCCTTACGGTATGCTCACTACAGAGGAGATAAAGGCCGATATGGATCGTGTCCTTCGTTATTTGGAAAAGAATACTCCGACTCGTGTCGTTGATAAGAATACAGGTAAGGTTATTACGGATTATGCCAATATGACGGCTGATGCACAGCTGGAACGAGGTGCTTTCCGTCTGGCAAGTTATGAATGGGGGGTGACTTATTCAGCTATGTTGGCTGCTGCTGAGGCTACAGGGGATCAGGCTTATTATAAATATGTAACAGATCGTTTTCAGTTTCTGGCCGAGGTTGCTCCACACTTCCGTAAAGTATTGGAAAAGTATGGAACTGTAGATCCGCAGATGAAACAAATTTTGACTCCTCATGCATTGGATGATGCCGGGGCGGTGTGCGCGGCTATGGTCAAGGTGCAGATGAAGAAAAATTCACCGGAACTTAAGCCGTTGATTGATAATTATATGGATTTTATTGTGAATAAGGAGTATCGTCTTGCTGATGGAACATTTGCCCGTACCCGTCCACAACATAATACGTTATGGTTGGACGATATGTTTATGGGTGTTCCACCGATAGCTTGGTATTCGTGTATCGCAGGTGATAAACAACAGGCCTATTTGAGCGAAGCTGTACGTCAGATATTTCAATTTGCAGACCGTATGTGGGTTCCCGAGAAGAAACTTTTCCGTCATGGATGGGTGGAAGGTATGCAGGATCATCCTGCTTTCCATTGGGGACGTGCCAATGGTTGGGCGTTGTTGACTATGTGTGAGGTATTGGATGTGTTGCCGGAGGATTATCCTCAGCGCGATAAAATTCTAGATCTGTTCCGTACTCATGTACGTGGTCTTGCTGCATGTCAAAGTGGTGAAGGTTTCTGGCATCAGTTGCTGGATCGTAATGATTCTTATCTGGAAACTTCAGCCACGGCTATTTATGTATATTGCTTTGCTCATGCTATCAATAAAGGATGGATTGACGCTATGGCATACGGACCGGTGGCACAGTTGATGGCATGCCGTAACGACTCAAATCAATGCGGAAGGTCAAGTAGACGGAACTTGTGTAGGAACAGGTATGGCTTTTGATCCGGCTTTTTATTATTATCGTCCGGTCAATGTATATGCTGCCCACGGTTATGGCCCGGTACTTTGGGCGGGTGCTGAGATGATTAATATGCTGAACAAACAACATCCTAAAATGAATGACAGCGCCGTGCAGTATTACCGTACGGAACAAAAGACTTCAGAACCTATTTTCCATGTAATGGATGGTGGAGCTAAATAAGAAAAAAACAGAATTTAAAAAAAGGAGGAAAATACCATGAAACGTGAAGCTTTTAAGATGTTCTTGAAGCCGGGCTTTGAGAAAGAGTACGAAAAAAGACATGCGGCTATTTGGCCGGAATTGAAGAAAATGTTATCTGATGGAGGAGTATATGATTACTCCATTTATTGGGATAAGGATACTAATATTCTGTTTGCCTGTCAGAAGACAAAAGGAGATGAGTCTTCGCAAGATATGGGGGCCAATCCCATTGTACAGAATGGTGGGATTATATGGCGGATATCATGGAAGTAAATCCGGATAATTCTCCGGTAACCATCCCGCTGCCTGAAGTCTTCCACATGGACTAAGATAAAAAAGAGTGTATCGATTCATTTTGATACACTCTTTTTATACCTTTGCAGGCACAACAACACTATGATGAATGATATGAAAAAACACATCTATACTTTATGGGCATTCTTTATTCTTTTCAGTCAGAGTATTGCCGCATCAGTCGAGGTGCGTTCTACTCATATGACTACGGGAGATGGAGTCGCCAATAACTCAATTCGATATATATATCAGGATAGCAAAGGCTTTATCTGGATGGGAACGTTGAATGGCTTAGTCGTTATGACGGGAATTCGTTTGTGACTTTTCGTCCTGAGGGTGGAAATAAAATTTCGTTGATAGACCATCGGATTCGCGATTTGGAAGAAGATAAAAATGGTTTCTTGTGGATTGCGACTTCTGCCGAGTTGTTTAGTTGTTATGATCTGAAGAAAGATTGCTTTGTTGATTTTACCGGTTGTGGGGAATATAAACAACTGTATAGCTATAAGATGACTGACCGTGAAGGTAATGTCTGGTTATGGCAGGATGGAAACGGGTGTCGTAAAGTGACTTATATGAATGGTGGGTTTACATCTATAGTTTTCAAGAAAGAAAATAATAATCTCCCTTCTAATAATGTTACTTATATATCTGAGGATGAACAAGGAAGAATATGGATTGGTAGCCATGACGGTATAGCTCAAGTGGTAGAGGACAAGGCAGTATTGGTGGAAGAAAATCATGATGCTTCCAAGATGATGTCTTTTGGTAAAGATGTTTTTTTTCTTTCGGGAACAGGAACAATTTCGTTGAAGAGAGAAGGAGAGGATAGCCGTATTGTTACTCGTTTAGGTGAAGGTAGTAAAGTATATAGTACCATGCGCTTGCAAAACGATTGGATTGTTTTTACGGAAGATGGCAGTTATGTCTTCAATTTGAAAACTCATCAGGTAAGTTTGGATACGGAACTGAATATAAAAAAAGGACAAGTTCAGATTGACAACCGGGGGAATTTTTGGATTTATAATCATACGGGTAAGGTATGGTATGTCAATGCCAAGACCAGATTTGTCAAGTCTTTCCAACTGATTCCGGCTGATAAAGTAAATTATATAGATGAGGAACGTTACCACATAGTTCATGATTCTCGTGATATAGTTTGGATTTCCACTTATGGTAACGGTTTGTTTGCTTATGATTTGGCAACTGATGAATTGCAGCATTTCGAATCCAATATTAATGGATTCAGTCATATCACTTCAAATTTTTTGCAATATATTATGGAGGATCGTGCCGGTGGTATTTGGGTTAGTTCGGAATATACGGGTATTTCTCGTCTTTCGGTCTTGAATGAAGGAGCTGAGCGTATTTTTCCTGAAGATGAAACTTTATCAGACCGTTCAAATACCGTGCGTATGATCAACCGTATGCCTGATGATAAGATTTGGTTGGGTACCCGTCGTGGAGGATTGTATATTTATGACCCTCATTTGAAAACTATAGAGAGCAGTCGTTATTTTGATTCTAATATTTATGCTGTTGAGGAAGGGGCTGATGGTAGTATTTGGTTGGGGAGCCGTGGAAACGGATTGAGTATTGACGGAAGATGGTACACTTATCACTCGGATGATCCTCTGTCTATTGGAAATAATAATATCTTTACTCTTTACCGGGACCGAAAGAATAGAATGTGGATAGGCACTTTTGGCGGTGGATTGAATTTGGCGGTTAAGGAAAAGGATAGGTATGTATTCAAGCGGTTTTGAACAATTTTTATAGCCAGCGTCAGATTCGTGTGATACAGGAAGACAATAATGGATGGATATGGGTGGGTACTAGTGCTGGGGTTTACATATTTAATCCTGATTCGTTAATGAATGATCCGGATAACTATATTACTTATAATTATAATAACGGTAAGTTACGTAGTAATGAAATAAAGTGTATCCATCAAGATAGTAAGGGTCGGATATGGGTTGGTACTTCAGGAAAAGGATTCAGTATGTGCATGCCAGAAGGTGATTACAGAAACTTGACTTTTGAGCATTATGATGGAAGTGATGGGTTGGTAAATAGTATGGTGCAATCTATTGTTGAAGACAGGGAGGGCAAACTTTGGGTTGCGACGGAATATGGTATTTCTCGTTTTGATCCGGATACGCATGCTTTTGAAAATTTCTTTTTTTCAGCATATGCGTTGGGGAATGTTTATAGTGAGAACAGTGGTTGTGTGAGTAAGGATGGTAAACTGATGTTTGGTTCTAATTATGGATTAGTTGTTATCACTCCCGGCAAAATTGTGAATAATTCTACTGTAACTCCTATGGCAGCTTTTACCAATCTTCGAATTAATGGTATTGCTATGCGCCCAGGCGATGTGGATTCTCCGTTAGACCGTTCGTTGATTTATACAGATGAAATTGAGTTGAAATATTTCCAAAATTCTTTTGTCATAGATTTCTCTACATTTGATTATTCCGGAACGAATAGTACTAAATATACGTATCGGTTAGATAATTATGATAAGGAGTGGAGTATACCGTCTTCGTTGAATTTTGCAGCTTATAAGAACCTGGTACCCGGTACTTATAAATTGCGGGTGAAAGCTTGCAATGGGGTAGGTGTGTGGGGAGATAAAGAAACGATTTTGAAGATTATCGTTGTTCCTCCTTTTTGGAAAACTACTTGGGCTTTCTTTATTTATGCTATTTTGATAGGGGGGGCGTTATACATCACTTTCAGACTAATGCGTGACTTTAATACTTTGCGTAATCGTATACAGGTGGAGAAACAGCTGACAGAGTATAAATTAGTTTTTTTCACGAATATCTCTCATGAGTTCCGTACTCCCTTGACTTTGATACAAGGAGCATTGGAGAAGATACAGCGTGGTGGTAAAATCCCTAAAGAAATGGCTTATTCATTGAAGGTCATGGATAAAAGTACCCAGCGTATGTTGCGTCTTATCAATCAGTTGCTGGAATTCCGTAAGATGCAGAATAATAAACTGGCCTTTCTTTAGAGGAAACGGATGTCATTGGCTTTCTTGTATGAAATTTTTCTGAGTTTCAATGATGCTGCTGAGTCTAAGAATATGGATTTCAAGTTTTTGCCATCTGTAGCCTCTTATAAGATGTTTATCGATAAGGGTTATTTGGATAAAGTGACTTATAATTTATTGTCTAATGCTTTCAAATATACGCCCAGTGGTGGAAAAGTGACTTTTTCTGTGACGGTAGATGAAGCAAGGAAACTGTTGGTCATATCGGTAGCCGATTCCGGTGTAGGCATTCCTAAAGAGAAGCGTAATGAGTTATTTAAGCGTTTTATGCAAAGTAGTTTTTCGGGTAGTAGTGTCGGAGTCGGCCTGCATTTGACACATGAACTGGTGTGTGTGCATAAAGGTACGATAGTGTATACTGAAAATGAAGGTGGTGGGTCTATATTTACAGTCAGTTTGCCTACTGATATTTCTGTTTATGAGGAAAAAGATTTCCTGATTCCCCATAATGTGTTGCTGGAAGAGGAGGAAGTACATCATGCGGCTGTTCTTGCAGGAGAAATATCGGCGCAAGAAGGGGAAGTGGAACTTCCATCTGCACCACTTAATAAGCGGAAAGTACTTATTATAGAAGATGATAACGATGTACGTGAGTTTTTGAAAGAAGAAGTGGGACAATATTTTGAAGTTGTGGCCGAGGCGGATGGTCCGTCTGGATTGGAACGTGCACGTACGTATGATGCTGATTTGATAATCTGTGATGTGTTGATGCCGGGGATGACAGGGTTTGAGGTAACCCGAAAATTGAAAAATGATTTTGATACAAGTCATATACCTATTATTTTATTGACAGCTATGAGTTCTGCCGAAGTCATTTGGAAGGTGTGGAAAGTGGTGCGGATGCATATATTACTAAGCCTTTTAGCCCGAAACTACTGTTGGCACGCGCTTTCAAACTAATAGAGCAACGTGAGAAATTACGTGAGAAGTTTTCGAATGATCCGAATATGGTACGACCGGCTATTTGTACCTCTGATAAGGATAAAGAATTTGCTGACAGATTACAGGTGGTTATGGAACAACAGATTGGTAATGCTCAGTTTACGATTGATGAGTTTGCTTCGATGATGGGATTGGGACGAACCGTTTTTTATCGTAAGATACGTGGGGTGACGGGATATTCACCCAATGAATATATTCGGATTATTCGTATGAAGAAGGCGGCAGAACTGTTGTTGGAAAATCGTTATACGGTAGCTGAAGTTTCTTATAAAGTAGGTATTAATGATCCGTTCTATTTTAGTAAATGTTTTAAGCAACAATTTGGTGTGGCACCTTCTGTTTATTTGCGTGGAAAGGAAGAGTCCGGGATACAGGATACAGAAAATAAGGACTGATGAAAAACTTTTCTTAAATAAGAAGGTCAATCGAGAATAATATAGAATAGAATCGGTTGACCTTTTTGCTTTAATGGACTATATTATTTAGTATGGCTTGAGACTGATTTTAGTCAGTACTTTGCGACTTACAATATATAGTATCCATGTACAAGCAGAAGCGGTAAGTAATGCTGCTATTTGTCGAGTGGTGTCAGATATATCTAGAGGCAGAGACGCTCCAAGCCACCAACTGCCAAGCTGCGGTAACAGTAAGTAAGGCCATAATGATGCTTACTCCTAAAATGAACATTATTCTTTTCATAAATGGTTTAAGTTTGATTCAATATTAAATAAATGCTATTTCAAGTCAGTTTGTTCATGATTATATAAAAAATCGTGAGTAAAAGGGATGTAAATTAAAAAAGGAGTATCCTCTTTAATGGATACTCCTTTTATGTAGGAATGATAAATCTTACTGATTAACTCTTTTTTCCTGAATTCTAGCTTTCTTGCCAGTAAGAGCACGTAAATAGTACAATTTAGCACGACGAACTTACCAACTTTGTTAACAGTGATACTGTCGATAGCCGGAGATTCGATAGGGAAAATACGTTCAACACCTACAGTTCCAGACATTTTACGAACGGTGAAACGTTTTTTGTCACCATGTCCAGCGATTTTGATAACAACACCACGGTACAACTGTACACGTTCCTTGCTACCTTCAACGATACGGTATGCCACTGTAATAGTATCACCAGCTTTGAATGAAGGATGCTGTTTGCCAGTAGCAAATGCTTCTTCAGCAATTTTAATTAAATCCATTTTTTTTGATTTTAAATTGTTTATCGTTACCAACGCAACATATCAAGTAACTCTTCTTTGACAGCGATTGCGCGAAAGCGGTGCAAAATTACTAGATTTTTGTCATACAGCCAAATTAAATTCAACTATTTTTTCATCTGATATCGTTGGTTGCAACTTCTTTTTTAACTACATTTGGGCAATAAACAACTAATAAACATGAAACCAAACCGAATTATGTGTATGATTCCGGCAGGAATAGCAGCCGGGATTTTTATGTTTTCAAGCTGTCACTCAGGGTATTCACTGGCATCAGTTGAGGGAAACAGGATAGAAGTGACAGCAGCTTTGGATGCTAACCCGGATTCCACTGCAATCGCTATTTTGACTCCGTATCAAAAAACGGTTGATAGTATTATGTCACCAGTCATAGGACAAAGCGCTCGTTTTATGGATCGCTTTCGTCCTGAAAGTGAGTTATCCAACTTGGTAGCGGATATTTTACGTTGTTCTGCTTCTGCATATATAGGCCGCATAGCCGACGTGGGGGTGACGAATATGGGCGGACTACGTACGGCTTTGCCCGAGGGGGATATAACTTACGGTAATATTTATGAAATAACTCCCTTTGAAAATACATTGTGCATTGTTACTATGAATGGTTCTTTGCTGCGCGAACTTTTTGAAAATATAGCAGCTGTGCATGGTGAGGGATTAAGTGGTGCTTGCCTTGAAATTTCTGGAGATGGAAAATTATTGGATGCTACAGTAGCCGGAAAAGAAATTGAAGACTCCAAAGAGTATAAGTGGCTACCTTGGATTATTTGGCTGAGGGAAATGACCATATGACTGCTTTTGCTAAAGTAGGCGATGCGGATAAATTGCTGCCTGAAAAGGCACAGTGCGTCAGTTGTTTCTGAACTATGTGAATGAGCAGACTAAAGCAGGGAAGAAAATAGACTCAAAGATAGAAGGAAGAATTACCGTTAAAGAATAAACAGAACCGTCATGAAACGAATATATGTATTATTTACTGCTCTGTGTGTATGTTGTGTGCTGGCAGCACAGGATATCAAAGAACTTTTGATACTTCATACTAATGATACCCATAGCCGTGTGGAACCTATTTCCATTACTGACCCGAATCCGGAGTTTGCAGGAAAAGCGGGCTTTGTACGTCGTGTTACCTTAATCAAAGAAATGCGGAAACAGAACAAGGATTTGTTATTGTTCGATTGTGGTGACTTTTCACAAGGTTCTCCTTTTTATAATATGTTTGGTGGTGAGGTTGAAGTGAAGCTGATGAATGAAATGGGATATGATGCCGGGATTATTGGAAATCATGAATTTGATTTTGGTTTGGATAATATGGCACGTCTTTTTAAAATGGCGGATTTTCCTATTGTTTGTGCTAATTATGGTGTACAGGGAACTGTTTTGGAGGGTCTTGTCAAACCGTATGTTATTTTGGAACGTAAGGGGGTAAAGGTAGGCGTGTTCGGACTGAGTCCTGCGTTGGAGGGATTAGTACAGGCAAAAAACTGTGAAGGAGTGGTTTTTGAAAATCCAATAGAGGCCGCCCAGCGTGTGGCAGATATATTGAAGAATCGGGAAAAATGTGATTTGGTGGTTTGTTTGTCTCATTTAGGATGGCAAGGAAAACCTTATTCTGATGAAACTTTGATTCCTAATACTCGTAATATTGATATTGTCTTGGGAGGTCATTCGCATTCTTATTTTGATAAGACTTTGTTTTATAAGAATTTGGATGGCAAAGAGATTCCATTGCAACAAATGGGAAAAAAATGCTGTTTATGTAGGAGAAATGAAGTAAGGATGGAAAAGAACTGATAGTTGCTGTTGTATAGGGAAATCTGATATAATTGAGTAAGTTAGATGAGGAGAAACATATTGTTATTTATAAGTTTATGTGTTGTCGGATGTGCGATGATGTATGCACAGCAGATGCCTGGGCTGTTACAAAAGGGGAAGGCGGACACTCAGGATTGTAAGGCGTGGGTGGATGAACAGCTTTCTGAAATGAGTTTGAAGGAAAAGATAGGACAACTGTTTATACACACAGTGGCTCCTCTTCAGACACAACGAAATAAAAACAATATATATGCAGCTATAAAAGAATATAAAGTAGGAGGATTACTTTTTTCGAGTGGCCAGTTGTCTAATCAAGTTTTATTAACTAATTATGCGCAGAGTCTGGCAGAAGTACCTTTGTTCATTACTTTTGATGGTGAATGGGGGCTGGCTATGCGTTTGAAAGGAACTCCTCGTTTTCCAAGAAACAGAGTTTTGGGATGTATACAGGATAATGAACTGCTTTATGAATATGGTAAGGAAGTAGCTCGCCAATGTAAGGAGATAGGTGTGCAGATCAATTTTGCTCCGGTGGCTGATGTGGATGTTAATCTCGGAATCCGGTTATTAATACCCGTTCTTTTGGTGGTGATCCTCGGAATGTGGCTCAAAAAGTGGTGGCTTATGCTCGTGGTTTGGAGGATGGAGGGGTATTGTCTGTCTGTAAACATTTTCCGGGGCATGGAGATACGGAAGTGGATTCTCATAAGGCGTTACCGGTTTTGAATTTTGATCGTGCGCGTTTGGACAGCATTGAACTTTTTCCGTTTAAAGAGGCTGTTAAAGCAGGACTGGGAGGTATGATGGTAGGGCATTTGGAGGTACCTGAATTGGGTAAAAATCCGGCTTCGATTTCTTCACATATTATTTATAATTTACTTTGTCGGGAATTGGGCTTTCAAGGTTTGGTTTTTACAGATGCTTTGGAGATGAAAGGTATTTCGCAAAATGAGAATATATGCGCTCAAGCCTTGATAGCAGGCAATGATTTATTATTGGCTCCCCGTAATTTGAAGAGAGAATTGGATGGTGTTTTAAATGCTGTAAAAAGTGGAAAACTATCAGAAGAATTGATTACGGAAAAATGTCGTAAAGTATTGACTTATAAATATGTTTTAGGGTTGAAGAATAAACCTCACGTCCAACTTTCCGGGCTGGAGAAACGATTGAATCGCCCGGAAACGAAGGAGTTGATTCTCCGCTTGCAGAAAGCTGCTATAACGGTTCCTGCTAATGTAAGTGGAATCTTGCCTTTGGATTCAAAATTGAAGGGTACGGTGGTTCTGAATATTGGGAAAACTCCCGGTGCAGGGCTTGATTTTTATAATCGTTTGCAAAATACACTCTCTCTCACACGCGTTGTTGCTCGTCCGGATTCGATGGAAGCTATTAGAAAACGATTGTTGGGTAGTCATCGTGTAATTGTGGTGGTTACTTCGGATGATTACAAAAAGTATAAAACAATGCTTGATTCGCTTCCGGCTGATTTGCCTGTTGTTTATGTGTTTCTGATGCCATTAAAGTCTATGTTGGATATGGAGGGCTACTGGAAGAAAGCGGCGGCTGTAGTATTGGGGCATAGTGATGAATCTGTTATTCAGGAGTATGTGGCTGATGTCTTGGTAGGAAAGGCGGTGGCAGACGGGCGTTTGTCCGTGGCTGTCGCCGATTTGTTCAAACCGGGTGATGGAGTGACTATAACTCCTAAAGTGCCTCGTATTTATAGACCCGAGGATTATGGTATGGACTCCAAAATACTGGAAAAGATAGACGGGATAGCTATGGAAGGAATCAAAGCGAAAGCTTATCCTGGTTGTCAGATTCTAATTTTAAAAGATGGGAAACCAGTATATGATAAGTCTTTCGGTACTTTCACTTATGAAAGTGACCAAAAGGTGGAAAAGGATGATTTGTATGACTTGGCTTCGTTGACCAAGACCACGGCGACGCTGTTGGCTGTTATGAAACTTTACGATGAAGGTAAATTTGGTTTGACCGATCGCATATCCCAATACATTCCAGCTTTAAAAGGCACGGATAAGGAGCGGGTCACTATAGAGGAGTTGCTTTTACACCAGTCGGGCATTCCCGCTTTTTGGCCTTTTTATAAGGAGGCTATAGACAAAGACAGTTATAAGGGGACTTTTTACAAAGCAAGACCGGACGCTAGTCATCATACGCAAATAGATGTACGGCTGTATGTCACTGATAAGTTCGATTATAGAAAAGAGTTGATGGCAAAATCTTTCTCTGCCGATTATCCTTTACAGGTAGCTGACAGTATGTTTCTTCATCGTTCTTTTCGTGATTTCATTATAGCACAAATAGGACGTATTCCATTAAAAGACAGGAGATATCGTTACAGTTGCCTGAACTTTATGTTATTGAAGGAAATGGTAGAGAATATCAGTAAAATGCCTATGAATCTTTTTTTAGATAAAGAATTCTATAAACCGATGGAGATGAACCGTACGGCTTATTTGCCGCTTCGACAGTTTAAAAAAGAGGAAATTGTTCCTACAGTGAAAGCGGATTATTTGCGTAAAGGAAAAGTGTTGCAAGGTTATGTACACGATGAATCAGCTGCTTTCATGGGAGGGGTGTCAGGAAATGCCGGTTTATTTTCTACGGCTCGTGATGTGGCAAAAGTGTATCAGTTATTGATTGATGGAGGAGTTTATAATGGAAAGCGTTATCTGAGTAGGGAAACTTGTGATTTATTTCTAACCCATACTTCGAAGATCAGTAGGAGAGGATTGGGATTCGACAAACCGGATGTGAATAATAGTGTGAAAAGTCCGTGTACGGAAGAAGCGCCTGAAGAGGTGGTAGGACATACTGGTTTTACCGGAACTTGCGCTTGGGCAGATCCGAAAAATCATTTGGTTTTGTTTTTCTGAGTAATCGGATTTATCCGCGTCCTTTTGACCATAAACAGTTGATGCGGTTAAATATCCGTCCTCGTATGCAACAGGTTATGTATCAGGCTTTGATGAAATAATCGTATTTAGATTAAATACAAATTAGCGCATTTTTGTAATCTCTATGTGACAACTAATAGAGAAAAGCTGTATATTTGCTCCATCAATTAGTACTAATAATTTAATAATTAACGAAAATGGCTTACGTAATTAGTGACGATTGTATCGCTTGCGGTACTTGTATCGATGAATGCCCGGTAGAAGCAATTTCTGAAGGTGATAAGTATTCTATCAATCCGGATCTGTGTACAGAGTGCGGAACTTGTGCTGATGCTTGTCCTTCTGAAGCTATTCATCTTGGCTAAGCAATACAATTTTGTTCTTTAAAGTTAATAACGATCGTTTCCGTTGATGGAAACGGTCGTTTTTTGTTTTTCTTAAAGCTTTGTGTTGATTACAAGCTCGTATGTCTACTTTATGAATAAAAAAAACAGGCACCACAGAAAAAAACGGATGCCTGTTCTTTTTAAAGAAAGAATATTTTATTTTAATAGGGCTAATGCTTCTTTGATGCGGCGCATAGCTTCTATAATATTCTCATCGGAAGTTGCATAACTCATACGGATGCATTCGGGGGAACCGAATGAAGTACCACCTACACATGCCACATGACCTACTTCAAGTAGATACATTGCCAAATCGTCAGCGTTATTGATATTGCGGTCACCTGCTGATTTGCCAAAAAAAGAATCACATTTCGGAAATAAATAGAATGCTCCTTGAGGATTGTTTACTTCAAATCCTGGAATTTCTTTTGCTAATTTTACAATAAGGTCACGGCGGCGCTGGAATGCCTGACGCATTTCTTCTACGGGAGTTTGAGTGCCTGTATAGGCAGCTTCGGCAGCTTTCTGAGAAACAGAGCACGGACCTGAGGTATATTGTCCTTGTAGCTTATTTACAGCTTTTACAATCCATTCCGGACCGGCAATGAACCGATTCTCCATCCTGTCATAGCATATGCTTTTGAAACTCCGTTTACAATAATTACATTGTCATGAATCTCGGGGAATTGGGCAATGCTTTCATGTTTGCCACTGTATGTGATATGTTCGTAAATCTCATCGGCTATAACATATACTTGCGGGTGCTTTGCCAAAACAGCGGCCAAGCCAGCCAACTCTTCCTTGGTATAAACAGAACCGGTGGGATTTGACGGTGAGCAAAGAATCAATGCTTTGGTCTTGGGAGTAATCGCTACTTCTAGTTGTGCAGGGGTAATCTTGAAATCCTGATCAATACCGGCAGTAATAATAACAGGAGTACCGTCAGCTAATTTTACCATTTCAGGATAACTTACCCAATAGGGAGCCGGGACTATTACTTCGTCACCGTTGTTAACTAGAGCCATAATCGTATTACAAACAGATTGTTTGGCACCGTTTGCACAGGAGATTTGTGCAGCTGTATAGTTTAATCCGTTTTCATTCTTCAGTTTGGCTACGATTGCATTGCGAAGTGCAGGATATCCTGGAACTGGAGAATATCTGGAAAAGTTATCATCTACTGCTTTTTTTGCTGCTTCTTTGATGTGGTCCGGGGTATTGAAGTCCGGTTCACCCACGCTTAAATTAATGACATCAACTCCTTGGGCTTTTAACTCATTACTTTTTTGGGACATGGCCAATGTTGCTGAAGGAGACAAACGATTCAAACGATCTGATAATTGATTCATTGCTATTATTTTTAATGTGTTTAAGTTTACTTGCTGCAAAATAAAGGATAATATCTCAATTATGAAAGTAAAACAGACGAAATCGCATGAAAAATGATGTGATTTCGTCTGAGTTATAGCTTTTTTATTTGTTAAAGTGCAATGTATGTCCCATTCTGTCTTTTTTGGTTTTTAAATAACGCTCGTTATATTTGTTAGGCGTGATTTCAATAGGAACGTTTTCAACTATGGACAAACCGTATGATTCCAATCCTACACGTTTGACAGGGTTATTTGTCAGCAAACGCATTTGGGTGACGCCTATACTGCGTAGTATCTGTGCTCCGACTCCATAATCACGTTCATCTGCCTGATGTCCTAAAAGGATATTAGCTTCTACAGTATCCACACCATTTTCTTGTAATTTGTAGGCTTTCATTTTTTCCATTAGTCCTATGCCTCTTCCTTCTTGGTTTAAATAAACAACAGCGCCTTTTCCTTCTTTTTCGATCATTTGCAATGCTTTGTGCAGTTGTTCTCCACAGTCACAACGCATGGATCCGAAAATATCACCGGTGGCGCAAGAAGAATGCACGCGTACCAAAACGGGTTCTCCTTCTTTTATGTCACCTTTTATAATAGCGATATGTTCTAAACCATTACTTTTCTGGCGGAAAGGTATCAGACGGAAATGGCCGTATTCAGTCGGCATGTCCACTTCCACCCCTTTTTCTACTAATGACTCTTGCTTTAGACGATAGGCGATCAAGTCACGGATTGAAATTAGTTTCAGCCCCCATTCATCGGCCATTTTTCTTAGTTCGGGCAGACGAGCCATGGTTCCATCCTCACTCATGATTTCCATTAATGCGGCAGCAGGGTAGAGTCCTGCTAGCCGTGCCATGTCTATACAGGCTTCTGTATGACCGGCACGTCTCAGTACGCCTTTGTCTTGTGCATATAATGGATTGACATGCCCCGGACGTCCGAATGTTTCGGGAGTGGAGGTGGGGTCGGCAAGAGCACGGATAGTGGCGGCCCGGTCGTAGATAGAAACTCCGGTACTGCAACCTTCCAGCTTATCCACAGTTACAGTGAAAGGAGTACCTAGAACTGACGTGTTTGTATCTACTTGATGAGGTAATTCCAATTCCTTGCAACGAGAAATAGTGATAGGTACACAAAGTACGCCACGCGCATGTTTCAGCATGAAATTGACTTGTTCGGGAGTAATTTTTTCCGCAGCAACAATTAAATCGCCTTCATTTTCACGGTCTTCGTCGTCCACTACAATGACAAACTTACCTTCACGGAAGTCAGCTATCGCTTCTTCGATGGTATTTAGTTTTAATTCTTCCATAGTCAAATTATAAATGATTTATTGTTTATTCTTTCTTTAATTTCACGGTTGGTCTTGATTATGTTTTTTAAATCTTTATCCAGCCGGATACTGAACCGCCAAATGCGGAAATAGAAGAACAGGCCTATTGGTACAATGATTCCTGCGAGTAAATTCAGCCATTGGTTGTCAAACGGACTTTTGTGAGCTTTGGTGGACAAAATGGGATATCTATTTAAGTATTCCAGTAATACTCCATCTTTGCTGTTGGATAATTCTTCTATGAGTAGTTCCATTTTGGCGCTGATATCGGCTATGATGTCATCATGTCCTTTGTTGGTGAAGATGCGGATATAATTAGGTGCGTCGGCCAGTCTATGCTTGATGGCATACTCGTTACAGATGTTGCATAGTTTCTCCAGTTCTGTTTGTATGCGTGGATAGTCCGGATCTTCTATAATAACTTCTTTTTTGATACATGGCGCGAGGGGCGCAGACCTAACAGCATACGGAAGAAATTGATATATACTTCGGCATTGAATACCACTGAGTCATTATTCGACTTATAAGTAAAGAAGGCTCCGATAGGTGCCAATACAATGGTACTCATCCAAACACCTAATACCATATTCATTTCACCGCTTTTGCTACTCGGGTAGCCCCGGAATCAATGATATAATAGATTACGAAAATCAAGACGGATACCACTACGGGCATTCCTAAACCTCCTTTGCGGATGATGCTCCCAAAGGCGCACCGATGAAAAAGAAAATCAAACAACTTATAGAGAGGGTGATTTTTTTGTGCCAGTCGGCTTCGTGTTTTCGGATATTGTTGTCCGCATCTGTAGTTTGATAACTTTTCATGTTCCATTCACTGGCCAGTGACTCGGTGCGATCCGCCGCACTACCCAGTGTCTTATCTTTTTCAGCTAAAGTATAGGAATTGAATAGACTGTCTACATTGATTTTGCTGTTTGTTTCAACTATTTTTGCGGAGTCTGTTTTCGATAATATGATATTGCGATAAGTCGAGGCTTTTATTTCATTGTACATGCTTCTTCCCAAACTGTCGGCGCGGTGGCTCAGCGAGTCGATGGACTGGCTGATTTCAATCATATTCTTGCTGTCCGAACGGTCACTTAAAAAACTCCCATCTACATGTTGAATCCGCCGTCAAATTCAATAATGGTATGTTTCTCTCTGAAGGTTTCACGTCGATAGGGGACATTATTGGATGAAATGGTCTGCGATTTCAGATTTTCGAACTGTTCTCCGTTATACAGATGTAGGTAAAGATGTTGTTTGTCTGCTGTCATCTCCATTTTTCCTTCGGAAGCCCATATAATGTGAGCGTTTTCAAACCCATCTGAAAAGTTGTAGATCAGTACATCTTTTAGCATTCCTGTTTCACGGTCTTTCTGTTTTACATATATATTATACCCCTCAATTTCGTCGTAAAATACACCTTCCGGAATATCCAGTTCTGGTGAAGTTTGCTTCATGGATACAAGTAAAGTAAGCAATTTGATCTGCGCTTTGGGGGCTATGACATTTTGAAAATAAAACGAGGTACAACACAGGAAAGTACAAAAAATAATCAGTGGACGTATGATCCTCAATAAGGGAATACCCGCTGCTTTCATAGACAGCAATTCATATCTTTCACCAAAGTTACCAAATGTCATTAAGGCGGCTAATAAAATTGCCAAAGGTAGGGACAAAGGTATTAAGGTCAGAGCAGAATAAAAGAAAAACTGTGCTAAAACACTCATCTCCAATCCTTTTCCGACCAACTCGTCTACATATCTCCATAAAAATTGCATCATGAAGATGAAGAGACAGATGAAAAAAGTACCTATAAAGAGCATCAAAAAGCTCTTTAGGATAAATATATCTAATTTTTATGCGTAGCATTATTTCATTTGTGCAACTATCAAGGCACAAAATTAGCATAAAAAACGGAGAGCAAAGACAAGTTTTGCATATTTTTATAGAATTACAGTCCGCTTACCCTTTTTAGCTTTTCTATTTCGGAATCCCAAAGTTCTTTCATATCTTCTACTTCATCGGGTTCTGCCCAATCAATCACTTCCAGCATATAGTCAGAGGTCAGTTCGTTATAGACCATTTTCAATTCAAAATAGGCTTTAGGATCTTCATCATCCAGCCATCGAAAGCGTATAAAACTGTTAACCCGGAAGTTTGTTACTTCAGCTTGCCGTGTTTCTGTTTTTCCCCAATAAAAGGTGAATACTTTGTCTTTGAATGTCACCTTGTCTGCAAACCATGTTTCCAGGCCGGATGGGGTACTAATAATAGACCATACAATATTACCGGATCCGGCTTTCAACATGTACTCCAAACGAATTTTTTCTTTTCCCATAGGTTAGCTTTTTAAAGTTTCGGTGGCAAATTAAGCCAAATTTTCTTATTTGCCATAATAAATGCTATGTTTTTTGAAATATTTATTAGCCACATACTAAGCTGTTTTTCTCTTTAAAAACGAATTTTACAAGAAAAAGTTCTCTGAAATGTTGCAATATTCAAAATAACCTTCTATCTTTGCACCCGCAATTGAGAAACGATGGCGGGATAGCTCAGCTGGTTAGAGCGCATGATTCATAATCATGAGGTCCCCGGTTCAATCCCGGTCCCGCTACAAAGAAGATTTAGACTGTTAGGAGGCTTCCACTCTTGGCGGTCTTTTTTGTTTTTAATACTCGTTTTTTACTATGGTTTGTTTTCAAATTATAGTAAAAAGGAAAATATGAATACAAACAGTTGATATATGGATAGTCCTCTTGCATTTTAAGCCACTAACTTTGTGTGCAAATATCAAGTGACTATTATGAAAAGACAACTGTTCACATTTTCCTTTCTGTGTCTGCTTGCACTAGGTACAAGAGCACAAGATACCCTAACCTTGGAGGACTGCCTCAAAATAGGTATCGAAAACAATTTGTCCTTGCAAAGCAAACGGAAGGAAATACAAAAAGGGAAATACGGCATCTCTGAGAATCGAGCCAAACTACTGCCCCAAATCAATGGTTTTGCCAACTATAACGACAATATCGATCCACCCGTATCCGTTACCGATGGTTCAGCGTATGGCAATCCCTATAATGTAACCCAAACTTTGCAATACAACGCCAACTTCGGATTACAGCTGCAGATACCACTTTATAACCAAACACTCTACACCACTCTGTCCATAGCTAAACCATGGATGAGATGAATCGCCTTTCTTATGAAAAGGCAAGAGAAGACCTCATCCTTCAAATTAGTCAAATGTACTACCTAGGACAGGTTACAGCTGAACAGATTATTTTGATAAAAGCCAACATCACTCGCCTAGAAGATTGAGAGATATCACTCAGGCCTTCTATGACAACGGTATGGCTATGGAAGTAGACGTGAAACGCGTCAACATCAACCTGGAGAACCTCAAGGTGCAACACGACAACGCACAAGCATGATGGAACAGCAACTGAACCTACTGAAATACATCATCGACTATCCGGCAGAAGAAAATATAGCACTGGTACCGGTGAATACAGAAATGATTACGCCCGCAGCACTCACCGGGCTATCTGAAACACTATATGAACTACAGCTGCTGCAATCACAGAAACAACTCGCAGAGCAACAAAAAACAATAGTCAGCAACGGTTACATCCCCTCCTTGAGCTTGACGGGAAGCTGGATGTTCTCTGCCTATACGGACAAAGCTTACCATTGGTTCCATTCCGGCCCTTCCAACCATTGGTATCGCTCCTATGGAGTGGGACTCTCCTTGCGCATTCCCATTTTCGACGGACTG
>ENA-OQER01000401-OQER01000401.1-human-gut-metagenome-genome-assembly--contig:-NODE-401-length-23913-cov-5.427689_pt1 | contig 23913 bp, 28 predicted proteins | sample MGYA00242797_ERZ504639 | MGnify/ENA primary metagenome ERZ504639 (study PRJEB26092, sample SAMD00036306) | human gut metagenome | host: Homo sapiens | study: EMG produced TPA metagenomics assembly of...
GACCACTTCTTCTTTTACTGTATGGTCATTTTTACTTTGAACAATTAAAATTGGTTTTGAAATTTCTGGTAGAATTTCTTTTGTTTTGGCTATTATCTCCAACAATTGATGAACGCAGACAAGTGGCATTTTATTATAAGATACATTGTATCTTTTAGCTAGTTCAGGTAATTCTCGTCTATTTTTTCGCTGATATCGTCCCACTGATTTTTCAAGTGGTGGTAAAAACCTTAAATTGCGTTCATTAGCTATATATACAGGAGCAGACATTGAAATTATTTTTTTCACAGGAAAATCCCTGCCAATTCGCATAGCTAATAAACCGCCCATAGATAGACCAATTACAGATATTTCACTGCAAATGCCACGCAATAAATGATATCCATCACATGCACTATGATACCATTCATGCCAATTAGTATTAGCCATTTCTTCTACAGTCGTACCATGACCAGCTAAGCGCACACCTAATACAGTATAACCTTGTCTGTATAAATAATTTCCTAATAATATCATTTCAGAAGGCGAGCCTGTAAATCCATGTATCAATAATACACCCTTTGAACCTCCAGGTAACAAAAATGGCTCTGCACCACTAGTAATCATAAAAATACCTCCTAAATTTTAAAATATTATTATAAATGACTTATTAAATAAAATATTACACTATTTGATAAAAAAAAATCTCTATCTACTTTAAATTAATTCAAATAGATAGAGAATAGTTTTTTATGCTACCATTTTAGCTATGATTAAAGTAATTATCATAAACAGTACAGCAAAAAACACAGTGAAACGGGCCATTAATGCGTCCATACCGCGAGCACTGCTACTAAAAGCCGTTTCATTTTGTCCTGATAAACTTCCCATGCCAGCAGTCTTACCTTCTTGCATAAGCACAGAAGCAATCAAGCCAATTGCTACTAATGCATCTATAATCATCAAAATAGTCAATAACATATTTATCCTCCCCACAAACTTAAACCTGCTAGTACTATAATAGCATATCTATATCTTTGATTACAAGTTATAAATTCTCAATTACAAAGCCCAGTAAAAACCACCATTAATTTGATATGAATTTTTATTTCCATTGCCAAATCTGCGTTCAACATCTAAGAATGCATATGAATCTTTTTTAGTTTCAATATTAAAACCAAAACCAACATCATACCAATAACCACTATGGTCATATTTAAAACCAACATATTCATTATCAGAAGTAACATCTTTAACTGATACAAATTGTTCGCCTAAAAATTCTCGTAATACATCTGCTTTTAAATAAAAAGTATTTTTCTTATTATCACCAAAATTTTTGCCTAATTTAAATCCTGCTCTACCAATAATACTATCAATACCATCTACATGCACATTAGTATTTTGATTTGTAATGTAATCTGCGCCTGTTACTTTAGCTAATTGTAATTGAACTTGAGGAGTGATATACCAATCATTTTTTAAATTTTTCATATAGCCATATTCTGCACTAGCAGAAAATACATCATTATCGTAATTTCCTTTAATTAAATTCAATTTTTTGGTACCAGCTATTTCAAAATCATTTTCTAAATGACCCCATTTCAAAATATAATCGCTATAATGACCATCATCACCAATCCATGTATCATAAAGCCAGATACCTTTTCTACTATTATTTCCTTTGCCAGCTATATCATCATAAGAAGTAGACCCTTTCATATAATCAAAAGCTAATCCTAAACGTTCTTGACCATTGTCTCTAAGAAAAAGTTTATCATATCCTAATTCATACATATTCCCATCAACAGTATATCCTAAGTCTTTTTCAATTCTATCATGACGAAGTCTAAACCATATGCCATCATCATTTTTATTTAAATAATGCACATCACCCATGCGTTTATCTAATCGTCCCATGAAAACCGCTACATCATAATTAGCCTTAGTCATATTTAATATAGTTTTACCTGCATTAGATAAAGTTTTTTCTTCAATATTTACCAATTTATAATTAACAGCATCTTCATTATTGCCAAAGATATTATTAATTATATCATTACCTGGTCGATTTTCTGTTAATAAATCACTATTATCACCATTATTATATAATGTATTTTCTTCATTATTCACATCATAATCCTCTGAAGCAATTTGGTATTTAATATTAAAAAATCCATCATTATACGCTACTGCATTTTTAAAAACTTGCTTATTTTTATCACCAACTGTAGCAAAACGTAAACCATTTTGCCCTATATCATTTTTAGTTACAGCATTTGCTAAAATAACATTATAATTTCCTGTGCCTGAATTTAAATAAACCATATCTGTATTTTGTCTATTGCCATTTAAATTCATCACAAAATTACTATCGCCATTAAATTCTTTAACCATTAAACTATGTGGTTTATTTTCTGTATTATATCCCACCATATCAATAATGTTATTTTCTTTAGTATTAATCTTAGAAATAAAACTTTGCCTTACTACATTCCATCTAGATTTATTATTAAAATCTATACTTATATTACCTGCCAAATTCGCTTGTTTTAAATTTTGATTATTTAAATCCGCTAAATAACTATAATCATTTATATTTCCTGTAATTAAACTATTATTTCCTATATCTAAAGAAATATTTCCTTGATTTTCAGCTAAAATATTACCTTCGATAATCAATCCTGAAATATCATCATTACTATTTGATACATTCAATTTTATTAGCCCATTATCTTTAGCTATAATATCTCCTTTAATCACACTATTTTGACCAAATGATGCTGTAATTATTCCCTGATTTAAATTATTTATATCGTTATTTGCTAGTAGCGCTACTTGTTGAGAATTGGCTTGTATAATACTAGTTCCTGTAATATCAATAGTGCCAGCATCTGCCCAAATAATACTTTGACCATTATCATTTTTTAGATAGTTTACTTTGCCTTGGATCTTCGTATTGGCTTTATTTTTTGCATGTATTAACCCATCAATAGAATTATTTTCACTAGCTATTATTTCAACATTGCCATCATCAATATTATCTATAGCTGTAGTAGCATTTATAATATTATCTTTTCCTGTAATTTTTACTGCTGTATCCGTACTTATATTCGCAATATCTTTATCAATATTATTTTTATTTACAGAGATAGCTATATCACTTGCTTTTATATTATTTTGCCCTTTATTGGCATTTAGAGAAATATTGCTTCCATTATTTGCTTCAATAGCTATTCCTTGAGTTACTTCTATACTATTATTTCCTGACTGACTATTGATATTTATAGCTGAATCATTACCACTTATTCCATATCCAGTTTCTACATATACAGTATTATTTGCATTAGTAGCATTTAAATTTACTACGCCCTCTTCTTTAGTATAGATACCAAAATTTTTAGCATTAATTACATTACTATCTGTAGCCTGTAATTTAACTTCAGATTTATCTATACTAGAAATACCTTTTGTAGCTTCTATTATATTTTCACTACCTTGTACAAATACATTAGCGTTATTGGACTCTATCGCATTATCTTTATCATTTTTTAGATAATTTATTTTGCCTTGGATTTTTGTATTGGCTTTATTTTCTACATTTACTAATCCATCAATAGAATTATTTTCACTAGCTATTATTTCAACATTGCCACCATCAATATTATCTATAGCTGTAGTAGCATTTATAATATTATCTTTTCCTGTAACTTTTATTACTGTATTCGTACTTGTAGTAGCAATATCTTTATCAATATTATTTTTATTTACAGAAATAGCAGTATCACTTGCTTTTATATTATTTTGCCCTTTATTGGCATTTACAGAAATATTGCTTCCATTATTTACTTCAACAGCTATTCCTTGAGCTACTTCTATGCTATTATTTCCTGACTGACTATTGATATTTATAGCTGAATTATTGCCACTTATTCCATATCCTGCATCTACATATACAATATTATCTGCATTAGTAGCATTTAATTTTACTTGACTATTTTCCTTAGTATAAACACCATATTCTTTAGTCTTTATAATATTACTATTTGTAGATTGAAGATTTACTATACCATTATTTACATTAGAAATACCTTTTGTAGCTTCTATTATATTTTCATTACCTTGTACTAATACATTAGCATTATTAGATTCTATCGCATTATCTTTATCATTTTTTAGATAATTTATTTTACCTTGGATTTTTGTATTAGCTTTATTTTCTACATTTACTAATCCATTAATAGAGTTATTTTCACTAGCTATTATTTCAACATTGCCACCATCAATATTATCTATAGCCGTAATAGCATTTATAATATTATTTTTTCCTGTAACTTTTACTACTGTATTCGTACTTGTAGTTGCAATATCTTTATCAATATTATTTTTATTTACAGAAATAGCAGTATCACTTGCTTTTATATTATTTTGCCCTTTATTGGCATTTAGAGAAATATTACTTCCATTATTCGCTTCAATAGCTATTCCTTGATCTACTTCTATGCTATTATTTCCTGACTGACTATTGATATTTATAGCTGAAGCATTGCCACTTATTCCATATTCTCCATCTACATATACAATATTATTTGCATTAGTAGCATTTAAACTTACTACTCCTTGTTCTTTAGTATAGATACCAAATTCTTTAGCATTAATTACATTACTATCTGTAGCCTGTAATTTAACTTCAGATTTATCTATACTAGAAATCCCTTCTATACCTTCTAATATATTTTTATTAGCTTGAGCTAATACATTAGATTGACTGGATAGTATTGCAATCCCTTCATCAATTTTAAAGTAATTTTCACCTTTATCAGCTTTTAAATTAACTTGACTATTATCCATTAAACTAATTCCTATATAATTGCTAGTAAAGGCGTTATTACCATTTAAAGCATTTAATTTAATATTGCCATTAGAAAAACTCAATATTCCTGTTCCTACAGCATTTACAATATTATTATTAGCATTTAATGTTATATTACTTTGTTTATCATCTGCATAAGAAACATGTATACCTGTGTAATCAGATGTAACAATATTATAATTTTTAGCATTTAAATAGAGCGTTCCATTATCATTGACTTCTATTCCTGTACTATCAACATCACCTAAAGCTTTAATTACATTAGAACCCGCACTAGCTGTTATATTTACATTACTAAGTTCACCAGAAACTTCTATACCTGTAGATTTTGTATTTACTACATTATTTTTACTATTTATATTTACACTTGTTTCGTCATCTGTATTATTTTCATTGATAACAAAAATTCCATAAGAATGATTTCTACTGCTATTATCATTTGTATTTATAATTAGATCGCCATTATTTACAATATCAACTTTACTGCCCTGGTTTAGATTATCATAAACATATACTCCATAGTTATCAAAACCTCTACCACTAATAGTAGAATTGATTTGCATATTTTCTTGATTATTTATATTTAATTGGCTATTTTTTACATTAATTCCATAATTATTAAATAATCTTTGCCCGTAACTATCAGTTATAGTAGAATTAATATTCATATTTTTAGCATCTAATTTAAGTGCGCTATTATTTTCTACATTTATTATGCTATTATTTACATCATATAATCGACGATTAATATTTAAATTACTATTTATATTTATATCTCCATTTTTAGATAATAAATTTAAATTAGCATTATCTTTTGCATTTATAGCATTTATCTGCTCCAATTCCTGCGCTGTATTATCTATATTAATATCATTAATAGTCTTGATATCTATTAATGAGCGACTTCCTTGTGAAGTATTTCCTTGAGATAGAATACTTGTAAACATATTACTTCTATCAATATTATGTTCAATAGTTAAACTATCTACATCTATATTTAATTTTCCGCCATTATTAGAAAATATTCCATATTCATCTCTTACATTTGTATCAATAATATTAATATCATCATTCACTATATTTTTAATACTTCCATCAGATACTTCTATACTTGATGAAGTTATTGTATTTTTTATTTCTTGGCTTGCCCATGTTGGTGTAAAAACAACCATATTACAACTTATCATAAAAAATTGCTCTTTTTATTAATTTCTTTTTCATAATAAATCCTCCTATCTTTTTTAGTATTAATTCATGAAGACTTTTTTATGAAAATAATAAAAAGAACAATTTTATTATCGTCATACAAAATTCATCATTATTTAATTCTTCTATATTAATTATACCATAAATAATATAAATAAGATATAGTTCTTATTATTTATTTTAATTATTTTACATAATATTTTGTGGTTTTCCCTCAATCCATTTTGCAATATTTTCTAAAGCTATAACAGCTCTTTTCTGCATAGCTTCTTGCGTATCAAATCCAATATGTGGAGATAACACAACATTTTTAGCAGTCAACAATGAATTTTCTACTCCAATAGGTGGTTCCGTATCAAAAACATCAATACCAGCACCAGCAATTTTCCCCTTATTTAAAGCATCAGCTAAAGCTTGTGTATCGATAACTTTTCCTCTAGCTGTATTGATTAAAATAGCATTTTTCTTCATTAAAGCAATTTTTTCTGCATTTATCATACATGTAGTTTCTTTTGTAAGTGGCATATGCAGTGAAATAATATCACATTCTTTCAAAATAGTATCCATATCTACAAATTTAAATTCGCTATTTTCAGGAATATGTCTGCGATAACAATACACTTCACAACCAAAAGCTTTAGCTAATCTTGCTACTTTTAAACCAATAGCCCCTGCTCCAATAATACCGAATTTTTTATGACAAAGTTCTAACCCGCGAAGACCATTACTTGTTTCATGATTTTTTGTAGCCATATCACACTCAAGCTAATTTTCTATATAGACTTATACACATGCCGATTACAAGCTCGCTGACAGCTTCATTTGCATATCCTGAACAATTCGAAACTAATATATTATGTTCATGACAATAATCCATATCTACATGGTCTACACCAGTAAAAGCAACAGAGAGCATTTTTTAAATTACTACATGCTTTTAAAACATTTTTTCTATATGGTTTATTAGCTATTATCACTGCATCAGCATCTTTACAGCGTTTGATTTTTTCTTCATCGCTATCTGCTAAAGAATTATAATACTTGATTTCTACATCTTGAGGCAAAATATCTTTTGCTAATTCATTCAAGTTTTTTCATCTATACCTATTGTTTCCGCTATAACTAATTTTAAACTCATAAATCCACTTCCTAACCATAAATTTATTCACTATAAAAAATTTATTCGCTATTAAATAATAAATACCTGCAAATTAAATTCTAGCCAAATATATTTATATATCCTATAAATTACATCAAATTAAAAATTTTAGAAGGTGCTTTTATGGAATTTCGTTTAATTAAAATATTTTTTAATGGTGGCTCGCGAAGAAAATATAACAAAAGCAGCTAATTTGTTGCATATTACACAGCCCACTTTATCTAGACAACTTATCCAATTAGAAGAAGAACTCGGAGTAACTTTATTTCAACGAAGTAACATCGCATTATTTTAACTGAAGATGGTATGTTATTGCGTCGTCGAGCCAATGAAATAATTTCTTTGATGGAAAAAACACAACAAGAATTGACAAAAGAATGCGATGATTTAGTTGGAGAAATTTCTATAGGTTGTGGGGAAACTCAAAATATGTCATATTTATCTCAAAAAATAAAGAATTCCATAGAGTTCATCCATTAGTAAAATTCCATATTCATAGTACTACTGCAGATGAAATTAAAGAACGCATAGAAATGGTCTTTTAGATATGGGATTAGTAACTGAACCAGTTGATATCAGTAAATATAATTTCTTTCGTTTACCGCAAAAAGAACAATGGGGCATTTTAGTCCATGAAAAACATAGATTAGCTCAAAAAACATTTATCACACCTGACGATTTAATCAATGAACCACTAATCATTGCTAAACGTACAGCAGTACAAAATGAATTAATTAATTGGTTTAATAATTCTCCAGAAAAATTAAACATTGTAGCAACGTATAATCTAATTTTAAATGCTGCTAATATGGTAAAACATCAAATTGGTGTAGCCTTTGTTTTAATCTTAATTTTGATAACTTGTATCAAGATTTACGCTTCATACCATTATTTCCTGAAATAAAAACAGGGGCAGTTCTCATTTGGAAGAAAAATCATATATATTCACAAACTATGTCCCATTTTATCCAAAGTATTAAAAATGCTTAAAAAGCATTATTTATTATGAAATATAAGTATTAGTCATAATTAAACAAATATATTACAATGTAGGTGTTCAAAGAAATAGAATACCTACTTTTATTTTGCAAAATAAAATGCTCATTATTAAATTCAATTAAAACGAAATAAGGAAGTATTAAGATGACAATTGATGAAGCAAGCAAACTTTATAACATTCCCTTAGAAATTTTGCATGAATATGAAAAATGGGGTTTATGTAATGCAGTAAAAAAAGTCATGGGTTCATGGCAATATGATGATAGTGATTTAGAAAATCTAAGTTTAATCATGACCTTACATGATATAGGTTTTAGTATTGAAGAAATTGAAAATTACATGCGTCTATTGCTCGATAAAAATAATCATAGTGATAAATTACAACTATATAGTTTAAATAAAAAACGCAATGAACTTCTTGATGAAATCCATTTCCGTGAAAAACAATTAGAACGCTTAAATTATCTTCGTTACAAAATCGAACATAAATATACTAAATAGTAAAAAAATTATTGACTTAGAGTTAGCTACAAGGATTAAGATTAAATTATAAACCGAGGTACTTACAAATGGATAAACTTACATTAAACAACCAAGTAACAATACCACTTACAGGATTAGGTGTATATCAAATAAACAATCTTGATGAATGTGAACATACTGTATTAAATGCTTTAAAAATGGGCTATCGTTTAATCGATACAGCTGCTTGTTATGGCAACGAAAAAGCTGTTGGCAAAGCAATCAAAAAAAGTCAAATTCCTCGTGAAGATATTTTTATATCATCTAAAGTTTGGATACAAGATGCTGGTTACCAAAAACAAAACAATCATTTGCTAAAACATTAGAAAATTTGCAAACAGATTATTTAGATTTATATCTTATTCATATGCCTTTTGATGATTACCATGGCAGTTGGCAAGCCATGGAAGAATTATATGCTTCTGGAAAAATAAAAGCTATTGGCGTTTGCAATTTTCTACCAGATAGATTAGTTGATTTGATTTTAACTCATAATATTATACCAGCAATTAATCAAATAGAACTTCATTTACTTTGTCAACAACAAGAATTATTAAAACTCATGAAAAAATATGATATAAAACCTATGGCATGGGCTCCATTTATTGAAGGCAAAGAAAAAATTTTTGAAAATCCTCTATTGATTTCTTTAGCTAAAAAATATAACAAAACTACAGCACAGATTATTTTGAAATGGCTAAGACAAAATAATATCATCAGTATTCCCAAATCTACAAATTATATACATCTTCAAGAAAATATACAACTAAATAATTTTACTTTAACAGCAGAAGAATTAGATACTCTTACTCAATTAGATAAAAAACATAGCATTATTCTTGACTTACACGATATAAATGAAGTTTATCGCTTGCACAATATTAAATTTATCCAATAATTAAAGGAGGCATATACATGCAATATAGATATTTAGGTAAAGATAAATTAAAAGTATCTGCTTTGGGCTTAGGTTGTATGGGATTTACTCAAAGTTATCCGCCATATCTTCCTGAAAATGAAGCTATCTTCGTATTACAGCAAGCCGTTGATTTAGGTATTAACTTTTTTGATACAGCTGAAGTATATGGCCCATATACAAATGAAGAATTATTAGGCAAAGCATTAAAACCATATCGTTCCCAAATTGTTCTCGCTACAAAATTTGGTTTTGATTTAGCTCACAAAATGGATAATGCTAATAGACCAGTGGCGCTTTCTAGTAAACCTAAAGATATTCGCAATGCACTTGAAGGCTCTTTGAAACGATTGCAAACAGATTATATTGATTTATATTATCAACATCGTGTTGACCCGCAAACTCCTATTGAAGAAGTAGCAGAAACTATGAAAGATTTAATCAAAGAGGGAAAGATTTTACATTGGGGATTATCGGAAGCTAGTGTAAAGACTATCCGTAAAGCTCATGCTATCTACCCTGTAACTGCTGTACAAAGTGAATATTCCATGTGGTATCGTGAAGTTGAACAAGAATTATTACCTACGCTTGAGGAACTTAATATCGGTTTTGTTCCTTTCAGTCTTTTAGGTAAAGCTATTTTAACAGGACGATTTAATAAAGATACTCATTTTGCTAAAGATGATTTTCGCAGTCAAATACCTCGTTTCAATAGCGAAAATTTAAATCACAACTATATTTTAATCGAATATGTACAAAAATTAGCACAAGAAAAACAAGTTTCACCTGCACAAATTGCTCTTGGTTGGCTTTTAGCTCAAAAACCTTGGATAGTACCTATTCCTGGAACTAAAAAAGTTTCTCGACTACAAGAAAATATCAATAGTATAAATGTAAAATTCTCTGCTGAAGAATTATCCATGATTAACAAACATTTAAATTCAATCAATCTTCAAGGTGCAAGATATCCTCAATCACAAGAAAATTTAATAGATAAATAAATTTATATTAAAAATTTTTATAAAAGAAGGTATTTATATGTCTAATACATTAATAGTTTATTATTCTCATTCTGGTAATACACGCAAAATGGCAAAAATTATTGCCGAACAACTTCATGCTGACTGTTTAGAAATTATTTCACAAAAACCTTATCCCCAAGCCTATAATGCAGTTGTCAATCAAGCTAAACATGAAATTTCTCAAAACTATCAACCTGACATCAAAGATATTCAAATAGATTTAAATAAATATTCCACTATTTTTATTGGCTCACCTAATTGGTGGAGTACTATTGCACCACCTATACTCACTTTCATTATGCAAAATCAAAATCATTTAATAAATAAAGAAGTCATTCCATTCTGTACCCATGGTGGAGGTGGCTTCGGTCATATCCCTCAAGATATAAAAAAATTATGTCCTCAATCAAAAGTTCTCATAGGATTAGCTTCTTATGATAGCACTGCTTCAAATACAGATATTCATAAATGGTTAACTAAAATAAATATTTTATAATCATTTTAATTAAATTATCACTTGAATTCTAAGAAAGGAGTAGATTATGACTTTAAAATTTAAATCAAAAATCGTCTTAGATATCATCATGTTCATACTACTATTATTATGTATGTCATATTCATTAATAGGTACAAAGTGGCATGAATATTTAGGCATTATCCTTTGCATAGGATTTATAATTCATTGTCTATTACAAAAAAATTACTTTGCCAAGATAATATCTTTAAAATACACACTTTATAATTCATTTATTTTAATAATTAATCTACTCACTTTCTTAACTATGTTTGGATTAATTATCAGTAGTCTTATATTTTTAGATTATATCCCGCTATTTCTAAAAACCTCTTTTCCCAATTTAATTAATTTTGCTCGTACATTGCATCTACTGTCAGCTTATTGGGGTTTTATTTTAATATCTATGCATATTAGGATTACATTGGCATATTTTTTATAATCTAATAACAAAATATACAAAAATAAATTATCTTATTTGCTAAATTCTAAATTAATATTATGGATAATTTTTCTCTATGGATTAAATAACTTTATACATTATGATTTAATTTCATATATGTTGTTACAAAATAATTTTGTATATTTTAATCCATCTCAATCTTTACTATCATTTTTTGTGGATTACTTATCTATCGTAGCTACTTTCATAATTTCATCTAACTATTTACGAAAAAGCTTTCTAAATCTTCAAATAAAAGATTGTATTTTATCACATATTTTATATAAATTAGATAAAAAATAAACATACAGGAGGTTATTATCATGAAAAAAATCTTTTTACTGCTAAGTGTTTATTATTAATGACCTTTTCTCTAACGGCTTGCAATGCTCAAGTAGAACCAACTCAAGATAATACTACAGCTAATACTAATGTAAAAACAACAACTGAAACCACATCTTCATCAACTTCAACACAAACTAAAGTTATAAAATTAACAACTACTAATAATCAAACTATTGAAATCGAATTAAATAATAGTCCAGCTGCTAATGATTTATATAATCAATTACCACTATCCATAGATTTAGAAGATTATAGTACAAATGAAAAAATATTCTATCCACCTAATAAATTAAATACAGAAAGCACACCTAAAGCCACACCTAAAATCGGAACTTTAGCTTATTATGAGCCATGGGGAGATGTTGTTATTTTCTATGATGATTTCCGTGCTAACAATGATTTATATGAATTAGGTCATGTTATTTCTGGTGAAGATATAGTATCCGAGCTATCAGGTACAGTAACTATTGAAACTATGCCTAATCAATGAGGTTATTTATCATGAACCGTAGAGATTTTATCAAATTAAGTGGCTCAGGTTTATTGACTCTATTTTTGAGTGGTTGTGGATTATCTGCATTGACAAATAAACCTGAAACAACAGCTAATGCTAATGATCATATAGGAGAAAATAAAATGAAAATTGTAGTTATTACAGGTAGCCCTCATAAAGCAGGAACTTCAGCTTTATTAGCTGATAAATTTATCGAAGGTGCAACTAATGCTGGACATGAAGTCTTTCGTTTTAATTCTGCATTTGAAGATATTCATCCTTGCCAAGGTTGTGACCATTGTGGTATGAATGGGCCTTGTATTCAAAATGATGCTATTGAACAAACACTTATGCCAAAATTAATTGGTGCTGATTTAATTGTTTTAATTACACCTCTTTATTACTATGGCATGTCCGCACAAATAAAAACTGTTGTTGATAGATTTTATTCACGTACAGGCTCCTTGCATCGCAAAAAATCAATTTTAATGGCAACTGCTTATAATAGTGCCGATTGGACTATGGAAGCTTTAGTTCACCATTATGAAACTCTAGTGCGTTATATGGAATGGCAAGATATCGGCAAAGTCTTAGCCATTGGTTGTGGCTCTCGTCCTATCATTGAACGTACAGAATTTCCTAATCAAGCATATCAAATAGGCTATAATCTTTAATAAAATTCATTTAAAAGTGAGGGATATTTATGAAATACTTACTATCTATATTGACCTTTTGTTGTGTTTTATTCTTAGGCCTAAATTCTAGTTTTGCTAATTATCAAGCTGGTTCTTTGACAGCAAAACAGCAAGCTATCATTCCTATTGCTTCTTATACAGCTACTGGAGATTTAAATAATTTAAAAATAGCTATAAATGAAGGCTTAGATAGTGGACTAACCATTAATGAAACAAAAGAAATAATGGTTCATCTCTATGCTTATTGTGGTTTTCCTCGTGCCTTAAATGGTCTTGCTACTGTAGATGAAGTTTTATCCGAACGACAAAGCAAAAATATTCATGACACTATAGGCAATGATGCAACACCATTACCAGCAAATACAGATATTTTAGCTCTAGGTACTAGAGTTCAAACTCAATTAGCAGGAGCACCAGTGAATATTGCTAGTTCTTCTGGCATTGATTACATGTTAAAAGCACATCTTTTCGGTGATTTATTTGCTCGCGATATCTTGACTTATCCAGAACGTGAAATTGCTACAATTTCTGCTTTAGCAAGTATGAATGGAACAGAAAGCCAACTTCTATCTCATCTAAATATTGGTATCAATGCAGGACTTAGCAAAACTCAATTACAAGATATAATCAATACTTTAGATGCAAAAGTTAATAGCCAATTAGCCCAACATGCTCAAGAAATCCTAGATAACCATCTTGCCTCTTCTAAATAAAATACCATATAAAAAAAGATACACCTTAAAAATTATTCCAATTAACCTTTGAGGTGTATTTTTTATGTTATAATAATTAATTATATACAAATAGAAAATATGTTAGAAAAATATTATATAACTAAAGAAGAAATTTAAGGAAAATAATAATTATGAATATAAATAATGATAAACTAATAAATATTGTTACAGATTATTTATTAGAAGACAGATATACACAAGCTATTTTAATAGATGGCAAATGGGGTACAGGAAAAACTTTCTTTGTAAAAGAAAAGCTTATACCTACCTTAAAAAATGATAGTTCTCTAAAATATACTAATATATATTATCTATCGCTGTATGATATAAAAGACCTTAACGAACTAACTAACAAAATATATTTAACTCTATTTGAAAATTTCTTTAAAAATAAATTTGGAGAAAAACGAGGAAAAAATATAACTAATAAATTAAATTTATTTTCAAAAGCAATAAATATAGGATTAAACGCACTTAATAATTCAAATATTTTAGGATTTAACATAACTAAAGATGATTTACCTAAATTTGAAGATCTTATAGATTAAAAAAATATCTCATTATTCTTAGATGATGTTGAACGATGTAAAATAGATATTAATGAATTACTTAGCTTCATAAATACATTAACTGAACAAAATAATATAAAAGTTGTTCTTATTGCTAATGAAGAAGAGATAAATTATACCCAATTTTATAATAATCTTCCTGAAAAATATATGTTAACACTAAACGAAAAAATAGACTTTAACAAATTATCTACTGATAATAATCAAAAAAAAGAACAATTAGATAAAGAGCAATTAATAGATCGTGTACATTATTTATTTTCTATTAAAGACCTTTATACCAAAACAAAAGAAAAAACTATTATGATAACTATAAAGTATAATCCTAATTTTGAAGATTTATACGACACTATAGTTGAAAAATATTGTCGAAATAAACAACTACAAAAAAGATTATTAAAATATAAATCTACTATATTAAATATATTTAAACAAAAAAACATACAAATATTCGTACACTTATTTTTGGTATCATATCTATTGAGAAACTATATCCTATATTATCTTCAATATCTTATACACCTAAAAAATATCTTAATAAAGAAATTTATAATTGTTTAAAATCTACTTTTATCTTAGCTATTAAAATAAAATCAAAACATATTAATAATCTCAATTATGACGATATTACTGACAATCAATATATTGATAATAGTTTTATTTCTGAATTTATGCTATATCATCATCTTGATAAAGATAAAATAAAAAAGATTTTATTTATATAATAAAACATAGACAATTAGCTTTGCATAAATTTAAATATTATTCAAATTTTACATCAGATAACGAAATATATTTTTATTTAAAACAATTATATAAAGAATTGAAAAATGATTTATATCCCATCCAAGAATACCCTTCTATAATAGAAAAATTAGTAAAATTAAAAAATATAGGTTTTTCTATAGACTTAGAAAAATATCAAACTTGTATGATTAATAAAATAAATAATGAAATGGATATATCTTTCAATATATTAGAAAAATTTAATGAAAATACTCGTATATATAATATTATATCTAATACTTATACAGAAAACTTAAAACAAAGTATATTAAATAAATTAACTTATGTACCACAATCATTTTTTACAGATAAATGGGACAATAAAATAATTACGTATTTTAAAGAACATAAAGATGATTTTTACTTATCTAGAGGTTTTTTATCACATCTAGATATAGATATGATTATACAAAAAATTAATAAAAGCTGATAAAAACGAAGTATCTAAATTTTAGTACAATACTATATATTTTTTACCATATAGACAATGCCAATGAATATTTTACCAATGACTTAGATAGTATAAATTACTTATTAAATAAATTACGTAAAAATACAAGTGGTTTTTATATGTTTAATAATTCTCTTAGTTTACTAAAAAAACAAGAAATTGAGTATCTTATTAATAATCTTGAATCTTATAAAAATAAATTATCTTCTTCAAAGAATTAAATCTATTTTTTATATCCTAATATAGTATAAAATTAAACTAAATAATTATACAAAAACCTACTAACAATTTAATAATTTAAAAACCCTTAGGAAGTAAGATTTCCTAAGGTTTTACATCATATAGAGTTTATAATCTAAAAATATACATTATCTTAAAATGATAACTAATTTAGATTTTAACTCTATTATACTAAGTTCAAACATTTTAATATATAGAGCCAAAAAGTCAATGAAAACGCACTTCCAAGAGTTGTTAGCATTACTGTTCCAGCAGTCAAATTACCATCATGGCCCATGCTCCTTGCCATGATATAACAGCTTACAGTTGTAGCTGAACCCAACATAATCAATGCTGCGACCAATTTACTTTCTGTAAAGCCTAAATAAATAGCAAATGGCATAAACAACACTACAAATACAACTAATTTCATAACACTACAAACAATAATAGGCTTTATATTTTGACTAAATCCCTGAAACTTAAATGCTGCTCCCATAGCCATAAGCCCCATAGGTGTAGCCAAAACAGCAAGCAAAGATACAGTCTTATGTACAATCACTGGAGTTGGAATTTTCAAAAGTGACCAAATAACACCCACTACTATACCTAATATAATAGGATTAGTAATAATACCTTTAATAGTTTTTTTTCATCAAGGCAAAAGTTAAACTACTTTGACCAGGTTTCAATAAGGCCAATACAACAACCGCCATCACATTATACAAAGGCACAGTACCTATTATCATCAAAGAAGCCATACCATAATCACCATAAATATTTTGTACAAAAGCCATACCAATTATAGCAGCACTACTGCGATATGCAGCCTGCACAAATTCACCTTGAGAAACATTTTTTCTAAAAGGTATAGAAATAAAAAAAAGAAATCAATATACTGAGCAAAGTTGCCCCAAAACAATATAAAACATATGTAGTATCCCAAGCTTCATAAAAATTAGCTGAACCAATATCTTCAAATAACAATGCTGGCAAAGCTACCACAAATACAAATTTATTCATTTTTGTAATAAAAGCTTCATCAAATAATCCTATTTTACGAAAAACCATACCCAATACCATCATCAAAAAGACTGGTATAGTCGCATTCAAGCTAAAAATCAAATTATCCATAAAAATCCTTCCTCATCAAAATTAATAAGTATTTTTTATTATAGCACAAAATTTTATTCACTAATAATATTTATAAAACTTATTTTCCTATTCAATAATTATAGTTGATACATATATAAAAAAAGAGTAAAATCTAATAAGTGAATTTTTTAACTTAAGAGGTGTTCTCGTGATTAATACATTAGATAAAATAGAACAAAAGATTTTAAATAATGAACGTCTAACAAAAGAAGATGGGTTGGCTCTTTTTGCCTCCAATGACCTTGCTCGCATAGGCTATCTTGCAGATTTAGTACGTAAACGTATCAGCGGAGATTACGTTTATTACAATGTAAATTGTCATTTAAATTTAACTAATATTTGCACAGCTCTTTGTGATTTTTGTGCTTTTGGTTGTGAAGCTACAGATAAAAAAGCGTATGCTATGACTATGGAGCAAATTTATAATAAAGTAGCCAATGCCTGCAAAGATCCAAATATGAAAAATCTTCATATTGTAAGTGGATTACATCCTGATTGGCCTTTTTCTTATTATGTAGATATCATTAAAATGCTCAAAAAAGAATTTCCTCAACTTCATTTAAAAGGTTTTACTGGCGTGGAAATCACTCATTTTGCCAAGATTTCTGGAAAATCTATTCGTGAAGTATTACAAGAATTAAAAGATGCAGGTATTGAAGCTATGCCAGGTGGTGGAGCTGAAATTTTAAATGATCGAATTCGTCAAAAACTCTGCCCTAATAAAGCTACAGCTCAAGAATGGTTAGAAGTTTCTCGCACTGCTCATCAGCTTGGTATCAAGACAAACGCTTCCATGCTCTATGGTCATATTGAAACTATTGAAGAACGTGTCGACCATTTAATCACACTTCGCAATCTTCAAGATGAAACAGGTGGCATTCAGACATTTATTTGCTTCCCATTCCACCCTGCTAATACAAAATTAGGTAAAACTGTTCATCGCACTAATGTTTGGGACGATTTAAAAACTATGGCTATCTGTAGATTAATGCTTGATAACATTCATAATATCAAAGCATATTGGGTAATGCTCACTTTACCTATCGCTCAATTAGCTTTAGGCTTTGGTGCAAATGATGTGGACGGCACTATCAGCGAAGAAAAAATCATGCACGATGCCGGCGCAAATTCACCAAAAGCACTCACTCGTGATAACCTAATCAATTTAATCAAACAAACAGGCAGAATACCTGCTGAATGTGATTGCAATTTCAATATAATCAGAACATATTAAGCTAATTATTTTGTAAAGGATTTTTATTTATGAATATCAATCAACAAGCTATAACAAAAGCTCAAAATGGAGAGCGTTTATCTTTTGATGAAGCACTATATCTATACAAACACGCTGATATTTTAGACTTAGCTACATGGGCAAGAAAAGCCAAAGAACGTCATAGCCAAAAAGAAGTCTATTATAATATCAACCGCCATATAAATTTATCCAATATCTGCACTGCTAATTGCCCTCTATGTGCTTTCTCTTGCGAAGATGGCGATAAACGAGGTTTTGTCTTAACTAAAGAAGATGTTGAAGCTAAAATCAAAGACACTATCGCTCATGTCAAAGGCTTAACAGAAATACACATTGTAAGCTCTCTTCATCCTACTAACGATTTTAATTACTATATAGAAATTATTAAATCCATAAAAAAACTTTTGCCTAATGTGCATATTCAAGCTTTTACACCTGTGGAAATAGTTCATTTTGCCAAGATTTCTCAAAAAAGCATTTACGAAGTCTTAACTATTTTACAACAAGCAGGTCTTGATTCCCTCCCAGGTGGTGGAGCAGAAATTTTAGATGATGAAATCCGTGCTAAAATCTGCCCAAACAAAGCCAATACACAAGAATGGATTGAAACTATAAAAACAGCTCATAAACTCGGTATGAAAACTAATGCTTCTGAACTCTATGGTCATATTGAAACTATAGAACAAAGATTACAGCATTTATTTACACTCAGAGAAATTCAAGATGAAACACATGGTTTCCAAGCATTTATTTCATTCCCATTTCATCCGCAAAATACTCAATTAGAAAATATAAAACCTATTACATCTTATGAAGCTTGCGTTTTATCGCTATTTCTCGACTCGTATTGGATAACATTCCTCATATCAAAGCCTTTTGGATGATGCTCACCTTGCCTATCGCTCAATTAGCCCTTGCTTTTGGTGCTGATGATTTAGATGGTACAGTTGAAGAAGAACAAATCATTCATGCTGCTGGTGCTAAAACAGGTCAGAAAATGACTACTACACAATTACAAAAAATCATCACCGAAACAGGCTATACACCTGTTCAACGTGATTCTTTATATCGAAAAATAAAATAAATTAGAGGTATGATTAATGAACAGACTTTCTGATAAAGAAGCTATTGACCTTTTAAAACATGGTGATATTTTAGAATTAGGTCAACAAGCAAATAAAATTCGCCAAGAAAAACATCCTGGTAACACTGTTACCTTCATTGTAGACCGCAATATTAACTACACTAATGTTTGCCTTAATGAATGTCGTTTCTGTGCTTTTTTCCGTCGCGAAAATCACAAAGACGCTTATTTATTGCCCATAGAAACTATTTTACAAAAAGTAAAGGAAACTCAAGAAGCTGGTGGTACACAAATCATGTTACAAGGAGGCCTGCACCCTTCTTTACCTTTTGAATATTACTTAAATATGATTAATACCATTAAAACAGCCTTTCCTGATATTGTAATCCATTCTTTTTCTCCTGCGGAAATACTTCATTTTTCCAAGATAGCCAACAAATCTATCAAAGAAACTCTACAAGATTTACGTTCTGCTGGTCTTGCTTCACTTCCAGGTGGTGGAGCTGAAATCTTAGTTGACCGTGTACGCAAAATTGTAAGCCCTAAAAAAATCATGACAGATGATTGGCTAAAAGTAATGGAAACTGCTCACTCTATCGGCATGGAAAGTACAGCTACTATGGTTTTAGGACTCGGCGAAACTATTGAAGAACGCATTGAACATATGCGACGTGTTCGCGACCTTCAAGATAAAACAGGTGGCTTCAGAGCTTTCATCATGTGGACTTTCCAACCTGGAAATACTCAATTAGGTGGCAATAAATTATCCTCATGGGAATATCTAAAAACTCTAGCAGTATCTAGACTTTATTTTGATAATATCTCTCATATTCAAGGTTCTTGGGTTACACAAGGTCAACAAATCGGACAAATAACATTAGCTTTTGGTGCTGATGATTTAGGTAGTATCATGCTTGAAGAAAATGTCGTTCGTGCAGCCGGTACTGCTTATCAAATGTCCATTGACAAAATGGTAAATACAATCGAAAAAGCTGATTTTAAAGCAGCTCAACGTGATACAGAATATAATATCATTTGTCGATTTTAATAAAATTCAATTAAGGAGATTTTCTATGAATACACAAAACATTCCTCAAGCCGATTTTGCAATTATCGGTGGTTCTGGTACATTATCCAGCAATTTTCCATTAGGTGCTAAATGTGATGATGTAAAAATCATTCAAGACCGCATGGTTTTTGATACACCTTATGGCAAAACTACTGAACTTCGCTTATTTGAAGTAGCAGGTACACGCGTTTTAACTTGCAAAATGCATGGTTGGAGAAGTGGCGTCAATCGTGCTGATGCTTCTCGCCAATTATTCTGGACTTTCCGCGAAGCTGGTGTAAAACGCATTTTCTCTGAAGGTGGCGTAGGTACTATCAATAAATTATTAGACACTAGAGATTTTCTCATTCCTGATGATTATCTTGATATGTCTGTTCGCAAAGATGTTGGGCTTGAAGGCAAATATTTACTTGTTATGCGTGATGCACTTTGCCCTCAAATGCGTGAAGAATTAATCAAAAATACACGTAAACATTTCAGCGGTAGAATTTTTACACGTGGCACTTATGCTAACACAGACGGTCGCCATTTTGAAAGCCCTGCGGAAATCGCTATGTTAAATGGTCATGCAGATATTGTAGGTCAATCCATCTGCCCTGAAGTATATCTTGCTCGTGAAATCGGAGCTTGTTATGCTGGTCTTTACTATGTAGTAAATTATGGCGAAGGTATCAAACCATGGTCTCATCAAGTATTAGAAGATATCTTCTATGATGATGCACCTATGATCAGCAAAATTCTGTTAGATACAATTCGTTCTTTAGCTCAACAAGATAGAAATTGCGAATGCTTATCCTTACGTAAAGAAACTTTATTAAAAGGCATTTATGACGATTAAGATATAAAAATAAGACGTATACATTTATTTGTATACGTCTTTTCTATTGCTTTTACTATTTACTTTTATTAATATATTCTAAAAGTCTGTTTATTATTATCCCAATCTACTTTTACATAGCAATCATCGACTTTTTTACCTTCCGCCATAGATTTGCCTTCAGGAACTTCTAAATGAAAACAATTGATGATGAGTTTTCCATTTACAATTTTATTATTCATATTATAATATTTATCTGGATTTATACCAAAACTCTTTAGATTATCCATAGAAATAAATATAGTCCATTCGCCATCTTTTTTGCCTACTAGCCAATAACCTTCTAATTTTGCATGAGCTCCTGCTGTACATTTTACTTCATAGAAAAATTTATTGGAATTTGCCAATTTTATCTCTTTGATACTTAAATCTGGTACATCTCTATTTGTATAAAAGTTCATTAAAACTTGATTTTTATCATCTAGCATAACTGAACAAATATTACCTATATTTTTAAAAGATATCTTACTATTAGGGAAATATGCTACTTCCTTATCGCCTAATATAAATTTATCATTTTGAGTATATTCTAAATTAACGATATCCTCTACTGGCTGTTTAACATCTTCTTTTACTGCATTATTTTTATCTTCACTTGCAGTATTTTCTTTATTTTGCTCTGCCGTTACATTTTGCTCAACTTGTTTTGTATCTTTATGAGCAAAATAACTATATGCACCAAAAGAAACCAATCCTAGTAATAAAATTACAGCGATAAAAATACCTATATACTTATATTTTGTATAATTCTTTTCAGTATCTACATTTTGACTGATATTATCGCTTGTTGTTTTTTCACTTTGCTTCATTTGCTCATTATTATCTTGGCTATCTTGCTTAATTTGATTTCCACATCTAGAACAAAATTTTTCATTATCATTTATCTGATTACCACAATTAGGACAAAAAATAATAATCATCTCCCTTTGTTACACTTACTATGATAAAGTATAACAAAATAGATAAAAATTAACAGAAACATATAGGAAAGTTAATCTTTTCTTGTAAATTAAATTAGATATCATCTTATTTTTACTTTATTTCTTACATAACTTGCATAGCTTCTACCTATATTATATAATAAATTTGTAACCAAGATTATATATTAATATAAATACGTATTCTCAAGGGGCGCTTTTCTTAGCGTCTTTTTTAGTTTACTAAATGCAAAGGAGATTTTATGAACGCTCGTGAAGTTGCTTTAAATATTTTAAATGAAGTATATACTCAACAAGCTTATGCTAATATATCCCTATCACGCCATTTGCAAAAAAATCAATTATCCGACCAAGACCGCCGTTTCATCACTGAATTGCTTTATGGTACAGTAAAAGCAGGCGATACTCTACTTTGGATTTTAAAAAAATTTGTAAATAGACCTTTAAATAAAATTGAACCAACAATTATTAATATATTGCGATTAGGTATTTATCAAATTGTATTCATGGACAAAATTCCTGAATCAGCAGCTTGCAATGAAGCTGTAAATCTTGCTAAAAAATATTCTAATCAAGGTTCTGCAAAATTTGTAAATGGTGTCTTGCGTAACTTAATCCGCCAACCAGAAAAATACGCTATGCCTACAGGCAATAAAGCTAGTGAATTAGCTATCAGAGAACAACATCCTCTTTGGCTAGTAAAAAAATTCATTCATACTTTTGGTAGTGAAGCTGCTATCAAACTTTGTCAATTCAATAATACTAATGCTCCACTTGTATTGCGTACCAATACTTTGAAAACAACACGACAAGAATTAATCACAGAGCTTATAAATGCAGGTTGTGAAGTTATTCCTTCCAAATTAGCACCAGAAGGAATTATTTGCAAAACGCATACTTCATTAAATCAACTAGCACCATTACAAAATGGTTTTGCCCAAGTACAAGATGAAAGCTCTATGCTTGTAGCTCATGTAGTTGATCCTAAACCTAATGAATTTATCATTGATACATGTAGTGCCCTGGTGGTAAAACTACACATATGGCTACTTTGATGCAAAATAAAGGAAAAATCATAGCTTGTGATATCTACGAACATAAATTAAAACTAATTCAAGATAATGCTAAGAGATTAGGTATCAACATCATTGAGCCTAAATTATTAGATGCTCGTGAAATCGGCAATCAATATAAAAACCAAGCAGATAAAGTATTAGTTGATGCACCATGTTCTGGAATGGGCGTACTTCGCCGTAAACCTGATTCTCGTTGGAACAAAACAGCGGAAATCTTTGAAGAATTACCACCTCTTCAATTAGCTATCTTAGAGTCAGCTGCTCTGGCTGTAAAACCTCAAGGCGTTTTAGTCTATAGTACTTGTACAATCATGCCTCAAGAAAATATAGAAATCATTAATCAATTTAGCTAAACATCCAGAATTGTTTTAGAAGATATCCGCAAATATTTACCATTTAAAACTAAAAGCAAAGAGAAAACATTACAATTGAATGCCATATAAAGATAATACAGATGGCTTCTTTAATCGCTCGTATGTACAAAAAGTATAAAAATCTTAAATTATTATTTATATTTAATTTTAAGAAGGGAATA
>ENA-OQER01000402-OQER01000402.1-human-gut-metagenome-genome-assembly--contig:-NODE-402-length-23898-cov-16.249926_pt1 | contig 23898 bp, 18 predicted proteins | sample MGYA00242797_ERZ504639 | MGnify/ENA primary metagenome ERZ504639 (study PRJEB26092, sample SAMD00036306) | human gut metagenome | host: Homo sapiens | study: EMG produced TPA metagenomics assembly of...
CATGGTTCGAGCAGGATGGCCACTGTGCTGTGCTCATGCCCGGCGTACCTCACGAAATGAAGGCCATGTGGGAGGAGAGCGTGCGCCCGCTGCTGCTGGCCCGCCAGAACTGCACACTGCATTCCATCACGCTGCGGGTGCTGGGCGGCGAAAGCGATATCGAATACCGTGTGCGGCATCTGCTGGAAAACGCAAATCCCACCGCCGCAATCTACTGCAAGACCGGCGAGTGCGAGATCCGCATACTGCCGGGCAGAAACCGACAGTTCAGCCAAAAAATGTGCCGCGCATACGCCACAAAGTTCTATGATCTGCTGGGTGATGCGGTGTATGATGAGGATGTGACCGGTCTGGAAGAGACTCTGGTGCACACCCTGAAGGAAAAGGGACTCACCATTGCCACGGCAGAAAGCTGCACAGGCGGCATGATCGCCCAGCGGCTGACCAATGTGTCCGGTGCAAGTGAGGTGTTCGGCTTCGGCTTTGTTACCTACTGGGAGCAGGCCAAGGCAAAGATGATCGGCGTAGACCCGGCGGCGATCGCAAGTACAATGTGGTGTCCGCACCGGTGGCAGCACAGATGGCACTGGGCGCAGCCGAAGCTGCCGGGGCCGATATCGCTGTCAGCGTCACCGGTCTGGCAGGCCCCAACGGCGGCGATGCCGTCCGCCCGGTGGGCACGGTGTATCTGGGTGCGGCCTGCGGTGAGACTGTTTATGTGAAAAAGCTCTTCGTCTCCCGCCCCGACCGTGCGCTGGTGCGTGCCCGCGCGGCACAGGCGGCACTGGAACTGGCGCTGCGTCTGGCTCAGGGCAAAGTTCCTGCAGATACACAGGCACTGGCAAAAAGCGCCCGGCATGATGCTGCGGCTCTGACGGCACTGGACAGCACCTTCCTCAAGGGTTAATACGAGCGGCCCCGGCCGCGGGGGTGAAGCAGTTGATACACGAAGAAAAAACGCAGACCACCTGTGTGCTGCGGTTGTTTGGCGCACCGCTGTGGGCAGTACAACAGGCAGTGCAGCAGACAGGACTTGCTGCCCAGTGCCGCAGCCGCGGTGCAGAAACACTGGCTGCGCTGCAGGCAGAAACGCCCACGGCATTGATCAAGGCGCGGAAAGCGCTGGCAGACCGCTTTGCGGCAGAGCTGTACGGAGAAGGGGAGATGACCCTTGTTCATGCAGCGGTGCAGGCGCTGGAAACGCACCACAGGCTGCTGGTATGCTGTGATGCGGATGCAGGCACTCTGCTGGAAGCCCGGATGGAAACGGTGGCCGGCGCAGAAAAAGTGTTTGATTTTGGAGCCATGAGCTATGCCGATGCAAAGGTGCGGGAAAAGCTGAGCGCAAAGGTCTGCCGGGTCAAGGGCGGGCCGGTGCCGGCAAAGCTTACCCGTGTGCGGGCAGCGCAGCGCCTTGTGGGTGCAGACTTTGCAGCTGGATGTCTGGAGCGCGCCGAGGACACGGTGCTGTTTCTGGGCAGCCGGAAAGGCTGCTGGGTGCGCACGGTGGCCAATGCAGATACGCCTGCTTTGTGGCTGCTGGATATGATCCGCCGGGCGGCTTCCGGTCTGCCGCAGGCGGCGGGAACAATCTGGCAGAAGTATGGCAGGGCCATTCCGGCAGATGCCCTGACGGCGCAGCGCCTGCCGGACAAGCCGGAGCCGGATGCACCGACAGCAGCGCCGCGCAAACGGCACAGGGTGCGGAATGCCTGATTTTTCTGCTGATTCTGGCACTGGCCGCGTTTGCCGCTGCGTGGTATTACACCGGCGGCGACCTGACCGCGCTGCCCCAGAGACTGCAGAGCCTTGGTGCCGACAGCCTGCCCCATGCGGGGCAAACTGATATAAAAAAGACCCCGGAGTGCGAACCTTCCGGGATTTTTTGTTTATAAAGGCGTTTTTTAAGAGATGCAGTGTGCTGCTCCGAACCCATCCGTGAAAAAGAACCTCCGGAAAATCCGCAGATTTTTCGGAGGTTCAAATAAATGATAAATTTTCCGAATGGTTATGCCTTGTGGTCGCTCAGCCACCGCAGAGCCATATAAACATAGGCTGCAGAGCCCACGTACAGCACGCTGTCGTCAAAGCGTACCTTGGGTGGTGCTGGCCGTAAACATAGCCCTCCTTGGCGTTGCCTGCGGAGAGAAACATGCTTACGGTGGGCACTTCGTGCTGACAAAGGCAAAGTCCTCGCTGCCGCCGCCGGGCTTGCCGCCGGTGAGGACGGTCATATCCATGGCCAACTGCCAATCCGAGGATGAACGTGAACGGACGGCTGAACTTATACGACCGATTCTGCGAGGCAGGGATATCAAGAGGTATGGATATAACTGGGCAAACTTGTGGTTGATTTATATTCCATGGCATTTTCCTTATCAATTTGACGAGTCTATAAAGGGCGCATCTGATAAGGCGGAAGAGGCTTTTAAGGAACAATATCCTGCTGTGTATAATCATATGCTTCAGTATAAAGAACCATTGTCTAAGCGCAATAAGGCAGAAACAGGAATACGCTATGAATGGTATGCCATGCAACGATGGGGCGCAAAATATTGGGAGGATTTCTCAAAGCCAAAAATAGTCTGGGGAAATTTAAATCTAAAGCCAAGTTATGCAATTGTTGAAGACAATAGCTTCATAAATGCGCCATCACCAATGATTGTACCTGCAAGCAGATATTTATTGGCCATCTTAAATTCAAAACTGGCTGATTACTTTATTCGACAACTTGGTGTAACTCGCAATGGTGGGTATTTTGAATACAAGCCAATGTTCATAGAACAGCTTCCTGTCCCTCAATGCCTAGATAATTCTATTCTTAAAGAAATCGATACTAATGTGGCTATTAAAAACGAGAAAATAATAGATACTATTGTGTATTCTTTGTATGGATTAAATGATAAAGAAATACAATATATAGAAAAGGGAACACAAGAAAACTATTAATAATAACCAAGTTCAACGTCTATGAATTATGGACAAAATATGGTATACTTAACTGCTTTTTTGAATTCTTCTATGTTCAAATATTGTTTTCGCGATTCTTTTCCAGAGTTACAATGGGGCACAAGAGAGTTAAGCAAAATCTTTTTCGATAAGATTCCAATAAAGCAGGTGTCTTTAGAACCAAATGAAGGGTTCAGAAAGATTATTAATTCTATTCAATCAGATTATACAATAGAACAAACGAAATCTATAGATGACATGTTGTTCGATTTGTATAATCTGACATCAGAAGAACGTAAAATCATTAGTTATATAGAGATTAAGTAAAATTTTCTTCTATATAGCTTTGTTCATCAAGAGATAAGTCGTATAGCTTAAATATTTTACGACTTATCTCTTTTTCATTAGTGAGTGATTCTCCTTTAATAAGCTCTTCTAAGAGTCTTTTGAAAATCAAGTTCATTTCCGACCCAACTTGAGGTATTTGTATTGGCTCAATTGCTTGTACACTAACTAGCAAATCACCTGTACCTGTCTTCGGGGCATCTTTAAGCAAATAATGTCCAATTGGTGAATTTAATACACAACAGACATATTCAATGTTTATGCCCGTAGCAAAACATGTACTGTCAAGTCCTAAAAAGTCATTATCGCTATAACAGAATCGAAGTATCGAGCCTACTCTTTTCCAAAGAATTTTTGGCTTAGAAAAATCCTCCAAATAAGCGCAATTCCTAAGGTTATATGGCGTTTCTCCTTTGTCGGCTCTCTTTGAAATCTTATCCCAATATTGATCAAGATGAGCTTTAACAGCAGGATAGTCCTCAATATGAATACGTTCCAACTTGCCGCGAATACCATTGTGTGTATTAATTAGCCACAAGTTTGCCCAGTTATATCCATACCGTTTGATATCCCTGCCTCGCAGAATCGGTCGTATAAGTTCAGCCGTTCGTTTGCGCTCGTCCTTAGACTGGCAATTGGCAAGGATTTCATCACGTTTAGCGGTGTCTATAATGAAAGCATCATTATAGCCCGTCTTGATGCCGTAGTTGATTTGGATATCCCAGTCCTTCAACGGTGTTCCCACAGCTTCATTTTTTCGCTTGATGCTCTGCTCAATAGGCGAAAGAATCACCCATGAATCAGAGTTACTAAATTCACACTCTGTCCCGCTCTGCTGCACGAAAACGCTCAAATTCTTTACGCTATCTTTGTTCTGCTTGTTTGTGACGGCACACCATGTCTTATGTTCATTGGTGGCTTTGGCAAAGAGAAGAATATTAGTGTCAACCGTTGCGCTCTCAAAGATTTTTACACCAGCAAAATCAATCAAGAGCATCGGATTTGTATTCTTGCAAAGAAGTCACGTGTCTTTTCGCCATACCCAGCACGCATCCACTTGTTGGAAGTAATGTAGCATAGATGGCCATTAGGCTTCAGAAGTTGATGGCCACGTTCGTAGAACAGACAATAGATATCGCCTGTACGTGCAAATGTCTTATAATTGCAATCGGCATACAATTTTGCCAATTTGCCACCATCATTCTGAAGCTGAATGTACGGTGGATTGCCTATGACAATATCGAAGCCATCGCTGACCCCGAACATCCATTCTGGATCAAAGAAATCGGCAACAGCATTTTGGTCGTATGGATTCCATTCTGCAAGCTGCTTAGCGTCGGCAGGAGCAAAGTTGTTGTCATCAGCCAGCAAATGAGCAAGCTTCTCACGAAGTTCTTTGTCTTTCTGACGTAATGTGCTTTTGCGATTTGCAGTCTTGGCAGCAAAATGCTCATGGCGAATTTCCGTTAAAGCCTGTTTTGTCAGCTCTATCTCTGGGTTTTCAAACAGACTATGACATGCCTGCCTTTTCTTGGCTATCAAAGAGTTCGCAGCTACAAACTTCGTTTCAAGGTTTGGTAATGTAGGAATGCCATAGTTTGGCTTGTTTGCGTCCTTTTCGCAATTGCAGATAAGAGAGATGAAGAATCGTACTTCGTTATTTGGGCTGCAATACTCTGAATGTCACTACCATATATGCAGTTTTCAATGATAGATAATTTCAAGTCATAAGTATTCTCTTCAGGAGAAATATGACCAAGAATGTCTATCATGCGATTGAGCAATCCCATAGGGAATGCTCCCGAACCACAAGCTGGGTCGAGTATCTTGATAGCCTTCAGCTATCAGAAATGGTTTTGTAATCATCTGCCTTTGTCTTGTCGTAGCTAAACTCAGGCGAGAAAAGTGAACGTACAAACGAAGTGTTACCCAAATAAGAGATAAGACTCTCATCCACCATATAGTTTACAATCTCTCGTGGAGTGTAAAACGAGCCACTTTGATTGCGTGCTGTTTCTCTTGTTTCTGGGTTATAGGCTCCCAATAGGTTCTCAAATACCTTACCAAGCAACTCTGGGTCAAGTGCAACTTGCTGCTCTTCAGGCGAGTTCTCTTCAATAGTGAAATTATAGCGGCTGAGTATGGATATCAAACCTCTCTCCTCATCGAAGAAAAGGATATTCGGCACCACAGCACGATTACGGTAGCGTCCGTCAGCAAATTTCTTGTCATTACGACTGAAACCGTCATAGTTGTAAGCTTGTTCTACTCCGTCTATAGTCTTTGTCTTGTCAAGACATTCAAACAGACCACCATTAAGGAAAGGCACCTCCGAGAAAATCTTTATCACCTCATCCTCACTGATTTTGAACATTTCAGGATAGCGGTAAAGAGTCTTTATATCCTTTTTTACATTGGTAGCAAAGCGACGCTTGTTGCCATGCTCGTCTTCTATGGCGCGGTTGAGGGTGGCGAAGAAAAGGTTTTGAAGAATGGCATTGTAGTAGTTGCCCACCACCTTACTTTCTGGGTCAAAGTCTTTCAGAATTGTGTCAAGAAAATCTATATCAAAGATTTTGTTTGGCACAAGTTCTTTTTGCTTGATGAACCATACGAACATAATTCGGGTTATCATGCGGATAATTTTAGTCTCAATATCCTCACGATCATCATCTTCTGTTGATGTGTTGTTGGGGAAATATACACCTGATGCTGGATCTACCGCCCATTGATACCAGTCAAACAAATCCTTATAGAATTGCTTGGTAAGAGCTTCAACCGAGAAAGCAGCTGTAACATCACTGAGAGACTGCTTGCTGTCTTTAAGTGCACTAAACTGCTCAATGGCAGTACGGCATCCGCGACCTTCTCCAAGGAGATAGGTGTATCGCTTAGTATTGGTAGACAACTTTTCATAATCGCCTTTTTTGTTGAATCCCCATGTTTCGCTGACATAAGAGAAACGCAACACGCTCTCGTTCTTGCGATAGCAAAACATGAAGGCACCAGCATAGCCCATACGACGCCAATCTGCAGTAAGCATATCTCTAATACCACGTTTGTTACGTTCTATATCTACCTTATCAGACAATTCAACTTCATATATAGCTAGTTGCTGCTCATCAGACAATGTAATCGTGCCCAGTTTGAGAGCTTCTTTGGCAAAATGGCTATTTACTTTCACTTCATAAGGAGCCCTGAAGACCACTTTGCTAAGGAATATATCATGAAGCAATTGCTGCCATGCATCTCTATTGTATCTTGATTCTATTATTTCTTTGTAATTCATTGTATATGTTTTAATTAAATGATTCTGAGAGAATTATTTCTGCATTCGTTTCTTGTTCATTCATCTGAGACTCTTGTGCAACGAAATAAGGGGAGTATTTCTTTGCCATATCGATTATTTCATCTAAGGCATCAGTTGGAGATAGTTTATTTTTACCACTGCGAGTAAGATCCTTCTGTATACGTTGCAAACGTTTAGGAATGTATGTGATGACACCTCGTTCTGCCAGAGCCTTTAATTGACTCACTTTTATACGAATGTCAGGATCGTCTATTTCGCGAATAAAAAGATTAAGCAAACTGACAGCTGTTGTCACTTGTGCGCCTAAAGATTTCTGCGCATCTTGTGCATTTTCTTGATTGCGCAGTTCTTCATCCTGCATGGCACGGAACTTCTGCAATGCCATATTGATGTGCTTGTGATGTTGCTCTATTCGCTCCACAGGTTGTTCCTCTTTTTTAGCTTTGAAATATTTGAGTGCATCAAGCACAGACAATTCCTTAGCTGTTTCCGACACGAGAAAGAACACCTTGCGGAAATTTGTCTTTAGGAATACGAGCGTGTCTCCAGATAATGTCACACCATCAACCTGTCTTGCGTCACGTCCAGTTCTACTACGCAATGACAGCTTCTCTATGCGATTGTACTCCCTACGATTTGTCTTGTAAAGAGTTCTTAGCTCCTCGTAGAAAGGCAATTCTTGGTTGCTCTCTTCCTTTTGTCGCTTCATGCCTTCGTCAAACAATTTGGTGAGGTCACGGTCAAGAATTTCCTCCTGTGAGTATATTTGGTTGTCCTCGCCAAATGTAGAATGGAATGTTTGTATCTTACTCAAAGCTATTTGATTCAGATTGATTTCCCTATTACCTTCACGCGAAGGATAGAACACATAGTTGTATATGTGCTTTGATGAAGAACCTATACGGTTTACACGGCCTATGCGCTGCATAAGACGTGTACTGTTCCAAGGTGTATCGTAGTTGACTATCACGTTGGCTCGATGCAAGTTTACTCCTTCTGCTAAAACGTCAGTTGTGAGGATTATATTGTATTTATTGAGCTTTGTTTTATAATTTGCATCAAAATTCTCACGAATTGTCTTGAACAGTTTACTTCTGTTGTCAGCAGAGATGACCAACACGTCCTTGCGGTTAATGCGCCGTTCGAGATACTTAACCGTATCAACAGATTCTGAAAATACTACTAACTTTTGTTCCGGATTACGTTCGACCTTAAACAACTCATGCTTTAAAAGCTCGTTAAATTTTGCAAACTTGGAATCATCTTCATCTGTTATGCCCTCCCAATCCTTGTACAGTTTTTCGAGTATCTCTTGGTCTTGCTGCAACAATTCGATATACTCAGGGTCGAAATCTTCAGCCTTAAATACAGAATTCTTTGGATTCTCCTCCGCCTTAGCATTCAATTTTTCTTCTATTTCCTCATCTGAAAGCCCTGCTTCCAACAAGTTGTTTATGTCAAGGTCTGGAGCGATGAATACCTTATCACGATTGAACATGTCAATCATATTTTGGTTCGCCTGACGGAAATTGTTCAACGATATTTGGAAAGCATAAAAACTGCTTTCAAGTCGTTTTACCAATCCATTCTTGCGGATTCCTGCCAGGCTGCGGCTTATCAATTCGGCATTGTCATACAAACCATTTGCAGCTTCAGGTTTCAAATAGGCAATAGCCTGATAACGGGCATAGCTTAACTTCTTATCAAGAGTTTCCATTGCACTTTCAAACAGATTGGCTAAACGTTCATTCAGCTCATACCTGTTTTCAATAGGACGTTCAACCTTTGGGAATCCATTTACATCTTTGTTATAACGAGCCACATTTTCAATGTCTGTTCTTGTGCGGCGGACGGTCAAAGGCTTTATAACACGGTCACGCACATGCTCGGCCAACTTCTTAAACTGTGTCACATCGAAGTTGGGGTCATTCCTTAATTGTTGGAACTCTTTAATAAGAGGGGAGAAGAATGCAGTCAAATTAGCCACTCCGTCTATTGTACAACGTCGAGGGTCTTGGAACAACTGTATCTCATTGTAAATGTCTGCTGGTGTATTGTTCATCGGTGTTGCCGAGATGAGCATCACTTTTTTCTTATATCCAGGAATATTTCCATTTTCGATGCGAGGCATCTTGCAGATTTCCTGCAGTTGTTCAAATGCAGCTGTGGTGTGTGAACGAAACTTGTGTGCCTCGTCCACCAATATCAAATCGTACTCATCAGCATTCCAATAGTTATAGTTCTCTTCAGCAAGGACCTTTGCCAAACTTCCATTGGAAATAAATTTGGCATATTTATCTATGCCAAAGTCTTTGAATGTTGCTTTCCAGTTCTGTTCTACTGCAGGAGGATATACAACAAGAATTTTTGTCTTATCGCGTCCATTCTCTATCAAGAACTTCTTTGCAATCATGGTTGCAATAACAGTCTTACCAAGACCAACGACATCTGCAAGGAAAAATCCATCATACCTAATGAGCTTCTGATATCCCTCCACAACTGCATCCATTTGGTAATCATACTTGGTATATCCCTCAGGCATATCAAACGGATTGTTGTCATCTGTGGCCAACACACGATCAGAGAAGTATTCCATAAGCATTTTGATGTACAAATCGTATGGAGCGACATCACCTTTTAAGTAGGTTTTGTCTATGGATGTTTTCACATCTTCTGCGGTAATCTCACAACCTTCAGCTTCTTTCCACAACAATTCAAATTCGTCTTTGGCAAATTTTACATCATCAAATCGGTCAAGCTTGACATTGAACTCATATTGCTTATCTTGCGAAATGCCAAGCCCATTGCCGGACAAATTGCTTGAACCAGTTATGGCGATGCCTTGTGAATACTGATTGAAATCATCTGGATAGAGTACATACAACTTTGCATGTATTCTCTTTGACGGATGAGCACGTAGTTCAAGTTTACCATCTATAAGGTCTTGAACCATCTGAAGCATACCACTCTCTACCTCCTTTGAGTAGTTAGAACACTCTATATCCTTACGGATTTTACGCAAACAATCTTCTTTTACTTCCTCTTCTGCACCAAAGAAAATTTTTCCTTGGTTGGCGGCTTGTGCTATATACTTGTCTACATCTATACCGATAAGCACCCGCACCTTATTGATATGGTCTAAGAATGGACGCAAGGAAAAATATCCAGACGCACGCAGAAAACCAACTACAGCATCAAGATTTTTTATATGATTGTTATGTTGTAACACGCCCTCAAACTCTTTCATAAGAGTGTTTCCATTCCTATTCGTAAAGAAATTGGAATTATTTATTGTTTCGTTCATATTGTCGTTCTAATTAGGTTTATTATTGTTTCGCTCCTGGTATCTTCTTATACACGAATCCTTCATCACCAGGGAAGTAGCTTCGAATACAATGCAGAGAAACCGGGCTATGTCTTTACGTTTTTTGCCAATCTTGAAGAAAGCGGAACTGGCATACGCCATGAGGTCGGCTTGGCTGCACTTGGCATTAACGGCTATGCTGACTTTGGGTATTACTACCAGGTCGCGCTCGGCAAAGGCAATGGCACAAGCGTTGATGGCCTCTTGCTCTTCTTTGCTGAACACGCTCATCTTTGCTGCAAACCAGTCGAGTGCTTCTTGCACTTTGTGCTGCTGCTCTTCATCCACGGCTTGCGACATTGCTGCCGCACGTTCTTGCTCCAGCTTCTCTACCGTGTCCTCAAGCACCGCCACCTTTTTCTTCATGACATTGTACTTCACCATATTTGCCATGACGAAGCAATAGCAACACACAACGACGATGAACACAAGCACGGCTTGATAGCGTAGCTCGTCCACAATATTGTTCAGCCCTGCAATATAATGGCTCATCATTGGCACTGCCATCAACGACAGCGCAGCACCGACATACATAAACCTAATCTTTGCATTGTCGCTTATGGGCGATATGCACACAAACAAGGCAAGGATGAGCGACAATGCGCAGAAGCAAAGTGCCAGTAATGCTGTTCCCATATTCTATTCTGTTTTATGTTCTTTGTCAAACAATTCATCATCCTCATGAAGCAGATATTCATATTCGGTACCGATAAGACTTTCACGGTCATATTCTTTTCTGTACTCCATGATGTAATAACTTATGGTTTCGGGATAATCATAGACGAATCTTCGGCAAACTTTCTTGTACATAAGCAATATGCGTTCGTCATCGGCAAACTCAAACAGATAGTCAAGCATCCGGCCTACTTCATTTGCAGTTGCGTGTTTCCTCGCACAGAACACCTCCACAATGGGAGCATACTCTATGGCTGCTCTCTCACGAATTTGCATAAGTCCCTTTGCCAATTCTTTTATTCCTGCAAAGAATTCCTGATAATCCTTGTCCTTGCTGATATCATTCATGACATGTCTTTTTTAATCTTTCAAACAAGCAAGCGGTATTACTTTGACTCCGTCTGGGCGTGTGTAAGCCATGCTGCCACCTGTCATGACAATCATCAAGTCGGGTTCGCGCAACGGCACCTGCTTTTCTGTCTCATTATGCACTTGAATAAGTCGTTTAATTTCCAAAAGATGTTTGGCTCCTTCTTCTATTTCACGGCTGCCAAGCTTGCACTCTATCAGAGCATAGCGTCCATCGTCAAGATGAAGCACAAGGTCTGCTTCCAGTCCGTAGCGGTCGCGATAATATGACAGATGATTGCCAAAACCTGGAGTATAAGCCCTAAGGTCTCTCGCACACATCTGCTCAAAGATGAAACCAAAGGTTTTGAGCTGCGTCATCAATGCTTCTGGGGAAAGTCCTAATGATGCAATTGCAATGGACGGGTCTACGAAAGCTCGTTTTATACCACTTCGAATTGCAGTCTTGCTTCGGACTGCAGGACACCATGCTTCGATGTTGTCAATAACGAACAATTTGTTGAGGGAGGTTACATAATCCTCAAACGCACTCATAGAAAGTGAAACTTCCCCAGAGGTTGTTACATCAGCTAACAGAGCGGTATTCTTTGCCAATGTTGAGATGTTACGGGCATACGAACGCAATATTGCACGAGTTGTCCGTTCATCCCTTTGTACGCCATCCACTCTTGAGATATCGTCACGACAAATGGCATCAACATAGTTGCGTGCAATAAGTAGCTTTGCCTTATCACTCTTCATATTTAGAAATGCAGGCCATCCACCACGACAAGCAGCATAAATCAAGTCTTCAATCTTCATATCTGAAGTGATGCCGTCTATGTCTAAGTCTTTATTATCAAACAATTCTTTAAGTGAAATTTTTCCGTTAGACTCTCCTGACTCCCATAGACTCATTGGCAACATCTTCATTCGTGAAATCCTACCCGTACCAGAATGATGTATTTTACTTCTGTCTACAACAGTAGACCCTGTAAGAATGAATTGGCCTGGAACCTGACGCCTGTCCACCATAGTACGCACGGCATCCCAAAGCACAGGAGCATCCTGCCATTCATCTATAAGACGAGGAGTTTCACCCATCAACAACAATGATGGTTTTGAGGCAGCAGTTGCAGCATATTCTTCCTGCATCTCCGTGTCCTGCATCTTAATGACACTTTTGCTCATTTGTTCCGCAGTTGTTGTCTTTCCGCACCACTTAGGCCCCTCTATTAGTACAGCCCCGAAAGCCTCAAGACGCTCTGCCAGTTGAAGGTCTGCAATTCTATGTGAATAACTCATATTGTAACCGTGATTTGATTATGTATGCAAAGTTAGTGATATTCAGTCATGTATGCAAGCAAAAACAGATATTTGTGGATATTTAACACTATGAATTGTGCTGTTTTATTGCTAACTTTTGTGGTAGTTTAGAACTAACTTTTGTGGCAATTCATTTGTATTTTTTGCTGTATTTCGTTTGTAGTTTTTGAGATACTACATTTAGTGTTTACAAGTAAAAACACTACCTTTTAATAAGGTAGGCTGCACTCGGGAATACAAAACAAGACTTCGTATTTGTTTTGATATTCCGCTCATTTGCACTACCTTTGCAGCAGTTGAGTGCGTGTTTGCTTATCGTTGCTTATTTCCATATTTGCAGCACATTTGCAGCACGCTCACGCAAATGGCTTGTTTAATAACGGTTTGCATTTCAAGGAGGTCAAGTAAGTTCTTGTAAGTAAGAATAGTGTTAATAAAATAAAGATGAGGGTGCGTCACAGACTTATGACACACCCTCATCTTTAGTTTTTTGGGGTAGTTACATCTCTACGTGGACTTCGTGCTTGCCTGGGGAGCAGGGAACAATGGTTCCGCTGATGAGCTTGCCGTCTACGGTGATGCGGCTTACACCTTCTCCTTGCCATCGGGATTTTTTATCACGATGTGGTACTCGCCACCACGGAACTTGCGCACTACCTCATACTCCTTAGCGGTGCTTGGAAGGCAGGGATCGATGAGAAGACCCTCGTAGTCGGCTTGATGCCGAGAATGAATTCGCTGATGGTGTACCACATCCATGCTGCGGTGCTGTGAGCCATGAGTTCTTTCCCTCGCCCGGACGAGCTGCGTCCTTGCCTGCCACCATCTGACAGTTCACGTAAGGCTCTACCTTGTGCAGAGTCTGGTATTTCTCCTCCACATAGCTGGGCAGAATTTTGGTGTAGTGGTTCCAGGCATCGTTGCCACGTCCCGCTACAGTCTCACCGATGATAACCCAAGGATTGTTGTGGCAGAAGATGCCGGCATTTTCCTTGTAGCCCTCTGGATAAGAGGAAATCTCGCCCATCTCTACATGATAGGTGGTGTAGGCAGGATTGTTGAGCACCATTCCGTGCTCGCACTCCAGACGCTCCTTGGCGCTATCCAGTGCCTTGTCGCAGAGACCGTCTTCCAGTCCGATGCCCGCCATGGTGCACCATCTGCTTTCGATGAATATCTTGCCCTCCTCGTTCTCATCACTTCCTATCTTGTTGCCGAAGAAGTCGTAGGCGCGGAGGAACCATTCTCCGTCCCATCCGTGCTGCTTCACGGCTTCGCTCATCTGGTCTACTGCCTGCTGCATACGGTTGGCTTCTGCGAGGTAGTCATTCTCGGCGAGACCAGCGATAGTGCCTTCACTGCTGTTTGCGGCTTCCTTGGCGAGCTGCTTGCAGAGCGCTATATAGTCTTTGCCGGTGACGACAAAGAGTCCTGCTATCATCAGGCTCTCTGCCTTGGAGCCTTCTCCCTTGTTCTCTGTTGTCTGGAAACTCTCGTTAGGATCCCACGAGAAGCAGTTGAGGTTGAGGCAGTCGTTCCAGTCGGCACGTCCGATGAGTGGCAACTTGTGAGGACCGAGGTTGTTGATGACATGGTTCATCGAAATCTTCAAGTGCTCGAAGAGACTTACCTCGCTGCCCGGCTGGTTGTCGAAAGGCACCTGCTCGGAGAGAATGGAGAAGTCGCCCGTCTCCTTGATGTAAGCCACGGTTCCGAAGATGAGCCAGCATGGATCATCGTTGAATCCGCCACCGATGTCGTTGTTGCCGCGCTTGGTGAGTGGCTGATACTGATGATAGCAGCCGCCGTCTGGGAACTGGGTGCTGGCAATGTCGATGATGCGCTGCCGTGCACGGGTGGGAATCTGATGCACAAAGCCCACGAGGTCCTGGTTGGAGTCGCGGAAGCCCATGCCACGACCGATGCCGCTCTCGAAGAAACTTGCCGAGCGCGACATGCAGAAAGTGATCATGCACTGATACTGGTTCCAGATGTTCACCATGCGGTCTAACTTGTCGTTGCCGCTCTTTATGGTGTAGATGTTCAGCAGGTTGTCCCAGTACTGGTTGAGTTCTGCGAAGGCAGCGTCCACCTTCTCAGTAGTGTTAAACTGCTGGATAAGCAGATGAGCCTTCTCCTTATTGATGACCTTCTTGGCGACGAACTTCTTGTTCTGTTCGTTCTCCACATAGCCTAAGAGGAAGATGAGATCGCGGCTCTCGCCTGGCTGCAGTGTCACCTCGATATAATGCGATGCGATAGGGCTCCAGCCGTGGGCAAAGCTGTTGCGTGGTTTGCCCTCTGTCACAGCCTGTGGCTCAGAAAACTCGTTGTAGAGTCCGATGAAGCTCTCGCGGTCGGTGTCATATCCCTGGATTTCTGTATTGACGGTATAGAAGGCGTAGTGGTTGCGGCGCTCACGATATTCGGTCTTGTGATAGATGGTGGAGCCTTCCACCTCTACCTCGCCGGTGGAGAAGTTGCGCTGGAAGTTCTCCATATCGGTGGCTGCATTCCACAGGCACCATTCGGCAAAGGAGAACACCTTGAGGGTCTTCGTCTCCTGCGACTGATTCTTGAGCGTCATCTTCTGTACCTCAGCCCAGGTGTGAAGCGGAACAAAGAAGAGCACACTTGCCTCCACACCGTTCTTGCTTCCCGTAATGCGGTATAGTTCATACCGTGACGGCACTCGTAGCTGTCGAGTGGAGTCTTGCAGGGCTTCCATCCGGGATTCCACACGGTGTCGCCGTCCTTGATATAGAAATAGCGGCCGCCATTGTCCATAGGCACACCATTGTATCGGTAGCGGGTGATACGCCGGAATTTTGCGTCCTTGTAGAAGGAATAGCCGCCTGCTGTATTGGAGATGAGCGAGAAGAAATCCTCGTTTCCCAAATAGTTGATCCAAGGCCATGGGTCTGTGGATCGGTAATTACGTACTCGCGATTGTCGTCATCGAAATGACCATACTTTTTCTCTGCCATTGTCTTTGTAGTATTTTTATTGTTTTTTTACTTATTTATTACGTAGAACTGAATTCTTACGAGAAACAGAATGCTATTTTTTAGATTATTTGCATGATTTTGATGCAAAGTTAGTAAAAAGTTTAAGTTGTAAAGTTAGATAACTGATATTTTTGTATTTTTGCAATAGATTAGGTTTGAAATCAAACGGATTGTTAACATTTCATACACTTGGCTTATGAAAAAAACATTTTAGCACTTGTCATTGCCCTGTTTGCCGTGATACAAACGATGGCTCAGACTTACGACAACCTTTGGAAGCAGGCTGATGCCTACAGGCAGAAAGACCTTCCGAAGAGCGAGATCGGTGTGATGAGAAAAATAAGCGCCAAGGCTTCCGCGTCGAAAGACTACGGACAACTGCTGGCTGCCGAGATGAGACAGGCGATGCTGTGGAAATCTATTTCCACCGACTCGCTGGCTCCTGCTATCCAACGCCTGAGGCTGCAGGAACAGCACACTGCCGACCCAATGCTCAAGGCCGTATGGAATGCTGTGTTGGGAAAACTCTACAAGGAGAATGTTTACTACATTGACGCAAGCGACGAGGAAGTCGCTAACAAGCGTTATCGTGTGAACAGGGCTAAGGCACAAGCGTACTTCATGAAGCGCTGGCGCAGCCCGAGCTACTGACACGCCACGCATCTACCGAGTATGCGCCACTCACCATGAGAGGACTCGACGGTGCTTCGTTTGGTAACGACATGCTGCATCTCATCGGGTTTGAGGCCGACAGCAAGGAGGCTTATCTGAAGATGTACACCTATTATAATAAGGTGGGCAACAGAGGTGCAGCCTGTCTGTGTGCCTTTGAGGTGATTCAGAAATATCGTCAGGACGACGTGAGAGAGGTGAAAAAATCGAAGTATCTCAATGCCATCGACTCGCTCATCCATGTATATCAAGATATTCCCGAGGCGGGAGAACTGGCGGTGGAGCACTATCGCTTCATGGAGGAAGCCACCGACATCAAACCGGCTGACAAGCTCAATTATATCAACTATGCCCTGAGCCGATGGGGAGGATGGTCGAGGATGAACGTGTTGAGAAATGCACAGAAACGACTCACCGAACCTATGTTTGACATCGAGGACCTGCAGCAGGTGTTGCGCCCAGGACAGAAGCAGTGGGTTCATCTCAGCGTACGCAACCTGCAGAACATAAAGGTGAAGCTGTCGCGCCTCGATATCACTGCCGACAACGAATATGACGTGCAGGATGATAAAACTTACAAGTGGCTGAAAACCAAGACTTCGGAGCTGCACGAGAAAGAATACAGCAGACAGTTTTATGGTCATCCAGACTACGAGGAGGTGAAAGATTCCATCCTGTTGCCTGCGCTGCCCACAGGCGCTATCTCATGGAGGTGACTGCCGACAACCCAGGTGTGACGCCAGCTCGACGACTCTTCTATGTGAGCGACCTGGCTGTGATGATACAGCAGCTGCCCGATGACAGGCACCGCTATGTAGTGGTTAGTGCCACGAGCGGACAGCCTATTGCCGGTGCAAGGATAGAACTCTACAGAGATGACTACTACGACTTCAAAACCAAGAAGCATAAGCGTATCGTGCATGCCAGGCTTACCAGCGACGCCGAGGGTGAGGCGTACTTCAAGAACGTGGACGGAAGCGTGCTGCTTTCTACCACGACCGACAAATACTGTCCAGCCCGAGACATCTATCTCTCGCGTACACGCTACTATGAGCAGAAAAACAACAAGACCATCGTCAATCTATATACCGACCGAGCCATCTATCGTCCCGGACAGACGGTGCATGCCGCTGCCATCCTCGCCATCAATGAGCGAGGGACTGATGCCAAGCCTTTGAGAAGGGCAAGGAGGTGAAGATGGAACTGTATGATGCCAACTGGAAGGTGGTGGCAGAGAAGACTGTCACGACGGACGATTACGGAATGGCTGCCGCCGACTTCGTGTTGCCACAAGGCGGACTGACAGGACAGTATAGTGTAAGAGCCATGGGCTATGGATGCTACTTCCGTGTTGAAGAATACAAGCGACCCACCTTTGAAATCAACTTTCCCGAGGTGAACGAACGATATACATGGGGCGACACCGTGGTGGTGAAAGCTACAGCTAAGACCTATGCAGCCTGCCTGTTCAGGGAGCCAAGGTGGAATACACTGTGACAAGGCGCAATCAGCTGTGGTGGTGGGGCTCACGTTCAGCCGACCGACAGGTGATGACAGGAGAGGCTGTGACCCGTGAGGATGGAGCTTTGATGTGGAAATACCATTAGAGGCTAAGTTGACTGGCGCCGACAGCAATGGCGCTGACGATTTTATGCGAGTGGCGAGATTCTTCCACTTCGACGTGTCTGCCATCGTCACCGACATCAGCGGCGAGAGTCATGAAGGCGAGATGAGTCTGCCTCTCGGCACGAAGCCCACCGCCTTTGCTGTGACCTACCTAAACGCATGGAGACCGACAGTCTGAAACAGGTGACCTTTGCCTACCTCAACAGTGCTGGAATAAAGATTGCCCACTCGCTGAAGTATCGCATAGATGGGGGCGAGTGGCTTGATGCTGAGGCCAATGAGCCTGTGCAACTGCAACATTTGGCATCGGGCATGCACATGGTGGAGGCTGTGTGCGGACAGGACAGTCTGCAGCATAAGTTCGTCCTCTTTAGTATGAAGGACACCAGGCCGATGGAGGAGACCATGCACTGGAGCTATCAGACTGCCACGAGCTTCCGCACCGACGGCAAGCCTGTCTATCTGCAGGTTGGGTCATCGGCCAACGGTGTGCACATCGTCTACTCGATCATCGCCGGCAACAAGCTGATCGAGAAAGGTGCATGGGAACTGGGCGACAGCATCGTCACCTTGCCCTTCACCTACCGACCAGAATATGCCTCGGGCATTGTGCTCAACTACGCCTTTATAAAGGACGGGAAATGCTACTCACGCACCATGAACATCGCAAGACCCATGCCCGAGAAGAAGCTGAACATCGAGTGGAAAACTTTCCGCAACCGGCTTACACCAGGACAGAAGGAGGAATGGACACTGCGCATCACTACGCCCGACGGAAAACCAGCCAAGGCGCAGTTGATGAGTGTGCTCTACGACAAGTCGCTCGACCCGTTGCAGAGGCTTACATGGCAGATGAATCTGGGCTTCTATCAGTCGCTGCCCAGTAGCTATTGGAAGAACAACCTCGCCGTGAGAACCGCTATGCGGGCTTTGGCAGCAACTTCCCTACTAAGTATTATCAGGAGAACGAACTGCAGGCCGACAGTTTTAATCCGTTCTACTTCCAGAGCGAGTTTTATGGCAAGAAGGTGTTCTTCTTAGCCAAAGGTGCCATGGAAGACAGAATAGTGGAGAGTGCAAAGGCAACAGCCCCCGTCATCAAACGCGATGAATTGGTGAAGGAAGAAAGTAGAGTGATGCACATCAGAGGAGCCAGATATGCTAACGCCAAACAGCTGTTTGGACTTACCGAGAGCGCTGCAGAGGATGTGGCTGACGGAGGAATCGCTGTGGGCTGCTCTGCGCCTGAGGTGGCAAAGACTGAAGAAATGCTCGACCAGGTGCAGACACGCGAGAACTTGAACGAGACGGCTTTCTTCTATCCTGCCCTGCAAACCGACGATGAGGGTAATGTGGCCATACGTTTCACCCTGCCTGAGAGCATCACAACTTGGAGATTTGTGGGACTGGCTCATAATAGAGAGATGTGTCATGGCGTCATAGATGCCGAGGCTGTGGCACAAAAGACGGTGATGGTGCAGCCCAATATGCCACGCTTCCTGCGCGAAGGCGACAAGGCTGTGGTGGCTGTCAGAGTGTTCAACAACTCAGACAGGAAGGTGAACGGCAATGCTCGTATGCAGATCCTTGACCCCGAAACCAACAAGGTGGTGTGGCAACAGACTCTGAAATACAACCTGGAAGCCAACGGATCGACATCGCTGATGTTTGATGTGCAGGGGCTGAAAGAAGGTATATATATAAATAAGGTGGTGGCAGCCGGTCGTGGCTATAGCGACGGCGAGCAGCACTATCTGCCCGTATTAGGCAACAGCGAGCTCGTAACACGCACCCTGCCCATCACACTGACCGAGAAAGGAGAGAAGCACTTCGACCTCACTTCGCTCTTCGCCGACAAGGAAGGCAAACAGGCTGCACAGGCAGAACGCGCCAAGGTGACTATCGAGTACAGCAACAATCCAAGTTGGCTGATGATTCAGGCGCTGCCATCGCTCAGCAAGGCAAAAGACGACAATGCCGTCTCGCTGATGTCGGCTATCTACAGCAACAGCATCGCCCGCCACATCATGAAGCAGAGTCCTGTCATCGCACAGGTAGTGAAGTTGTGGAAGCAGGAAGCAGCCTCGGCTGAAAGCGCAAGAGCAGCCAAGGGTGGCAAGGCTGACGAGGCTGGCACTTCACTGCAGAGTGTTCTAGAGAAGAATCAGGAACTGCGTGAACTTGTGCTCAACGAAACACCTTGGGTGATGGATGCCGACAGGGAGAGCGAGCAGAAAAAACTATTGATTGAATATCTGGATGAGTCGCTGTGTCAGAACCGACTGACCGACGAGGTGGCAAAATTGCGTAAGCTTCAGCTTGCCGACGGCTCCTTCGCCTGGTGGAAAGGCATGGAAGGCAGCAGATACATGACTACCGAGGTGGCTGAGATGATGGTTAGGCTGAACCGTATGGTGGGTGTACAGCAGGAGACCAAAGACATGCTGACTGCTGCTCTGCGCTATCTGCAGCGAAAGGCTGCTGCAGAAGTGAAGGACATGAAGAAAGAGGTGGAGAAGAAGAGAAATGTGCGCCCGAGCGAACTGGCTATACATTATTTATATATTCTCTCGCTCGACGGACGCAAACTTGATCCGGCAGCGACTTATCTGCTGCAGAATATGGCAGAGCGTACCGGTGAGTTCACCATCTATGGCAAGGCAAGAGCTGCCGTGGTACTGGCAAGCAATGGACAGCAGGCTAAGGCTGCCGACTATCTGCAGAGCATAGCCGAGTATTCGGTAAGCAGACCGGGAATGGGAAGATACTTCGACACACGCAATGCTTACTATAGCTGGCGCGACTATAAGATTCCTACACAGGTGGCCGCTATCGAGGCAACGGAGATGCTGGGTACAAAGGCTGGAAAGGCATTTGCCGCAGAGAATCTGACCGTTCAGCAAGCTATCGACGAGATGAAGCTGTGGTTGTTGCAGTCGAAGCGCACCCAGGCTTGGGATACTCCAGTCAACACGGTCGATGCGGTTTATGCCTTCCTCAATGGTAAGGAAATACTGCTGCAGAAGTCGACAGACGATGCCACTATCCGTATAGACGGCAAACCACTGCAGTTGCCTCAGGCTACGGCAGGACTGGACTATGTGAAGACCTCGAAGCAGGGCGCACCACACACGCTGACGATTGACAAGAAGAACGAAGGCACCAGTTGGGGCGCAGTATACGCCAGTTTGTGCAGTCCTCTGCCGAGATAGCCGCCTCAGAGGCAGGCATCAAGGTGGTGAGAAAGGTGGAGAACGCCAAGAACGTGAAGGTGGGCGACAAGGTAAAGGTAGTGCTTGCTATTACAGCTGACCGCGACTACGACTTCGTGCAAGTGGTGGATAAGCGCGCTGCCTGCTTGGAGCCCGTCACTCAATTGAGCGGCTATCAGTGGAGCATGGGTTGCTATGTGGCACCCAAGGATTATACAACAAATCTCTACTTTGGCCGTTTATCAAAAGGAAGGCACGTGGTGGAGATGGAGTATTACATCGACCGCAAGGGCGAATATCAGGCAGGAACCTGTGCGGCGCAGTGTGCCTACAGTCCTGAGTTTGGCGGAAGGGCAGAGGCTTATAGGCTGAATGTGAAGGAGTGATGTCTTAACTCCCTGACTCTTAGAATTCCGAAAGTAGAATAAGAAACAGAATATACGAACTGATAAATACAAAGTGAACAGATGAAAAGAATGAGTATATGGATGCTGGTATCGCTGTTGGCGGTTTCGGCATCGGCGCAGAAAATAACCACGCAGCAGGAGACAATCGACTGTGGACAGGTGTTGTTCAGAAATCCCGTAACGGCAGAATTCCCTTTGAAGAACGCCGGCAACAAGGCTTTGCGCATCAGCCAGGTGCGCAAGAGTTGCGGATGCACAGAGGTGGAGTTTCCTGAGCGAGACATAGCACCGGGCGATTCGTTTATGGTCAGGGCAACATTCGATGCCAAGCAAATGGGCACGTTCATCAAGCAGATTGGACTCTTCAGCAATGCCGACGAACAGCCTTTCGTGCTTACTATGCGTGGAAAGGTGGTGGACAGAGTGGTCGACTTTGCTGGCAATTACGCCTATCTGTTGGGCAAGTTGAAAACCGACATTCAGGACCTGGAGTTTGATGACATCAACCGAGGCGACCGCCCCGTGCAGCGCATCCACATCATGAATCCTACCGACGAGGTGCTGCAGCCTGTAGTGCTGCACTTGCCTCCCTATCTCACCGCACAGGTGTCGCCTTCCAAGTTGGCGCCACGCCACAGTGGTGTGATCACTGTTATGTTGGACTCACGCAAGTTGCGCGACTTGGGACTGAATCAGACTTCCATCTATCTTGGCTCGCATCTTGGTGACAAGGTAGCAGCTGAGAAGGAAATCGGTGTGTCGGCAGTTCTTTTACCAAACTTCGAGAAGTTGACAGCCGAAGACTTGGCACAGGCGCCTAAGGTGAAACTATCTACCACCACACTCGACCTTGGTAACTTCGGCACCAAGAAAAAGGTGAAGGGCGAAATCCTCATCACCAATGAAGCAAATCGGTGCTCGAGATAAGAAGTATGCAGATGTTTACCATGGGACTTCAGGTGTCGCTCAAAAAGTCGAAGATTCAGCCTGGAGAGACGGTTAAACTCAAGGTGACTGCTGTCGCATCCGAACTGAAGAAGTCGCGTTCGAAGAATCCTCGTGTGCTTATGATAACCAACGATCCTGATAATGCCAAGGTGGTGGTAAAGGTAAAGGTGAAGTGAGAGAAACGAGTCTATTAAGAACAGATAAATAGGAACAGATAAGTAAGAACGCAAAGTAACAAGTTCTGTTAAAAAAAAGAAAGAACCGTGCAAATAGAAATAGATAATGGCAGTGGATTCTGCTTTGGTGTGACCACTGCCATCAAGAAGGCTGAGGAAGAACTCGAAAAAGGTGGACAACTGTATTGCTTAGGTGATATCGTACACAACGGAATGGAGGTGGAACGACTGCATCATGCCGGGCTAATCACCATCAACCACGAGGATATGGAGAAACTGCATCATGTCAAGGTGTTGTTGCGTGCTCATGGTGAGCCGCCTGAGACTTATGCCCTGGCCGAGCAAAACCATATAGACATCATTGACGCCACCTGTCCTGTGGTGTTGCAGTTGCAGAAACGTATCAAGCGGCAGTATACCAGCAATCCGGATGCGCAGATAGTCATCTTTGGCAAGAATGGACACGCAGAGGTGTTGGGACTGGTGGGGCAGACTGCCAGCAAGGCCATCGTGATTGAGAAATTCCAGGATGTGGAGAAACTGGATTTCTCTCGCGATATCTATCTCTATTCCCAGACGACTAAGAGTCTCGACGAGTTTCATCGTATCATAGAGTATTGTCAGGAGCATATTGTAGAGGGCGCCACTTTCAAGAGTTTTGACACCATCTGCCGACAGGTGGCCAATCGTATGCCTAATATAGCCAGCTTTGCTTCCAAGCACGACCTCGTGCTTTTTGTGAGCGGACGCAAGAGTTCCAACGGTAAGGTGCTCTTCAAGGAATGTCATCGCGTGAACCCCAACAGTTATCAGATAGAAAGTGCCAATGAAATCAACCTCGACTGGCTCAAGGATGTAAACACAGTGGGAATTTGTGGCGCTACCAGTACACCCAAATGGCTGATGGAAGAATGCCGTGAGTTTATCTTGAACCATCTGTAATAAGTTCGTGAATGGGGAAGAAGTTGATATAAACAAAACAGGTGGTACGTCTTCTCACGAGGACCCACCACCTTCAAAAAACAGTAATTAACTCAAAATTTATAATCTATATCATTACTACCTTGTTCTGGTATTCTAATCTCTACAAGCAAATGTACAGAAAAGGTACATTTTGACCAAATTATTTTCTGTGAAACGGCACAATGCTTCGCTGAAAGCTTTTTGTTTAAGATATTTTCACACTTTAATCTCCTTTAGTAACCTACTCTGCATAAGTCGTCAACTATGAATATAACTAAAATGAAGTAAGTCAACGTAAATGATAAATAAAATAAGTAACAACCGAGTCAACCATGTTAAAAACAACGCTAAGAGGGTAAGCTAAAATCGTCAAACCACAAGAAATCTTACTCTTATACTATATAAATGTTCTTTTAGCCTATAAAATTCTATGTTCTAAACTTCAGGGCGGACGCATCAAAATGCGTTCGCCTCCAAAAGTTTTGACAGGTAATTTTCGTCCCAGCCAGCTTTCATTCTTTTTAAGTTGAGACTTCCCTTGATCGTTTTATCCTTTTTAAGGATGGACA
>ENA-OQER01000403-OQER01000403.1-human-gut-metagenome-genome-assembly--contig:-NODE-403-length-23895-cov-6.279325_pt1 | contig 23895 bp, 26 predicted proteins | sample MGYA00242797_ERZ504639 | MGnify/ENA primary metagenome ERZ504639 (study PRJEB26092, sample SAMD00036306) | human gut metagenome | host: Homo sapiens | study: EMG produced TPA metagenomics assembly of...
AACATGAATAAAAGTTTATCTTTTTCGTTCATGCGGATATTATCAGAATAACCGTCTTTTGTTATTTGATACCCACATGGCTTAACCATAAAAATGCCTAAGCCCTTAGTGTACGAACTTACTTCTGAGGCATAGTCTTTACTTGTATTTAATGGAACTTTCCCTTTAATATGACACCACTCATTATTACAACTGATGTCTTCAATCTCAGACATCAGTTTTTGCAAATCTGTAATAGCTTTGGAACTCGCTACTTGGGGTATCTGCAACTCAAAACAGAGCATCGGTTCGAGAATGTCCACACCTGACTGTTGCAAAGCCAGCCTGAAGACATAAGGGGTCAGCTGTCTGAAATCAGCAGGTGTACTTACCGGGCTATAATACTCGGCTTGAGTAAAAGTTACTTTCAGATCTGTCACTTCCCATCCATGTAAACCAGATTGGCAAGACATACGAATCCCTTCAAAAACGGCATTTTGAAAAGAATGGTTCAGATAACCATAGGAGATGTCACTTTCGATTTGCAACCCTGCCCCTAACGGTAAGGGTTCAAGAGTCAGCCCTATTGTGGCCCAGTAAGGGTTGGGTGGTACTTCGATCTGAATAATCTTATTGACCTTTTTTATAGGTCGTTCTTTGTAGATAGTCTTGATCTCATCAAAATGGACCTTTACGGAAAATCGTTCTTCCAGCAATGTCTGTATGATTTCCTTTTGGGTCAAACCATATAACGAGATTTCCAATTCATCACTATATGAGTTTATGGAAAAGGACAAAGACGGGTCTTCAATCCACAATGTATTCAGAGCGGATATCACCTTGCTTCTCTCTTCGGGCTTATTTGGCCGGACGGAGGATTTGAGAGCGGGATGCTGATGAGATAATCCTTGAATCAAACAAGGTTTAGCACCTAAATAATCTCCGATTCGAAAATCTTCTATATCTTCTACAATCGCGATATCATTGGCACCCACTTCATCAACATTTATCTCTCTGCCCTGATAAATAGTCTTTAGATTTTTAATCTTGATGAATTTTTCCGAATCGTTGATTCTTACAACGTCTCGAAGTCTCAGACTTCCGTCAATTATTTTAAGAAAACTTCTTTTATGCCTTTGGGGTCATGCTCTATCTTATAGAGATAAGCTGAAAGTCTGTTTGAGACTGATGCCGGAGGAAGTATAAAAGAAGAAATGGCGTCCAACAACTCATTGATACCGATATTGAACATTGCTGATCCATGTAGCACCGGATAGACTTTGGCTTTTGCCACAAGAGCGATTATCGTATTCCAATAATCAGCCGGTGAAATTTCGCTATCCGCCAAATATCGTTCTAATATATCGTCGTCATGGTTGCATACAAATTCTTTGTATTCTTCCTTTATATATGTTTGGGAGCAAACCGGATAAACCGATCCATCGACAACAGTTTGCATAAACAGGACATCTTGCGACAGATTTGTTTTTATATCCATATACAAACGCTCCAAATTCACACCGGCACGGTCAATCTTATTGATAAATATAATTGTCGGGATTTGCAGCTTTTGTAAAGTACTGAACAGCAACTTTGTCTGCGCTTGTATGCCTTCCTTTGCGGATAAGATGAGGACTGCTCCATCAAGCATTTTGAATGTCCGCTCCACTTCCGCAATAAAATCCATGTGTCCCGGAGTGTCAATGATATTGCATTTCACTCCATTCCAGATAATAGATGTCGTAGAAGCCCGGACAGTAATTCCTCTACGTTTCTCTATATCCATAGAGTCTGTTATGGTGTCACCATTATCCACACGGCCGCACTTTTCCGTTGCTCCACTGGCAAACAGCAGATTCTCGGTTACGGAAGTTTTTCCTGCATCAATGTGAGCAAGAATTCCTAAATTTATAATATTCATTTGGATTAAGCAATAATATACTACAGTAGATGCATTGTCGAAACGCACCTTTTAATACCTCCTCGTAGCATATGAGAACTACAGGATTACTAACTCGTATTAATATGTATATTATTACTGCCGCATAACGATTACAAAATTACACAAAAAAATATATCTAACAAAAGTGGGAGGATTTTTTAACTTTTTACCATAGACATTTTATTAGGGAAGCGTAGGTTCAACTGGCAAGTACAAATAAGTAGAAATGTTTGAACAACACCGTTTTAGGAAGTTGAAAAATCAAGTTTCTCTCTCGGTATAGCGTTTATTTTGGCCAATATCTTCTTTAGTTTAGCATTTGTGTATTTCCCATTCGTGTTCTATTTAGCTCCTTATTATGAGTATGTAGCAAGTTACTTATCAAATTCAGCCTCTTTGAGGGTCAAATATGGTTTTGCAAATGGTGACTGACAAGACATAAACAAGGTCAGCAGGAATTTTTTACATAAATGGACATGAATGTATATAACCTAAAATAAGAATAAATTTTAATAAGGGCTGCCCAAAAAGAAAAAAATGCAGTTGCCATCCTATAGATACTTGCAGAAAGGATAAAATTTACTTTTAGACCTTTTGGGATAGCCCTTATTAATACTTCAGATAAAATTCCTTAGGTTATATTTTCAATCCTTTGGACCGGGTTTCCTCCTTGGCATACAGTCCCGGACGCCCGATTATGACATGGTTGGCAACGATACTATCCGCCGGACTGCGTATCTGCGGCGGTGCATTTTCGGGATATTGCGCCTGCCTGTTCCTCACATCTTCCGCTTCCGGCTTGAGCTGTTGCCCTTCATTCTCCTTTTCTGCGACTTCGGGCGTGGGTGGCGCAAGCTCCAGCTGAATTTTTCGGTCAAGGGCGGCAAGTTCGGACTTCAACTGCTTCAGCTCGTCCTCCTTCTTCCACACCTTACCCGCTATCTCCTGTAACTGCGGTATCTCCATCTCCAGCACCTCGTTCTTCGCCTTGTACTGGTCGATGATGGAGGGTATCCTCTCCATCGCGTTGAGGAAGTTGCGGGCGGCGGCCAACGGGTCAGCCATCGCCAGATGCCCGTTGTTGTAGGTGTACTTGTAGTTCCCCTCGACCACGAAGCGGTTGTCGGTGAACTCCAATCCCTCTTTGAGTATCCTTTCGCTCACCACCTTTATCGGAAAACCGTAAAGTTCACCGACCTGCGTGTACAACCCTCCGGTCGTGGCATTCTTGGCTATCTCCTGCAAACGCTTTCCGATGACCTTCTCATCGGCGGAATCCACTCCGTCCACCTTTATTATATTAAGGCGGTTGCCCTCCTTGTCGGTCTGCACCACCGACAGGAAGCGGTTCCAGTCCTCCGTCATGGCATCTATGAAAGCCGTGTTGTTGCGCAACTCGCCGGTCTTTGACTCCAGCTTGAACTCCGAATCACGCTTGCCCTTGTTGAACGACTTGCGTTCCCCTTCGAGCGATGCGATCCGCTTTTCCAGTTTCGCCTTGTCCAACAGGTCGGTATTGCCGGAGAGCAACGCCATGTATTCCGAGAAATTCATGCCCGATTTTTCGTCCATTGCCCCCTCGTCGATGTACGCGCACCCATCGCACCGCTTTTGAGCTGGCTTATGAAGTCTGCTTGCAGTGCAGGAGGTTGAACTTGTAGCTGTCCAGTGACTTCTCCACCGCGTAGATGATTACATCCACGTTGTTCCCGGCGAAATGTTTGGCAATCTCATTACCTGCCCTAACTCCGCGTCCGTCACGCTGTTGCAAGTCGGACGGTCGCCACGGCGTATCGAGATGATGGATAGCCACACACCGTTTCTGGGCGTTCACACCCGTTCCGAGCATAGAGGTAGAGCCGAACAGCACACGCACCGTCCCGGCGTTCATGGCGTCTATCACCGCCTTCCGCGCCTTGTCGGTCTTGCACTCCTGAATGAAGCGCACCTCGCTTGGCGGTATACCGTAGTCCTCCGTCAGTTTGCGCTTGATTTCCGAATAGACGTTCCACCCGTCGCCCGGCTGGTATGTCCCCAAATCAGAGAAAACGAACTGCGTGCCTTTCTGGGCGTCGTATTTTTGATAATACTCCGCGATCATCTTGGCACAGTGACTCGCTTTGTTGTCGGGATGATCTTCGTAATTCGGGTCTATCATGCGCATGTCGAGTGCCATTTTCCGGGCATAGTCCGTGGCGATGAGCATCTTCGCCTTTTCTTCCGTTTCCGAAAGCGGCAGCCTGCCCAACAAGGTGGCATCGCCCGTCTTGGCGAACTGCATCAGTTTCTGTATGAAGTCCTCCTGTTCCGGCGTGGGCGGTATATGGTGCAGTATCTCGTTCTTGGCAGGACGGTCAACGCCCACATCCTCCGCCGTGCGGTAGTCCGTGATTTCATTATAGAAGGCGGCAAGCTCCGGCACTTGATGAAGTAGCGGAAACGCTCCTTCTGGACCACATTGTTCGTCACGTTAAATTCAAAATCCGTCGTCTTCTTGGCAAATATCGCCGCCCAAGCGTCGAAACACCTTATGTCCTGCCGTTCCAGCTCCTTCGGGCGCAGGTACTTGAACAGCAGGTACAATTCAGTCAGTGAGTTGCTGATAGTCGTGCCGGAGAGGAAGGTCGCACCCAAGTCTTTTCCTGTGCGCTCCTGTATGGTGCGTATGGCAAAGAGCATGTTAAGTGCCTTCTGGCTTCCCTCGCTGTTTCCCAATCCCGCCACACGGTCGTGGCGCGTGTTGAAAGTCAGATTCTTGAACTGGTGGCTCTCATCTATGAAGATGTGGTCGATGCCCATCTGCTTGAAATCCACCACGTCGTCCGTGCGTGACTTTATGGCGTGTTCCACCTTCTCCAGCTTCGCTTCAAGGTTGTGCTTGCGCTTCTCCAATCCTTTCAGCATCGCCCGCGACACGTTCTTTCCCTGCTGCCGTAGCACTTCGAGGTTTTCCTCCACCGTGTCAAGCTCTGCTTGCAGGATGCGCTGCTGCAATTCCGGCGACTGCGGTATCTTGCCGAACTGGTCGTGCGACATGATGACGCAATCGTAGTCGTTGTTCTTTATATTATTGAAGAAGCGCACACGGTTGGCGGTCGAAAAGTCCTTCTCCGAAGCGTACAGAATACGTGCGTTGGGATATGCCGCCTGATAGGTGGCTGCAATCTCCGCAACGTTGGCTTTCAGCCCGATAATCATCGGCTTGTGTGCCAAATTCAGACGCTTCATCTCATGCGCGGCGATGCACATTATCAGCGTCTTACCGGTTCCCACCTCGTGGTCGCAAATTCCGCCGCCGTTCTGTTTCAACATCCAGACGCAATCCATCTGTGAGGGATAGACGCTCTTGATACCCCGGCTTGCCAGCTTTCAGGTTGAGGTCGGGAAAGGTCTGATGGGAGCCGTCGTAGCGCGGGCGCACGAAACAGTTGAACTTGCGGTTATACATCGTCACAAGCCGCTCCTTGAACTGCGGCGACTGCTCTTCGAGCCATTCGGAGAAGCCGTTTCGTATCTCGTCAATCTTGGCGTTGGCGAGTTGTATTCCCTCGCTGTCGCGCATCTTGATGTCGTTGCCATGCTCGTCCTTGCCGATGGACTTCATCATGTCAGGGCAGGTGTTGTGCAGGGCGTGTTTTAGGAGGTGCATACCGTCATAGTTCCGGTAATACCCCTTCACCAGAAACTCGTCCGTGATTTTCATGGTGCGGTAGCCGCACACCACCGAAAACTCGTCCATGCTTGCGGAATAGGCGATTTTCACCTCCGTGTCGAACAGCCGGCTCATGTAGGCGGCATAGACACCCGTCGGAATCCAGCGTTCCCCGAAATTGAAGTCCAGATCCTCGAAGGCGATGCGCTGCGGCTCGGCATCTTTCAGAGCCTCCAACGCCTGCTTCACCTCCGGCATACGCTCATTTTCGGGATTGTCACCCATCCATGCCTCTATGCGTTCCGCTTTCTCTATGACATTTCCGGCGATGAAACGGTCTTTGATTTCGTAACCGGTCACGAGCGGATTGTAGTAGATGCGCCCTTGCAGGGCAGTGAGCAAATCCTCCGCCGTGCTGTCGGTTATCTCCCGCATATAGTCGAGATTGACCGTACCATATTTGTTGAGCGACGCAGACAGGGCTTCTTCGGGAGAGCCTACGTTGCATGGCTCTCCACCGCGAAGGAAACAGGATGCTCGAAGATGTCCGCCTTGACGAACTTTCCGTTTTCCATCCGTTCCAGCGAAAGGATGTCGCGCCCGCCCGCATCCATCATCACTAACTTCACGTTCTGCTTGGCGTTGAGGTTGCCGTAGCGCATGACAAACTCATCGTAACAGGTATTCAGATGCTCTCGCCACGGAACATTTGCCTCGCGCCGGAGCGATTCATAACGGTACAGACGCTCGTAGGCGTCACGCAGCGACACATACAACAACGCCTTTTCCTTCTGGTATCCTTTCAGGTCGAGCGGCTGGAATGTCGCCCCGTATGGCGTGATGTCTTTCAGGTAGCCGATGTTATGACGCCCCCGGTCAGCCACCAGCGACCCTTCGCGCAGGTGCATCTCCGGCGTGCGGTGGTAGGCACGCGGAGAAAGGTCCACGACTTCCTCCTTCGGCTTTTCCGCTTCGATGTCGGGGAAAAGGAAGTCCCCACCGCTTCCGATGGGGTATCTGTAACGGCAGGTGCGGCGACTGCCTCCGGCTGTGTTTCCTCCTGTCGTGGCTGCTCACGGGAAGTTTCCGGCACGGCTTTCACTTCCGTCTTTTCCGCCACTTGTTTCTCTTTATGCTGCCTTGCCAGTTCCCGAAGTTCTTTCCTACGCTCCGGCGTCAAACCCATCATCATTTCATAGAAACCGTTGATGGAGGATTGGTATCCCAGTCCAGTGTGGCATAGATGTCGTCCGGGTCGGCAGGCTTGGCGGTGTTCTCCGCTTTCACCTCCTTATTCTCCATTGCGGGTTTTGCAGTTGGAGCTGTCGGTGTAACCGTGACTTTCGGTTTGGGCGGAGTGGACTTTGCCGTAACTGCCTTTTTCACCGTCTTTTTCTTTTTGGAGGTTTTCGGTTGGCTGACCTCTTCCGTCATCCCCCAGAGGTCAAGCAGGGTGAGCTGCACGCCTGCGGAATATTGCGGGCGCGGTTCTATCTCCGGCTTTTCATCTGCGGGTTGCGGCTTTTCTGTCGGAGTTTCCACCGTCTGCGCCGAGGATACTGTTTCCAATTTTATGGCAGGACGCTCTACTTTATTTTGAACGGCAACTTTTTCTTCCGTTCCTGCCTGCCGGATTGAACCCGAATACAAGCGCATGGCAAGCCTGTAATGGAAATCCTCGTCGAGCATACGGCGCAAATCCCCGGCGATGCCTGCTGCCTTGCCCTCGTGCAGATAAACCATAGCGGGCTTCCCGTAGGGTCTGTGTCAAGTTTCGCCATCGTATGCACGATGCGTTCCGGGTGGTGGATGAAATAGGCGTTGTCGGTCAGGGCGGTTTTCGTGTCCGTCTGTATCACGGTCATCAGCCGCTCGTCCTGCGACATTTCCTTCTTGCTGAGGTTCTTTTGCAGGACAATCAGGTCACTGCCCACCTCCGTGCCCGCGTTGTCCGTGAACAGGTTGTTGGGCAGGCGTATCGCGGATACCAGATTGGCCTGACTGAACAGCTCGTTACGCACGGAGGTCTTGGTGCTATTCAATACCCCTTGCGAGGTGATGAACGCCACGATACCGCCGTCACGCACGGCATCCAGTCCTTTGAGAAAGAAATAGTTGTGGATGGTTTTCTGGGCGGAGCGTCTGCCGAAAGAGTCGCTCCGCTGAAACTCCGCGTCGAACACGGCAATGTCACCGAACGGAATGTTGGACACCGCCAAGTCGAAATAATTGTTGAACGGTCTTTCGATTTTCTCAAAACCGCAGGTGCGCATTTTCTGGTCGGGATAGAGATGCCTCAAGATTGTACCCGTGAGCAGATCCTTCTCGAAAGCCATCACATCCGCATTGGGGCTGTGCCGCAGCATGGAATCCACGAACACGCCGACACCTGCCGACGGTTCGAGCATACGGGCGGGGCGGACGCTGTAATCTGCCAGCACGTCCGCGATGGTGTCGGTTATCTCTTTGGGGGTGTAGAAAGCGGTCAGCACGGAGCTTTCAGCGAATCCACAAACCGCTTGTACTCTGTTTCGTCCTTGCTGTTCTCACGGATAAGCCTGTGCAGCTCCACCGTCGGGGCGAACAGTTCGAGGTCGGATTTCGCCCACCGGACGGCATCCGTCAGTTCCTTTGCAGGGTTGAGGATACATTTCAGACCGCCGAAACCGCAGTACCTTTGAAGTATGGCACGCTCTTCGGTTGTCGCTGTCCTATTTTCCCTGTCAAGGATGAATGCCGTCCGTATCGCCTCGATGTTGTCCCGCAGTTTCTGTTTGCGGTTAAACGCCATATTCGTCTAAGTAAAGGACGGTTGCTCCCGTCAGCTCCGTGTAGAGCAGGTCGTAATCGGAAGACAGGGCGAAATTGTCATCCGAGAGGTCATAGACGGAGAACACGTTGCCGACAAGCGGCAGCAGTTTCAGGACAAAGGCTTCACGCTTCTCTTCCGGCACTTCATCGGCAAACTCGTTTTCCACGACTTCGCGGAGGATGGCGTAACGGGAATAATGCAGCCCGCGCAGCAGCGTGTCCATCGCCAGTTCCTGCGCACCATCGGCGGGATAGCCTTCAAGCCGTGCCCTCTCATACGTTTCGGCGGCACGGTCGGCCCGTTCCCGTATGAAAGCGGTGTCGTCAGCCTGTTCAAACTTGTTCGTGCGGAGATAGTCCAGCAGGTACAGACCGTAATAGGAAAAGTCGGTCTGACCCTCGTTTTTCTTCTTGTTGTTCATTACTTTGGATTTAGCGGATTGATAATTAACGGGATAATCGGTTGGAAAAAGGAAGAAAAAGGCACTCGGTATCCCTCCGAGTGCCACCACTAAATCCAAAGTATGAGTGTAATCCGGTATCGAAGAACAATTCATTACTCTGAACAAGTGGCAAAGTTAATACTATTTCTTCCGTCCTGAAAATTTCTTGTCCTTTTTAGCCTCCGGGAACACAAAAGTCGTGTTATATTCCCCGTCAAAGGCGACAACAGCATCGAAACTCTTGCCCTGTTTGCTCTTGAACCTTTGAGCAGCTTGGTATGCCCTTCGGTGAGCAGGTCTTTGATTTCATCGTCGGACAGGGTGCGTCCCGCTTTCAGCCGGAACACGGGCAGTCCGCACTCCGTGTTGTCGCAGCGTACCACCTTGCCGTAGAACCGCATCCTGCCCGTGCCACACTTGGGACACGCGCAGCCGGAGTCACGGCTGCCGAAGAGCTTGTCGCACGAGATCAGTTCGGAGGTTATCTCACGTGTGTACGCCTCTATCTCCTTGCGGAAGGTGTCGTCGGACAGTTCCCCGCGCTCGATACGCGCCAGCTCCTTTTCCCATTCGCCCGTCATGGCAACATCGGCGATGCGCATCGTCTTGACGACGGAATTGAGGGCAAGTCCTTTTTCGGTGGGAACAAGCGACTTCTTGCAGCGTTCCATGTAACCGCGCTTGAAAAGCGTTTCGATGATGGAGGCGCGTGTGGCGGGAGTACCGATGCCACAGTCCTTCATCGCCTGCCGCAGTGCGTCGTCCTCAATTTCCTTGCCCGCCGTTTCCATTGCCGAGAGCAGGGTGGCTTCGGTATGCAGCGGCTTGGGTTGGTCTTTCCTTCGGTAATGGACGAGCCTTTCGGTGTCAGCGTGTCGCCTTCCTGCCAGCCGGGATGGTAATTTCCTCTTTTTCCTCGCCATAGACGGCACGCCATCCGGTTTGCTTCACGACGCTGCCTTTTACGGTAAACTCCACTCCGGCACATTCCGCCGTGACAGTGGTCACATCCTTGACGCATTTCTCAGAGAATGCCTCGACCATGCGCCCGGCAATCATCTGATAGATGGTATTGTCCTCTTTGGAGAGGAAGAGCGGTTTCTCACCCGTGACGAGCAGGGCATGGTGGTCTGTCACCTTGCCGTCGTCCACGCTGCGGCGTGTCGGGGCGGCTTTTGCCCGCACCTTGTCTTTCCATTCGGGCTGTGTGCCGATGAAAGCGAGCAGTTTGGGAATTTCGGCAAACACGTCTTCGGGGATGTAGCGGCTTCCCGTTCTCGGATAGGTTATCAACTTCTTTTCGTAGAGTTTCTGCGCGATTTCAAGCGTCTGTTCCGCCGTGAAGCCGTGCTTGGCGTTGGCTTCTTTCTGGAGCGTGGTCAGGTCGTAGAGCAAGGGAGTTTCCTCCGTCTTCTCCTTGCGCTCGGCTTTCGTGACAGTGGCGCAACCTGCCGCCTTTACCTTATTATATAGTTCCATCGCCGGTTCTTTCTCTTTCCATTTCTCGGAGGATGAGAATTTCACGACTTCGCCGTCGCAACCGTCCGTTGCGATATGGAGCTGCCAGAATGCTTCGGACGTAAAGCGGCGGTTCTCCCAGTAGCGTTCACATACCATAGCCAACGTTGGTGTCTGCACCCGCCCCACGGAATACGTGCCGTGTCCGGCGGCGATGGATAACGCCTGTGTGCCGTTGATGCCCACGAGCCAGTCGGATTCGCTCCGCGCTTTGGCGGCGAGGTAGAGGTTGTCGTATTTGCTGCCGTCTTCGAGTTTCCGCAGTCCCTCGCGGATAGCTTTGTCGGTGAGAGAGCTGATCCACAGGCGCACGAAAGGAGTGGTGCAACCCGTATAGTGGTAGAGGTAGCGGAAGATAAGCTCTCCCTCGCGTCCGGCATCGGTCGCCACGATGATATGTTCGCTTGTGTCGAACAGTCTTTTGATGACTTTTATCTGCGACACCACGCCGCTGTCGGGCTTGTAACCTTTCTCCGTCCTGACCTGACGGGGGACGAGCGTGAATGTGTCGGGAATAATCGGGAGGTTGTCACGGACAAATCCGCGCACGCCGTAGCCGTCGGGCATGGCAAGCTGAACGAGGTGTCCGAATGCCCATGTCACGGCATAACCGCCTCCCTCGAAATATCCTTCCTCTCTCTTTGTCGCGCCCACGATGCGGGCGATTTCACGTGCCACGGAGGGCTTTTCTGCAATGATTGTCTTCATGTCTTCTTCTTTTTTGTTGATACTTTGGATTTTATTTTGGATTCAGTGGCGGACACGGGATTACATTTTCATGCCCTTGCCCGTTTTCTTCTGCGGCTTCTCCTGCTGCTGTTGCTGGCGGGCGTCCTTCGGTTGGTCTGACCTTTCTGCAACGGCTCTCTCAGATTCTTTGTAGCCTCGTTGGTCTTGCCATCGTTGTTCACCGCCACCTGCGTGCGGCTCTCGTTGGACGGAGCAACCTGCTGTGCATTGTCAGGGTTCGTGTCGTAGCGGTACGGGCGTCCCTTCTCCGGGTTGAACTTGATATACATCGTGGCATGGAAGCCCTGCTTGTCGGTCACGTTCTCCAGCTTCACGGCTTTACCCGCCACATAGTCGGCTTTCTGCTGGTCGGTGAAGCTCACGCCGCTCCATTTGCTGATGGGGCGGATGCTGCCGTCCTCGTTCGTCCACGTGTTGCGGCGTTGCTCCTTCTTGGTCTGTGCGGCATTTTCCCCGCCCTGCGCCTGACTTTTCGATGTGTCGCCTTTGGTTTCCTGTGTCTGTGCGGTACGGGGCGACTTGCCGGTTCCCGGCACGAACTCCACGCCGCGCTGCTCCACGTTCACTTGCAGGGTGGTGACGAACTTCTGCCGTCGTTGCGCTCGATGAGCTTGTCGCGTACGGGCAGTCCGGCGCGGAGCATGTCCCGCTCCTGCGTGGTGATTTCCGTCTTGCCGATGCGCTCCGGGATGCGCACCCTGCTTGCCGGAATGTCCGTGATTTCATTCGTCTTGCGGTCGATGCTGATGTAGGAGGGATGATCTCGCCCGTTTCCCTGTCCACAATGTCCACGACCCTACCGAGATTGCCCGTTTCGCGGAGGTTCTTCCGGTCATTGTCGGAGAATTTGTGTTCCTTGTACTCATCCAGCTTCTGCTCCTTGCGGATGAAGTGCGGCACGAGGCTGATGTTTCCCTCACCGTCCTTCTTGAAGGAGAGGCGGGCGTCCAGCTCGAATGATTCGCCGCCGAAGGTCGGTTTGACCTTTACCAAGTCGGACTTGCCATAGTTGAGCATCTTCGTAAGGTCGCCGGACTTTTCAAGGTTGTCCCGCTTTACGCCCCATCTGTCCTCCAGCTCCTGCCAGTTGATTTTACTCTCGTCGATGGGCTGGTAGCCACGTTTGCCCTGCATCTGTTCGGATTTGTCCTGTTGCTGTTCTTTCCGTTGTTCCATGTTCTCCTGTTTTTGAGGTTCTTGTTTCTCTGTCTGTTGTGCTGCCATCTCTTCCTGCACCTTCTTCTCATAGTCGGAGGTGTCCACCTTGTGAGGGGCGAGCAGCTCCTTGTTCGCTTCGGGGTCTTTCAGCAGTTGCTTCATCACCTCTAAGAGATTTTCAGCTTGGTCTGCCGCAATGCGGTAGAAACCGAAGCGGCTGGGTTCCTTGCACTGCCGGAAGAAGTTCTTGAAGAAGTTGTCCAGCACGTCGCCATGTCGGTCGAATTGCAGGAAACTCTGCGCGTTCTCCGCTTTTGCGGGGTGCGCTTGGGTGTGCCGTCCGCGTTCAGCCCGGCTACCACGCTGATCTCGCCTGTCTTCTCGTCACGGACTACCAGCACGTCCTTTTCGTCTTTTTTCTTTGCCATCTGAAAAAATGTTTTAATGGGTTATTTATGAAAGAAATTATGGATACGAGCCTTGTAGAAGGCTATATCTTCCTTTTTGAAGTCCTTGATATGGTTGGAAAGGAATGTCAGCACGTCCTCCTCGCTGTAATAGGTCTTCTTGCCCAGCGTCTTGTAGGGCAATGCGCCTACGCTGCGGTAGCTTGGAGGGTGCGTTTGCTTATCTGGAGCAACATGCACAAATCCTGATTGTCGAAAAGGCGGATGCTTTCCGTGATAGTGGGCTGTTTCCCCTCAGCCTTCATCGCCAGCAGCAGTTCGTCCTGACGGTCGAGCCGTTCCATCAGCTTCTGCATCCAGCCCTCGAAGTTGTTTCGTGTGAGCAGTTCCATGACCTATGTCCTCCTTCCTTTTGGTTTGCCGCCCGTGCGCAGCGTGTGGTTGTGGAACAGGGTGTCTATTGTCCCTTCCTCGTTCCTTACTGTGTTGTCCTCCAATAGCCGCAGTATCTCGGAAAGGCGGTAGCGGCAGCTTCCGCGTACCACCACATACTCGATACGGTGGTCGGTGCGCATACGCTGCATGGTGCGCTTGCTCACGTTGAGCATCTTCGCCGCCTGTGCCGTGTCAAGCAGCTTGTCTTCGGTTTCCCGCTTCCGTTTCTTCTCGTCCCTTGCCTCGCGGATGTACCCTGCGATGTTCGCAATCTGCGCCATCATCTCCTTGTAGGCGGAACTTTCCATTGTTATCACTTTCATGTTCAGTCCTTTCTTTTTGTTTCTGCGACAAAATTCGGCAATAAACAAAAGGGGCTTTAACAACTCACTACGTGACTCACGTAAGATTTTTGCGGAAGATGGCTCCGTAACCCGGTCAAACGGCGCAACAGGCAGCCTTTCAGCGGAAAAACGATACGTCTTGTATGCCGTTTCGTTACCTTTGCGGCAAACTCTAAATGACATGAATATGGAAATAGTATCTATCGAGAAAAAGACTTTCGAGATGATGGTGGCGGCATTCGGCGCACTCTCGGAGAAGGTCGCCGCCCTGAGGCGCAAAAGCGACACGGGGCGCATGGAAAGATGGCTCACGGGCGAGGAGGTCTGCGGGCAGTTGAGAATAAGCCCGCGCACGTTGCAGACGCTGCGTGACAGGCGGCTTATCGGCTACTCGCAGATAAACCGCAGGTTCTATTACAAGCCAGAGGAGGTGAAGCGGCTGATACCGCTTGTCGGCACGCTCTATCCGCACGGCAGATGATTTGATTTATTCACCCACTGAATCCGAAGTTATGATGAACGAGAACAACGATGTTTTTACGATGGAAGACGAGCCGATAGCCTCTGTGGTGCAGGATATGCGCAAAGGCTCGAAATGGCTGTCCGCATTTCTGGAAAGCTACCGTCCTCCGCTGGACGGGGAACGTTACCTGACGGACGGCGAGGTGTCGGAACTGCTCCGTGTGAGCCGGCGCACCTTGCAGGAATACCGCAACAACCGCGTGTTGCCCTTCATACTTTTGGGAGGGAAGGTGCTTTACCCGGAAACGGGGCTGCGCGGGGTACTGGAAGCGAACTACCGCAAGCCGCTGGAGTGAGGCGGTTTCATGAAAAAGTAAACGGGTGACACCTTTTGTGGTGCTACCCGTTTACTTGTCTTATGGGGTATGTGCAATCAGCAATACCCGGCTTTTCCGTTCTGTATGAACATCACGTATGTCTGCCGTTTCTCTTGTGAGAGTGCCTTTCCCACCAGCATGTGCGGAACAGGTGGGTGTTGTAGGTATTCACCCTGAAAGCGACCGGGATGATGATTCAAGGGCGTACACGTCCGCGTGCAGCCCGTTTTCAAGCTGCATGTAGCGGCACACCTCGTAGTCGTTCAGCACGTCCGACTTGCGGACGGCTCTGATGGCGGCGTTCACTGCCGGGACGGTCGTATGGAACAATCCGGCTATTTCGGTGGCGGTCATCCACACGTCGTTACCGGTTACGCTGACTGCCTTGTCCTCGATGATGATTGTGTCACGTTTCATGGCTTTTCTTTTTAGATGGTGCAACCTGCAAATTCCTCGACGCCGTTCAATCTTGCGGCAAGGTTCTCCATGTCCTGATTGAGCTTCTCTTTGGTTATCTTTGCGTAAATCTGCGTCGTCTTTATGCTCTTGTGTCCGAGCATGGAGCTGACCGTTTCGATGGGAACACCGTTGGAGAGGAATATCGTCGTGGCTGCCGTGTGGCGGCTCTGATGCCACGTGATATGCTTGGTGATGCCGCAACGCTTGGCGACGGCACGGATACCGGCAAGGCACGTGTTATAATGCGGAACGGGAAATATCCTGCCGTCCCCGCACAGTCCCCGGTATTTGCCGATTATGCGGTTGGCGATGTCGAGCAGGCGGATGTTGGACACCACGCCCGTTTTCTGGCGGTTGATGTTTATCCACTCGTGTTCGTCGAAGTAGGTGCGGATATTCTCTTCCGTAAGGTTGCGCATATCCGCGAACGACAGCCCCGTGAAGGCGCAGAACAGGTAGAGGTCGCGGTACAATTCCTGTTTGGCGTTTTTCAGTTTCCCCTCCATCAGCAGGCGGATCTCATCTTTGGTCAGGAAACTGCGTGTTGTTTCCTCCTTCTTGATTTCATACTCGCGGAACGGGTCGCGCGTCAGCCACTCGTTGTTGATGGCGATGAATACCATCGTCCGTAACGGGCAGACGTACAGCCACACGGTATTGGTGCAGCAGTGCTTGTCCGTGCGCAGGAACATCTCGAAGTCGGAGATGAAAGCCGGGGTAAGCTCTTTTAGGGCGATGTCCTTCACATGGTAGCGGATGTCGAGGAACTCTTGCATGTGCTTGTAAACGGTGCGGTACTTCAGCAGCGTGCCTTTGGCTTTCATGCCTGCCTCCACCTGCTTCTCGTAGTCCTCGTTGTGCTGGCGGAACACCTGCATCAGCGTGTGGTAGCGGTGTTCCAGTCCGAGAAAGGCGTTCTTCACCTTCTCCGCCGTGACGAAGTTGTCACGCTCCATGATTTCCTGATAATGCCTGTTGATGCGTACCCGCATCTTGTCAAGCATACGGTTCGTTTCGAGTGCCGCCGTGCTTCTGCCCGTGACACGTCCACCTTTGGTGTCCCACAGTTTCGGATCGACAGTCAGTTTGCAGCTGAACTGTGTCTGGCTGCCGTCCACCGTGATGCGTCCCATGACGGGAACTGTCCCGTCCTTTTTCACTACCTGACGCTTGAGGTAGTAGATTACTGAAAATGTACTCTTCATTGTCCTTAATTTTTGGGTTTCAAAATTAGTTGGTGAAGAGTCCGGTGTTGGTACGCAAAACGGGGAGGAACGGCGCAATCTTTTTCCGTAACCTGATTTTTCGCATGAGTTATGGATAACTCACTATTCCTTAGAGCCTTGTTTCGCTATTCGTACCCGTTTGTCGCATTTTCGGGCATGGTTACGAACAAGTAACGTAGCGGCGTCAGGATTTGGCTTCGGCAGGGATTGTAATGGCTTCACGGATTATCGCCACTTCAACCAAAACCCTTGTAACTCAATTCTATCACTATATCTTTCCGCATTTCACTTTTTTGTAGTAACTTTGTAGAGCAAAGGTATGAAAAAAGGTTTTTGGTTGATGAACTCTTTAACAGCTTTATTTGTTATATTTTCATTAATATTATTTCTGTATAACGAGTATGAGAAAGGCACGTAAAAACTACTTTATTTACTTGATGATGCTATTGATATTCGGAGGGTTGATTTATACCGCTATAGCAGGTGGTGAGCGTTTTTTGCATTTGTCATCTATAAAGCCAGCGACAGCAGGTGATGATGCTTTTACTATGTTTAAAACTATATTACTTGATAATCTGGAGCATCCTTTTTCCATTTTACTCATTCAAATTATAGTTGTATTGATTGCGGTTCGTATTTTTGCGTCTGCATTCCGCTATATAGGGCAACCGGGAGTGATAGGTGAGATAGTGGCAGGAATTGTCTTGGGGCCTTCCCTGCTGGGATCTCTTTATCCTGAGTTTTTCGGCTTTTTGTTTCAACCGGATTCTTTGACTAATCTGGAACTTATCAGTCAGTTAGGGTTGGTACTATTTATGTTTGTTATTGGAATGGAGGTTGATTTCGGAGTATTGAAAAATAAGATAAATGAAACATTAGTTATTAGTCATGCAGGAATTTTGGTACCTTTCTTCTTGGGAATGTTGGCTTCTTACTGGGTATATGAGGAATATGCTTCCCAGCAAACAGCATTTCTTCCATTTGCTTTATTTATTGGTATATCTATGAGTATTACCGCTTTTCCGGTTTTGGCCCGTATTATTCAAGAACGGAATATGACACGGAAACCTGTAGGAATTCTTACGATAGCATCTGCAGCCAATGATGATGTGACAGCTTGGTGTTTGTTGGCGGTTGTCATTGCTATTACAAAAGCAGGAACGTTGGGAGGTGCTTTGTATACAGTTCTTCTTACATTTGTCTATATAGCTGTGATGTTTGTTGTTGTTCGTCCGTTTTTAAAGAAAATCGGTACACTTTATTCCAATAAAGAAGTTATAAACAAGACCTTTGTCAGTTTTATTTTTTTGGTTTTGATTGTATCGGCGGCTATTACGGAAATTTTGGGGATTCATGCTTTGTTTGGTGCTTTTATGGCGGGTGTAGTCATGCCTTCTAATTTTGGTTTCCGTAAGGTAATGATGGAGAAGGTTGAGGATATAGCATTGGTTTTTTTTCTACCGTTATTTTTTGCTTTTACAGGATTACGCACACAGATAGGATTAATTAATACGCCGGAATTATGGTGTGTATGCCTGTTATTGATTACTGTAGCGGTTGTCGGAAAATTTGGTGGATGTGCTGTGGCCTCTCGTTTGGTGGGTGAGTCTTGGAAAGATAGTTTCACCATAGGTACTTTGATGAATACCCGTGGATTGATGGAATTGGTGGCATTGAATATCGGTTATGAGTTGGGGGTACTTCCTCCATCTATCTTTGTTATTCTTATCATAATGGCTTTGGTTACGACTTTTATGACGACACCTTTATTAAATTTAGTCGAATGGGGCTTTGCAGTAAGAGAACAAAAAACGGTTTTGCAACGAAAATTGCTTTTGTTCTTTGGACGTCCCGAAACAGGTGGTAAGCTATTATCGGTATACAAATTACTCTTTGGAAAACAACTTTCTTATCATCAGGTAATTGCAGCTCATTATACAACGGGTACCGATGTGAATCCTACTAGTGTTGAGCAATTTTTTGAAGAAAGTTTTATTCCTGTTGATAAACAGGCAGAGCACTTGAATATACATATAGAGAAGCGTTATAGAGTAACTGATAATTTGGTATCTGATATGATTTCCACTGTAGAAGCGGAGTCACCGGATATTTTGTTGTTAGGCGCAGGGCCTCGCTTTATGACTGACGGTGAAAAGTCGATGACTTCTTTTTTTGGTTTGTTTCGTAAAAAAGTGGATGATGTGTTAGAGCATGCTTCTTGTCCTGTTGCTATCTTTGTAAATCGTGACTATCGTAATGGAGATGAAGTGGCTGTATTGATAAATGGAAGTATGGATAGTTTTCTTTTCACTTATGTGCGTCGTTTATTGGAAGATGGAGGGAGTTTTATTCATTTATATTATTTCAGCAGTGGAAGTGAAGAATATGTAGGACAAATATATAAGATAAATAAGCAGTATGCAAATAGGGTACATCTGTATCCTTTGGTTGAAATAGAGGATTTGGTATTGCCGATAATTCATGGATTGCTTATTTTAAGCTATGATACTTGTGTGGGGATTGCTGCCAATGAAAAAGTCTTTAAAGCGCTTCCTTCTTTATTGGTCATGAAGGATGCATCTTAAAAAGAAACTGAGCCGTTTTCAACCATCCCGCCAAACTGCCATAGTTACGAGAATTGTCTAAAAAGCAAAAAGCATTGACAATCATCAGATTATCAATGCTTTCTTCCAGTCGGGGTGACTGGATTCGAACCAGCGACCACACGCCCCCCAGACGCGTACTCTAACCGGGCTGAGCTACACCCCGAATTGCGGATGCAAAGGTAGTGCTTTATTTTTAATCTGCAAATAAATCGGTGGAAAAATATATATGAATATCTTTTGTTAGTATTGTATCTTGCTTGTTATCAGTGTTATATATTTTTGTTGCAAAATACTGTTTAGATAAAATTCTAAATAGTATAGCAACTTCGGAGGCTGTTTTGTACCCTATATGGTGCAAACACATGCAAAAAATCCCGTCTTATAGTAGTAGAAAGCATTAAATCATTCCAAAACCTTAATCAAACCTTAATCGAATATTAAATGTGAGAATTGGCAATTAAAAAAGGGAAAATAATAAATAGAAGTTAAAGTTGGAACGAGGTTCTCGAACTAATTGAGCATTTCTCCTTGATAACCAAAGTTAATGATTTAATTTTAATCGTCGAAATTAATATCTTTGCATTGAGCGAGAGTGAAGCTCTATACTTTACTTTGGGAACATCCTATTATGCTGTTCCTATGTAAAGTATAAAATAATTTCGTCGGCCATATAATTAAAAAAAAGAACAAAATCATGGCAAAGACAAAAATTGTGCTTTTCAAAAGCAACATTAGAAGGGACGGCAGCTGCCCCGTTTGTTTAAGGGTAGCAAAAGAGGACAAAACAAAGTACATCGACTTACAACTGTCGGCAATGAAAGGACAATGGGATGAACAAGCATCCCGATTTAAAAAAGACAAGCGTGTCAATCCTAACTACGAAAATTACAATGCGTTGCTGAACCGTTATGAAGTCCGAAAAGATGAAATCCTGCGAAAGTTCATGGAGGAACGGGTACACTGGACGCTTAATCAGTTTGAAAAGGAGTTTCTTGGTATGTCAAAGCAGGGTAAGGTTTATGACTACTTTATGCGACAGGTGGAAAACCTAAAAGCCACAAGGTATATCGGTAATGCAAAAGTCTATGAGCATACTCTGCATATTCTGGCAAAATATGACGACAAGATTAAGGAGTGACTATTTTCGGAGTTGGACGTGAAGTACATCAATCGGTTTAACCTTGAAATGGAAAAAGACGGCTGTTGTGGAAACATCCGTAAATACTACCTCAAAACATTGAGAGCGGTTGTAAACAAGGCGATAAAAGAGCGTGAAGCCTCATCAAATACCTATCCTTTCGGTAAGGGTGGCTTTGAAATCGGTAAGCTGGCAGAGGAAACAGCCAAACGCTACCTTTCGCCACAAGATTTGGAGCTGATAAAAAACTCGCCTCAACAAAATCCTGTGTTGGAGTTATCCCGTAGGGTGTTCCTATTTTCCTATTTATGTTTCGGTATGAGTTTTATAGACGAAGCCATGCTGACTAAAAACAATATCAATACGTTTGGGGCAGAGGAGCACATCGTTTACAAAAGGCAAAAGACGCAAAACGCTAAAAATGCAAAGCCTATAAAAATACCTGTAACTCCTGCCATAAAAGAGCAACTGGAATGGTTTAAAGCAAATACAGCTTTGACAGGTAATTATTTGCTGCCAGTGATTACAAGGGATTATGAGGGGAAGCAACTGTATGACCATATCCGCAGCCGTTACAAACGTATAAATGACGGTCTAAAGCAATTGGGCAAATTGCTTCATATCCGTATGAACCTGACCACCTATGTCAGCCGTCATACGATGGCCATGACCTTACAAGGCAATGATGTCCCCCGTGAATTTACCAGCCAAGCGTTGGGGCATCGTAATCTTACAACGACAAATGTATATCTTGACAGTTTTTCAACAAGTGTATTAGACAGAGTAGCTAAAATCCTTTAATTATGAGTATGACAATAAATATGCCTTTGGGCGACTTGATAGACAAGTCTCCCAAAGGGGAAGCCCGTTTTGCGCATGAGGAATGGTTGCGCACCTATGTAAAAAGACTGACGAAAGGTAATAAGACAAAGCTAAAACAGGCTTTAAATGAGGTAGATGAGGCTATAAACCAATGGCGGAACGGTTTCTTCATATCCACTTATGATGAAAGTTATCAGCTGTCCGACAAGGCAAACTGAACATGGATAGTCAAGAGTTGGAAGACATCTATAACGAGGAAACCTATTTACAAAAAGAGGGCAAAACAGGTTTGGTTGCAGATTTCCTGTATGATTCCATAGCCCAATACGGCTTTATCAATGAACACCACCGTGATGCGATAGAGAGCGCATGGCTGTTTCACGACATGGAGTTTTTGCAACAGCAATGGGAATATTACGCTCTGGCTCAAATAAGGTCGTTGCGGGCAGTCATTGTTTCCATGCTGGGAACAGTACCAACGACACCTGAAACCGAACCACAGAATGCCAAAAGAGAGCCAAAACGGATAGAGGATTATCCCGAAGTGTTTGACATTACACTTTATTGTGAACTTACGAATTATGCAAAGGATACTATTTACAAGTGGACCCGTACCCGTGAAATACCTTGTCATCGTTCCGGGACAAACGGACGCAAACTTGTGTTCAAGCGTGACGAAATCGTAGCGTGGATGACTGCCCGAAAGCAGGAAACCAAGGACGAATTTATAAAACGAATGGAAAGCTAGTTGGCTGCACGGCTCCGTAAATAGTTAATATGCTTTATTATGTATAACTTTCTATATACATTCCAATCTCACAGCCATGTATGACAAAATCAAATTAATGCTATATGACCTGCCAATAGGGTACAACTGGCAAACAGTCCTGCAACGTACAGTTGACTATTTTGCCAATGGTACAGGTGGTAAGGGGTATTGGCTTGGACGTAGAGTCATAGTTATAGACACGTATGTGTCATTCGAGGGCATGTCTATGAAAACATAACCTAAAGACCTTATCATTAAAGGAAGTAGAGGGACTTATATGAGGTTAAGTAAGGATTTGGGTGTGCCCATGTATAAGGCAGTGGTGGAGTCTGCGGAGTTTGCACATAACTTTAGCATGACAGAGCTCCTATTATGTATATGCAGAAGTTGGATGCTATGAAAGCATTTAGACCTAATGGTTGGAGTGGTACTAAATATATGGATAACGGGGAAGTGCGTTGCAAGTTTTATGACAAAATACAGGAAACGAAGAAGAAGCGTGAACTGCCTAAATATGGAAGAGAGAACTTGCCAAAGAACTTATTGAGGTATGAGGTGACATTTAGCACCAAAGGACTGAGTAGGTTGTTTGGCAGGGATATAGTAGCAGAGGAACTTTGGAGTAAACAGGTGTTTTGGACGCTGGTTGCAGAGTGGTTTGGATATTATGAGGATATGGTGAAACTGCCTAATGATTGTTGGGATGCGGATTACCGTATTTTTGAGAGCGCCAAGGACTTTGCCAAGTGGTGCATTTGTATAGCAAATGCCGACCAAAACCTGTCTTATTATGTAAAGCACGTCCTTTTTAAACTTCGGACAAATCCGCAGCCAGCCGACCGTGTCCTACGTAGGCAAATTCAAAAGAAAATCTAGGAAGCGTTGGAGTGGGGCAAAAAACATTTGGCTCTCCCTAACCTGACCTTGGAACTGACAGGCAAAATAGAACAATATCTTGCTTGGCTGTTGGAGCAGTCGGCAGACAGGATGGGCATCGCGGAGGAACGACGAATATTCAATACCGCTGTTAATCCTCTTCTTATTCAAATAAGACTTGGTAATCATCAGAGAGTGTAAACTTCACTTCCTAAGTTTATTCTTCAGATGATTACCAAGCCTTATCTTTTAAATGAGGTGTCTATTGGGCGTGCACGGCCAAAAACTTATCTAACACAATAAAAGTACTCGGTAGGATATAAAAATAATTCGCTAATATTGCGAATTGTGCAAATATGTGTTATCTTTGTGTCATCAAAGAACGGTTATATGAACGTAGAATTTGAAAAGGAATATTTGGCAGAACTTTATGAAAAAGGAAAAACTAATGATAAGAAGCATCGTTTCCAACCTCAAATAGTCAATGGTTATTTGAAGTGTGTCAAAGCTCTACTAAATGCCTCTCGAATGGAAGATTTATATCAGTATAGGTCTTTAAACTATGAAAAGTTGAAAGGTGATAAAAAAGGACTTTCTTCTTTACGCATCAATGACCAATACAGATTGGAATTTAAGGAAATCACCAATGCGGGTAATCAAACAATCATAGAAGTCTGTTCTTTGATAGACATTACAAATCATTATAAATAGGAGGAACTATGGGTATAGCAACAAATAATTTGCAGTCATTCCGTCCCTATCATCCGGGTGAATTGATAAAGGAAGAATTGGAATGTAGAGGCATAAGGCAAAAAGACTTTGCAAAGAGATTTGGCTTGTCTTATTCTGCCTTAAATGAAACATTAAATGCAAAACGTCCGATAACTACCGAATTTGCCTTGTTTTTAGAGGCGGCTTTGGGTGTCAATGCCGATTTGCTTGTAAGAATGCAAACGGATTATAATATACAGGTAGCACGAAAGAATAACTCCTTGCGTGAAAAGCTAAACAATATAAAGAAAATAGCTGCCGTGTTTTGAAAACAGTTCTTGGTATGATATTATAGAAATAAAGTTTTTAACGAGGTATTTAAGATAAGGTGGGGCAAGCTGCTCCACCCTTATTGTTTGCTCCTCTAAGAGTGTAAAAAAGAGTTCCTTTGTACTCGAAAATACTTGTTTAATAGATTGAAATCAGTAATCCAATAAAAATTAGCACAAATATTTAAATCTCGGTCATAAATTCTTCGTTATATTCATGCAACTTATAAAAAGTTTGGTATGAGAAATCAATTGTATTTGTGTTGGAATAGTTATCTTATACGTGATGCCCCTAATTGTATATCAGCGTGTTATTGTAAAATAGTTAGTGATATACATAAGTAAGTTATAATATTAAAAAATGAGATTATGGAAAACAAGGAAGTACAGGCATTAGATTCTGAATATCTTTTGTCGTTAATGAAACAGGCTAATACGGATAAGGATGCTGCATTTGAGTTAGGAAAGTAGTACATGAATGGCACAAAAATTCCTCAAGATACCCGAAGAGTACTCTTTTATTTTCAACAGGCTACAGATTTGGGGCATTCTGAGTCACAAATGATAAGTGGATATCTGTATAAAGTAGGAGCATGGGATTTGAAGCCAGACCCTTTAAAAGCTGCCGAACTCTTTGTGTGTGCGTCAATGACAAACCCCAGTGATGAAATTGTATAGTGG
>ENA-OQER01000404-OQER01000404.1-human-gut-metagenome-genome-assembly--contig:-NODE-404-length-23857-cov-1.828698_pt1 | contig 23857 bp, 26 predicted proteins | sample MGYA00242797_ERZ504639 | MGnify/ENA primary metagenome ERZ504639 (study PRJEB26092, sample SAMD00036306) | human gut metagenome | host: Homo sapiens | study: EMG produced TPA metagenomics assembly of...
CAAAGCGGCAGATATTCTTTCATCTTAATTTTACGTCTTTGTCCTGACTGATGTTTATCCTGTTTGGCTGCGAAATAAATATAAAATTAATTATATATGTTGTAATGATATATTTTTATAAATTATTCCCTGCGTGAATTTTAATAAATTTAATCTATCCCTTTATACGCAATACATTTACTTTCCTCTTTTGATGATCTTAAATGTCTTATTTTTCGTAATGTGTATAACAAGGAATAGTGATGAAATTTAAAAAAATGTCTTCTGCCTGTGGCAATGTTAGCGTCATTCACTCTGGCAGGATGCCAGTCAAATGCTGACGATCATGCCGCCGATGTTTATCAAACCGATCAACTGAATACCAAACAAGAAACTAAAACCGTTAATATTATTTCCATTCTTCCCGCAAAAGTTGCCGTAGACAACTCCCAAAATAAACGGAACGCACAAGCCTTCGGCGCGCTTATTGGCGCAGTCGCTGGCGGTGTTATCGGCCACAACGTCGGTTCTGGCAGCAATTCCGGAACGACGGCAGGGGCAGTTGGCGGCGGAGCTGTAGGCGCGGCAGTGGTTCTATGGTGAATGATAAAACCTTAGTGGAAGGTGTTTCTTTAACATATAAGGAAGGCACCAAAGTGTATACCTCTACCCAGGTGGGTAAAGAGTGCCAGTTTACGACAGGTTTAGCCGTTGTTATTACCACAACGTATAACGAAACGCGTATTCAGCCAAATACTAAATGTCCTGAAAAGAGCTAATAATCAGGAGGAGTCATGAAGAAAGTTTTTCTTTGCGCCATCTTAGCCTCCTTAAGCTATCCGGCTATCGCCTCATCATTGCAGGATCAACTCTCTGCTGTCGCAGAAGCGGAACAGCAAGGTAAAAATGAAGAGCAAAGGCAGCATGACGAATGGGTCGCGGAGCGCAACAGGGAAATCCAGCAAGAGAAGCAACGTCGCGCAAATGCCCAGGCCGCCGCTAACAAAAGAGCGGCAACGGCAGCGGCAAATAAGAAAGCTCGTCAGGATAAACTGGATGCCGAAGCCACTGCGGACAAAAAACGCGATCAAAGTTATGAAGATGAGCTACGCAGCTTAGAGATTCAGAAACAAAAACTGGCGCTGGCGAAAGAAGAAGCCCGCGTTAAGCGCGAAAACGAATTTATCGATCAGGAACTGAAGCACAAAGCTGCGCAAACCGATGTGGTGCAATCTGAAGCTGACGCCAACAGAAATATGACTGAAGGCGGTCGCGATCTGATGAAAAGCGTGGGCAAAGCAGAAGAGAACAAATCGGAAAGCTGGTTTAATTAATCGATGTTAGTAACTTCAAGCCTATGATTCTTGAAGATAAAAAACCCTCTGTAGTAACAGAGGGTTTTGTTCATTCATAGTGCAGGGTCAAATCATTCCCACTCAATGGTAGCTGGCGGCTTGCCGCTGATGTCATACACCACGCGAGAAATACCGTTCACTTCATTGATAATGCGGTTGGAAACACGACCGAGGAAATCGTACGGCAGATGCGCCAGTGTGCGGTCATAAAGTCGATGGTTTCGACAGCACGCAGAGAGACAACCCAGTCATACTTACGACCATCGCCCATTACGCCAACGGAACGTACCGGCAGGAACACAGTGAACGCCTGGCTGACTTGTCGTACAGGTCCGCTTTACGCAGTTCTTCAATGAAGATGGCGTCAGCACGGCGCAGCAGGTCACAGTACTCTTTCTTCACTTCACCCAGCACACGAACGCCAAGGCCTGGTCCCGGGAACGGGTGACGGTACAGCATGTCGTACGGCAGGCCCAGCTCCAGACCAATCTTACGCACTTCGTCTTTGAACAGCTCTTTCAGCGGTTCAACCAGGCCCATCTTCATCTCTTTCGGCAGGCCGCCCACGTTGTGGTGAGATTTGATGACGTGTGCTTTACCGGTTGCAGAAGCCGCAGATTCGATAACGTCAGGTAGATGGTGCCCTGCGCCAGCCACTTCACGTCTTCCAGTTTCAGCGCTTCTTCATCGAACACTTCAACGAAAACGCGCCCGATGATTTTACGTTTTGCTTCCGGATCGTTTTCGCCAGCCAGCGCTGACAGGAAGCGATCTTCTGCCGGTACGTGAACAATGTTCAGACCAAAGTGATCGCCAAACATATCCAGAACCTGCTCTGCTTCGTTGAGACGCAGCAGGCCGTTGTCGACGAATACGCAAGTCAGGTTTTTACCGATAGCGCGGTGCAGCAGCATTGCGGTTACGGAGGAATCCACACCACCAGAGAGGCCGAGGATGACTTTATCGTCGCCTACCTGCTCGCGGATGCGAGCTACAGCATCGTCGATAATTTTCGCTGGCGTCCACAGGGCTTCACACTGGCAGATATCACGCACAAAACGCTCCAGCATGCGCATACCCTGGCGGGTGTGAGTCACTTCCGGGTGGAACTGTACGCCATAGAAGCGTTTTTCTTCGTTAGCCATAATGGCAAACGGGCAGCTTTCGGTGCTGGCTACGGTGACGAAGTCGGACGGGATAGCGGTAACTTTATCGCCGTGGCTCATCCAGACATCGAGCAGCGGTTTACCGTCTGCGGTCAGCGCATCTTCGATACCGCGAACCAGTGCGCTGTCGTTTACGACTTCAACCTGCGCGTAGCCAAATTCACGTTCGTTAGAGGCTTCAACGTGACCGCCCAACTGCATTGCCATGGTCTGCATGCCATAGCAACGCCGAATACCGGTACGCCTGCTTCAAAGACATACTGCGGCGCACGCGGGCTGTTTTCTTCGGTGGTGCTTTCCGGGCCGCCGGAAAGAATAATGCCGCTTGGATTGAAGTCACGAATTTGTGCTTCTGTCACATCCCACGCCCACAGTTCGCAGTAAACACCCAGCTCACGCACGCGGCGCGCAACCAGTTGAGTGTACTGAGAACCGAAGTCCAGAATGAGGATGCGATGCTTATGAATGTTTTCCGTCATTGACGCTTATTCCGAGGCAAGTGAAACAGATAATATAAATCGCCCGACATGAAGTCGGGCGAAGAGAATCAGGAGCAGACGGTAGTTCGGGGACTCTTTAGTAATGGTCACGTCGTGAACGTGGCTTTCCTGAATGCCCGCACCGCTGATACGTACAAACTCCGCTTTAGTACGCAGTTCGTCGATAGTACCACAGCCGGTCAGACCCATACAGGAGCGCAGGCCGCCCATCTGCTGGTGAATGATCTCTTTCAGGCGACCTTTATAAGCTACGCGACCTTCGATACCTTCCGGCACCAGTTTGTCGGCAGCGTTATCGCTCTGGAAATAACGGTCAGAGGAACCTTTGGACATCGCGCCCAGGGAACCCATACCACGGTAAGATTTGTAAGAACGGCCCTGGTAGAGTTCGATTTCACCCGGAGATTCTTCAGTACCCGCCAGCATGGAACCTACCATCACCGCGCTTGCGCCAGCGGCGATAGCTTTGGCGATGTCGCCGGAGAAGCGAATACCACCATCTGCGATAACCGGAATACCGGTGCCTTCCAGGCTTCAACTGCGTCAGCAACGGCAGTGATCTGCGGAACACCTACGCCAGTAACGATACGAGTCGTACAGATAGAACCAGGGCCGATACCGACTTAACCGCGCTGCAACCAGCTTCTGCCAAAGCGCGTGCACCTGCAGCTGTTGCCACGTTGCCGCCGATGATTTGCAGATCCGGATATTTAGCACGGGTTTCACGGATACGCTGCAAAACGCCTTCTGAGTGACCGTGGGAGGAGTCAATCAGCAGAACGTCACGCCAGCGCAACCAGCGCATCAACGCGCTCTTCGTTGCCCGCACCTGCGCCAACTGCAGCACCAACACGCAGACGGCCTTGCTCGTCTTTACAGGCGTTCGGTTTACGTTCCGCTTTCTGGAAGTCTTTCACGGTGATCATGCCGATCAGGTGGAATTCGTCATCAACCACCAGCGCTTTTTCAACGCGTTTTTCGTGCATTTTTGCCAGCACCACTTCACGGGCTTCACCTTCACGCACGGTGACCAGACGCTCTTTCGGCGTCATGTAAACGCTAACCGGCTGGTTCAGGTCGGTAACAAAACGCACGTCACGACCGGTGATAATACCCACCAGTTCGTTTTCTTCGGTAACGACCGGATAGCCCGCAAAACCGTTACGCTCAGTCAGTTCTTTCACTTCGCGCAGCGTCGTGGTTGGCAGAACAGTCTGCGGATCAGTCACCACACCAGATTCGTGTTTTTTCACACGGCGAACTTCTTCTGCCTGGCGTTCAATGGACATGTTTTTGTGGATAAAGCCGATACCGCCTTCCTGAGCCAGAGCAATAGCCAGGCGCGCTTCCGTTACGGTATCCATTGCTGCGGAAAGCATAGGGATATTCAGACGAATAGTTTTCGTCAGCTGGGTGCTGAGGTCAGCAGTATTCGGCAGAACGGTAGAATGAGCAGGAACGAGGAGAACGTCGTCAAACGTCAGAGCTTCTTTAGCGATACGTAGCATGGGCAATATCTCGACCAGAGTGGTTAATAAATATTGCCGCGGCATTATACAGAGCGTAACCGATTGCTCATCTACCCCTTTTGCAAATGCTTGCTATCCCCGAGCGGGTTACTATCGACTGAATAACCTGCTGATTTAGAATTTGATCTCGCTCACATGTTACCTTCTCAATCCCCTGCAATTTTTACCGTTAGTCGCCTGAATCAAACGGTTCGTCTGCTGCTTGAGCATGAGATGGGACAGGTTTGGATCAGCGGCGAAATCTCTAATTTCACACAACCGGCTTCCGGTCACTGGTACTTTACACTCAAAGACGACACCGCCCAGGTAGCTGCGCGATGTTCCGCAACAGCAACCGCCGGGTGACCTTCCGTCCACAGCATGGACAACAAGTTTTAGTTCGCGCCAATATTACGCTCTACGAGCCGCGCGGTGACTACCAGATAATCGTTGAGAGTATGCAGCCGGCCGGTGAAGGGCTGCTGCAACAGAAGTACGAACAGCTCAAAGCGAAGTTGCAGGCTGAAGGTTTGTTCGATCAGCAATACAAAAAACCACTTCCCTCCCCTGCGCATTGCTTGGTGTGATCACCTCAAAAACCGGTGCTGCGCTACATGATATTTTGCATGTGTTAAAACGTCGCGATCCTTCTCTACCGGTGATCATCTACCCACCGCCGTTCAGGGCGATGACGCACCGGGGCAAATTGTTCGCGCCATTGAACTGGCGAATCAGCGCAATGAGTGCGACGTGTTGATCGTTGGGCGCGGCGGCGGTTCGCTGGAAGATTTATGGAGTTTTAACGACGAACGCGTAGCGCGGGCGATTTTTGCCAGCCGCATTCCGGTCGTCAGCGCCGTCGGGCATGAGACGGATGTGACCATTGCCGATTTTGTTGCCGATCTGCGTGCGCCAACGCCGTCTGCCGCCGCTGAAGTAGTGAGCCGTAATCAGCAAGAGTTACTGCGCCAGGTGCAATCGACCCGTCAACGGCTGGAGATGGCGATGGATTATTATCTCGCCAACCGCACGCGTCGCTTTACGCAGATCCATCACCGATTACAGCAACAGCATCCGCAGCTCCGGCTGGCACGCCAGCAAACCATGCTTGAGCGCCTGCAAAAGCGGATGAGCTTTGCGCTGGAAAATCAACTTAAGCGTACCGGGCAACAACAGCAGCGGTTAACACAGCGCTGAATCAGCAAAATCCACAGCCGAAGATTCATCGCGCGCAAACGCGCATTCAGCAACTGGAATATCGTTTAGCAGAAACCCTGCGCGTACAGCTTAGCGCCACGCGTGAACGTTTCGGTAATGCAGTAACGCACCTCGAAGCCGTAAGCCCACTGTCAACGCTGGCGCGTGGATACAGCGTTACTACTGCTACTGACGGCAATGTACTGAAAAAAGTGAAGCAAGTTAAAGCGGGTGAAATGCTAACCACACGTCTGGAAGACGGCTGGATAGAAAGTGAAGTTAAAAACATCCAGCCAGTAAAAAAATCGCGTAAAAAGGTGCATTAAGCCAGCACGAATTCAACGCGTTTTTTCGATATCAAGCCATGCCCGTGCTGACAGAAGTAATCTACTGCACCGCAGGCTTTTAACACCTGCAACGGTTGATGCAGTCTGGACAAAGAGCTTTCATTTCAATAATTTCCCCGCAGGATGGGCAACGCGCATGGCCGTTATCCTGATCAAGCACATGCTGACATTGTGGACAATGCAGTTCCATATGAATTCCTCCGGTACATCCCTCTACATTCATAGAGGGAATGGCAGATAAAATACTTACGGATAATTATTTATTTTTCTTGATGTGCTTCATCAGACGCTTACGTTTACGCATCTGGGTTGGCGTCAGGGTGTTACGCTTGTTCGCATACGGGTTTTCCCCTTCTTTGAACTGAATACGAATCGGCGATCCCATTACGTCCAGCGATTTGCGGAAGTAGTTCATCAAGTAGCGCTTGTAGGAATCAGGCAGGTCTTTCACCTGATTACCGTGAATCACCACAATCGGCGGGTTATAACCACCAGCGTGGGCATATTTCAGCTTCACACGACGACCGCGTACCAGCGGCGGTTGGTGATCTTCAACAGCCATCGTCATGATGCGCGTCAGCATAGAGGTCCCCACACGACGGGTGGAGCTGTCATACGCTTCACGTACTGATTCAAACAAGTTACCAACACCACTGCCGTGCAAGGCAGAGATAAAGTGCACACGAGCAAAATCGATAAAGCCCAGACGGAAGTCCAGCGTTTCTTTCACCTGCTCTTTCACTTCCTGGCTCAGGCCATCCCACTTATTCACCACAATGACAAGTGAGCGCCCACTATTGAGAATAAAGCCCAGCAGCGAGAGATCCTGATCGGAAATACCTTCGCGCGCATCAATCACTAACATCACCACGTTGGCATCTTCAATGGCCTGCAACGTTTTGATTACGGAGAATTTCTCTACAGCATCGGTGATTTTGCCGCGTTTACGTACGCCAGCGGTATCAATGAGCACATACTCACGTCCATCGCGTTCCATTGGAATGTAGATACTGTCACGCGTCGTGCCAGGCATGTCATAAACAACAACGCGCTCTTCACCAAGAATACGGTTAGTGAGTGTAGACTTACCTACGTTCGGACGACCCACAATCGCCAGTTTGATCGGCAGACTTTGCGGGTCGAAGTCGTCTTCCTCTTCTTCTTCGCCGTTCTCTTCCGCTTCAAATTGCGCCCAGTATTCAGCGTCTTCGTCGACTTCCTCTTGCGGTGCGAGATCTTCCATCCACGGCAGCAGCACATGCTCCAGCAGACTTAATACGCCACGACCGTGAGACGCGGCGATCGGGTAGATTTCACCTAAACCAAGCGAGTAGAAATCAACCACTGCCTGATCGGGATCCAGACCGTCAGTTTTGTTTGCCACCAGGAAGGTCGGTTTTTCACGGGAGCGCAGATGTTTGGCAATCGCTTCATCTGCCGGCATCAGGCCCGCGCGCGCATCCACCATAAACAGTACGACGTCCGCTTCTTCAATCGCCAGCAGCGACTGTTCCGCCATGCGGGTTTCTACACCGTCTTCTGTGCCATCAATCCCGCCGGTATCAATACAGATAAACTCACGGCCTTCAATTTCCGCACGACCGTACTTACGGTCACGAGTCAGACCCGGGAAATCCGCAACCAGCGCATCTCGGGTGCGAGTTAGACGGTTAAATAACGTGGATTTTCCTACGTTAGGGCGCCCGACAAGCGCGACCACAGGTACCATGTTTAAAGCCTCATTTTTATAAATCATCAGACAACGCACGCTATATTCGCGTCGTTGTTAAAAACAGGAAAACGGCCCCTGTCCAGGAGCCGTTTTCAAAGTGAACGACAGAGACGATTAACGTGTAATAGAGTACACGGTTCCGTCTTTTGCCTGGATCAGCAGTTTGCCGTCAGCGGCAACCGGTTCAGTCTGGAAACCGGAACTATCAACTTTTTGCTGGGCAACGAAACGACCATCTTCGACGTTAATCCAGTGCAGATAACCTTCACTGTCACCGACCACCAGGTTGCCATTATACAGCACCGGAGAAGTCAGCAGGCGATGCAGCAGATCGCTTTGTGCCCACAGCGTAACGCCGCCATCAATGGTCAACGCCATCACCCGGTCATTTTGATCGACCAGATAGATGCGATTGCCGTCGACGATGAAATCATTCACCGAACCCAGTTCGCGTTTCCACATAATCTGACCACTGCGCAGATCAGCGCCGTCAGGTTACCATTATAGGCCAGCGCGAAAACAACGCCGTTAACAACGACGGGAGTCGTGTCAACATCGCTCAGACGGTCAATTTCGGTAGAACCGGTCGCCTGGGAAATACGCTGCTGCCAAATCATCTGGCCCTGTTCCATCAGCACTGCGCTGACGCGACCATTATCGCCCCCCACGACGGCCGCACCAAAAGCCGTTGCCGGCGCAGACTCGCCACGCAAAGAGAGCGAAGGCATATCGAGGTTAACTGTCCATTTGACAGCGCCGTCAGCTTCGTTCAGCGCTTGTAACTGACCGTTACTGGTGTGGATTAACACCAGACCGTCGCTGACCACCGGGCGCGAAAGTGCTTCACCCGCGACTTTAGTTTGCCATGCCACAGTACCATCGCTGGTATTCAGCGCGTAAACCTGCGCCTTTTCGCTGCCAATGTAGACATGCCCACCAGACACGGTCACACCGCCAGAAAGTAATGCAGGCTCTTTAGAGAACCAGCCATCTTTCTCGGCCAGGCTGACAGACCAGATTTCTTTGCCATCATCCGCATTCAGCGCTTTTACCAAACCAGCGCGGTCCGCTGCATAGACAACGTTGTCCGCCAGTGCCGGATGAAGATTGGAATAGAAGTTGCCAATGCCGCTACCAACGGAAGTACTCCACGCCGTGGTCGGCGTAAACTGGTTTTCAACGGTTGGCAATGGGGACATCTTTACCACATCTTCTTCGCTGTTAAACAGCGAACAGCCGCTTAAAAGGGTAACGGAAAGCAGTCCTGGCAGCAGTAATTTACGCAATTGCATCGGGTCCCTCTCAGATGGACAAATTATTAATTTTCATCTGCATCATTTCGCTCAGTGCCGGAGTAACATCGCTTTTCACGCCTGCTTCCCATGCACTACGCGCACCTTGCTTATCACCTTTGCTCAGCAATGCTTCACCACGCAGGTCGGCAACAATGGCAGCCCACCCTTCACCTTTGATGGTATCAAGGGTTTTCAGCGCGGCATCAGCCTGCTTGAGCTGTACCTGAACGCGAGCAAGACGCAGATTTATCACGGCTTTGAGATTTTCATCGCTCGTGTCTGCCAGCCCCTGTTGTAACTGGGCGGCAGCTTTCTCTAGTTCATTTTTGTCAACAAATTGCTGCGCAAGTTCCAAAGAAGCCAGCGCACCATAAGTATTTTTATTTTCAGCAGCAAATTTTTCCGCCGCCGGGATGCTATCCGGTTTGCCTTCGCTCACTGCGGTAACCGCATTTTGATAGGCAAGAGAAGCGGAGCGTGCAGAATCAACCTGATGGCTGTTCCAGTAGCGCCAGCCAATCAGTGCGCCAACGCCCAAAATCACCCCAACAGCCAGTGCTTTGCCATTTTCAGCAAAAAAGCGTTTAACCGCTTCTACCTGGTCGTTTTCGTTCTCGTAAATTTCCACGCTGTCCTTCTCCTTCCTTAACCCAGTAACGTGCGCAAATGCGCGGCTACGCTATCCTGCGCAACTGCCGTTTGCTCACCAGAGCGCAAATCCTTCACTACTGCTGTGCCGTTAGCCACTTCAGACTCACCCAGCACCACAGCAACGCGGGCACCCCATTTATCAGCACGGGCAAACTGTTTCTTAAAGTTGCCGCCGCCGTGGTTGGTCATCAATTTCACGCCCGGTAATTCATCACGCAGACGCTCAGCTAATGCCATAGCCGCAGATTGTGTATCAGCACCTGAAGCCACCAGGTATATATCGACAACAGGATCGGCTTTAAATTCCGGATTAACGGCCTGTACTAACAATACAAGACGTTCGAGGCCCATCGCAAAACCGACAGCCGGTGTTGCACGACCGCCCAGTTGTTCCACAAGACCGTCATAACGACCGCCTGCACACACGGTGCCCTGGGAGCCGAGACTGTTAGTCACCCACTCGAAAACGGTACGGTTATAGTAATCCAGACCACGCACCAGACGCTGGTTTACGGTGTAAGCGATCCCCGCGCTCTCAAGCAGTTTGCACAGACCGGCAAAATGCTCACGAGATTCCTCGTCCAGATAATCACCTAATGCCGGAGCGTCGTTGAGAAGCGCCTGCACTTCCGGATTTTTTGAATCCAGCACGCGCAGCGGGTTAGTGTACATGCGGCGTTTGCAGTCTTCGTCCAGCTTATCTTTATACTGCTCAAGGAATGCCACCAGCGCATCGCGGTAATTGGCGCGTGCTTCCAGCGAACCGATAGAGTTCAGCTCAAGAGTTACGTGCTCGGAAATACCCAGCGCACGCCACCAGCGGGCGGTGAGCATAATCAGTTCAGCGTCGATATCCGGACCTTGCAGACCGAAAACTTCGCAGCCCAACTGATGGAACTGACGATAACGCCCTTTCTGCGGACGCTCGTGACGGAACATCGGCCCGATATACCACAGACGCTGTTCCTGATTGTACAGAAGACCATGCTCGATGCCGGCGCGTACACAGCCCGCCGTCCCTTCAGGGCGCAGAGTCAGGCTGTCGCCATTGCGATCCTCAAAGGTGTACATCTCTTTTTCAACCACGTCGGTGACTTCACCAATCGCACGTTTGAATAGCGGGGTCTGCTCTACAATCGGCAAGCGGATTTCACTGTAACCGTAGCTGCCGAGCACGTTTTTCAGTGTGCCTTCAATGCGCTGCCAGATGGCCGTTTCGCCAGGCAGGTAATCGTTCATGCCGCGAATGGCTTGAATGTTTTTTGCCACGTTTATTCTCTTTCTGAATATAAAAATGAACTCAACGCTTCCCTCAATGTTTCGGGAGCTATGCGGGTTCAATCATACACGGAAGCGAGGCGCTTCCCATCACGTTATTATTTTTCAACCTGCTGAACGTCAATTCGACGCGCTTCGTCCAGCTGACTGGCTTTCGCACGAATGCGTGCTTCCAGCTGGTCGATCATATCGTTGTTGTCCAGACGGTCTTTGCGCACGCCATCTTCATAGAGGCCGCTTTTCTTGTTGCCGCCGGTGACGCCGAGTGTAGAAACCAGCGCCTCACCTGGGCCATTCACCACGCAGCCGATAATCGAAACGTCCATCGGAGTGATGATATCTTCCAGGCGTTGCTCCAGCGCGTTAACCGTACCGATAACATCAAATTCCTGACGCGAACAGGTCGGCAGGCGATGAAGTTGATCCCGCGCGAACGGATACGCAGCGATTTCAAAATATCGAAACCGACTTTGATCTCTTCGACCGGATCGGCCGCCAGTGATACGCGCAGCGTGTCGCCCGATGCCTTCAGACAGCAGCAGACCTAAACCAATGGCGGATTTTACTGCCCCGCTGCGTGCACCACCGGCTTCGGTGATCCCCAGATGCAGCGGCTGATCGATCTGTTTTGCCAGCAAACGATAAGACTCAACAGCGAGGAAGACGTCAGACGCTTTCACGCTGACTTTGAACTGATCGAAGTTCAGGCGATCGAGATGATCAACATGGCGCATGGCGGATTCCAGCAACGCCTGCGGCGTCGGTTCGCCATACTTTTCTTGCAGATCTTTTTCCAGCGATCCGGCGTTAACGCCAATACGGATCGGAATGTTTTTATCGCGCGCACAGTCAACCACCATGCGAATACGCTCTTCATTACCGATATTGCCAGGGTTAATACGCAGACAATCGACGCCGTATTCCGCTACTTTCAGTGCAATGCGATAGTCGAAGTGGATGTCAGCCACCAGCGGCACGTTAACCTGCTGTTTGATGAGTTTGAACGCTTCTGCCGCGTCCATCGTCGGTACGGAGACACGGACGATATCAGCGCCAACGCGTTCCAGCGCCTTGATTTGATTGACCGTTGCTTCGACGTCTGTCGTACGCGTATTGGTCATGGACTGTACGGCGATGGGAGCACCATCGCCAATCGGCACATTCCCAACGTAAATACGTGTTGATTTTCTACGTTGAATTGGAGCCTGGTTATGCATGAAAAATCTCCCGCGTTACCCGTCTGTTACTGCGCCGGTGATTGTTCGGCATTGAGGGTCAGACGCGCAACCTGGTTAGTCTGATAAAACGACTCAGATCGACAGGTTTCCCTTGATACTGGATCTGTACTGCGGCTGGCGCACCAATTTTCAGTTTGTATGGTGCCTGGCCGGTTAAGTTCAAATTACCGTCTTTACGCTGCATACCGCTAAACAATTTTTTACCGGTAGCATCAGTAACCTCCAGCCAGCAATCGGCAGTAAAGTTCATCACCAGCGCATTCGGATCAGCCGCCGGCGTAGTCACGCCTGCCTGATCGGTTGGCAACGGCGCAGCGCCATCTGGCGTTGTTGTTGCCGTTGGTGCCGGGGTCGCGGCGGTATCAACATTTGCCTGCGAAGGCGAAACAACCGCATTCTGTTGCGGATCAACAGCAGGTGCTGGCGCAGTTACGGCAGGTGTTTGCGTGTTGGTTGCGGTAGTATCCACAGACGCTGGCGGCGTGGACGTTGTAGCCGGGTCTGTAGTTGTCGACGTATTTAACGGAACACTCTGCCCTGCTCGCTATTACTGCTCAGTTCCGCCGAAGATTGATCGGCCATAGTGGTGATCTCTTCCTGCTGAGCTTTGTGGTCTTGCCACCACCAGGCACCGCTCAGGCCGATAACCACAAACAACACCAGCCAGGTGAAGGTCATCAGCCAGCCGTCACGTTTTTTGCGGCGTTACCGAGGGAAAACTCTGCATAGCGCAACTTTTGCAGCCCGTAGTGGAGCCTGCTTTTCCAGCCCTGGCAGCAGTTCTTCTTCTGGAATATGTACCAGACGCGCATAAGAGCGGATATATCCGCGCAGGAATGTTGAAGCAAGATCGGCGGGTGCCTTATCTTCTTCAATGTCGCGTACCGTGGAAACCTTCAGGCAAAGTCGCTCGGCAACGGCCTGCTGACTAAGTCCTAGTTGTTCGCGAGCATTACGCAGGCGAGCGCCGGTAGTAAGTGCTTCATTTTGGTCGTGCGTGGCTTCAGTATTCATTCGCTGCAGGTACGTTTAAATGAGAATTGAGATGCCGGTGAACCATCATGCTCACCCACACCGCGAAACATCCGTTAAGTTAACCGTTATCATACAGTATAAGACCGTCTGTGTGCTCGTGACAAAGCCCACATTCACTAAGGCTAACTTACTGTTGCATCGTTACATACTGCCTTAAAGTCAGCAAAAACGCACCGTTAATATTGACCAGACAATTGCAACTTAATACTTCATTCATAAAAGATTACGCCACGGTACATAAAGTAACCGTGGCGTAATGGCTATCAGACCGCTTTAATGTCGATGGCTTCACCCTGCATCCGTTTACGCAGGGTACGTTTCGTACGGTCGATAACATCGCCCGCCAACTGACCACAGGCAGCATCGATATCATCACCACGGGTTTTACGCACAATAGTGGTGAAACCGTAGCTCATCAGCACTTTTGAGAAACGGTCGATACGGCTGTTCGAGCTGCGTCCATACGGCGCGCCCGGGAAGGGGTTCCACGGGATCAGGTTGATCTTACACGGCGTATCTTTCAGCAGTTCCGCCAGTTGGTGCGCGTGTTCAGTGCCGTCGTTAACGTGGTCAAGCATCACATACTCAATAGTGACACGGCCCTGATTGGCGTTGGATTTCTCCAGATAACGGCGCACCGCAGCAAGGAACGTTTCGATATTGTACTTTTTGTTGATCGGCACAATTTCGTCACGAATTTCGTCGTTCGGCGCGTGCAGGGAAATTGCCAGTGCAACGTCGATCATATCGCCCAGTTTATCCAGCGCCGGAACTACACCGGAAGTAGAAAGCGTGACGCGACGTTTAGACAGGCCAAAACCGAAATCATCAAGCATGATTTCCATCGCCGGAACGACGTTGTTCAGGTTGAGCAGCGGCTCGCCCATGCCCATCATCACTACGTTAGTGATTGGGCGCTGACCGGTGACTTTTGCTGCGCCGACGATTTTCGCCGCACGCCACACCTGGCCAATAATTTCCGATACCCGCAGGTTGCGGTTAAAGCCCTGCTGGGCGGTGGAACAGAATTTACACTCCAGCGCACACCCCACCTGCGAAGAGACGCAGAGCGTGGCACGGTCGTCTTCCGGGATATACACCGTTTCGACGCGCTGATCGCCAACGGCGATCGCCCATTTAATGGTGCCGTCGGATGAACGCTGTTCTTCAACCACTTCCGGTGCGCGGATTTCCGCCACCTCTTTCAGTTTGCCGCGCAACACTTTGTTGATGTCGGTCATCTCATCAAAGTTGTCGCAGCAATAGTGATACATCCACTTCATCACCTGATCGGCGCGGAAGGGTTTTTCACCTAAATCTTTAAAAAACTCCCGCATCTGCTGACGGTTGAGATCCAGCAGGTTGATTTTTCCATCTTTCGTGGTGACGTTTTCAGGTGTGACTAATTGTTCAGACATATGCTATTCCGGCCTCGTTATTACACGTTATGGCCCCTGGAGGATTGAAAAAAAGAAACGCCCCGGTGAGCGGCTGCTCGTCCGGGGGCGCTGCATTGTACAAATTCTGGCGCACGGATGCCACGTTTGCACGCGGCATTTACGAAATTATTAACGGGTGCGCGGGCACACTTCGCCTTCGCCAAAGAAATAAGCGATTTCGCGAGCGGCAGATTCGACGGAATCAGAACCGTGGGTACCGTTTTCGGTCAGGCTGTCAGCGTAATCAGCGCGCAGAGTACCAGCCAGTGCGTTTGCCGGATTGGTCGCGCCCAGCAGATCGCGGTGACGCTGAACGGCGTTTTCACCTTCCAGCACGGAAACCACGATCGGGCCAGAGGTCATGAATTCAACCAGACCATCAAAGAACGGTTTTCCATCGTGTTCAGCATAAAAGCCACGTGCCTGTTCAACGGTCAGGTGCAGCATTTTGGTGCCGACAATTTTGAACCCTGCAGCTTCAAAGCGCGCAAAGATATTACCAATGACGTTTTTTTGCTACCGCGTTCGGTTTGATGATGGAAAAAGTACGTTCAATAGCCATTTTTACCTCTGTAAATTGTTCTGTTGTTGTCTGTACCAGCGTACGAGATGGCGCGGATTATAATGAGCAACAGGGCCGTTGACTATTGATGAAGGTAACATTTTTTTAAAATAAAATGAGTTTTAGCAACAATCAGGGACAAAACAGACTATTGCATGACAAATTTCACTGTCGCGATTTGCCCCACATCATCCATCACCAGCAATTGATAATCACCTTTATCCGTCAAATGCAGGGTCACGTTGCGCCCGCGTTCAGTTAACGGTTCGCCATTCAGAAACCACCAGCGTTCACCTGCCCCTCCACTTGATTGCAACGGCAAAGTCGCTTCCGCTGCGCCCGGTAAACGTTTAATAATCGCGCCATCGCGAACGCCTGTCAGCTGCAGAGGGAGCTGGGCATCGTGACCGTATGACGGGCAAATTGTCGAGGCCGGTGGTAAGCGCACAGCGCGACGTTCTGATGCGGGCAGCCAGGTTCCAGCGGTAGCGGCCAGACATTTATCATTTCTTGTCGCGCTTGCGGGCAATCAGCGGCAACACGTTTGCCATTTTCATCCAGCCAGATGGGGAAACGAATGCCATTAATGCCTTCCTGCTCCGGCAGTAATAGAGTTGGCGGCTGACTCCCGTCCAGCAGCCAGGTTGCCAGGCGGCGGCGACAGTTACCGTCACCTTCCGGCAAAGACTGTCCGCCCGGCCAGCAGATAACGCCACGAGTGACTGAAGTCGGGCGCGGGTCTCCGGCAGATTCGCACTGCGCGACAGTAAGATATTATTGACCTGATTCAACAATGGTACGGCACTGGCAAAGCCAAACTGACCAACAACGGGCGTGCCGTCCGGTCTGCCAGTCCAGATCCCAATGACATAGCGAGCGTTAACCCCAATCGCCCAGGCGTCACGATAGCCATAGCTGGTGCCCGTTTTCCATGCCAGTGGGGCGACGCGCGGCAAGGCACTATCCGGCAAGGGTTTCGCTTCATCAGCCATAATCCGGCGAATGATCCACGCCGCCCCCGACGACATTAAAGGCCGTTCAAGCAGCGGATCGTCAGGCTGTAAGCGCAATTTGCCTGCCTTGCCGTGGCGAGCAAACGCGGTATACGCTGCCGCCATATCTTCCAGTTTTGCACCAGCGCCGCCGAGAATGAGTGAAAGATTCGGCGCAGCACCGTTGGGCAAATATAACGGCAATCCAACATTGCGTAACTTTGCCGCAAACCGTTTCGGTCCATAGGCTTCCAGCACCTGCACAGCAGGTAAGTTCAGCGAGCGCACCAGCGCCTCGCTCATGCTGATCGGGCCATGAAAACCGCTATCAAAGTTACCTGGTCGATAATCACCGGTGCGCCGGGGGACGTCTTGCAGCAGTGATGCCGGGTGGATCAAGCCTTCATCCAGCGCCAGACCATAAACAAACGGTTTGAGCACCGATCCTGGCGATCGGATCGCATTGACCATATCAACATGACCAAAGCGTGAATCATCGTTGAGATCAACCGATCCCACCCAGCCGCGAACACGCATATCGGTATGATCAACCACGATCATCGCCAGTGAGCTGCGCGGTGGCAACCGACCTTTCCAGTTTTGCGCCAGTTCTTCCAGACGTCGTTGAAGACCGGCATCCAGCGTAGTAACGATTTTGTCGCTTTTGCTTTTACCGAGCATCATGCGCGAAAACAGCGGTGCCAGTTGCGGCATTTGTCGGGGTGCCAGCCAGATGGGTTCTTCCCTTGACTCTTTTACCTGCTCACGGGACCACGCACCTTGCACGGCCATCCGTTCGAGCACTTTATTACGCGCGGCTTCGGCACGCTCCGGCCAACGATCCGGGCGAAGACGGCTGGGCGCTTGCGGCAAAACCGCCAGCATTGCCGCCTCGGAATAGCTTAAATTCGCAGGCGACTTTCCGAGATAAGCCCAACTTGCCGCACCGATCCCCTGCAACGTACCGCCAAACGGAGCGCGGTTAAGATACAAGGTCAGAATTTCACGCTTAGACAGATGCCATTCCAGTTGCAACGCGCGCCAGAGCTGGCGAATTTTGCCGCCAAATGTTTTGGGGTGAGGATCAAGCAGACGAGCAACCTGCATAGTGAGCGTGCTGCCACCGGAAATAACCCGTCCCGAAGTGAGATCTTGCCATGCTGCGCGCGCCACCGAGAATGGATTCACCCCCGGATGCTTCCAGAACCAGCGATCTTCATAATTGATCAGCGCTTCAAGGTAACGTGGAGAAACATCTTCGATTGTTACCGATAACGCCAGATGCCGTCAGCATCGGCGAAGCGCCATAGCGGCGTACCATCTGCGCCACGACCACTCGTGCGGGATTGACTTCATGCAGCGGTAGAGGCCAGAGTTTATCTGCTCCCCACGCTGCAAGAAAAAGGGAGAAATGGCGCAGCTGCCAGCGTTATCCAGCAGCCGCGTTGGTTAACAAGCGAGGCATTTACGGTCGGACAATCAGCAGATCTTCAGCCGCGCCGGTCGCCCGCCATTGGGGAACATACATTGATTCCACCATCGGTTGCGGTACCTGATACGTTCCCGGCGTCACCGCCCGCGCCAGATACACCAGCGTTACCGGTTGGTATTCATCAACGGCAACCGCCGCCACAAAGCGATCGTCACGGAACTCAATGTGCTTAATGCTCGCCTGCTGCATCTGGTTCAGTAAGTTTTGCACTTCGCCACCACTTTGCTCCAGGCTGGCGCTACCGTTCGCCAGATTCTGATTTTCCAGTTCCAGACCCGCAGGCAGCAGATCCACGACTAACGCATCCGGCACGCTGTTACTGGCTTTTACCTGCAACCAGACCAGCACTAGATCGCCGCTACGTAACGAGTCCAGCGATTTGCTCTTACCATCAGTACCAAGAATATGACGCTCGATTTGCAGCACATTGTTCGCCGGTAAAGGTGCGGATTGCGGATAACCGCTGGCATCCATACGCAACCATAACGCTGATCGCCACTGTTTCTCACCTGCAAGGTGGCAAGTTGATCGCTATTCAGATTGCTGTTTAGCGTTTTCTCGCCTGTCAGCGGCTCAGCTGAGAAAGAGGTTTGCGCCTGCCATTTACCCGGTAAATCCTGAATCGTACGGGCAGCCAGGAACAACGCGTTACTTCCTGCGTCGATAGCCAGCGTTCACCAAATGCCTGCTGCGAAAGCGTGTTCAGCAAAGTGTTCTGCTCATCGGGTAGCAGTTTATTTTCTTCCAGCAAGGAGAGCATTAACGCGTTGTCGCGCAGTGGACTACCGTAATCACCCAGCCATATCCGCTCATCACTATTTCTCGGCGTTTTCAGCGCCAGCACAATCGCTTCTTCACCACGCGTTGCATCACCCATGGTTTTCAGCGCAACGCCAAGTTGCAGCAGCGGTAAACCAGAAGCGGCATCTGCACGATGCTCCCAGATTTCACGCAGCGCACCCAGTGGTGCTTTTTGCTGACGGGCCAGCACCAGCGCAGCGTAAGACTGAACGGCGAATTTACTGGCTTTGAGATTATCCGCGTACGGGATCGACATCATGCCCGGATCTTGTAAATAGCGCAGCAGACGCTCATTACCCCGGTTAATGGCGTCTGTCGGCACGCTGTAACCCTGTTCGCCTGCGCGGACCAGGAAATCCATCACGTAAGCCGTCAGCCAGTACTCTTCGTCACCGTTTTTATCCCACAGCGCAAAGCCGCCGTTATCACGTTGCATTTGCAGCAAACGGGAAATGCCGATATCGACCGATGCACGGCGTTTCTCATCACTGTCGCCTTTGATGCCCAACGCCTGCAGTTGGGCTGCGTTGGTATAAAGTGACGGGAACAGGCCGCTGGCGGTTTGCTCAAGACAGCCGTACGGATACGCTTTTAACTCTTTGATATAACGTGCAATGTTCAGCGGTGGTTTGCCGCTCAACAACAATTGCCCTTCCAGCGTAACAGGCGAGAAGTTTTGCAATCCATCCGCCGGAATCGCCCATGTCTCACCAGGCTGTAACGCCGTACCGTAATTAACCGTTTGTGCCGGGAACGCCGGACGGACGCCGATTTTCCACTGCTTATGCTGATCGGCAACGGTTTCACCCGGTAACGCTAACCCGCTAATGGTGGCCTGAATTTCTCCATCGCCATAACCCGGCAATGCTCGCACCGGGATAAACAGCGTAGTACGCACACCTGGCGCTAATTCAACGGCTGCGGGTGAATCGCTGACCAGTTCAAGCAAACCACTGGCGGTCAGGGCAACGTTCAGTTTTTGCGGTTTATCGGTAAGATAGTGATATCCAGCGTCAGACGCGAGGTATCGCCACTCGCCATAAAGCGCGGCATGTTCAGTTCAGCAATCACCGGTGCGGCAACTATCACTTTGCTTTCGTTGTTACCGAATCATCTGCCGTCCAGGCTTGCGCCATGACGCGCAATTCACCGTTAAAATCGCCAATCGGCAGTGTAACCGAGCCTTCGCCCTGTTCGTTGAGCGTTACCGGCAGCGCCTGCTGCGCGACAATATTGACGTGATTGACCGGCGGTTTACCACCACGTTTCAGCTCATCACCATCGCCACCGAAACGCAGAGCTGCCAGACGCCCCTGACCTTCAATAACCTGACCGTAAATATCGTAAATGTCTGCGCCATAGCGTTTCTGACCAAAGAACGCCTGCCACGGATCTGGCGTGACGTAGTCAGTAATATTCAGCACACCACTATCAACGGCAGACACCAGCACATTCACCTGTTTAGCTTCTCGCCATTTTTAGTGCTGGCTTTAATTTTCACGGTTAATGGTTGATTCGGCCGCATTTTTGCTGGTGTTTCCAGCGCCAGATCGAGCGACGGTTTTCATCGCCAAGCGGCAGATGCAACACCCCAACTGCGCGTTTTGGCGTCGCGGAGCGAGATTTATCGCCAGGACGTACTACCAGCGTACTTAAATACAGATCATACGATTCCAGGTTTTATCGACCGGAATCGTCAGATCCAGCCCTTGAGCCGGAACATCAATCTCTTGCCACCACAACGGCCCTTCACTGGACTCGACCATCGCATAACCTTTACCCGCCGTTGGCGCGGCAATATGCAACTTAATGGTATCGCCAGGGCGATAACTGGCTTTATCCAGTTTCAGCGTGACACGGTCGGGTCGCACGGCACCGCTCCCGTCGCTGTTGTCCTGCCAGCTATAGCCAGCCCAGAAACGCACGCTACTGACCGCTTCATTCGGCGCTTTGACTTCCAGACGATAAGCGCCCCACTCTACCGGGAAACTGACCTTACCGGTTTCATCCGCCTGAAGATCCAGAGTTTGTTCATTTTCGATCAGATCTTTTTGATCAAACTGTGACTGCCAGCCTTCATCTTCTGACCAGTTCCAGTAGTAATCGCGGCGTTCGCGAATCAGGCGCACCTGCAAGCCCGACACGGCTTTTTTCACGCCTTGCGCATCGCTATAAACGATGTCAAAACCGGCGTTACTGCCTTCATCAACAATGGGCTGTTTCACCGTGCTGTCAGTGCGATAATCGTAAACCGATTTCGAGGCGAACTGCGGACGGATCCCCGGCAATGCATCGGCAGGCCAGATAGCCTGCTCAGCGCGGCGCGTCACCGGCGACCGCCCGATTCCAGCAAACTACCCTGGAAAATAACCTGTAATGGGGAATGCGTTTCCTTCCACTGGCTTTCTGTAGAAACTTCGCCGCGCCCTTTATCATCCAGCGTCAACTGAACTTCATCCAGCGTGCGGGAAAGATTTTCGGCAGCTATATCGCCGAATTCAAAACCAGGTAAGGCTGACACAGCTTCACGCAGTGGGCGCAGGAAAAGTTGCCCTTGCAAAGTATTACCATTAGCAGGTGCACCATACAGGTAGTACCCCACCACGGAGAATTTCACTTCATCTTTCGGCGTTAGCGGGGTTTTCTCACCGGTCAGATTCAGCGCCATGCGCTCTGGCATAAAATCTTCGACGTGGAAATCCCACATCCGATACTGGTTATCGCCCGTGTTAGCGCGAATATGCCACATACCGGTTGCCGCATTGCTATCGAGTGGCCAGGTAAAGTGGTAGAGGCCATTCTCCGGCTGACTAACGACGCTCCTGAGTACCTGCCCATCGGGTTTAATCACGTCTAACTTGATGGTTGATTGGGCAACGCTTTACCGTCTGCATCACGCAGCAAACCATTGAGGATTACCGTTTCACCTGGGCGATAAAGATCGCGTGGGCCAAACATGAAAAACTGTTTGCTATAGCCTGGCGCGCCAGCAATGTTAAATTCTGCTAAGTCCAGCGCCGGAAGTTTTAAATCGAGTAGCGTTGTCTGACCGTCTTTACGCGCCAACAGTAATGCCGCGTTTTTATCATTTTCCAGCTGCACATGCCCCTGAGCGTCACTGGTTGCCTGAGTCAGAGTCTGCCCTTTCTCATTTAATAAAGAGACTTCAATTCCTTGCTGGGCCGCGCCGTTTTCCAGACTTGGGTAAAGATATCCAGACGATTGTGATAACGGTGAGCTGAAACGCCGATATCACTTAACGTAAACAGCGTCGCGGGATTACTGTAATCGTAACGTCCAGCCTGATTCATCACAGCCAGATACACGCCCGCCTGCTGAAGCGGTTTGATATCGCCCAGCGGCAGCAATAATTTTTCACGGGTGTTACGCGCAGGATTGAGATCAAACGTCCGGTGTAGACCAGATCCGCCATCTGCAGCAGTTTGTCTGACTGCCAGTTCGCCAGCGAATTGCGGTATTCCCATTGGCTAATGAATGCTGGCAGAGATTCTGGCTTAACGCGGAAGAAGTTAACATCGACATTATTAACGTTGAGCGCCATTACCGGCAGCCTTCAACGACTTTACCAGGCAGCAGCGAACCACGGCTGGCAAAACCGACGCTGGGTTGGATGTCGCGGGTAGTTATAGTTTTTTCGTAATCTTTACTGAAGGTTGCGTTGTTGAGTGCTTTGACCTCCTTGCCAATAGTAACGATCAAATCACGTTTCGGTTCGAGGTGGCGTAAACGTAACTCTTTAAGATTATCTGACAGCTCCCAGGCACCATCCACTTTGCCGCTTTTTTTATCGACGACATGAATAACGCGTGAGAAATCCTGATCCGGGTCGAGAGGGATGGAGAACGTCAGCACCAGCGTGGCTGCACCATCAAGTTGGACTTCAGAGAGATCCAGCAATGTCAGCACCTTACCGGCACTCTGTTGGGCCAGTTTTTGTCTCTCCGGCACGGAGAGTTTTGCTGAACTCGCGTTTTCTGAAGAGGCCGCTTTAGTAACTTCAGAAGGCGCATCTTTTTTCACCGCTGTTGGCGCGTTATCGTTGTTGTCGCACCCTGCCAGCGCCAGCATTAGCATGCAGGCGGCTACGCGTAACTTTTTCATTTTTCATCCCTGCCACAATGGCCCGTTAGCAACGTCGAATAATTATTATGCGTGAGAATTTACGTTATGTAATTCAGTATCACGCCCATACAATCCGAATTTTAGTGAGAATTGTGGCTCAGACAGCCAAATCAGCCTCTTTCGCTTGTCGCTTTTCACTAAACATCCGACAATTTAGCCTAACCCCGGCAAAAATGGAGATGCCTATGTCCACGACATGGTTTGTAGGAGCCGACTGGCTCGCCGAACATATTGATGACCCGGAAATTCAGATTATCGATGCCCGCATGGCGTCGCCTGGACAGGAAGATCGTAACGTTGCTCAGGAGTATCTGAATGGACATATTCCCGGCGCAGTGTTTTTTGATATCGAAGCGCTTTCTGATCACACTTCCCCGCTTCCGCACATGCTGCCGCGCCCGGAAACGTTCGCCGTGGCGATGCGTGAATTAGGCGTTAACCAGGATAAGCACCTGATTGTCTATGACGAAGGTAATCTTTTCTCAGCCCCACGAGCATGGTGGATGCTGCGCACCTTTGGTGTAGAGAAAGTGTCGATTCTGGGGGGTGGACTTGCAGGCTGGCAGCGCGATGATCTGCTGTTAGAAGAAGGTGCAGTAGAGCTGCCGGAAGGAGAGTTTAACGCCGCGTTTAATCCTGAAGCCGTGGTGAAAGTAACCGATGTATTATTGGCAAGCCATGAAAATACGGCGCAAATTATTGATGCCCGCCCGGCTGCACGTTTTAACGCAGAAGTTGATGAACCTCGCCCAGGTTTACGTCGCGGACATATTCCCGGAGCACTGAATGTTCCGTGGACGGAACTGGTGCGCGAAGGCGAACTAAAAACGACCGATGAACTGGATGCGATATTTTTTGGTCGCGGCGTCAGCTACGACAAACCAATTATCGTCAGCTGCGGCTCTGGTGTAACGGCAGCCGTGGTTTTGTTAGCACTCGCGACGCTGGATGTGCCAAACGTGAAACTGTACGACGGCGCATGGAGTGAATGGGGCGCGCGGCAGATTTACCGGTTGAGCCAGTGAAATAAGTATTTTACAGGCAATAAAAACCGCCGAATTTGGCGGTTTTTTATTGCTGGTCTGGTTCGCGGCCTTTCCAGCAGGTTGTATTACCGTAGTAATGCAAGCGCGTCTCAGCTGACGAC
>ENA-OQER01000405-OQER01000405.1-human-gut-metagenome-genome-assembly--contig:-NODE-405-length-23752-cov-4.314794_pt1 | contig 23752 bp, 21 predicted proteins | sample MGYA00242797_ERZ504639 | MGnify/ENA primary metagenome ERZ504639 (study PRJEB26092, sample SAMD00036306) | human gut metagenome | host: Homo sapiens | study: EMG produced TPA metagenomics assembly of...
ATGATAAGACTTTGGTGATGAAGCAAGTGATGTTGCACCAGGTACCCCAATTTGAAAACTGCCGGAAGATTGGATTTGTCCGGATTGCGGTGAAGAAAAAGAACACTTCATCGAAATTGAATAAGGAGGAAACACTATGCACTGTGTAAGAAATGTATGTGATGATTTATATTGGATTGGTGGAATGATCATCGCTTGGCTTTATTTGAAAATATCCACCCAATTCCAAGAGGAGTTTCCTATAATTCCTATCTTCTAATGGATGAAAAAACCGTTTTATTTGATACGGTAGATTGGGATGTATGCCGTCAGTTTTTAGAAAATATGGAGTATGTCCTAAATGGAAGAACACTTGATTATATGATTATTAACCACATGGAACCCGATCATGGTGCCAGCATTGAAGAAGTACTGTTACGCTATCCAGATGTAAAAATCATCAGTACCGAAAAATCCTTTTTACTGATGCATCAGTTTGGATTTGATGTTGATGGACGCATGATCGAAGTAAAAGAAGGCGATACAATGAATTTTGGTAAACATACCATTGCCTTTGTGGAAGCTCCAATGGTGCATTGGCCAGAAGCTATGGTTAGCTTTGACACAACAAATGGTGTTTTATTCTCCGCAGACGCCTTTGGTTCTTTTGGGGCATTAGATGGAAACTGTTTAATGATGAAGTAAACTTTGATCGTGACTGGACTAGATGATGCTCGCCGCTATTATACAAACATTGTTGGAAATACGGACCTCATGTACAGCACCTGTTAAAGAAAGCCGCAACCTTGGATATTAAGATGATCTGTCCTTTACATGGACCCGTTTGGAGAACAGATTAGGCTATATTTTAGACAAATATCATAAATGGAGCACGTATGAGCCTGAAGAACAAGGGGTTATGATTGCCTATGCTTCCATGTATGGAAATACAGAATCGGCAGCACAGGTACTTGCGGCAAAACTGGTGGAAAAAGGAGTCCATAATGTCGTTGTACACGATGTATCCAATACCCATGTTTCCCAACTCATTGCGGATACATTTAAATACAGTCATATCGTTCTTGCATCGGTAACCTATAATTTAGGAATTTATCCAGTTATGCATGATTATTTACTGCATGCGAAAGCATTAAATGTACAAAAACGATGGTTCTTATCTAACCATGCAGGAGAGTGCATCAGGCACAAGTCAGAATGAGGATGCAAAAGGTCAGTACATCATGTTAGGAGAGTGCTCCATTACGAAAGCTGGGCGGAATCGGATTTATGTATATTCTGGAACAACAGCCAGAAAAACTGTAAATTTTGTATCTACAATTATATATGTGGATCAGTACAATGAAAAAGATGATGCTTGGGATCAATTGATGCTTGGAGCAAAGATGCAGAGAATGACTATTTTGTGAGTACTTCGAAATACATAAGTGTGGATCCGGGGTATTACTATCGCGTACGAGCAGAGCATTTCGCAGGTATGCAGTATCCATATGAGAGTACATATTCCTTTACAGACGGAATTATGATCAAATAGCCAATCACTTACCTTTTATAATTCCATAGTCTCTGAGTGTGAAGCACGTCATAGTATGATGCAACTATAAAATAAATTATAAGAGCCTGTACGAAAACACCACAATGAACAGACATGCTTATGACGCTGCTTCAACACTCAGGGATACAAAATAATATTGATATGAAATAAGAACAGCAATCGGAATTACTTTCCGGTTGCTGTTTTTAATGCTTGTGCGAGCTGATCCGGGCAGGAAGTTGCCTTGAATCCGCAGCGGATTCCTTCTACTCTGTCAATGACTTCCTGAACATCCATTCCTTCTACAAGGCGCGCAATTCCCTGAAGATTGCCGTTACATCCTCCGGTAAAGTGTACATTTTTTACTTTATTGTCTTCGATATCAAATTCGATGTTCTGAGAACAGACTCCAGTTGGTTTGTAATGCATAATATCAGACCTCCAATTAAAAAATTCATTTGTATGTTATCAGAAGAATTATAACAGACCTGTTTTAGAAATTCCAGAGGAAGTTTATTCACTTTCGTATGTCAGGATTCGAGTGTTTTTGTGGAAAAACGACAACATCTGAAAGTGGACTGTGGATAACTTTCAAAAACGCTCACGCCTTGAAAATCAAGGGAAAGGTGAAGTTTAAAAGGGGAAAAATCCAGGCGGGAAATCAGAGAAAAGAAGCATGGAAACAGACCGAATGTAGAATTATGTAGAACGGTTTTGCGGGCATCCTGGGGAGACTTGTTTTATAATGGCCACAGGCACACAATTGAACGAATTGTGAAAAAGACCATAAACAGGAGGTTTAACTATGTGGAAAGAAGCAGTAGCGGAGACGGGCATCATATTTTATCTGATGCTGGGAGTAGGAATTGTTGGGATACTTGCAAAGGTAATGAATTATGTGACTTTGCGTAAGCTGGTGAATGCGGCCGGGAGTATGTCAAAGAGTACACACAAACTGATGAAGCCCTTTATTGTCCACTTCTATAAACTGGGTCAAAAGCCCTTCATACCCCTTTTTAGCCACTTCCATGTACGAAGGACAAATATATCCCTTACGTAACGCTTTCAACAGAGTATATACAAACATGGTAGAACAAGAGGATTCCAGATAATTCCCCTCATCCCCACTTCTGTCAATCACCTGATACCATACCCCTGTTGCAGGATCTTGAGTACGTTTAATCTGGGCAACCAGTTTATTCAATATTTCGATAACAGATTCACGTCCGGCTTCGTGTTCCGGTATAAAATCAAGTACATCCACACAAGCCATTGCATACCATCCCATGGCGCGTCCCCAACAATGTTGTGACAATCCGGTAGTTTTATCCGCCCACTTTTCACGCTTGCTCACATCACATGCATGGCGGTATAAATCAGTCTTCGGATCATAATTATGACGAGCCACTGTAACAAACTGATTGATAATATCAGCATAATCATTCACACGGTTGTTACGGTAAGCATACTCCGCATAGAACGGCTGCCCCATATAAAGCCCATCCAGCCACATCTGATTCTCATAAATCTTCTTGTGCCAAAAACCGCCATCGGCATTACGAGGATGCGTATCCAACTGACTGCGCAACAAATCCAATGCTTTCTTGTATTTCTCGTCCTTAGTCTGCTCGTAAATACGGAAAAGCATCTTTCCGGAATTCAGACGGTCAATATTATATTCCTCCAGTTTATAAGTTTCGATAGAGCCATCCTGATGAATCATTGTATCAGCATAAGCCACAGCATAATCAAAAAACTTCTTATCACCGTATGCATCATATACATCCAGCATAGCTTGAAGTTCCAGGCCATGACAGTAATCCCACTTCAAACGGGTCTGAAAATCCAATTGCCAGGATTCGGGACAACGCACCATCTCTGATTCCGCCATACGTACAGACCAAGCTTATTACCACAAACCTGCTGAGCCATGCCCATCAAAGGAACAGCCGTAAGCAAACCGGACACAATAATTTTACAAATAGAATTCTTTTTCATGAAGACGTTTATTTTTAGTATTAGACCTATTTATTTTATGAAACAAAAGTAGTATTTTTCTCGAAAAGCAGTGTGCACTTTTCAACCTACTAAGTGTATTATTTGGTATTCGTGTGCGAAAACGGTTATTTTTGTGCACGATAACGATAAAAATCGTTCAAAAATTGTCTTTTTACTAATTATTATGCCTTTCAGGTTTGATAAGTTGAGAAAAGGTTTTATTTTTGGGGCAGTTTTTAATTTATACTATTGTAGAAAACACAGTCATTTACTATTAATTCACAAGAGAATGGAACAAGTTTTTAGTTATATCATCGGTTTAGGAGCAGCGGTGATGATGCCTATAATTTTTACAATCTTAGGCGTTTGTATCGGAATCAAATTCAGCAAAGCATTAAAAAGCGGTCTGTTGGTAGGTGTTGGTTTCGTTGGTTTATCAGTGGTTACCGCACTTCTGACCAGCAGCCTGGGACCGGCCTTAAGCAAGGTGGTCGAAATATATGGCCTGCAACTGAAAGTATTCGATATGGGATGGCCTGCTGCCGCAGCCGTGCTTATAACACTTCCGTAGGGGCATTCATTATTCCGGTTTGTCTGGCTGTCAATATTCTGATGCTATTGACCAAGACACCCGTACAGTCAATATCGATTTATGGAACTATTGGCATTTTGCTTTCATCGGAGCCGTAGTTTATTTTGCGACAGATAGTATTTTGTGGGGCTTCTTCGCGGCTGTTATCTGTTATATCATCACATTAATCTTAGCAGATTACACAGCAGACAAGTTCCAAGGTTTCTATGATAAGATGGAAGGAATTTCTATTCCACAACCTTTCTGTGCAGGTTTTGTGCCATTCGCTCTTATTATAAATAAGGTATTGGACAAAATACCCGGATTTGAAAAACTGAATATTGATGCGGAAGGTATGAAAAAGAAATTTGGTTTGCTAGGCGAACCTCTCTTCCTGGGTATCCTGGTAGGATGTGGCATCGGTGCATTATCTTGTAAAAACGGACAAGAAATAGTAGACAAGATTCCTTATATTCTAGGTTTAGGTATCAAGATGGGAGCAGTAATGGAGTTGATTCCCCGTATTACCAGCCTATTCATCGAAGGATTGAAACCCATTTCGGACGCTACCCGCGAACTGATCGCCAAGAAGTTTAAAGGTGCTGTAGGCTTGAATATCGGTATGAGCCTGCCTTGGTTATCGGACATCCGGCCACATTAGTTGTATCATTGCTATTAATCCCTGTTACTATTTTATTGGCAGTTGTACTTCCGGGTAATGAATTCCTGCCATTGGCCTCGTTAGCCGGTATGTTCTACGTATTCCCGTTGGTATTACCTATCACAAAAGGAAATGTGGTAAAAACCTTCATCATTGGTTTTGTTGTGCTGGCCATCGGTCTGTATTTTGTAACTGATCTGGCACCTTACTTTACCAAAGCGGCACATGACGTATATGCCAAGACACAAGATGCCGCCGTAAATATTCCGTCGGGTTTTGAGGGGGGAGCGTTTGGACTTTGCTTCAAGTCCTTTCTCATGGGCTATTTTCCATTTGACTTATTCATTCAAATGGATTGGTTCCGGAATTTTAGTACTGATAACACTATTCTTAATGGTGCTGAACCGTCGTTCCATCATTAAATACCAGAAAACAATGAAAAATTAAAATTTAAAGATAACGATTATGAAAAAAATTAGCAATTGCAATGATGCTGAGTGTTTCTGCTTTGGCAGCTTCAGCTCAAGTAAATTACAAAGTACAGACCGCTTGCCATCCGCAAGATGTGAAACACTATGATACAGAACGTCTTCGTAGCTCATTTATGATGGAAAAGGTGATGGCACCGGATGAAATCAATGTTACATACACCCTTTATGACCGTCTTATTTACGGAGGAGCTATGCCAGTAAACAAAATACTAAAGTTAGAAACTTTCCGCGAACTGGGTCCGGAAATCACTTACTTCCTTGAACGACGTGAACTAGGGGTCATCAATGTAGGGGGTGATGGTGTGGTTACTGTAGACGGTAAAGAATATCCTATGAAATACAAGGAAGCACTCTATGTAGGTTGCGGAAATAAAGAGGTTACTTTCAAAAGTAATGACGCTACCAAACCGGCCAAATTCTATATCAATTCGGCACCGGCTTACAAACCATACGTTACTCAATTGATCACTACTGACGCTAAACTTCAAAAAGCAAATCCTAAACAATATGCTTTGGCCATTTCAGATCATTATGGAAAAATGGAAGACAGCAACGACCGTATTGTAAACCAATTAATTGTAAAGGATGTGCTGGAAAGAGTAAAAAACGGTGGTACAAATCAATTGCAGATGGGACTTACCGAACTGGCTCCGGGTTCTGTATGGAACACCATGCCGGCCCATACACATACCCGTCGTATGGAAGCCTACTTCTATTTCAACCTGCCTGAAGGAAATGCCATTTGCCACCTGATGGGCGAACCGCAAGAAGAACGTCTGGTATGGTTACATAATGAACAAGCCATTACTTCTCCGGAATGGTCTATCCACGCCGCTGCAGGTACCAGCAACTATACCTTTATTTGGGGTATGGGAGGTGAAAACCTGAAATACAGTGACAAGGATGAAATAAAATACACAGATATGAGATAAGTAGAATGGTACACACCATTACTCATTAACTCTTGTCATTCTGAATGTTGCAAGAAATCAACCCGTTTTTAGGTTTTTTGCGACATTCGGAATGTTTTTTTAGAAATCTTACCATTGTACCGATTTATACAGGCTTTCCACCAATTTTTGCATAGAGAATAGGTACAGAATGGTTATTTTTGCGTCTAATAAGAAAAACATAATTAAATCTATTATCATGAGTACATTTCAAAAAGTAGGTGAGAAGATGACAAACTTCAGATGGATAATCTGTGGTCTGCTATTTTTTGCCACTACAGTCAATTACCTCGACCGTCAGGTGCTTTCACTAACCTGGAAAGACTTCATTGCTCCGGAATTTCACTGGACGGATTCGAATTACGGAGATATCACAGCTATTTTTTCTATAGTATATGCTATCGCCAACCTGTTCGCCGGTCGTTTCATCGATTGGATGGGGACTAAAAAAGGTTATCTTTGGGCTATCTTCGTCTGGTCTTTAGGAGCTTGTCTCCATGCATTGTGCGGCTGGGCTACCGAAGAGACATTAGGTATTCATAATGCAGAAGAAATGCTTTCTGCAACAGGAGCTGTCGCTTCAACTATCGCCATTACCAGCGTTTATTACTTTATTGCTGCCCGAATTGTATTGGGTGTAGGTGAAGCAGGAAACTTCCCGGCAGCTATTAAGGTGACAGCCGAATATTTCCCGAAAAAGGACCGTGCATACTCCACTTCCATCTTCAATGCCGGCTCTACAGTAGGCGCGTTAGCTGCTCCGATCACTATTCCTCCCTTGGCGCGTTATTTTCAAAGCATTGGTGTGGGTAATGGATGGGAAATGGCTTTCATCGTTATCGGTGGCTTAGGTTTCATCTGGATGGGACTTTGGATGTTCCTCTACAAGAAACCCAATGTCAACCCTCGCGTGAATGCTGCCGAATTGGAATATATTGAACAAGACAACAACAATCCTGAAGAATCTAAAGCACAACAAGCTGCCGCCAACGACTTTGACAACAAGAAGATTTCATTCTTGCAATGTTTCAAATTTCCCCAAACATGGGCTGTATTTGTCGGTAAATTCATGACTGACGGCGTATGGTGGTTCTTCCTTTTCTGGACTCCGGCATATATTTCGGATGTATATGGTTTCGCCTCAGACACAGGTACTGCACAAATGTTGATTTTCGTATTATACGCTATCACCATGTTATCTATTTATGGTGGTAAGTTACCTACTATTATCATTAACAAAACTGGTAAGAATCCGTATGCAGCCCGTATGCAGGCTATGCTTATCTTTGCCTTGTTCCCATTGCTGGCACTGTTTGCCCAACCTTTAGGCAATTATTCATATTGGTATCCTATCATTATCATCGGTATTGCAGGTGCGGCACACCAATCATGGTCTGCTAATATTTACTCTGTAGTAGGCGATATGTTCCCCAAAAGCACCATCGCTACTATCGTAGGTATTGGTGGTATGGCAGGTGGTATAGGTTCATTCTGCATTAATATGGGATCAGGCAGACTGTTTGACTATGCAGCAGAAACGAATATGACTTTTATGGGATTCGAAGGGAAACCTGCCGGCTACTTCATCATATTCTGTGTATGTGCCGTAGCTTATTTAGTTGGTTGGATTATCATGAAAGCATTGGTTCCCAAATACAAACCGGTTGATGCCTAATTAAAGAATTCACCACAGACTACACATCTAAGTAGTCTGTGGTGTGTTTTCCCTAATAAATAGTTTTCAGAAGATGTTGATAGATAGAATTACGATTTAATATTTCAGGGACTCCTGTGATAAAAAGTTGCTTGCGTGCACGCGTTAAAGCGACATTCAGCTTACGGTCAATCTGTACGCCGTCTTCTTCTGTCAGGTTAGGCAGAAACCTTAATTGATAGAGGTGATTCACACAAAAAGAATAAATAATAACATCACGTTCGCTGCCTGATACCGTTCTACCGTGTCAATGGAAATCCTACTCAGAGCAGGAATAGCCAATGTCTGAAGCTCTTTACGTATCAAAGCAATCTGACTTCGATAAGGAGTAATGATCCCTAACGTTCGATTCGGATCAAATTCCTCTTCATAAGCCAGATACACCTCTCTGGCCAAATCGGCAACAATCCGTGCCTCATATTGGTTTGTCTTTCCGGAAATGCTCTCCAAATCCTGTTCCGAAGGAATAAAACGTACTGGAGCCTCTATGTGTTCCAACTGATGAGGTAGTCCCAAAGCTTCCAATCTTCCAGCATAAAATGCTTTATTGGGAAAAAAAGCCACTCCCGGATGCATACGCCCCTGACGGCAAAGCATATCTATCGCTTTAGGAGATTCTTCTTTTAAATGAAAACGATAAAGCCGCTCAAACAGAGAATCTTTTAAATTAAAAAGTCCGACTTTCCTCAGCCCCTCATCATGCACTTCAGAATGTCCGCTATTCTGCAAAATAACGGCAGGTAACTGTTTATGATCACCTATCAGAATAAATTTACCGACTGCATTTCTTTCATCGGCAAACTTGGCACACAGAATACCCAACAATTGGGGTTCCAATATTTGGGTAGCCTCATCCACTATGGCTACATCAAAACGTTTTAATTTAAAAAGTTCAGCCTTAGCCGCAATAGAGGCCACGGTTCCAACATACACTCTGCAATCTGTCATACGGGTATTCACCTCCCGCCTGCTGTTACATTCCGCCAATATATTCTCCAACAGATGTCCTCTAAAACGTACATCACAGGAAAGTTCACTTCCCACCCGTATATAATCTATACCGGAGGTTATAGAAGAAAGTGACTGACATATTTCATCCACAGCCCGGTTGGTATAAGCTAGTAACAATATCTGCATAGATGATGTTGCATAAAAATGTTCCACCATTCTACGCAACGCTCTTGAAGTCTTTCCTGTTCCGGGAGGTCCCACCAGAAGAAAGTAATCACGGGCCGCTTGCGCTTTCAACGCCACTCTCTCAAAATCATCACCGGCCTGCGCTATAGCTTCATCAAAAGACGAATCAAAGCGGGGGGAACGTTGTCCCAGCAACAACTCCCGTCTTCCGTATTCGCATCCAGAAAAGCAGAAAGTCCCAAATACATACTGCGAAATGTAGTATCCATCGTATCATGTTCTACAGCATAACGGCTGTCCGGAGGAAAGACCGAAACATTACGCTGTGTGGCACGTAGCCGAATACGCAATTCTGTATCTGTAATCTGCTCGATGTTACCCTTAAAAACCATTTTATTGGTCACATTATCCGAATCATGATTACGCTCATACAATACAACCACATCTCCTGTACGGAAATTAGGAAGAAACATTTCGTCATATTGCGGAATGGACAAGAGTATATAAGCCTTATGAACCTGTGACGCCTTATTCTCAATGATCTGCAAATCATATAATATTTCCCCTGCCTCACGTTTCTCATCCAGTGTACTCAGCCAAAGAGCTGAAGCCCCTGCACGTCCTTCATAATCCACATCCCCCGATTTGGAGGTATAAAGTTCTTTTGTAATGAAATTATAAAGCGTATAGAAATAGGCCTGCTCCAAAGGTTCCAATGCCGACAGTTTTTCTCGGAAACGTGAGATAGAAGGCTTCAGATACTGTTCCCAGAATTTTCCACGCAACTTCTTTCATTCATTACCTCCGGATTAATTTGCGCTAACAAATTTCGTGTAAAATCAGAATGATTATGGAATTGTACCCCATACTCGGCAGCAACAATACGGTTGCGCAGATTGATAACCCGCCTTACCTGAGCCCACGATGCTCTGGCAGGGTATAATAAAGGATAACGGGTATAAAGCAAATAGGGATGCATACGCCGCCGATCCTGTCCCATGCTGTATTCCAGTACCGCCATATATAGCAACATCTGAACCTTGTTGTTTTCCTTGGGTTCCACTTTTCCCTGTATGGAGAATTCATCTGCTTTTCCCGATTTCATTTCGATAAAACTGCTCATATCCCGCTGCATATAGTCCAAACGTCCCTGAATACCCAATGCCTCACAAATATAAGACGGTTCCAGAACAGCATCCTTTTTATCCAAGTTATAACCAGGTTCCAGAAAAGTATGCTGCACGATATCCCGTATATGCTCAAAGTGCATCCGGCAATCCTTGGCAAACTCTTTCTCTTTGGACGGGTCACGAAGTTCGGCACAAGCAGCCAGTTCGATGGGATACTGCCGGAACGCCTTCTTCATACAGTCTATATAGTCCGGTTCCTCCTCACCTGCATGTATCCATTCATCCAGAAAAAGATTGGCTATATTTCCCAGCAGCAAAGGCCGGGCGTTATCAATCGGAACCAACCGGCTTAAAAAGTAATTTGCCGGATGGCTGCCATAATCCTTGTAGCATTCTGCCAGTGAACTGATATCTATTAGATAATCCGGCTCCAATACGATAAAAGAAGGGGTATAAATTCCTTCCCTATCTACAAAAACATCCAAAAGATTAAGCTGGGCATATCGCCAAAGTTCCTTTATAGTTTCTTCAAATTCATGGTTTATACCGGGTTTATTATAAACAACCCGAATAGGTTCATCAGCTATTATATCTACAGGATGTACATACAGATAGGTATCATCGGCATAATCAAAGCATACCCGTATACGACGGATGTATTCCTTCTTTTCTTTTTTCCCTAAAGATGTTATTTCTTGTTTAGGAAGAACCGAGAATAATTTCAAAGGAATATCTTGTGCAAACATCTTCCTATACGCAAAAGCCACTGCACGTAAATCACGTAGAAACTCTTCTTTGGCAGGAAACTTACGATGATTCAAAATATCATTGGAAGTCAAACGAAATGTATGTAACTGGTTCTGCTCTTTTATATCCAGTTCATATTGAGTGGCTACATAATTAATACGGGCGGCCAAATCAGTGGTCTGCAAACTATTCCCTTGTATCCGTTCACGCACCACACGCTCCAATGATTCACGCAATTGTCTGTAACGGCGTTCTAATGGCTGGTTCTCGTCTATATAAAGCTGTATAATTCTTCGTAATACTCTGCTATTTCTTCATTCATGCCGTAAAGATACACAATTTATCATTTATAGAATACCGGCATAATAATAGGATGGGTTTCCCATTTGCGGGTCATCGGATTAAATTCCCTCTCTGCCCCCGCTTCAATACCGAAACTATCCGATATTTTGAATTCCAAAGTACCTCCGTATGAATTTTGATTCATAAAAAGCTGAGAGGCCGGAGTCATGCCGTATCCATTATACACAGAATATGTGCCGAACATATTAATTTTCATCCTGTCATTAATGCGAAAAGACAATTTTCCCTTACCACCGAAATCATTAAAGCGGACTCCATATACATTGTATTTAGCAGCATATACTCCTCCTGTCACGGTTATAAAATCATTGAGCCGCTGGGTATACATCACCCGACATTGCGTGCCTCGCCTATAGAAGGCAATCCTTGAAATGAATGATAACCACTCAGAATCCCTGTATTATTAATCTGATAAGCACGTCCATCTATATAATCATGGCCGAAAGGATTCCCGGAAAAAGTATAGGGAGATATTTTAGGCATTTCTTCACGAGGAGTTAAATCAAATTTTGGCATCCGCAGCGTATCAGATAAAACGGGAGGTGTCAATGTAGGAGGTTCGTTTATAAAATCCATACTTTTATCAACCTCATTCATCTCATTGATAAATTCATTGATTTTATCTTGTCGGATGATGAGCGTATCCTTGTCATTTTCAGCTTGTGCCAGACCATACAAGGAAAGAATGCAAAAGAATAAGAAAAAGCCAATGCGTTTCATTTGTAAATGTGTTTTTTCAAAATTACAATTTCCGCATTGACTTTTCCCGTTTCATTAAGACTTAATAAGACTTTTTGGCTGTATTCCTCAAAACACTATTGATTTACCATGGGAAGTTCGAACCATTTGGTAGAAATATAATTCTTATTTGAATCTACAGCAATCAATACCTGATCATTATCTCGGTTATAACTGCCATCATAGAGAAAAGGAGTAATTTTACTATCAAATTCCCCTATAAAAGAAAGTTTTCCATCCTTAGGGCTATACCACCATACTTTCTTTTTGCGCCACTGATTTTAGTCAAGTCAACAGACATCGGGTTTCCGGAATAATTGTATACTAACAAATAATCCTTTCCGCGAGTAGCAATGGCTCTATCATAACGATTCCCATTCGTACCGGCAATCACACTTTGATCTGGTACACGTTCAAAATAAGGGAAAGTTAACATCAGATTCTTCAGATATTTCATCTGATTGAAGCCGGGATCCTGCATCGCCTTATACCAAGGTTTCTCTATTCCATCAGCCCCATATCCACCCGGTGTACCCGGTTTCAAGAACTGCATGATATTGTTATGTCCGTACGTATGTCCGCAAGAACCCGCAAAAACAGACCAATACCCATAGCGTCTTACATCACAGTCACGCCAGAGTGGCTGGGCAGGATCATGCAATCCCTGAGGAATACCTTCATAACTGGGTTCTGCATCCAAAACAGGCTTCAATGGAGTCATAGACAAAGCATCTTCTACATAACGCCAATTGTCCTCCTCCAATCCGGTTACAGAAGTATCACCATCTCCTTTTTTCTGACCATAGCGTCTGTGCCCACTTTGGAACATATTCATATCCATCCACTCCTTATTATTCAGATGTGCAGCACTAGATGTACGGCCAAACGGATGAAAAGTCATTATATGATTCTTGTCCACAGCAAGAATGCTGTTTGCCAAGCTTCCCAAATCTCGGTATTCCGGTCGGCGTATGTATCTCCACCGATTACCCAAATGATATTAGGAGCATCTTTATATCGTTCACCTAAAAATTTACCATACGCCTTGGCCTCTTCGACATTCATCTTTCCGGAGCGTACCAAACCTCCCCAGATACATACCATCGCTATATAAATACCGTTCTGCTCAGCTTTCTGAATAATATAGTCCATGTGGTCCCAATATCCATAAACTCCTTTTCTGTCTATATTCTTAAAGTTAAAGCCATCTATCATGGAATACTGACCATAGAAATTCATAGCAGGGACTCCATTTATAGTCTGTACTTGTACCACATTAAATCCTGCCTGACGACAATGTTCCAGATAATAAGCAACTTCATCCCTGTTCAGTTTCTCGGGCAACAGCCATCCTGTATCCCCCAACCAGAAAAAAGGAGTTCCGTCCGCATTCATCAGATAACGATTTTCTTTACTTACTTTCAGTCGTCCATGGCTCCAAGGTTTATAGATCCCGGACTTTCCTTGGGCTGACGCCGAAGTCAATTCTCCCCCCAACAAAAGGAGAAGAACAAATAATACCAGATTCTTGTTTTTCATTTGCGCATTTATCATATAAATTTCAAAGCCCAAAGTAACTTATTCAAGTAAACAATTCAGGGTAATAACTAGTCTTTTTGAGGGAATCTTTTAGCTTCCTCCGCTTTCAGGTTCAGCAAAACTGATTCAGGAACTTTTATAATAGTACCATGCTTATGTCCTTGCGGAATAGAAATCTGATTGTCTATAGGAGTAAAGGTCTTAAAATCCTTTGTCGCTACGGCTCCAAACCGACCTTCCCGATAAACATCAAAATAAATCAACCATTCATCACCTACTTTCACGGCACACGGTCCCTCGGAATAAGTCGGTGCAAATTTCGTTGACGGACTAGTATAAGGCCCTTCCGCCGATGGTCCGGACACACAGAACAGATCACTGTAACCAGGCTTACGATTGTCTTTTATAATTAATACATAGTCATTTTTATCACGCTTTACTATAAATCCGTCAATAGAATTAAATCCGGGATCATAAAATGCCTTTGCCGGAGCAAACGTTTGGAAATCCTTGGTCGTGGTATAATAGGCACGGTGACTTTTATTAGCTCCCAAACTATCGGCTGCCGTATATCTCTCTACTGGAATGGCAGAGGACCAGGCAACGATGAACTGTCCCTTTTCATCATCATAGAAAACTTCCGGTGCCCACACATTGTTAGTCAAAGAGTCTTTCATCACTTTGATTTCACGTTGTTCGCTCCAATGAATCAAGTCTTTAGAACTGGCATAACCAAATCCTTGTTCCCCATTCCAACTGATGGTCCACACCAAATGAAAGGTTCCATCCGGACCTTGGGTAATGGACGGATCACGCATCATCGAATTGGGAGCATATTTCTGTTCTTCGGTCTGTTTAGTGAAATAATTATAATAAGGGGTCTTGTTTCCTATTTCCGGTTTCAGCCATGAACCTGCAATACTATCCCAATGATAACCGTCATAGCTGTAAAGATAATGTAACCCGTCCAATGCCGGCTCACGATGAGAAGTGAAGATATAGACTTCCTTGTCAGGTTTTGTACAAGTAGTAAAAGCCAATAAGGCAAATACGAAAGAAAAAAATAATTTCATAGCATGCTGTTTTATGATGAATAAACCTTTTCCAACAGGACGAAACAACAAGTATTTTGTACTCTATACTTCTTAAAGTATCAATCCAAATCAATAATAAATATCCATCATATAACAAGATGTATCTCGAGACATAAAATACGAATTATATCCCGAGATAATCCTACATAGAATAATTATAAAAATTACCCTTTAGTCTCCAAATAAACCAGCTGCGTCTGCAAATACTCTTCCAGACCATGTTTACCATCCGCGCCACCGATACCAGATTTACGCCATCCGGCATGGAATCCCTGCATAGCTTCAAAATTCTCACGATTCACATAAGTTTCACCAAATTTCAACGCACGAATCAATTTAAATGCCATATCCAGATTCTGAGTATAAATAGAAGAAGTCAACCCATATTCACAATCATTAGCCCAGGCAATGGCGTCTTCCACCTCTGTAAACTCAACAACCGGAAGTACCGGTCCAAAGTTTCTTCCTGAATAATATCCATCTTTTGGGTACAATTAATCAAAATCGTCGGTTCAAAGAAATATCCTTTAGTACCGATACGATGACCACCGCATAGCAACTCAGCTCCCTGCTCAATAGCTTTTTTCACTTTCTCTTCTACTGATTTCAGTGCTTTGGCATCAATCAACGGACCCATATCGAGGTCTGTATACTGATTCGGATCCCCCACTTTCACCTGCTTGAATCCTGCCAACAGTTTCTCAAGGAAAGCCTCTTTTATACTAGAATGTACATACACGCGCTCACAACAATTACATACCTGTCCTGTATTAATAACACGCGAAGCATAATGGATTTTACAGCTAAATCCAAATCTGCATCCGGCATTACAATACCGGGAGCCTTTCCCCCCAATTCCAAAGAAACCTTCGTCACATTGGCAGAAGCGGCTGCATGGTTTGTATTCCAGCCTCCACACTTCCGGTCAGACTAACCATACCTACTTTAGGGTTAGCAGCCAGTTCATGTCCTATCACCGAACCACGACCGTTTACTAGATTGAATACACCTTTAGGCAACCCAACTTCATCTACAATCTGTGCGAAAACATATGCATTTTCCGGTGTCAGCTGACTCGGCTTTACCACAATTGTATTCCCCGTCAACAGAGCAGGAGCGGCCTTACGGGCAATCAAGAAAAAAGGAAAATTCCAAGGCAGGATGCCTGTTGTCACCCCAATAGGTTTCTTAAAGACAAATATATTTTCGTGAGGACGGTCACTAGGAATGATTTCCCCTTCATAACGACGGGCCCATCCGGCTATATAATCAAGATAATCAGCCGTAAATAACACCTCTACATTAGCTAATCCTCTTGTTTTTCCACCCTCCCGGATGATAATATCAGTCAATTCCTGTTCCCGCTTGCGGATACCTTGTGCAATCCGAGTTAAATAGCCGGCGCGTTCAATAGAAGTAAGACTTTCCCAAGAAAGCTGTGCCTTCACGGCGGCATTTATAGCTGCGCGTGCATCTTCCGGTGTGCCATCAGGCATTTTAGATATCACTTCTTCCGTAGAAGGGTTCAATACATCAATCCACTTATCGGATTGGTTTTCGATGAATCGTCCATCGATGTACATCTTTAGTTCTTTCATGGTCTTAAATTTAAAATGAGTATCTTATTTCTTTCAATCTGAAATATTCAAGCAGTATTTTACAAATATATCGTTATTTATAAAGCCCCAAAATGTATTTTTGTTCATTAACATGGAAATTTATACACTTTAAGCTTTTTAAGAAACGAACTGATATTTACCGCCCGATTATACAATAAAGGTTGCCCACTCTATATTTCTTTCTCTTTTCCACGCAGATAAACAGAAGGAGACACGCCATAGTGTGTCTTGAAACAACGGCTAAAATAAAGCGGATCACTGATACCTACTTTATAAGAAACTTCGCTCACATTATAATTACCTTCCAACAATAATTCCGCCGCTTTCTTCAGACGAATAATACGGAAATATTCATTAGGAGTATGCCCTGTCAAACCACGAACTTTTTTAGAGAATACAGTACGCCCCAATTTCATCCGGGCAGCAAAGTCTTCCATCGTAAATTCCGAATTTCCCAACTCCTGCTCTATAATAGCTTGCAATTTATCAAGGAACTGTTTATCTTTATCAGAAGTATAAATAGCCGGTCGCTCTATACTGGGATCATTCACATATTTCTCACGTAACTTTTCACGCTGGTCAATCAATTGAACCATCCGTGCCAAAAGCAATTTTAAGCTGAACGGTTTGGTTACATACGCATCCGCCCCACTTTCTACTCCTTCCAATTTATTTTCGGTAGTTCCCATTGCTGTCAGCAGAATGATCGGAATATGACTGGTACTAAATTCATTTTTTAACTTACGGGTTACTTCATACCCATTCATTCCCGGCATTAGGACATCACATATTATCAGATCAGCATCATAAGTCCGTGCACGTTCAAAACCCGCCACACCATCAGCCTCGGCTACCACCTCAAAATAAACAGATATTTCTTTCTTCAAAAATTCACGAATATCAGTATCATCTTCAATGATCAATATCTTTTTCTTGTTTAAAGGAGCCGCCATCTGTTCTTCTTTTACGAGACGGCACGGAATGCCTTCGTCTGTATGATCCGTTTCTTCCATTAAGGCTGTAGAGATCAAAAAATCTTTTGACTCATATACAGAACTATCCAATGGCAAAGTGACTGTAAAAACAGAACCCTGTCCTTCATTCTCCGCATATTCAATGCTTCCTTTATGCACATTTACAAGTTCGTGAGTCAAATGCAACCCGATTCCCATACTATCACCAGAGAAACTACTTTGCATAAATCGAGAAAAAAGTTGCCCGCGTTTCTCCAAAGGAATACCAATACCGGTGTCTGACACGGAAATGATCAATTTTTTTGTTTCTTCTTCCACATCTACCGAACAAACTATTTTCCCGCCCTCCGGTGTGTACTTAAATGCATTGGACAGAAGATTATAGACTATCTTATCCAGTTTACCTTTATCAACAAACATAGGATAAGAACTGACAGAAGGAATAAATTTAAATTCCATTTCTTTAGATTCCGCCGTTTCCCTAAAACTCAGAAATATATCGTAAAGAAAAACGATAACATCTGTTTCTTCTAATGAAAGAACCAGTTTATTATTCTGCATTTTTCTGAATTCCAGCAATTGATTGATTAATCTGAGCATCCGCTGCGTGCTTCTATCCATCACTTTTATAGGATAAGCCAATTCTTTAGAACCCCTACCCATAGCCTCTATTTTTTCCAAGGCTCCTTGGATCAACGTCAACGGGGTACGAAACTCATGAGAGATATTGGTAAAAAAGACCAACTTATATTCTGTCAACTGTTTTTCTAATTGAATACGATTCCGCAAGATAGCAAACTTATGGATTAGTCTGAATGTCATATACATTGCCATACAAATCAGCATTATATAAATGGCAAAGGCCCAACCTGTTTTCCAAAAAGGCGGAGTAATAACAATCTGTAATACGGTTTCATCTTCCCCCCATACACCGGAAGCACTGGATGCTTTTACATGTAACTGATAAGTACCCGGCAACAAATTTTTATAAGCTGCAAAATTCAAGGAGGAAGGGACTCCCCAATCTTTATCGTATGGAATTAACTTATAAATATACTTGGCATCATTTGCCATAGAATAGTCAAAAGTAGAGAAATCTATACTGAATGAATTCTGATAATATTTCAATTCTATTCTATTTGTATAACTTAATGCCTCTGTCAAAGGAGAATCAATATCCCCGGGACGAACAGAAATTCCATTTATTTTTAAATCAGTGAGAACCACCGGAGAAACGACATGCTGTGGCATGACTTTTTCAGGATCGACCACAACCAAACCATGATTCGTTCCAAACAGCAAATGTCCGTTTTTCATAACACAGGCACTACTCTCCAAATAGACATTGCCGGGCATTATCGCTGAAAAAAAGAAACTATCAAAAACCTCCGTATCCGGATCAAACCGGGACATTCCATATTCGGTACCCAGCCAGATTTTTCCATCTCTATCCTCCACTATAGACTGGACTACATTATTTACCAACCCGTCATCCTCATCATAATGCCGGAATTCCAACTGATCATAAGTTTGTCCTGACTGGCAGACAGAAAAGCCTTTACCGGTGGTTCCAATCCACATACGACCTTTGCTGTCACAAAAAATATTACGAATTTCATTGCTACGTATTTTCCCATTATCCAAATTATAAACGTAATACTGCCGCGAATCATTCAACAAAGAATCCGGATGGAATACATAAATACCATTATTGGTCCTACCCACATCCAATGATTCCTATCAGCAGTAATAGTACGAACCTCTTGCTCTCCAAAACTCCCCTTCAAAAAATGACGAAACACAAAATCGTTTTTCTGATAAACAGCCAAATCGAGTCCTCCCCCGAAGTTCCAATCCACATTCTATCCCGGTAGTCCCTATAGATATCATAAATATGATTATGTGCAAGTGAATTCACATCATCAGCCCGATGCACATACCATCTATCGCCTATACATAATCCATTCCCACGGGTTCCCATCCATACTTGCCCTTTGTCATCCTCTTTGAGAGCAAAGACACTAAGATGATAATAATTTCTTTGCAATAAATTCAAGTGACAGTCATAAGCAAACAATCCCCCCCGACGATTTCCTACCCGCACATCCCCATTCTCCATACACGTAACCATACGTATGGTATTGGAACGATCCACCAATTTCTCATTTTCAGGATAAATATAAGTTGCCCCATCATTTAATACTGACAATAAAGCTATGCCGGAATATTCTGATCCCAACCAGATATTACCGGTTCTGTCACCCATAGCATATAAAAGAAAATCAGAATTCACCCGATTAAACTCATCCACATGATACGAGTAATGGGTCATCTCCTCCTTTTGAGAATCATAAACAAACAAACCATTACCATAGGTAGAAATCCATATCAGTCCACGTGGAACATCTTGTATGATATGATAACGTTCATCCCCTATCAACTTAACTTTTTCATCAGACATTAATCTAAAAATCCGGACGCACGTGTCCGGACATCAATATAATGTACAAGACCAGTGCCATTGGAAATCCACAGATTATTCAAATTATCCTTTTCACATTTTCCTAAACGAATATCAAGCGATGAATCATGAATCAATCTTTTCTCAGACATACTAAACACCTCTCCACCCTCAGGAGTAAAAAACACCCAATCGTTCTGTAAACGACAGGACTCATAGGTATTAAAAGCAGAAAGTTTCCACGGCAACCGGGCTGTCAAAAACAAATTCTTACCTGAAGACTTTTCATAAATACCTCCATCAGAGGTTACAAAAAAAATCTTGTGACGAAAAGACATCGCCCCTACAAAAGACAAACTATCTTGAACTACCTGGGTATATCCCTCTTCTGTCACCTGAAACAGCCCAAGCTGAGTACAAATCCAAATCACTCCCTGTTCATCCTCATAAACGAATTCACTGCATTAGTTGATAATTTCCCATTTTCCTTTGTAAAAGATACAGAAGAGTGAATTCCATCCTTACAGACTATTTTACGACATCCACTCTGATGATGCCACAGCCAAATATCCCCGACAGCAGTTTCCAATATTTTATTGTAAGGCCGTCTATATTCCCCACACCCCGTAAAATCAACAAAACAATCATGTTTCAAATCGTAACAACTCATTAATTCCGGAGCAGTGATAAACCATAAGAAACCATTTCGATCTTCTTGTATCTTCTTTACATGATGATTTGCCAAAGAAATTTTATCGCCTGATTCCGGACGGAATGTCACAAATGAATGGCCATCATAGCGGCTCAGCCCATCTAATGTACCATCCAAATAAACCCTTTGCTGTCTTGAAACAGATAACGTACCGAATTATTCGCCAATCCGTCACTAGTCGTGATAAAAGTAGGATGTACATCTACCGATGCATGCATTTCCCAACCTATACACCCAAAAACAACCCATAACAGACAAATATATGTTTTCATACAATTTCAATCAGATTCATACCAGGCATTTAAATATATGACGTACATCATTTTCCCGACATACGCCATATTAGCAAAGATAGTAAAAATAAACGGATGTGCCCTATCAACAAAAGAAAAATCATCTATTCATAGTTTTCCAGTTTCCATTCATCTTTCCACTCTATCATCGGTATGCCATCCTTCACCACAATTGGCAGAAATACATAAGTAGCCTTATATACATCTTGATTAGGATTAACAAGCGTATAAAATCTGTCGGCCACTTTAGGAGTTGCAAAATCCTTTGGATAAGGACGGTGATCCTTGTACCGGGTCAAGAAAGACTGCCAGTCTTTCTTGGGTATATCCGTTTTATTAGTATGCGGTAGCCAACGATCGGCCATAGCCACATAAAGATCCTTTCCCGGAATCTTTATCACACTTGTAATCTGCGAGCAAAAAGAATGTGCATACTCATCACCTATGTGTGGATTCCCTAACACCGTATATTCACCATGATAATCATCGAATACCGCTACTTCCGAAGGGTTGGGAGTATAACTAGTTGTCCCTGATGTATAAATATAATGTTTACCATCCATTACAAAATGTGCTGCCGCCTCACGTGTAAACGGTGGAACCTTTCCAACAAAATGTTCTGAATACCGGCCATTTACATTTGTATAATCATCAGAAAGTTCAGCACATATCTGCTCCCAATGAGGACGCTCAAACCAAACATAACCTTTTCCTGTATCGGGATCAGCATACATGTCAAAATCCCCCACAGCAAAGCCATTAGGTTTCAGATTGCGGACAAAATGATAGGGTCCCATAAAATGTTCAGCTTCTAGAATAACAAAATGCCCATCATTACTTTGTGATTTCAGCCAGCATACATACCTGCCTGTTTTGGCACAATAAAGAATATGTGGGCGTTCCAATTTCTGACAATGATGCAAAGGTGAATGTGGATCAGTAGCAGGTTCAATTATCCTCCCCTCATCTTTCCAATTGTAAAAATCAGTAGATGAGTAACAACGTACTCCGCCAAACATCCGATTGGTACCAAACAGAGTATGAGTTTTATCCTCACCATACCAATAATATTTGCCTTCACGAAAAGTCACTTGAAACCCATGGGCCTGAATAGGTTTTCCTTCAGTATCAAGCCACACTTCACCAGGACGAATGGACTGATAATTTACTGGGACAAGAGGATATGTCTGCACATTTAAATAGCGACATTCTCCTCCCGTTTTTTCTATCTTCACCGAACTACCTGTAGTTACATTGCTGAACCCAAAGAAAGAGGCGTAATCACAATTATCAATACGCATTACTGTATCACAACTCTCTATTCTTACATCTTTCATTGAGAATTTTGTGGCATCGCATATTTTGCCAATCCGATCACAATGTGCTTTGATACTGCGAAAAAAAGTTCTTCACCGGCTTCTCCGGTAATGCAGACACATCCACCAATGTGCTACATCCGGTGATCTCCACATCGTGAATGGAAATATTAGCAAACCACGGTGTAAGTGGAGTTATCTCACGGGCCGGATAACGCTGTGCCAACTCACCTACCCAGCGCAGAACCAAGCATATCGCAATACAAAGCCTGTCTTTTCACATTAGCCCGCACCCGTTCCACATATATATTCTCCACAAAACCTCCTCCGTCGGACGACGAGTTTTAAAACGGAAAGCCTGGTCTGTTCCCTCAAAACACAATCGTACATATATACATTTCTCACTCCACCGGCAATCTCAGTACCACACACAATACCGCCTGCTCCCCTCAGTGCTATACTTTTACGTATAACGACATTACTAGTGGGACGATTCACTTTCAATCCATCCTTACCCCGCCCGGACTTCATGGTGTAACAATCGTCCTGACAATCGAGCGAACAGTATTCTATCAGTACATCATTACTTGAATCAATATCAATACCATCCGTACGTCCATGTCCGAAACTGTTCACTGTAATCCCCCGAATTAAAATATGTTCACAATATTGTGGTACAATATTCCAATACAGTCCCCGTTCAAATGTAACACCTTCTACAAAGACATTCTTACAATTGATAGGGGCAAATGTCTTAGGCAAAAAGACTCCTTCACCATTCTTTCCATCATAAATACGGTCGGCAAGCGGTTTTCTTATCACCTTGTCACTAGACATACTTTCATTACACTTGTATATCTCGCAACTGGTAGGCGGTCCAACTACTTTTCCCTTTCCAGTCAATGCAATATTCTCCTGTCCATCAGCATACAAACAAGCTCCAAGAGAGTAAAGCTCCACCCCCTCATCCCGTGTAAAAACAGCCGGAAGATAATCTATTATATTACCACTGAAACGTAATTCCGCTCCTTCCGAAAGATGCAAATTTACATTACTCTTCAAGATAAGGCGTCCTGTCCGCCATACACCGGGAGGAACTACCACCGTTCCACCACCTCGGCAACTCATACTATCAATAGCTCCTGAATCGGTTTAGTGGACATACCTTCCTGTTCCATCCTTACCAATATGGTAGATTCGGGAAAAACAGGCCTTTCAAACAAAGGCATAACAAACGGTGATTCAACAGGTTCTATAGTATCGGGCATATTCTGAGGCCCAACTTCACCTATTGTCAGCAACGCTATGCCACAAATAATACTTGTTAATGACATAAACTTAATTATTTAATTAATAATTTATTCGATACATCTAGTTCTTGTCTAATTGAAGTTTTCTTTTAATATATTCCCTTAAATAACTAAGTATTTTGCCCAAATACTAGTCATTAAAAAGAGTTTAACAAATAAACAAGAAAACACTTATCTTATATTCCCCCCATATATCAACTATCCCTTTCGCAATGCTTTATCAGCCCCGACATCTATTCCCTTCCATGCTTTCATATTGGTCCATTCCATATAAGTTTCTGTCCAAAACGAGTCCTCAGCCGGAAGTCCCAATGCTAAAAATATAGTAGCACACATATATAACTACCCGTATTTATATATGATTCTGACATATTTATCTGGTTGCCGGATAAACCTATTTTTA